>JGI12053J15887_10000957_pt1 | contig 12750 bp, 8 predicted proteins | sample MedBloCAOM1_O3_FD_15887 | JGI IMG/M metagenome (IMG submission 15887)
TTGCAGCGTCCGGGACGTGGCTGGACATACCACCGGCGGCGGCCTTTAGTTAGACCGTGGCTCGCTAGTGAGAAACGCCGCACGATGGCAGCTCGACGGAAACATATCTGGTACGTTTCGTTTGAGGTGCCGCGGGCACCGATAGGCGAGAAACGACCTTATTCAAGAAAAACCAGAACATTCCAAAGTGAGATCGAGGCCAAAACCTTTGCTAGGGAGAAATTGCAAGATTCACCCACTGTGAACGCCGGTACGCTCAATCCCTTTTTGCCGAAACGACTGATAACTTCGGCACAGATCTACGAATGGCTGGAGGCCCCAGTCAGTAGCGAGAGCGAAGACCTTCCTCATGGCGAACAGTCGAGCGTCCGCACTCGGCGGTAACCCAGCGGCTACGGTTCAGTTCTACCCGCCTTTAAGCGTCAGGTGATGCAGATGGCTTAGGCCGGCTTTGGTTAGGCTTCCCTCGTCGGCACGACCACTTGAGAAATTTCTTTCTTCCGACATTGTTCGATCGAAGCGCCCTTCACGGAACCGCTGGTCGCGCGAATTTGACCAAAATGCGCAAGGCGAGCCAGGTCATCGCAGCATTGCGAAACACGTCGCCGCGACGGGGTGGCGGCTGAAGCCGTCAGATTCAGTATCAGCGACGATCAGATCGGTCGGCTCTTGTTGCGCGGCAACACCAAAAAAGAGATTGCAGCTTCGCTACCGATCAGCGAGACGACCGTAAAAAATTACATGACAAACGCAATCCTATTTGATCTTCGTTTTGAGCTTTGGCGCGGCGGAACTGCGACCAGGCTCCACTATATTGATCTGGCTTGTCCGTCGTCGCCCGACGCTCTCGTAAATGAAGCCGAGAGCAGCCATATCCTTGGGTCGATAAATATTGCGCAAATCGACGACGACCGGCTGCGCCATTTCACGCTTCACACGCTTCAGATCTAGTGCCCGGAACTGCGCCCATTCCGTTATAATTACCATGGCATCCGCGCCGCGCACGCAGACATAGGGATCATCGCAATATTCGATGTCGGGCAGTTCGCGGCGGGCCTGTTCCATGCCGACCGGATCATGCGCGCGCACCTTGGCGCCCATGTCGAGCAACCCCGTCACCAGCGGGATCGACGGCGCCTCGCGCATGTCGTCGGTGTCGGGCTTGAAGGTGAGGCCGAGCACGGCGATGGTCTTGCCACGCAGGCTGCCGCCGGCCGCGTTGCAAACCTTGCGCGCCATCGCGCGCTTGCGGTTGTCGTTGACCGCGAGCACGGCCTCGACGATCCGCAGCGGCACGTCGTGATCCAGCGCGATTTTTACGAGCGCGCGGGTGTCCTTCGGAAAGCACGAGCCGCCGAAGCCGGGACCGGCGTGCAAAAACTTCGAGCCGATGCGGTTGTCGAGGCCAATGCCGCGCGCGACTTCCTGCACGTCGGCGCCGACCTTTTCGGCGAGATCGGCGATCTCGTTGATGAAGGTGATCTTGGTGGCGAGGAAGGCGTTGGCGGCGTATTTGATCAGTTCCGCAGTGCGCCGCGTGGTAAACATCAGCGGCGCCTGGTTGAGCGACAACGGCCGGTAGATATCACCAAGCACTTTGCGCGCGCGGTCGTCCGAGGTGCCGACGACGACACGGTCGGGATGTTTGAAATCGCGGATCGCAGCGCCTTCCCGCAAAAATTCCGGATTGGACGCGACCACCACGTCGGAAAACGGATTGGTTTCGCGGATCAAGCGCTCGACCTCGTCGCCGGTGCCGACCGGCACCGTCGATTTGGTGACGACCACGGTGAAGCCTGACAGGGCGGTTGCGATCTCACGCGCCGCGCTGTGGACATAACTCAAATCGGCGTGACCGTCGCCCCGCCGCGATGGCGTGCCGACCGCGATGAACACCGCATCGGCTTCAGCGACCGGCGCCGACAGATCGGTGGTGAAATCGAGCCGGCCGGCTTTCACATTGGATGCCACCAGCGCGTCGAGACCGGGCTCGAAAATCGGGATTTTGCCCCGGCGAAGGGCTGCGATCTTGTCACCGTCCTTGTCCACGCAGGTCACCTGGTGGCCGAAATCCGCAAAGCAGACGCCGGATACCAACCCCACATAGCCCGTGCCGATCATCGCGATGCGCATCTGAGTACCTGCCTATGACGGTTCAATCTGGTCCTGAAAGCCTCTACCCCCGCGCCATCGTCTAGCTCTCAAGGGAGCAATCCAAACGCGGGCGCCGCACCCGTCCGGGATGGCCAATCATTCGACCGTCACGGACTTGGCGAGATTGCGCGGTTGGTCGACGTCGGTTCCCAGGACAAGCGCCGTATGGTACGCAAGAAGCTGCAACGGCAACGCGAAGACGAGCGGTGCCACTAACGCCGGCATGTCCGGGAGGGTCAGCATTGCCCAGGCCCCCGGTGACGCGAGCGATGCCCCTTTTTGATCCGTAATCAGGATCGTACGGCCCTCACGGGCGATCACTTCGTGCATGTTCGACATGGTTTTTTCGAAGGTCATGTCCGCCGGCGCAATCACAACGACGGGGAGATCTTTGTCGATGAGCGCGATCGGCCCGTGCTTCAGTTCTCCGGCTGCATAGCCCTCGGCGTGAATGTAGGTTATTTCCTTGAGCTTGAGCGCGCCCTCCAGCGCAAGCGGGTAGTTCGTCCCGCGGCCGATGAATAGCGCGTTGCGGGACGCTGCTATCTTGCGAGCGAGCTGGCGAATCTTCGGTTCCAGTTCGAGCGCACACGTCATGTAGCCTGGAACATCGGCGAGCGCCCGTACCAGCGCCACCTCCTCGTCAGACGAGAGCACGCCCCGATCGCGTCCAGCCGCAATAGCAAGGCACGCAAGCGTCGCCAGTTGGCAGGTGAACGCCTTGGTGGAAGCCACGCCGACTTCCGGCCCCGCGAGTGTCGGAAATACGATCTGGCTCGCGCGTGCCATTGTCGAACTTGGCACGTTGACAACCGAAAGAACGCGTTGCCCGCGAGCTTTGGCGAATTCCAGCGAGGCGAGCGTGTCGGCGGTCTCTCCCGATTGCGATACCAAGATCGCGAGATTGCCGGGATCGAGCGGCACGTCGCGGTAGCGAAATTCTGACGCGACATCGATTTCCACCGGGAGTCCTGCGTACCGTTCGAACCAGTACCTGGCAATCAGCCCGGCGTAAAAGGCGGTTCCACAGGCTGTAATCGATACTCGATTGATATCGCGAAAATCCAATTCCACGTCTTTCGGCATTTTTATCGTGCCGCTGGCGACATCAATGTATTGTGCGAGCGTCCGGCCGACCACTCTCGGCTGTTCATGAATTTCCTTGACCATAAAGTGCCGATGCTCGCCTTTCTGGACGAGGATGGTCGAGCCGGCGATCTTAGCTGGCGAACGTCGCACGCATTCGCCCTTCGCATTGAGAAAGTCGATTCCCTGCCGCGTGATGACTGTGATGTCACCGTCTTCCAAGTAGTTGATCATGTCGGTAAGTGGCGCGAGGGCAATCGCGTCGGACCCGAGGTACATTTCCCCTCGGCCATACCCAACCGCAAGCGGCGATCCTTTGCGCGCACCAATTATCAAATTTTCGTAGCCTTCAAACAAGAACGCGAGTGCAAACGCTCCTTCCAGCCGTGGTAACGCAATGCGTACCGCGTCGACTGGCTCGAGTCCTTTCTTCAGCTGCTGGTTTACAAGATGAGCGATCACCTCGGTGTCCGTGTCCGTTGCAAAACAAGCGCCAGCCAGCTTGAGCTCATTACGCAATTCGCGATGATTTTCGATGATGCCGTTGTGAACGACGGCAACGCCGTCAACCGCGTGCGGATGCGCGTTATTTTCGTTTGCACGGCCATGAGTTGCCCAGCGCGTGTGACCGATGCCTATGCGGCCAACGAGCGGCTCACAGGTTAGCTTGCTCTCGAGATTCCTGAGTTTCCCGACTGCGCGCCGCCGCGTAAGGAGACCGCGTTCAAGAGTGGCGATACCGGCGGAATCGTATCCTCGATATTCAAGCCGCCTCAGCGCATCCAAAATCGGAGCCGCGGCTGGCTTTCGACCCACGAAACCGACGATTCCACACATCTTCCTTCTCCGATCCATCTACCACCCGCTGCGGGAGGCACAGGAATACGTTGCACTGGAACGTGATAAATCGTGCCACCTCCCTGCCGATTGACGCAGCCGCGTTGGTCGCGAGCAGTCGACAAGCGTGGTTTGCTGGCTGTCCAATTCGGGAGCCTTACTTAGAAGTCCTCGTCGGTGAGGTCGAGTGAACGTCGAGCGTTCGCAAATAAACAGATTCCGTATCGGGAGAGTGAGCCTAGCAGGAATTCCAGGTTATTTAATCGTCACGATGGGGTAGGCCGAAAGAGCGCGCCACCAATACCTTTGGGGCTATCGTCTAATCCGAAAGCCCAGCCCTGTAGACGATGTGTTTGCTTCGGAATCTCCGTCGGCCGATGACCTGGCTTAGGCACGTCTAACGACAGTTCCTATTTCCGCATCAAAGCAGGCGCCGGCTCTCCGCGCTGCAGTCGCCGCCGCTTATTCAATCCGAGGAGTTGGGGAGCGCCGCCTAGTCCGCAGGGGGACCCGCGCGATCGTTCTGCGAAATCGCGAGCGCCGCGAGCACCGTCCGGTTACTGATTTCGAGCTTCTGAAAGATGTTATGAAGATGCACTTTGATGGTGCCGTCGGCGATATTCAGCCGTCGCCCAATTTCCTTGTTCGACAACCCTTCGGACACCAAGCGCATGATCTGCCGCTCCCGGTCCGTCAGCGTTGTCAGCGCATTCCCCGTGATCGCGCTTTGCCCACGAGATATGGCCTGCTCGGACGAGAGCAGCGGCAACAGCCGCTGGCCCTCCGCGATCTGGCGCAAGGACTGCACCAGAACTTCGGGCGCCACATCCTTCGGAATGACGCTGTAGCCGTCGGCCGCGGCTGACATAACCAGATCGCTGTCCTCATCAGATGCGGTCAAAAAGACCAGTCGCGTGGAAAGATTCTCGGAATTGACGATGGAGAGGATTTCCAGCCCGGTCACGCCAGGCATCGAGACGTCGAGAATAGCGATGTTGGGTGCTAANTTCCGAAGCGCTTCGATGCAACTCGTACCATCACTGCAAGATGCAACAATGTTGAAGTCGCGGTGAGCCGCGAGCACGGCGCTCAAACCAAGCAGAACCACGGGATAGCGGTCTGCGATTACGACGCTGGTACAACGCATCGGGCGGTCCTCAGCCTGTCGCCCCAAGACTTAAACCCCCACGCACCCCCGCTTGTCTCATCTCTAGCTTAGACGGGATCGCAACAATTTTTCAAGAATTGTAGCATATGCCTAATGCCGCAGCACAAACGACGGTGACGAGAGTCCCGCTCTGTCCGCCTGCCGACGCACGTCCAAAGATAAGAACGCCGCCTTTCACCCCTTGAAGCTGTCCTGCATCAACATTCGGGTCGGTTGGTAGCCTCAACACAGATCTATTTCACAACGCTGGATTAGCGTCGCACTCTTCGCTCGCTCAAAGACTGTGATCTGCGCTGAGTAAAGGCCCGCGGCGTTGCTTCGAACATCACCGGCTCTCAGCCGTCGACAGCCGTTTGCTATGACGCAGCACCCGTAAGACTACGGACAGAAACACCAACCCATTTCACAACGCTGGATTAGCGTCGCACTCTTCGCTCGCTCAAAGACTGTGGTCTGCGCTGATTAAAGCCCCGCGGCGTTGCTTCGAACATCACCGGCTCTCAGACGTCGACAGCCGTTGGCTGTGATGAGGCCACCCGTCAGACTGCGGACTGGATTTAGTGCGACAGAGTACGTTGCCTTCCACCCCTAGGAGCTTTCCTGCATTAACGTCCGGTCGTTTGCAGCCTCAACACAGAGCTACTTCACAACGTTGGATCAGCGTCGCATTCCTCGCTCGCTCAGAGACTGCGGTCCGCGCTGATTAAAGCCGCGCAGCGTTGCTTCGAACATCACCGACTCTCAGATGTCGACAGCCGTTTGCCATTATGAACGACATACATCCGCGCACGCGTGCGCCTATAACCAAAGGTATATAGGGATATCCGGAATTCGAATCTAACATTCATAAAAACCTCACAAAAAAACCTCACAAATGCGGCGCCCGCGAATTCTGCCAACGAAAATATCCTGCAACGAAAATATCCTGTGAACAAAAATACCCTGCGAATGAAGGAGAGCAGACCGACCGAAAAAAAGAAACCAAACGGTCAAAACCAATTGCGTAACGGCTGGGAGAGTAAAATGCGTCGGCAACAATCTTTTGCAACGGTTCTTATTGGCAAGAGCGTTCTAATCAGAGAAGGAATTGCTAGAATCCTGCGTGCGGCAAATTTTCGCACCTCCGCCTCGGTGTCATGCGCCGATGATTTCCCGCCATGCACACTCCAACCGCACCAACTGCTGTTTCTCATTGTCCACACTGGCGATGATTTCGACGTCGTCCTTGAACAAATCGAACTCTTGCGGGACAACCATCCGAGTGCACGCATTGCAATCGTGGCCGATCACTATCGGCTAGACGAACTGGTTTCGGCTTTTCGGGCAGGCGCCAACGGGTATTTCGTCGACGTCATGACGTGCGATGTATTCATCAAATCCATTGAACTGGTGATGATGGGGGAAACCATCTTCCCGCCGGCATTTCTGTCATTCGCTCTCGATCCTGAAAGCGATCACATCGGCAAAGCGGTGCCGCGCGACGAAAACGAACGGGCAATCCTCGTCAGGACAGAGGACACGATCGCGCCGCAGCTTTCCCCACGAGAAAAATCAATTCTGCACTGCCTGATCGAAGGCGACTCCAACAAATGCATAGCGCGAAAGATCGATATCGCCGAGGCGACAGTGAAGGTCCACGTCAAGGCGATCTTGCGTAAGATCCGGGTGCAGAACCGGACACAGGCGGCGATTTGGGGGATGAACAATGGGTCACTGGCAAGACCGGAAAAGAACTGCGCCCTGCCCTCAACCGTCGATACGAGCCGGCGGTTTGCAAAGTCCATCGAGATGATCTCCGAGATCAAGCAAATAGAGGCATCCGATCCGCTCGTGTTGATCAACTCCCAAGCTAATCACGTTGGGGTACCTCGTATCGACCGCCTGATCCGCAAGAGCATCAACCGAAGGACCAACGGAACGACACGGCTCGACGAATAGGCGGTGGTCCCCGGATTCCGGAGACTTCGCTCACCGGCGGCAGCGGATTTGAAGGTGGGCAAACCACGGCGATTATTGGTCACCGGATTGCGGTGCGTTCTGCACGCGCTCTTGCTGGCACACGCTCCGCCGCGACGCCACTATTGGCGTAATCCGTGCTATTTCAACCGATGACTGACACAGCATTTGGAAGCCGCTCACGCGCCCGACGCACCCAAGCCACCAGATGCTGACAGGGATTCCTGCAAGCCAGCTCATTGCCCACACCCGTATTTGATATTTGACTGTCAGCGCCATCCCAGCCGCGTCGACGCGACGGCCCACGCCAGCGCGGCACAAACGGTATAGCCGGTTTCAACCAGCCCCTCACGCACTACCTCACTTGCAGCACTCATCCGGCCATACGCCACATTGGATTGCGGTCTTTGTCCATGCCACGCCAGTCTCGGCAAATCGTCTCATGCGAACGCACGAAGACGCGCGAAAACTTTGCGTTTACTTATTTTAAAAGCCGCTCCAGCCCGACCGTCAGTGTTGAAGTCGGACTGTCGCGATCGAGATGAGATACTTGAACCATTGCGAGCCCTAGCAATACGGAGGATAAAATGAAGGCGGTCATTCAATGCGGCGGGAAGGGAACGCGCTTACGCCCGCATACATCGATTTTGCCAAAACCACTTATGCCGATCGGCGCGCGACCTGTACTCGAGCTTGTGCTCAAATGGCTCAGACGAAACGGAATTAGAGACGTCTTCATCACGACTGGATACCTGGGCCACCTCATTCGCAGCGTTTGCGGTGACGGGAATCAGTGGAACATGCGGATCACTTACACACAGGAGGTCGAACCACTGGGAACGATCGGACCGTTGTCACTCCTGCGCGAACAGCTCGACGAGCCGTTCCTGGTTCTTAACGGCGACATACTGACCGATCTTAACCTCAATCAATTCGTGGGCGGCCATCGACGAAATCACGCGGCTCTCACTATCGCCACGGCCAGCCGTCCGACGAAGATGGACTTCGGCGTGATCGAGGAGACCGAAGGACATGTGACCGGATTTCGCGAGAAGCCTGAACTATCGCATCTCGTCAGCATGGGCATTTACTGCATGGATCCCACAATACTCGAGCGCATCCCCTCGGGTGTTCCATTCGGCTTCGACGATCTGATGTTCCAGATGCTGGACGAGGAAGCACCTGTGAACGTATTCAAACATAACGGCCTGTGGCTCGATATCGGGCGGGTGGAAGACTTCCTCAAAGCTCAGGACGTCGCATGGGACGAGCAGTCGCCCGCATTTGCAGCAACCGTCGCCGCTTGAGGCAATACCTCATGTCGTAGTGATCGCTTCTGCCTATTCACCGTTTCGCTCAACCCGGGATGGAGACTAACACATGCTATTGGTATCAGAGCCAGTCATGGGAGCGGACGAGAAAGCAGCCCTGGCCGCTGTAATCGAGAGCGGCTGGGTGACGATGGGAGACCGGGTCCGAGAGTTTGAGCAAGCGTTCGCTCGCATGCATGAAGCCGAGGATTCAATCGCCGTTGGGTCCTGCACGGCGGCCCTCCACCTGATCCTGCATTCGCTCGGCATTGGACCGGGCGATGAAGTTCTTGTTCCATCGCTGACGTTCGTCGCCACCGCCAATGCCGTCCTCTATGTGGGAGCACGACCGGTCTTCGTCGATATCGGCTCGGCGGAGGTTCCTTTGATGTCATTGGATGAGGCCGAAGCCAAGTGCACAGCGAGAACCAAAGCCGTCATTATGGTCCATTTTGCCGGCTACCTCGCACATCGTGACGCCTGGCAGTCCTTCGCTCGCCGTAAGGGCTTGCTCTTGATCGAGGATGCAGCGCATGCGCCGGGGCTACCGGCGGTGGGGACCTTCGGCGAGGCCGCAGCATTCAGCTTTTACGGCAATAAGAACATGACTACCGCCGAAGGAGGCGCAATCATTGCCCGCAGCCGCGCCTTGAGGGAAACCATCAAGCGAGCACGGTCTCATGGAATGACAAGCAGCACGCGCCAACGCCTCGCCAGTCGCCGTCCGGACTACGATGTAACGATCCTCGGATTCAACTACCGTATGGACGAGTTGCGTGCTGCCCTTGGCCTCGCACAGCTAAAGAAATTGCCGGAATGGAATAACATCAGGCAAAGTCTATCTCAGAGCTATCGCCAGCTCATTGCGGAGCATTGCCCATCGGTGATGGTGCCCTTCGAAGCTCCGTGGCCATCGGCCCATCATCTGATGCCCGTCGTGCTTCCGACGGCGACCAGCCGACAGCCCATCATCGATCGGCTACGCAAGCGCGGTATTCAGACCACGGTTCATTATCCACCTGTACATCGCCTGACGTTTTACAGAGATCTCTACCCCGATACTTCTTTACCGCGAACCGAAGAATTTGCCCGACGGGAACTCACGCTACCTCTCCATCCACGAATGACTCAGTCCGACGTCGAACTGGTCGTGAATTCCCTTGCGGCCGCACTTGGTGCCGAGTTACCGGTGGGGGCAGTCGCATGACCATGCGCGAAACGGCAAGCCAGCCTTTCACGCCATCTCCTGCTCGCCACGTGAGCTTGCGCCGCACCCTTGATATTCTGTGTGCTGGTATGGCTGCCTCCGTTCTCATGCCTGTCTTCCTGATCGTAGCGCTCGCTATCTGGATCGAAAGCGGCAGGCCGATCCTGTACTCGCAGCTCCGTCTTGGACACAACGGACGGCCATTCCGCATCTACAAATTTCGCAAATTCAGACCGAATTGCGACCTCCACGGCTATCCTCTCACAATGGAAGGAGACGGCCGTCTAACAGCGATCGGCCGCATCCTCGCCGCAACCAAGCTGGACGAGCTACCGCAACTCTGGAACGTTCTGTGGGGAGATATGTCCCTCGTGGGACCACGGCCTGAGTCGCTTGCTTTCACCGACTGCTTCCGCAATGGGTTCGAGAAAATTCTCGAACACAAGCCCGGCCTTTTTGGTCCGTGTCAGGTCATGTTTCGGCATGAAAGCAAGCTCTACCCGGCCGACGACTCTGCGGCGGATTTCTATCGACGGGTTCTGTTCCCGGCCAAAGCGAAAATCGACCTCGCCTACTTCCCGCGACGAACTCTTGCTTCCGATCTCGGCTGGATACTTCGTGCAGCCGGGGTAATCGCAGTGGAGTCCTGGGCCGCATTCGCGCGGAGCGATCGATCAAATGATTCCAGGAAATAGGACGGGAATCGACGACAATGAGCTACCTTGGTGCCAAAATTCTCGTAACAGGGGCCGACGGTTTTATCGGGTCGCACCTGACCGAAGCGCTGGTTTCGGCGGGAGCCGACGTCACCGCTCTGGCCCAGTACAATTCCTTCGATAGCCACGGCTGGCTGGACGATCTGCCGGAATCGACTCGACGGAAAATAAATCTCGTGCGTGGCGACATTCGCGACGCAGCTTTCGTCAGTCGTCTCGTACCTGGCCACGAAATCGTCTTTCATCTGGCGGCACTGATCGCGATCCCCTATTCCTATCTCGCAGCGCAAGCCTATGTCGAAACCAACGTGCTCGGCACATTGAACATGCTCGAAGCTGCGCGGCAACACGGTACCGAGCGGATCGTGCACACTTCGACGAGCGAGGTCTACGGCACCGCGATAAAAATGCCGATCGATGAATCTCATCCGCTGCAGGGACAATCACCCTACTCGGCTTCCAAAATAGCCGCCGACATGATGGCGGAGGCATTCGCGAGGTCGTTTGGCGTACCAGTCGTGATCCTCAGACCGTTTAATACGTTTGGGCCACGACAAAGCGAAAGAGCGATCATCGGCACCATTATACGACAGGCGCTTGATCCTTCCTGCCCGGCGATAATGGTCGGTGACGCAACGACCGTGCGAGATCTCACATTCGTTACGGATACTGCGGCGGCATTCATGGCCGCCGGACTCGCGGAGAGCATCGAATACGGCCAGGCGTACAACGCTGGCAGTCAGCGGGCGATCATGATCGGCGATCTGATCGACGTCATTCTCGAGCTTACATCCAGCCGCAAACCCGTTGTTCAGGATGAGAAGCGCCTGCGGCCAACGAATTCGGAAGTGCGAGCGCTTCTCGCTGATTGCACCCGCTTCGTACGGGAGACCGGATGGTCGCCGCAGGTAACACTGCAGGAAGGACTGGAGCGGACGGTCAACTGGTGGCGTGGTCGCCTTTCGGCGCGGCAAGTCCGGCTGCAGAAAGACTTCATCACATGATGACCGCGCGCAGCGGCGTCCCAGGCGGGCCGGTTTTCGATTCGTCTCCCGCCTCGATTTGACGGACCGCGAAATTCGGCAAGGGTTGGCACAGGGAGACCGTCCATGAAAAGCAAAAAGCGGGGCAAGATCGTCACCTGCTTCTCGACTGTCTTGTGGGCGGGAATCGTTGTCTTCACCGGCAATGACGTATGCCTCGGGGCTCAATATAAGCTCGCGCCAGGCGATACCGTCGAGGTATCGATCGGCGGCCTGCCCGATCAGCGCAATCGAGCGCAGATTCAGATCGACGGCACCATCGCCCTTCCCGGAGTGGGCACCGTGGAGGTCGCGGGCCTGACCCCGGCAGAAATGCAGAGCCGCATCGAGACACTGCTGCAATCAAGGATACTGCGTCAACGCCTGCCTGACGGTCGCGACCAGGCATTCGTCGTCAAGCCTGGTGACGTCATGGCAAGCGTGGTGGAATATCGACCGATCTATGTTTCCGGCGACGTGCTCACGCCCGGACAGCAGGCGTATCGGGCTTCGATGACGGTGCGCCAGACCGTCGCGGTTGCCGGCGGCTTCAGCCTGTTGCGGTCTCGCGGCCAGCAGGCCGGCGCCATCGATCCGGCGGATCTGCTGCGCGACTATCAGTCCCTCGCCACGGAATACACCAAGGAATACTTCCATATTATCCGCACCAATGCGGAACTTGGTGGCCGCGACACCTTCGATCAATCCGCACCGAGCGATATTTCCTTGCCCGAATCCGTGATCGATTCAGTTGTGCGGTCGGAGGCGGAGTCCCTGAAAACGTCGCAAGGCGACTACCGCACGGAACTGCGTTTTCTGGCGGACGCGGTAAAACAATCGGACGCGCAGTTCGTAACGCTCAAAAAACAGCACGACGGTGAAGAAAAGGGCGTTCAGGCCGATGAGGAAGAACTCGAACGGGTCATGAAGGCGTTCGGTTCGGGACTACTGGCAAGTCCTCGTGTCAGCGAAAGCCGGCGCGCCCTTTTGCTGTCGTCGACGCGACGCCTGCAGACCAGCGTCGAGCTTATGCGGCTCCAGCGCCAGCGCGAGGATTTCCTGAGGCAGATGGAAAGGGTTACGAGCCAACGAACCATCAACCTGCTCAAGGAGCAGAAAGACTCCAGCGTTCGGCTGGCGGACCTGCGGGTGAGAATGCAAGCGCTGAGTCAAAAGCTGCAGCCCGTAGGCGGCACGGGAGCCATCCCCATAGGGACAAGCGATCTGCATCCGGAGGTGACTGTCGTGCGAAGGCTCGGCCAGCGATGGGACAGGATCGCCGCGTCCGTCGATT
>JGI12053J15887_10000958_pt1 | contig 12748 bp, 9 predicted proteins | sample MedBloCAOM1_O3_FD_15887 | JGI IMG/M metagenome (IMG submission 15887)
GGATCCATCTGAAATCACCTGGCGCCAACGGCCCGGCCTCAAGGCGATCGATCGGCTGCCGGTTGTGGCCGCACGGCCGGCACCGGACCTGGCCGGCACCAAGCCCAGGTAGCCGGAGCCTGGCAACTTTGGCGGGAGCGGAGCCTTTCCGCGTTTTTATAATGGTTGCCGCCGCGCCACGATTGTTGCGTGACCGCAACACTCACCGAAGATTTAACCGTCGTTGCAGCTAGCTCTTGCCTACGCCGCTTTTTAGCCACACCCCTCCATGAAATCATTCCTTCGTAGGTTGACGGCCACGGCGCTCGCGAAGGCGAAGGGGAATCCCTGATTTCCCGGGTCCAAGAAGAGTTGGCCGGGGAAACAGGTTCGCGATGGACGCCAAGACCAACATCAAGAAGAGACTGCCGAGCCGTCATGTGACGGAGGGCCCGGAACGGGCGCCGCATCGCTCCTATCTCTATGCCATGGGGCTGACCACCCAGCAGATCCACCAGCCGTTCGTCGGCGTGGCGTCGTGCTGGAACGAGGCCGCGCCTTGCAACATCTCGCTGATGCGGCAGGCCCAGGCGGTCAAAAAGGGCGTCGCCTCCGCCGGCGGCACCCCGCGCGAATTCTGCACCATCACCGTCACCGACGGCATCGCCATGGGCCATGACGGCATGCGCTCGTCGCTGCCGTCGCGCGAATGCATCGCCGATTCGGTCGAGCTGACGGTTCGCGGCCACGCCTATGACGCCCTCGTTGGGCTCGCCGGCTGCGACAAATCGCTGCCCGGCATGATGATGGCGATGGTCCGGCTCAACGTGCCCTCGATCTTCATCTATGGCGGCTCGATCCTGCCGGGCAATTTCCGCGGCCAGCAGGTCACGGTCCAGGACATGTTCGAGGCGGTCGGCAAGCACTCCGTCGGCGAAATGTCGGACGCTGACCTCGATGAAATCGAGCGGGTGGCATGCCCATCGGCCGGCGCCTGCGGCGCCCAGTTCACCGCCAACACCATGGCGACGGTGTCTGAGGCGATCGGGCTGGCGCTGCCCTATTCGGCAGGCGCCCCCGCGCCTTACGAGATCCGCGACGCCTTTTGCACCACCGCCGGCGAAAAGGTCATGGAGCTGATCGCAGCCAATATCCGTCCGCGCGATATCGTTACCCGCAAGGCCCTGGAGAACGCGGCCGCGGTCGTGGCCGCCTCCGGCGGCTCGACCAATGCTGCACTGCACCTGCCTGCGATCGCTCACGAATGCGGAATCAGGTTCAGCCTGTTCGACGTGGCGGAAATCTTCAAAAAGACTCCCTATGTCGCGGATTTGAAGCCCGGTGGCCGTTATGTTGCCAAAGACATGTTTGAAGCTGGTGGCATACCGCTTCTGATGAAAACGTTGCTCGATAATGGCCACCTGCACGGGGATTGCATTACCGTCACGGGCCGAACGATCGCCGAAAACCTCAAAAGCGTGAAATGGAATCCGCACCAGGATGTGGTGCGGCCGGCGGACAGGCCGATCACCGTCACTGGCGGTGTGGTGGGCCTGAAGGGTAATCTCGCGCCCGACGGCGCGATCGTGAAGGTCGCGGGCATGTCGAAGCTGAAATTCACCGGACCGGCCCGCTGCTTCGATCGCGAAGAGGACGCCTTCGAGTCCGTCCAGAACAAGACCTATAAAGAGGGCGAGGTCATCGTAATCCGCTATGAGGGGCCGCGCGGCGGCCCCGGGATGCGGGAAATGCTCTCGACCACGGCGGCGCTGACCGGGCAGGGCATGGGCGGCAAGATTGCCCTCATCACCGACGGCCGGTTCTCCGGCGCCACCCGCGGCTTCTGCATCGGCCATGTCGGGCCCGAGGCGGCCGTTGGCGGCCCGATCGCCCTGTTGCAGGATGGTGACATCATCGAGATCGACGCCGACGCCGGGACTCTTAACGTAAAGTTGACCGACGTCGAGCTCACTCAACGTAAAACCAAATGGAAGCCTCGGGAGACTAACCATACGTCGGGTGCACTGTGGAAATATGCCCAACAGGTCGGGCCGGCAGTGGATGGGGCTGTAACCCATCCAGGCGGTGCGTACGAGAAACAGTGTTATGCGGACATTTAGGCGTACCATATTTGCGTTTGCTTTAGGGGCCATCCCGCTGGTCCCGGCGTTTGGATTCGACGGCGCGCCGGTCAACCCGGATGCCGCAATTGCGGTGGTCGCCCCGCAGGCTGGAACCGCCAATGTCCTGAAAAAGGCCGTGCCGCCGGTTGCCGTGCCGGCCTCGACGAACTCGCTGACTTCCCTGCAATACGCCGCCGAGGGCGGTCATCCCGTTGCGCAATGGAAGCTGGGCCGGATGTACGCCGATGGCGACGGCGTCACCCAGGACGATCTGCGCGCGTTTGAATATTTCAGCCGCATCGCCAACCAGCATGCCGAGGACAACCCGTCCGCGCCGCAGGCCACCATCGTCGCCAACGCCTTCGTGGCGCTTGGCCGGTATTATCTGAGCGGGATTCCCAATTCGAAGATCAAGTCGGATCCGGACCGGGCGCGGGAGATGTTCTCCTACGCGGCGTCCTATTTCGGCAATGCGGACGCGCAATACGATCTGGCGCGGCTCTATTTGCGGAACGCCGGCGCCTCGCGCGACGACTTCCGTTACGGCACGCGCTGGCTGGGGCTGGCCGCCCAGAAGGGCCAGCATCAGGCGCAGGCCTTGCTCGGCCAGATGCTGTTCAATGGCGACCAGATGCCGCCGCAACGCGCCCGCGGGCTGATGTGGCTGACGCTGGCGCGCGACAGCGCAGCGCCGGAGGACGCCTGGATCAAGGAGAGCTACAACAAGGCGATTGCGAAAGCGACCGACAGTGACCGGGCGATGGCCTTGCAGATGCTCGAGCACTGGGTGCAGGGCCGCAGGGATTGATCCCGAGGGTGGGGCCTGTCGCTCGACCGTTACACCGTCTCCAGGTCGAGATCCGCCCAGACCGGCACGTGGTCTGACGGCTTTTCCCAACCGCGCACGTAACTATCGATCCCGACATCGATCAGGCGGTCGCTGGCTTGCGGCGACATCAGGAGATGGTCGATGCGCAGTCCCCAGTTTTTTTGCCAGGCGCCGGCCTGGTAATCCCAAAACGTGTACTGGCCCGCTTCGTCGTTCACCGCGCGCAGGGCGTCGGTAAGGCCGAGGCCGAGCAGCGACTGGAAGGCTTCACGGGTGGTCGGGCGGAACAGGGCATCGTTGACCCAGCCTGCGGGGTTGTAGACGTCCTGGGCTGCCGGAATCACATTGAAATCGCCGGCCAAAACCAGCGGTTCTTCCGCCTTAAGCCGTTCTTTCGAGTACTCAAGAAGGCGCGACATCCATTTGAGTTTGTATGGATATTTGTCGCTGTCCGGCGGGTTGCCGTTGGGCAGATAGAGGCAGGCGACCCGCATCACGCCGCGTTTGAGCGTGACCACGCCTTCGAGAAACCGGGCGTGGGCATCCTCGTCGTCGCCGGCGAGCCCCGATTTGGTCTCGTCGAACGGCAGTTTTGAAAGTAGTGCCACGCCGTTAAAGGTCTTCTGGCCGTGGGTGACGACGTTGTAGCCGAGCGCTTCGATCTCCAGCCGCGGAAAAGCCTCGTCGATGCACTTGATTTCCTGCAGGCAGACGATGTCGGGGGAGCACTCCTTCAACCAGGTCAGGAGGTGCTCGACCCGCTGCCGGATCGAATTGACGTTCCATGTAGCGATACGCATGAAAAAGACCCGGCCCGTTACCCCACATTTTCGCTTTGTGGCATACCATGTGCCGCTATGCTGTGGTAACCGTTTAGAAATAAGGCGTAAAAGTCGCCGTCAAGGGGCAGGAATGACCGTCCCGGCCTTTGCGGACCGGCGGACGTGAAAAACTATGAAAAAACGAACCTGGATCTTGCTTGCGGGCGCGCTTGGCATCGTCGCGGTAGCCGCCTTCGTAACCCGATCTTCCTGGATGGGCGGCAACGCCAGCGCGCAAGGCCCGCAGCGGCCCCGCACAATCTCGGTTGAAGTCGCCAAGGCAGAGCGCAAACCGGTGCCGGTCGACGTCGATGCGATCGGAATGGTCACGCCGATTTCCAGCGTTGCGCTGAAAGCGCGGCTGGAGACCACCATCGTTGCGGTTCACTTCGAGGACGGCGCCAAGGTCAACGAAGGCGACCTGCTGTTCACACTCGACTCGCGGCAGATCGACGCCCAGATCGAACAGGCCGAGGGCACGCTCGCCAGGGATCGGGCGCAGCTCGAAGGCGCCCAGCGCGATCTCCGCCGCTACACCGACCTTGTGGGCAAGGGTGCGACCACGCAGGTCAATGTCGATAACGCGAAAACCCAGTCCGACATCCTGATCGCCACCATCAAGGCGGACCAGGCCGCGCTCGACAATCTGAAGGTTCAGAAGAGCTACACCCTGATCCGCGCCCCGTTTGCGGGACGGATCAGCGCCGCCAACGTCAAGGTCGGCAATTTCTTGCGGCCGGCCGATACCCAGCCGCTCGCGGTCATCAACCAGATGGCGCCGGTCTATGTCACCTTCGCCATTCCGCAGCGCGTGCTGGTCGATCTGCGCGAAGCCATGGCGAAGGACGGCTCGAAAGTGATCGCGACCATCCCGGGCCACCAGCGCTCCGAGGAGGGCAAGGTCGCGATGGTCGAGAACGCGGTGGATGCCACGACCGGCATGGTCACCGTGCGCGGCATGATGGACAACGGCAATGAAACGTTGTGGCCGGGGACGCTGGTTTCGACCAAGCTGATCATCCGCACCGAAAATTCCGTCGTGGTGCCGACCATCGCGGTGCAACGCAGCCAGAACGGCAATTACGTTTTTGTCGTCAAGGACGGCGCCGCCAAGGTCCAGCCTGTCAAGGTCGATCGCACCTCCCAAGGGGTTTCGGTGATCTCCGAAGGGCTGTCCGGCGATGAAAGCGTCGTGATCGATGGGCAATTGCTGCTGTTGGACGGGACCCGGGTCGAACCGCGTCCCCGCAAGGCCGGGGCGTAGGCGATGACGCTCTCCGAACTCTGTATCCGCCGCCCGGTCATGACGACGCTGATCACGGCGTCGATCATCGCGTTTGGCGTATTCGGGTTCCGCCTGCTGCCGGTCTCGGCGCTGCCGCGGGTCGATTTTCCGACCATCGCCGTCACCGCGACGCTGCCGGGCGCCAGCGCGGACACCATGGCGGCTTCGGTTGCCGGCGTCATCGAGCGGCAATTGTCGACCATCGCCGGCATCTCCTCGATGTCGTCGAGCTCCTCGCAGGGCACCAGCGTCATCACGATCCAGTTCGACCTCAACCGCAACATCGACGCTGCGGCACTCGACGTACAGACCGCGCTCACGATCGCCCAACGCCGGCTGCCGATCGAAATGACGATTCCGCCGAGCTTCCGCAAAGTGAACCCGGCGGATTTCCCGGTGTTGTTCGTCGTGCTCGGCTCATCGACGCTGCCGCTGTCGGCGGTCAACGAATACGGCGACATCACCATCGGCCAGACGGTGTCGCAAATTCCCGGCGTCGCGCAGGTCAGCGTCTACGGCGCGCAGAAATTCGCCATCCGCGTCCAGGCCGATCCGGAAGCCGCCGCGGCGCGCGGGCTGTCGCTGGAGGACATCAGGACCGCGGTGTCGCGCGCCAATTCCTCCACGCCGGTCGGCACCCTGAACGGGCCGAAGCAGGACGTGGCGCTGCAGGCCTCCGGCCAGATGGACAAGGCGGCCGATTACAGCAAGGTCGTGGTGAAGTGGGTCAACGGTTCGCCGGTCAAGCTCGATGAAGTCGCGCGGATCTACGACAGCGTCGAGAACGACAAGATCGCGAGCTGGCTGAACGGCGACCGCTCCATCGTGCTTGGCATCCAGAAGCAGCCCGATGCCAACACCGTGGCGGTGGTCGATTCCATCCTGGCAAAACTGCCGGGATTGCGGGCGCAGATCCCGCCGTCGGTCACGATCAACGTGCTGATGGACCGCTCGATCTCGATCCGCCAGGCGGTGGCCGACGTCGAGGAAACCCTGCTGATCGCCATCTCGCTGGTGATCCTGGTGATCTTCCTGTTCCTGCGCTCGGCATCCGCCACGTTCATTCCGGCGCTGGCCGTTCCGATCTCCCTGTTCGGAACCTGCGCCGTGATGTACGCGCTGGACTACTCCATCAACAACATGACGCTGCTGGCGCTGACGTTATCGGTCGGCTTCGTGGTCGACGACGCCATCGTCATGCTGGAAAACATCGTCCGCCATATCGAGCACGGCATGCGGCCCTACGAGGCGGCGCTGAAGGGCGCACGCGAGATCGGGTTCACCATCATCTCGATCACATTCTCGCTGATCGCGGTTTTCATCCCGGTGCTCTTGATGGGCGGTATCGTCGGCCGCGTGTTCCGCGAGTTCGCGGTAACGGTCTCGGTCGCGATTGTGGTGTCCGGTTTCGTGTCGCTGACGCTGACGCCGATGCTGTGCGCACGCCTGCTCAAGGCTCATGACGCGACCAAAAAGGAGAATTTCGTGCTTCGCCTGTTCGAGCGGATGTTCGATTCGTGGCTGCGGGCCTACGAATGGGCACTCGATCGGGTGCTGGCGCGCAAGGCCATCATGCTGCTGGTGACGCTGGCGACCCTGGGCGGCACCGTCTACCTCTACATGATCGTGCCAAAGGGCTTTTTTCCGCAGGAGGACACCGGCTTCCTGATCGGCGTGACCGAAGCCGCTACCGATACCTCCTTCGAAGCCATGAAGGACCGGCAGCAAGCGCTGGTCGACGTGCTGAAATCCGATCCGGCGATCGACTACATCAACTCAACCGTTGGGTCCGGCGGGCCGAACCCGACGGCGAATTACGGCCGCTTGTTCGTTGCCTTGAAGCCGCAGAAGACCCGCGACAATGTCAACGTCGTGATCGGACGCCTGCGCATGAAGGCGCGGCAGATTCCGGGCATGCAGGCGTTCTTCCAGAGCATTCAGAACCTGAGCGTCGGTGGCCGCATTTCCAAGAGCCAGTATCAGTACGTGCTGCAGAGCGGCGATACCGAGTCGCTCTATCGAGTCGCGCCGGAAATGCGAGACAAGATCGAGAAGATCCCCGGCCTGCTCGACGTCACCACCGACCTCTACATCAAGAACCCGCAGATGACGGTCGACATCGACCGCGAGAAGGCCGCGGTCTACGGCGTCACCGTCGATCAGGTCCGCAACCAGCTCTATAACGCCTATGGTTCGCGCCAGGTCGGCACCATCTACATGCCGTCGAACGACTACCAGATCATCCTCGAAGCGCAGCCGCAGTTCCGGGTCGACCCGTCCGACCTGTCAAAACTCTACGTAAAGACCACGAACAACCAGACCATTCCGCTGGATGCGGTGGCCAAGCTGGTGCCATCGGTCGGTCCGTTGCAGATCAACCATCAGGGCCAGCAGCCGGCGGTGACGATCTCGTTCAACCTCGCGCCGGGCTATTCGCTTGGCTACGCGGTGGACCAGATCACCACGCTCGAGCAATCCTCGAACCTGCCGGTCACGATCGCGACCGGCTTCTCCGGCACCGCGCAGGTGTTCCAGGATTCGCTGCGCGGGCAGGGAGTGTTGATCCTCGCCGCTGTATTTGCCGCGTTCGTGATCCTCGGCATCCTCTACGAGAGCTTTATCCATCCGATCACGATCATCTCCGGCCTGCCGTCGGCCGGCATCGGCGCGATCCTGACGTTGATGCTGTTCAACATGGAATTGTCTGTTATCGCGATGATCGGCATCGTCATGCTGGTCGGCATCGTGAAGAAGAACGCCATCATGATGGTGGATTTTGCGCTGGAGCGCCGCCGCGTGGGCCTCTCCGCCGAGCACGCCATTCGCGAGGCTGCGCTGCTGCGCTTCCGCCCGATCATGATGACGACGTTCGCCGCGATCTTCGGCACGCTGCCGATCGCGATGGGCGCGGGCGCGGGCGCCGAGTTGCGCCAGCCGCTCGGCATCGCCGTGGTCGGCGGTCTCTGCGTTTCGCAACTGCTGACGCTGTTCATCACGCCGGTGGTCTACATTTATCTCGACCGCATTGACCGCCGGCTGCGGCGCCGACTCGAGCCGCAGGCCGAAGACACCGGCGGTGTCGAGCCTCCGCACGCGGTCGCGGCCGAGTAATGCGGACAGACATGGCGATGCGCGCGGCGATCGGGTGCATCGCAATCGCGCTGTTCGCGGCAACGGGTGTCCGCGCCGCCGAGCCGATCGAAATCTTCGACGCGCATCTGCACTATAATTGGGAGCCAAAACCCTACTATCAGCTCGACGAGGTGCTGGCGCTGTTCCGCAAGAACCGCGTCACCGGTATTCTGGCGACCAGCCGCCCGAACACCGGCACGCATGAGCTGGTCGATGCCAAAGCCGACGGCCTGTGGGTCGTGCCGTTTATCCGGCCGTACCGCGTCCGTGCCGACATCCAGAGCTGGTTTAGCGATCCCGTCATTTTCGACCTCGTGCAGGATGAGTTCAAACGCGGCTACTATCGCGGCATCGGCGAATTTCATCTGTCGGGCAGGTCGGCGGAGAACGAATGGGTGAAGAAGACCGTCGATTTTGCGGTTGCCAATGACCTCTACCTGCACGCCCACGCCGACGACGAAGCCGTCGAGATCCTGATGCGGCACAATCCAAAGGCCCGGATCATCTGGGCCCATACCGGCTTTGGGCTTTCAACCGACCGGGTTTCGGCGTTGCTCACAAAATACCAAAAACTCTGGGGCGAGCTTTCCTATCGCGGCGGCATCGTCGATGGGGCCGGGAAGCTGACCGCGGAATGGCGGGCACTGTTCGAACGATATCCCGATCGTTTTCTGCTCGGCTCCGACACCTGGATATCGGAGCGTTGGGCCAGCTACGGCGACATCATGGCCGGCTACCGCGCCTGGCTCGATCAACTACCGCCAAAAATCGCCGCGCAAATCGCGCACGGCAATGCGAAGGCGTTGTTCGCGGACAAGCGTTAAATGCGTCGGGCTTTTCAGCCGATCCCGCGGTGAATGCGGTTACGCAGCCGCCCCAAGCGGCCGGGCGCGTTTGATCCGCTCGCGCTCGCGTGGCGAGTGCATGGCTTGCCACAAGTCGCTGCGTCGCTGCACGTTCAGCCAGAAGTCCGGGCTGTTACCGAAGACGCGGGCAAGGATCAGCGCGGTCGGCGCGGTTACGGCCCTGCGGTCGTTGCAAAGCTCATTAACATGCTTGCGCTGCACGCCCATGGCCTTAGCCAACGCGCCTTGCGTCAATCCCATCGGCTCCATGAATTCCTGGACCAGGATTTCGCTAACGCTTGCCGGCTTGCGCTTCGTCATCAGCATTGCTCACCTCACGTATAACTGTGGTCGTCGAGATAGACGCTCGTCGCTTCGCCTCGGCTGCGATCCCATCGAAAAATGAGAGGCCATTGCTTGTTGAGGCGGATCGAATGAAATTCGGCCAGCTTGCCCCGCAGCTTTTCGAAATGGTTGCTTGGGGGGCACGCGTAAGTCCTGATCGGTCGTGGCGTCGTCGATCATCTGGAGCTTCCGAAACAACCGGCTTTCCAAGTCGGACGGGATATTTCGCGACCGGACGTCATCCACGAAGAAGGCACGCAGCCAGTCGTCCCGGAAATCGACGATCATTATCCCACCTTAAAGGGTGAGATAATGTACCACTCCATGGGTCAACCGTCAGGACGACGATACTGCATCTGACGTTACGTAATGGCGCCAGTCGGTGCACGGCGCAACGAGCGTCTTCGCCCTTGCTGAGTTTTCAGATCGAAAAACTGGTGCCGCAGCCGCATGAGGCGGTGGCGTTCGGGTTGACCACCCGGAACGAGGCGCCGATCAAATCATCGACGAAATCGAGTTCCGAGCCCGCCAAAAACGGCACGGAGGCCGGATCGACCAGCACCACGGCGCCGTCGCGCGAGATCACGAGATCGTCCTCGGCCTGGGCCCGTTCGACGTCGAATTTGTACTGGAAGCCGGAGCAGCCCCCGCCCTCGACGCTGATGCGCAGCATGGCGCCGTCGCCTTCGCCCTTGAGGATTTCGCCGATGCGGCGGGCGGCCCGCTCGCTGACGGTGATGGCAGCAGTCATGACATGGTCCTGCGTCTATTTCGATTGAGCATGATCTCTTCGGAAAACCGGTACCCACCCATCGGGTCGTAGCCCGAGGGCATGCTTTTCCGGATCATGCTCCAAGCGTCATACCCAATTCATTTGGTATCCCGCTTCCACCATAGTTAAGTGCGCCGGCGAGCGGAATCAAATGGATAAGGACTAAAACCTCGTGTCGGTCGGAATGGCAGCCCCCCGCGCACCCTATGCCTGCGACCCCGACCGCAGCCGAGGCCGGCTGTTTGCGGAGCCGCCGAGCAAGACCCGCAGCCCGTTCCGGAGGGATTGTGACCGGGTGATCCATTCCACCGCGTTCCGGCGGCTGAAACACAAGACCCAAGTCTTCGTGTTCCATGAGGGTGACCATTATCGCACCCGGCTGACCCATTCGCTGGAGGTGGCCCAGATTGCCCGTGCGCTGGCCCGGCAGCTCGGGCTGGACGAAGACCTCACCGAAACGCTGGCGCTGGCCCATGACCTCGGCCATCCCCCGTTCGGCCATGCCGGCGAGCGCGCGCTGGACGCCTGCCTGAAGGCGCATGGCGGCTTCGACCACAACGCCCAGACGCTGCGCGTCATCACGGCGCTGGAACATCGTTATCCCGATTTCGACGGGCTCAACCTGACCTGGGAATCGCTGGAGGGCGTCGTCAAGCACAACGGCCCGCTGACCGAACGGAGCGGAGCGCCGGCCGGACGCTATTGCGAGCACGGCATCCCCGTCGGCATCTCGAATTACAACCGGACGTATGATCTGGAGCTCTGGACCTTCGCCTCGCTGGAGGCCCAGGTCGCCGCGATTGCCGATGATATCGCCTACGACGCCCACGACATCGACGACGGTCTGCGCGCCGGCCTGTTCGGCGTCGACGATCTCAAGGTAATGCCGCTGACCGCCGAAATCATCGCCGAGATCGGACGCCACTATCCCGGCCTCGACGACGTCCGGCGCGGCGCGGAGGTGGTGCGCGAGCTGATCTCCTATCTGGTCGGGGCTGTGATGAGCGAGGCGCAAGAGCGCCTTGCCGTCGCGCAGCCGCAGTCGGCGCATGACGTGCGCCATCTCGATCGGGCCATGGTTGTGTTTCCCGCGGGCGTCGCGCAGGCGGAGGCCGGGATCAAGGCGTTTCTCTACCAGCACATGTACCGCCACCCCCGGGTGATGCGGGTGATGGGGGAAGCCGAGCAGATCGTCTCGGATCTGTTCGCGCGCTATCAGAAAACGCCCGGCGATCTGCCGTCGGAATGGCTGGAAGGGACCGGCGGCGAGACGGTGGCCGAGCGCGCCCGCCGGATTGGCAATTTCATCGCCGGGATGACCGACCGCTTTGCGCTGATCGAGCACCAGCGGCTTTTTGACTCGACCCCGGATTTGCGTTAGGCGGCGGCCCATGGCCGAAAAACCTTCTCCACCGCATCTTTTCGCCGACGTGCTCGCGCGCGTGCATGCGGTTTGCGGGGCGCTCGCTGCCGAAGGCGGCTGGCCTCCAAATACCGATTTGTCGCGGATCGTGGTCGAGCCGCCGCGCGATTCCTCGCATGGCGACATGGCGACCAACGCGGCCATGGTGTTGGCCAAAGACGCCAAGGCAAAGCCGCGCGACCTCGCCGACAAGATCGCGGAAAAGCTGCGCCGCGACGAGATGATCGCATCCGTCGATGTCGCCGGTCCCGGCTTCATCAATCTGACCTTGCAGCCATCGGCCTGGACTGGGGAGCTGCGCACGATGCTGCGTGAAGGCGCCGGCTACGGCAACAGCACGATCGGCGCGTCGGAAAGGGTCAACGTCGAATACGTCTCGGCGAACCCGACCGGACCGATGCATGTCGGCCATTGCCGCGGTGCCGTGTTCGGCGACGCGCTGGCAAGCCTGCTGCAGTTTGGGGGCTTTGACGTCACGCGCGAATACTACATCAACGATGCCGGCGCCCAGGTCGATGTGCTCGCGCGCTCGGCCTACCTGCGCTACCGCGAGGCGCTCGGCGAGGACATCGGCAGCATTCCCGAAGGGCTATACCCCGGCGACTATCTGAAGCCGGTCGGCGAGGCGCTGGCGAAGCAGCACGGCGACACGTTGAAGGCGATGCCGGAAAACGTCTGGCTGCCGATCGTGCGCGACAAGGCCATTGCCATGATGATGGAGGAGATCAAGGGCGATCTCGCCGCGCTCCATATCAAGCATGACGTATTCTTCTCGGAACGCTCGCTGCTCGAGGGCGGAAACAACCGGGTTTCCGAGACGATCGACTATCTTCGTTCCAAAGGTGACGTCTACGAAGGCCGCTTGCCACCGCCGAAGGGCGGACCGGTCGAGGATTACGAGGATCGCGAGCAGACGCTGTTTCGCGCCACTGCCTATGGCGACGACGTCGATCGTCCGCTGCTGAAGTCGGATGGCTCCTACACCTATTTTGCGTCCGACATCGCCTATCACAAGAACAAGTTCGACCGTGGCTTTCGCAATCTGGTCGATGTCTGGGGCGCCGATCACGGCGGCTACATCAAGCGCGTGCACGCGGCGATCAAGGCGGTGACGTCGGGCGAGGCGACGCTGGATGTGAAGATCGTCCAGCTCGTGCGGCTGCTGCGCAACGGCGAGCCGGTGAAAATGTCAAA
>JGI12053J15887_10000960_pt1 | contig 12743 bp, 8 predicted proteins | sample MedBloCAOM1_O3_FD_15887 | JGI IMG/M metagenome (IMG submission 15887)
CCGACGACACCTCCATTTCGACCGTGGTCGATCAGAGCCGCGTTGTCGACCTGCCGCTCAATGGTCGCAACGCAGCCAATCTGGTACTTCTCTCCGGAGCTTCCGCACCGACGGTCAACGGCAATATGACCAGCACCAAGAGCTACGGCAGCACGGGTACAAGCGCGATCGGCGGCGCGCTGAACATCGCCGTCGCGGGGGGTCAGGGCAATCAGATCAACTATCTGCTCGACGGCGGTGACCATAACGACTCCTTCTCGAATGTGAACATGCCGTTTCCGTTTCCGGATGTACTGCAGGAGTTCAGCGTCCAGACGACGGGAATGTCGGCCCAATACGGCGTCCACCCCAGCGCGGCCGTCAATATCGTCACCAAGTCCGGTAGCAACCAGTGGCACGGCGGCATCTTCGAGTTCCTCCGCAACAGCTACGCGAACGCGAACAACCGCATCAACGGCTACACGGATCTGAAGCGTAATCAGTTTGGTGGATACTTTGGCGGGCCCATCCTCCACGACAAGCTCTTCTTCTTCGGCGGCTACCAGCACACCGCACTACGCATCGCTCCCGCCAGCACATCGTCCTTCGTGCCGACGGCTGCGATGCTCTCCGGCAACTTTACCCCCTACCTCCAGTACCAGCGCGGTTTGAGCGCCACGAACACCTGCCCCACGCTGCTTGCTTCGGCGGGTTTCAACTACAACGCGACGACCTGCACGGCCACGATCAATCCCTCGCTCTTCAGCACTGCGGCCGTGGCTTTAATGAAGTACCTGCCTACCACGCAGACGCAGAATGTCGCCGGTCTCGTCTCCTACTCTGTTCCTGCGCCGCAGGATGAGAACCAGTGGATCGGCCGTCTTGACTACACCCTCAGTTCACGCCATAACGTCTTCGCGCGGTACTTCATGACGAACTACTACCAGAAGGCGATCTTCAACGGCAACCTGCTGAATGCCATCAACCCTGGCCTGAAGGATCGCGGCAAGTACCTCACGCTTGGCGACAACTTCGTCATCTCGCCGAGCATTACCAACGCGCTCCGCGGAACAGTCACGCGTCTTGCCATCGCGCGCGGCGCGCCAGGGGATCTCATCTCGCCCGCAACCCTCGGCTCGAACGTATATTCGTCGGTACCAAACTATATCTATCTGAACGTCAGCGGAGCCTTCACGGCCTCTTGCGGAAGCTGCGCTCCGACTCATTACGTCACCAACCACTACCAGGTAGCTGACGACGTCTCCATCCTGAGAGGAAACCACTTCATCCAGCTAGGCTTTGACTATATTCACGAAGAGTTGAACCTCGCTGGCCTCAACACGGAGAACGGTCAGTTCACCTTCAATGGTTCGTACTCCGGTCTTGGACTCTCCGATCTGCTTCTCGGAGCACCCAATACCTTCGCGCAGGGCTTCGGTCCGGGCGCTGCGGCGCATCTCCGTTACAACTACTTTGGCTACTACGTGCAGGACACATGGCACGCCACCAAGAAGCTGACCATCAACGCAGGTCTTCGCTGGGAGCCTTGGTTCCCGGAGTACGAGAAGAACAACATCGGTGGTGAGTTCAGCCCGACGGCCTTCGCCTCCAACACCGTCTCGAGCGTATATCCGAATGCTCCCGCCGGCATCGTCTTCTACGGCGACAAGGGTGTGAAACCAGGCTTTGTGAACTCCCGCTTCACGAACTTCTCGCCGAGGGCCGGTTTTGCCTTCGATCCTCGGGGCAACGGAAAGTCCAGCCTTCGCGGTTCGTACACGCTAACCTTCGAGGCGCCTGAGCTGTACTACGATTCGGGTTTCCCAGGTAACTCGCCGAATGCCTCAGCACAGTCCTTCACAGTCGACAACTCCACTAACCAGACGGACGCCATGAAATCCTTCGATAATCCTTGGAAGAAGATTACGGGTGGCAACCCGTACCCCACGCAATACCCGGCCCCCAGCACCGCCGCGTTCCCTGCAACCAACGTCTCAACCGGCTACTATCCCAGCAACCTTCGTAGAACCTACATGCACCAATACAATCTCAGCTACCAGAATCAGATCTCGGCCAACTGGCTTGCTTCGCTGAGCTACATCGGTACGAGCACCATTCATCTTTGGGGTTTCCAGCCGTACAACTACGCAACGCCCGCACCGACCCCTACGGGTGCCGCGGCCACGACGAACAACACCTCGCAGCGTTACATCCTGTACCGTGCGGCGATTGCCAACAACACGACGGCCGGAACTCGCTATGGTGCCTTCAGCGGCACGGCAGACTACGGCATGGCGAACTTCAACGGCATCATCGCGACGGTCAACCACCGCTTTGCGAATAACTTCTCAATGCTGATGAATTACACGTGGTCGCACTGCCTGTCGAACATGAACTACACGGGTGACAACACGCCTCCCTCGCAGGATCCGAACAACCATGCCGCCGAGTATGGCAACTGCAACTTCGACACAACGCACAATCTCACCATCTCCGGGGTCGCAACGACACCGAAGTTTCACCAGCGCTCCCTGAACTATGCCCTCGGCGCATGGCAGGTGAGCCCCTTGATCACCTACCGTACCGGAATGCCCTACACGGTGACCGACGGCACGGATCGTTCGCTCACGGCGATCGGCCAGGATCGTCCGAACCTCGTCCAGGGACAGAGCCTTTACTCGAAGAATCTATTTCCGGCCGCTGGTGTCAAGCCGTTGTGGATCAACACCTCGGCGTATGCCTTGCAGGCGCTTGGAACTTTCGGCAATGAAGCTCCGCTGCAGGCGCGTGGACCAGGCTTTGCTAATGTCGATGTGGCCATCAGCAAGCACTTCCCGCTCTTCGAGCGCTCGCAGCTCGAGATTCGGGGAGAAGCCTTCAACGCGCTCAACCACCCCAACTACGCCAACCCCAACACGGCGATCAGCTCGAGCTCAACCTTCGGCCGCATTACGGCGACCGCCAACGATGCCCGCCTGCTTCAGATTGCCGCGAAGGTCACCTTCTAACCCTTCTCCTATTACTTACCCAGCGTGCGCAATCTGGCGCACGCTGGGCACTTTTTTTCATCAATGCTGTACTTGAAACACGAGGAGGCTTGTTGCGTTTTCGGTTTGCTCTTATATCAACGTTGCTTCTGGGAGGGGTCGCTTCTTCGTTTGCACAAGCTCCAAGCGGCGAGCCGGTCGAACTTGCCCCTCGTCCTCCGATGGGCTGGAATAGCTGGGATGCTTATGGCCTCACTATTACCGAATCACAGTTTCGCGACAATGTGAGTGTTCTTGCGAAAACGTTGAAACCCTTCGGCTGGCAGTATGCGGTCATCGATGAAGGATGGTTTCTCAAGAATCCTCTCGACCTCAAGACGCCCGAGAAGGTTGTCTACGAGGTCGATGCAAATGGTCGCTACAACCCCGTGCCGGAGCGCTTTCCTTCCGCCATCGTCGATGGCAAGAATCAGGGCTTTCGCGCGCTCGGCGAATATGTCCATGCCCAGGGGCTAAAGTTCGGCATTCACATCGTGCGCGGCATCCCACGCGAGGCCGTAAAGCAAAACCTGGAGGTGGCCAACAGCCGCTTCCACGCGCGGGATGTCGCCGACACGAGCGATCCGTGCCCATGGGATCCCACCAACTGGGGAGTCCGTGATACGCCGGCTGGTCAAGCTTGGTACGACTCTCTTCTCGCTCAGTATGCTGGTTGGGGAGTCGACTTTATCAAGGTCGACTGCATCTCGGATCACCCCTACAAACCGACCGAGATTCGAATGATCCACAAGGCCATTGTCAAGACGGGACGCCCCATCCTTCTTAGTCTCTCGCCTGGCCCTACTTCGCCGGGCATTGTGCAGGAACTCATCCCCTATGCGCAGATGTGGCGCGTCTCTGACGACATCTGGGATTTCTGGAAGAATGCGAGGCACGCTCCGCGCAGCGTGCACGATCAATTNGAGCTTGCTGCAGCATGGGCACCCTACGCTCATCCGGGCACATGGCCCGACGCCGATATGCTTCCCCTCGGTTATCTCGGGCCAGAGCCGGGTGATGGCGAGGCGCGTCAGACACGCTTGACGCAAGCCGAACAGAGAATGATGTTCACACTCTGGTCAATCATGCGCTCGCCTCTCATCATCGGCGCCAACCTCACCAAACTCGATGACTGGACCACGAGTCTCCTCACTAACCGGGATGTTCTCGATGTCAATCAGTATGCGCACGACCAGCACCAGGTGGCACGGGAAGGGGATACGGTTGCGTGGACGGCCGTCGGCAAGAATGGCGTTCGCTATCTTGCGCTCTTCAACCTGAACGATCGGGATAAGACGGTTGCCCGCACTTATGCTTTCTATAACCTACCTTCTGGGAGCTACAGCAGCAGAGAACTGTGGTCGAATGAAGATCGCGGGCGTTCGGACTCTATTAACGTGACGTTGCCTGCTCACAGCTGCATCCTTCTCGAGCTAAGAACCTAGCCCATTGAACAAAGTATCAGGAGACCTATGGCCACACGCAGATCTTTCGTCTTCAGCTCCCTCTCCATCGCCAGCCTCAACTGGATGCCATCGTTCGCGCAATCCATGCCCGCACACGAGATTAATGTCCTCTCTCTTGGGGCCGTTGGCGACGGCACAACACTTGATACATCGGCGATCCAGCAGGCTATCGATCAGGTAGCGGCTGTTGGCGGAGGCCGTGTGATCGTGCCAGGCGGAAAGCGTTTTTTGATCGGTGCGTTGATGCTGAAGAGCAACGTTGACTTCCATCTGGCGGACGACGCGGTTCTGCTTGCAAGCCCGGAACAGGCGCACTACACGTTCAAGAGGAATACCGGGGTCATCAACGCCGACGGGGCCAGCAATTTGCGCATTACCGGCACCGGACATGTCGACGGACAGGGCATGAAGTTCATGGGAAACTACTCGCCCGTGCATGAACGCTGGGAGCCGCTCCCCTTCAGGCCGAGGATGTTCCACCTCCTCAGTTGCACTGGTCTCGAGATCTCCGGCATATCCTTCGGGCACTCGCCGCAGTGGGGGCTGCACACGCTTGGATGTGAGCACGTGCTCGTCGATGGCATTCGTATCCGCAACTATCTCGACGTTCCAAACTGCGATGGGATAGATCCTGACCGTTGCCGCGACATGGAGATCAAGAACTGCGATCTGGTCTGTGCGGATGATGGCATTGTCATCAAGACGAGTGAGCAGACGACGGAAAACTTCGGAGCGGCACACAACATCACTGTGCGCGACTGCTCAGTCATCTGCCGGGACAGTGGCATAAAGATTGGCACAGAGACGTTCGGGGATATCTCGAAGATTCTCTTCGAGCGTTGCCGTATTGTCTCCGGCGGCCGAGGGCCGACAATCACTCACAGGCAACCGGGCAACATTGAGGATGTTGAGTTTCGCGATATCGATTTTCTTGCGCAACATCACGCCGCCCGCTGGTGGGGTTGGGGCGAGGCCGCATCGGTCACGGTGTGGCCTCGAACGCAGAATGGGAAGGCAGGATCGTTGAGCAATATACGATTCAAGAACGTGCGCGGAGTCGCGGAGAATAGCTTCAGAATCGATGCTCATCCGGAAATGCCGGTCAAGAACGTCCTGCTCGAAGATTGCTCGGTCAAGATTGATCGGTGGACACAATATCCGGGCGGAATGTTCGACAACCGACCTACGCGCGCGGATGACCCGATGCATGAGCCCGGTGGATTGGAGAAGCACGCTACGCCCGCGTATTTTTTGCGGAACGTTCAGGGCGCGGTGCTACGAAACTGTAGGGCTACCTGGGGACTTCACAGCAGCGACTCATTCAGTTACGCACTTGAAGCGCAGCATGTATCTGGCCTCAAGCTGGAAAACTTCAAGGGGAAGTCGGCGCGCCCCGGCCTGCCCGCCACATCCATTCACTAGCAAGGAATCTATGTGCCCACGTCTCTCTGCAATTCTTATTCTCGCCATTCTGTCGCCTCTCGCGCCATCACAGAACAAGCCCGCCATTGCGCTTGCAGCGACACCACCCATGGGCTGGAACTCGTGGAACTGGTTTGCGGAGAAGGTGACTGACAAAGATGTTCGTCAGGCCGCAGACTTGCTCGTGTCCTCTGGGATGCGCGATGCAGGTTATGTTTACGTCAACATTGATGACGCGTGGGAGGGTGCCCGCGACACGAACGGCAATCTTCATAGCAACGACAAGTTCCCCGACATGAAGGCCCTGGCGGACTACGTCCACGGCAAAGGACTCAAGCTAGGTATTTATAGTTCACCAGGACCCAAAACCTGTGCCCGCTTCGAAGGTAGTATGGGTCACGAAGATCAGGACGCTCAGCTCTATGCCTCCTGGGGCATCGACTATCTCAAATACGATCTTTGCAGTTTCCACAACGGGGTCATGCGCAAGGCCCATCCTGGGGACAGCCCTGAAGCCATGATCATCCAATACAAGATTATGCGGGACGCCTACGAGAGAATGCATCGGGCGCTTCTCAAGACCGGACGCCCAATTGTTTATAGCCTTTGCCAGTATGGCTTTGATTCCGTGTGGCAATGGGGCCCGGAGGTGGGGGCCAACTTATGGCGCACTACAGCCGACGTTACGCCCACCTTCGATCGAATCTCGCTTATCGGCCGCGAGCAAGCGGGTCTGGCCCGATACGCGGGCCCCGGTCATTGGAACGATCCCGATATGCTCGAGGTTGGCAACGGCAAACTGACACCAGACGAAAATCGCACTCACATGGGCCTATGGGCGATGCTTGCCGCGCCACTACTTGCTGGCAATAATCTCTCACGACTCACCCCCGAGATCACCTCAATCCTCACGAATCGCGAGATTATCGCCATCGATCAAGACCCCTTGGGCAAGGAGGCCGATCGCATCTACGCCGAAGGACCAATAGAAATCTGGGCTCGTCCTCTAGCGGACGAGAGCAGAGTTCTTGCGATCTTCAATTTTGGGGAGCAGAGGTCCTATCTGCGTGGTGTCTCGCTCCATCTTGAACAAGTGGGAGCGGCCAATGGCTGGCATGCTCGCGACGTATGGATGGCGAAGGAGCTTGGCCCCATATCCGATTTCACGCAGTTCACCATTCCACGACATGGCTCTGTCATTCTGCGCCTCTCGAAGTAGTTCGATGAGATAGACACGAAGAATTCCAGTTATCCCACAGCAGCGCTCCTCTGTCAGATATGCAGGAGAGATCGAAGGGAGACTCAAGCCTCCGACAGAGATCTATCTTGCTTAACCGACTCGCGAGAATGATGTCCGCTCATTTGGTGCGATCGAAGATGGAGTTACCGTTGATACAGCGTCAGTCCAGCGCGCTATCGACAGCCCCGCGATCGAGATCCTCAGCTCGGCATCACCAAAGCCGGCAACGTCACGCAACTCATTGAAATTGCACGATACCAACCGCGCTGTAATGCTACTATACGCACAGAATTTCGCTGTTGCTTGGACCCTTAATGGACCCTCGCGATCGATCAACACAACAGCGTTTTTCGCCCAAATGGATTGCTTCCGAATTGCCCGTTACTCACCCAGAACTCCGAAGTCCAAAATTCCGCTCGCAGTGTTTGGTGAGTGACTCGGCGATTTGTACTAAACCCGCTCCGCGGGTAGCAGGAAGCGTGGTAGATTTTTGGCAGGACAAGTTGCATGTTGCGCACCGCAATCACGACCCTTCCGCCCAAGTCCGCAAGAAATTGCTGCAGTGCATTGAATCCCCTTAAAGCAATTGTCCTGCCAAAACCTCACCGGGCTTAGCACAAATCGCCGTATCCACAATGCTCCGCACCAGCAACATCGGAACACGAGAAGTTCTGTCCGCGGAGCACTGTCGATACGGCACTAGAGATTTGGCACTCATCGAGATTCAGGGCCACTGTAACTGCGGAGTTGCCAACAGATCGGGAGTATTAAGAGGACAAGAAGGGTGTTTCCGAAGATCCACGTTGGGAAAAAACGGCTATATTGTTATTCCGCCACAGATGTAAAAGTAAGCATCATTTCGCCATTTGCCAAAGAATCGGGGAATAATTCTGCTTTAGATTTAGGCGCAAAGGCCAATGATGTCGGCTAAACTTCAAGGCGAAAGAGACAGGAGAATCTTAGGATGATCCCCGAAACCTCACTCGACATTTCACGCCGTCAGTTTCTCGCTGGGGGAGGTCTGACGGTCGCCGCAGCTTGTCTGGTTCCAGGGCGCCTGATCGCCCAGACAAACAGCATCGTTGTAGGTGCATTCAAGGAAGCCGCAACCGCAAAGGTCACGGTTCAAAACCTTCACCGGAATATCAGTGTCCTTCTTGGCGCTGGTGGAAATATCGCCGTTCTAACTGGCCCGGACGGAAAGCTGCTGGTTGATGCGGAGATCGTTACCGCACGACCGAACGTCTCTCAAGCTCTCGCGAGCATCAACGCGGATCCCATCAAACAATTGATAAACACCCACTGGCATTTCGACCACACCGGCGGCAACGAGTGGGTCCATGAAGCCGGAGCCAGTATCCTCGCGCACGAGAACACGCGCAAACATCTTTCCCAGGCCACGCGCGTCGAAGGCAACTGGCAGTACACTTTCCCAGCCGCGCCGGCTGGTGCGATGCCCTCCACCGTGTTCAAGGACGAACACACTCTACACGTCAACAACACGACTCTGAAGCTTAAGCATTACTCGCCTGCTCACACGGACTCCGATATCTCGGTGTATTTTGCTGAGGCTGACATTCTTCATACCGGAGACACCTTTTGGAACCGCGATTATCCCTTTATCGACTATGGGACAGGAGGCAGCATCGACGGCCACATACGCGCGGCAGAGGCGAACATCGCAAAAGTGACCGACAAGACGATCGTCATTCCTGGGCACGGAGCCGTAGGCGGCCAAGCCGACTTGATTCTATTCCGGGACGTATTGGTTGAGATTCGCGACAAGGTTGCAGCCCTCAAAAAACAGGGTAAGTCCTTGCCTGACGTTGTCGCGGCTAAGCCCGGGGCGCGCTATGACGCGGTATGGGGCAACCTGTTCCAAAACCCAAGTGATTTTGTTGCGCTCGTGTACCAGGGCGTTTGAGATCATCTCCATTGCGGGCACAACATGGCACACGAGCCATGGTTGAGGTGATCCGCATGGGCCGCGAGTTCGGTGATGACATGGTGAACACGCTACTTCTTGATTTATTCCGTGGCGCTGGTGCTGTTCGCGACAGCTCCCTTTAAGGCATGTCGCAGTGCAGCCTGGGCGCGCTGGTTCTCCTCAGGCAAACCTATCGTAATCCGTGCCCAATTGCCATACGGTGGATGCGCCCGCCCAATATCGATGCCGTGCGAGAGCATCGCTGCCGCGAGCTTCGGTTGTGGCATACCTGCATCGAAGAAGATGAAGTTTGCATTTGGTTGCGTATGCTGAAGCTTTAACTCATGTAGTACAGAGAGCCAAATCGTACGTTCATGTGCAACTGCCTTTCGGGTTCGCTCCACCTGAGAGGTATCCCGCAACGCTGCAGCAGCAGCGACGATGTTCAAACGTCCTAGAGACTCTGCATCACCTGCGCCCTGTTTCCGTAAAGCATCAGCAAGAGTACGAGGTGCGAGAACATAGCCAATCGGTAATCCTGCAAGCGCGTGGATCTTGTCGAAGGTGCGAAAGACCGCCACATTCGCTCCATCCCGCACCAGAGAGACGGCCGAACGCGAACTACAATCCGCAGTGTATTCCAGATACGCTTCATCCACGATTGCGACTGCATTCTGTGAATTCTTACGGAGGAAGCGCTTGAACTCCTCTCCATCATTTACCGTACCAGTGGGATTGTGAGGATTCACGAGATAGATAGCGCGCGTCCGCTGGTTCACTTTTAGACTGAGCGCGGGGAGATCATTCTGGTATTGTGTACTCAACGGAACAGGCACACCAACGCCTCCCACCCGCGCTGCTGCATCGATAAGCGCAAGATAGCCCGGCGTTGAGTAGATGAACTCGCCTCCTGGTCCTCCCTGGCTACCGAGATACAAACCTAGAAATCCGAGGATTTCGCCGAGAACCACCTGTTCAACGGGTACATGTTCGTAGGTTGCAATCTGTTTAGTGAGGTGGAGTGCTGCCTGACTATCTGCGTAGCGATTTAGACGATTAAATTCACGCTGAATTGACTCAACGACGCCAGGTGACGGACCATACGGGTTTTCGTTCAACGAAAGGCGAACCAGCCGCGGAGACGATGATTCTGCATGCAGTGGCACACCTGAGGCACCGGCTATCTGAGACGTTATAACGCTTGCGCCGATCACGGCACCGGAACGCTTTAATAGACTGCGGCGACTCGGGTCCATCGACATAATACATCGCTCCTATCAAACGTTTCGCGCTAGCTGGATCCACTTTGCAGGAAACACGTCTACAGGCAGGCTCACGAAGCTCTACGCAAAGCTACTTTGAATAAACAAATCAATAGTGTGTTGTTAAATATCTCAGATGTGCGATAACTCCGCACGTTCCCCGGATGAATCCACTATCGGATTCTCTTTGAACGCCTGTTCAATCGCGTAGGCGGCCACGTCCAGCCCGCGAGTTCGCGCAATCACTTTCTGGAAGTAACGGGCTCTCAGGCGGTAGCTTGGATTCTTTCGTACCCTCTGAATCAACTCTGAGAGACGTTCTACCGTCAGATTTTCTACTTCCACGAATTCACCTACCCGGTGATATGCAATCCTGGCAGCGGTGCCTGGTTGATCGAACCCTATCGGGATCGCAACCATGGGCACCCCTTGCGCCAGCGCCTCCAGTGCTGTGTTCACTCCGGCATGCGTGATACAAAGCGCCGCACGCTTCAGCAATTCAATTTGGGGAGCCTTAGAGACGACGATTGCATTCGATGGAAATGTCCCCAGATCGTCGAGGCTGACGTTGCTGCCCATCGAAAGAACAAGCTGAGTCTCCGGAAATCTCCGAACCGCCTCAAGAATGGTACGGTACACGATCTCCATGCCGTTCACCAGCGTTCCCATGGAAGCGTAGATGAGAGGCGCCCCAGTCAGTTTTTCCCAGGGAAAAGGCACTTGTTCCCGTCCTTCGTCGTCGTGGAAAGGGCCCGCGTAGTGAAACTGGGGAGGCCAATTGGAGATTGGGAAATCAAACTCCCTGGGTGTCTGCGTGATCACGGCCAGTTTGGAAACAGTTGCGGTCGGATCGTTCCAGTCGATCTCTAGTCCATTCTTCTCCGCGTACGACTTGGCGACCGCTAAAACCGGAGCAAGGAACCCGCCGATCTTTTTCAATCCCTCGACGTTCCTGATGAGAGCTTCGGGTGTTGTCTCATACGGCCAACTGAAGAGACTGTTTGGCGTTGCTCCGGAGAAATCGAGGTGGAGCACATCCCAAATGTGCGCGTAAGGCATGCCCAGGCGCATCGGCACAAGTTCAAGAAAGAAGTATATGGTGTCGAGTACCAGCGCCTCAACGCCTGTCTCTGCCAGCTTTTCCGGCAGATGCTCCAACGCCGCTTTGAGGAGGCCAGGTGAAATCTCCCGGAGCGCATAACGCGCCACATCTTCGCCGTGCAGTTTTGCCACTCCACCATAGGCTTTGGCTATGGATCCTACTGGATACTCTTTTTCGCAAATGGGTACGAAATTCAGATTGGCGGCACGAACAATGGGTTCGGCATCCGGAACACCAATAAACACCACTTCGTGTCCGCGTGATCGCAGCTTGCGTGCGAGCGCAGTCATGGGATTCAGGTGGCCTGACAGGGGCATGCTCACAAAACCGAGTTTCATAGATGCTCTTCCTCCCGTTCACATGGTCCGTCTCTCAACATCTGGCCCAAGCAACAACGCTCAGCCTGACACACAGCAACGAAACTGTGCCGTGCTAGGAAGAACCCGCCTGATCGAGTTTTATTCCGGACGTGCAGTAGGCAGGTCACGGCGCTGCGTGAACCAGCTCGAGTTTTCGATCATTCGCAGCAACAATCCGGAACCCGACCCTGACGCTATTGGCGGCGATCGAAGGACAGAACATTAGGAATACCGTCGTAATTCAGGTTTCCACCGCCGCTGCCCAAGGATCGACGGGAATTATCAATATTCCCTTTGTAGTCAGGAATGCCAATGCGCTACGAATGGACGCTATTTTCTGGATTGAGACCGTACAGCCTAGCGGTGGTGATCCGTTCCTGCAATTGCAGTATGTGCAACGGGTCATCCTGGACTTCCCACCAAAGCCCAATGACCCAATGATCCACTGGCCCCACATTTCCGTGGCCACTCTTGTTACACAGTAAGAGAGCAATCTCCGGGGAGATACTTGCCCTGAGCACGGCGAGGCACGTGCGGGATGCACGGGTAGTTTCGGCGAAAGTATTGCCGCAGCACAAATTGGAATAAACAGATATTCCAGGGGTTCTATATGGCATGACGCACCTGAACTCTGAGGTTGTTTCATAAACACCTGTGAAGGTGTGGCCCCAAATTGCACAGAATAGGCGATGCCGAACCTCGTCCTCCCCGCGTGGGTGCGCCGACTGAGGCGTCAAATTGTCCGCTATTCAGTTCCCTGTGAACTGCGTACACGGTCGCGCTTCGTCAACCATATCTATGGAGACAGCATGAATAAGCTCGTATGCACCCTTGTTACAGCTTCGGTTCTCGTCAGCGGCTCTGCTTTTGGCCAAGGCAAGACCAAACCCGCAACCGATAAGCAGAGCAAACAGCCGCTGCGTGACAGCCAGATGGACGGCGTCACGGCAGGAAGCGTCG
>JGI12053J15887_10000961_pt1 | contig 12739 bp, 12 predicted proteins | sample MedBloCAOM1_O3_FD_15887 | JGI IMG/M metagenome (IMG submission 15887)
TGTGTTTCAACGAGTTAGACCTCATCCTGAGGAGGTCACGAAGTGGCCGTCTCGAAGGATGGGCCGCAATACCGATTTGTGATTCCAGGTACTAGGCGCGCTCCGTGAAAGCGCGGAACCAGATCGGGGGCAATATCGTTGCTCCGGCGACGCCTGCGGGCCGCTTCGTTCGCATCGTTGCCGGGCCCTTTCGTTCCGCGCGTCACCGATTGATGTCGATGCCAATAAGGAGATGGCAATGCTTATGACATCGAGAAAATTTGTGGTCTTTGCTGGAGCGCTATCCGCCATGGCGGTTGCCCATGCGATTATATCGAAATCATCGTACGGCCAGGAACAAAACCGTCCCGCTTTGGTCATCGTCGAGCGCGTCGCGACAACGGGTCCGGAATCGATTCAGGAAGAGTACGCCAAGCTGGCGCGTGACATTCTGCCAAAATACGGCGCCGTCTACCTCGCAAGAAGCCAGAAAAACACCCAGTTCGAAGGCGAAGGTTCCGCGCCTTGTTGTGTAGCGATTCTGCAATTTCCAAATATGGATGCGGCAAAGCGCTGGTACGATTCGCCGGAAAACCAGTCAGCTGCAAAGATCCGTCAGAGTGGCGGCAAATTCAGGATCGTTGCGATCGAAGGGCTGCCCGATCAGAAGGCGCNGTAACGTCCGAAACAACCCGTGGGGCAGAGCCCCGTTTCCGCGAGACAAGGTCCCCGCGGTCAATAAAGCCGCCTTGACCTGCAGCACAGGCCCTTGACGTTCACGGTCCGGCGGGCAATCTGTAACTTATGTTTTTACAATTCTTCACATCGCTGCGAGATGCGCAGGTCCCGGTGAGCTTGCGCGAATATCTGACGCTGATGGAGGCGCTCAACGTCGACCTCGCCGAGCAGACGGTGGAGAATTTCTACTATCTGTCCCGCGCCTCGCTGGTGAAGGACGAGCGCAATCTCGACAAGTTCGATCGCGTGTTCGGCACTGTGTTCAAGGGGCTGGAGAGCTTGCTCGACGCCATCGAGAAGGCGGACATTCCCGCCGAATGGCTGAAGAAGCTCGCGGAGAAATACCTCACCGAGGAAGAGAAGAAGCAGATCGAGGCGATGGGCTGGGACAAGCTCATGGAGACGCTGCGCCAGCGCCTGAAGGAGCAGCAGGGCCGGCATCAGGGCGGCAACAAATGGATCGGCACCGCCGGCACTTCGCCGTTCGGCGCNGAGGGCTACAATCCCGAGGGCATCCGCATCGGGCAGGAGAAGAACCGNAATTTCCGCGCCGTGAAGGTGTGGGACCGCCGCGAATTCAAGGATCTCGACGGCAACGTCGAACTCGGCATCCGCAACATCAAGATCGCGCTGCGGCGGCTNCGCAAATTCGCCCGCACCGGCGCCCCCGACGAGCTTGANCTCGACACCACGATCAAGGAGACCGCCAACCACGGCTATCTCGACGTGCATATGCGCCCCGAACGGCGCAACGCGGTCAAGGTGCTGGTGTTCTTCGACATCGGCGGCTCGATGGATTCGCACATCGAGCAGGTCGAGGAATTGTTCTCGGCGGCGAAGACCGAATTCAAGCACATGGAATATTTCTACTTCCACAACTGCCTCTATGANGGCGTNTGGAAGCAGAACCGNCGGCGCTTTACCGACCGCACCCCGACCTGGGACGTGCTGCATAAATANCCGCACGACTACAAGGTGGTGTTCGTCGGCGACGCCTCGATGTNGCCCTTACGAAATCATGGTGCCCGGCGGCTCGGTCGAGCATGTCAATGAAGAGGCCGGATTGGTCTGGCTGGAACGCATCACGCGCACCTATCCGCACGCGGTGTGGCTCAATCCGGTGGCGCAGCGGCACTGGGACTATTCGGAATCCACCACCCTCATTCGCCGGCTGTTTTCGGAGCGCATGTTCCCGATCACGATCGAAGGCCTCGAAGGCGCAATGAAGGAACTGGTGCGGTAAAGTTACTTCACCTCTCCCTTAGGAAGAGGTCGAATTGCGAAGCAATTCGGGTGAGGGGTTACGCTCTTATGATAGACCGTAACCCCTCACCCCAACCCTGTCCCGATGGGAGAGGGGGCGGACCTTTTTTCGCTGCGACTTCTTCGAATATCGATCAAGAGGTTAGTTCAATGCCCCAGACCATCCACCGCGGCATCAAGGCGCTGATCGACGAGGCCAATGCGGAGATCGAAACCCTGAGCGCGGCCGACAGCATCAAGGCCACGCAAGGCGATGACGTCGTGATCGTCGACATCCGCGACCCCAGAGAGATCGAGCGCGACGGCCGGATTCCCGGCGCCTTCTCCTGCACCCGCGGCATGCTGGAATTCTGGATCGATCCGGCGAGCCCCTATGCCAAGCCGATCTTCCAGGGCGACAAGAAATTCATCTTTCATTGCGCCGGCGGCATGCGTTCGGCGCTGGCCGCCAAGACCGCGCAGGACATGGGCCTGAAGCCGGTCGCGCACATGGCCGGCGGCTTCGCGGCCTGGCGCGACGCCGGCGGCCCGGTCGAGAAATACGAGCCGAAGAAGCCGAAGGGTTAAGAAGGGTTAAAAGGTCGTCACACGCGGGCTTGACCCGCGTGTCCATCCCTTCGAAGACATCTCTTTCAAAGGCGATGGATTGCCGGGTCAAGCCCGGCAATGACGAGAATGGAAAACGCCCGGAGTGGAGTATTGCATCGTGACATCATCCACCGACGATCCGCTTGTCTCCACCGACTGGCTCGCTGCCCGTCTCGACGATCCCAGGATCAAAATCATCGACGCGTCCTACAAGATGCCCGGCGTGCGGCCGCTGCCGTCGGACGATTACCTGGCGGCGCATATTCCGGGCGCGGTGTTCTTCAACGTCAATACGATCGCGGATTCGAATGACCCGCGGCCGCATATGTATCCGGACGCCGCCCAGTTCGCGCGCGACGTGTCGGCGCTCGGCATATCCTCAGGTGACACGGTTGTCGCCTACGATTCCGGCGGCTGGGTCGCGGCCCCCCGGGCGTGGTGGATGTTCCTGTCGTTCGGTCACCCCGATGTGAAGGTGCTGGATGGCGGCCTGCAGAAATGGACGCGCGAGGGACGCCCGACGCATTCCGGCGCGGTCACGCCGAAGCCTGGAAAATTCCAGGCGAAGCTCGATCCGAGCTTTGTCCGAAGCAAAGGGCAATTGCTCGGCAATCTGGAAACCCATGCCGAGCAATTGGTCGATGCGCGGCCGCGCCCGCGTTTTGAGGGCAGTGTCGTCGAGCCATGGCCCGGCCGACGCTCCGGCCACATCCCCGGCAGCCGCAACGTGCCTTATGCGGAACTGTTCAACGCCAGTACCGGCGCGATGAAGCCGCTGGAGCAGTTGCGCCAGGCGTTCAAGGGCGCCGGCATCGAGTTGACAAAACCGATCGTGACGACCTGCGGCTCCGGCGTCTCGGCGCTGGTATTGACGCTGGCGCTGTATCGGCTCGGCGTGCGCGGCAGCGCACTCTATGACGGCTCATGGGCCGAATGGGGCCTGCCGGACGGCCCGCCGGTCGCGACCGGTCCGGCCTGACCTGGGGGACGGCGCATGCCGGCCGGAAGGGTTCACGGAAAGTTGCTGCAGTCCGGGTAGGTGTGCGCCGACCGAACCACAATTTAGGCGTCATAGCGGGGGTACGTTTGCCTGCGAGGCAGACGCTGTGCGGTGCCGGGGTGTGGAGTCATGCGATCCGATAGATGTCGTCTTTCCTTGCTTGTCATTGCCGGAGTTGCGGCGATGACAATTGGTGTCAACGCGATGGCGGCTGAATCCTTTGAAACGATTGCGACCTCGGCCAGCAAACCGGTGGCGCTTGGCGCCGGCGCGGTGGCCGTAACGCTCGCGCCCGCGCCCGGAAACGTTGCGTCACTATCTGCACGGGTCGCGACCGTTCGGCAGGACCGGAAAGTGTACCTCGTTGCCAAGGGGCTCGGCACCAACGAACAGCCGGACGTAGTTTATCAGATTTACCTTGCGTTGCCGCAGGGCGTCGCTCCGAAGCCCGATGGACCTCACTACGTGGGCTCGCTGAATTTTTTCAACGCCACGACGGGTGGCGCGGATCCGGCACGACCAGACTCGCGCTTTTACAGTTTCGACGTCACCGACCTTCTCAAAACGCTGCAGGCGAGCAAGTCCCTCGACGGTGCCGTGACCGTGACGATCGTTCCGGCAGACACGCCCCGCGTCAGCGCCAAGCCTGTGATCGCCGACATCGCGCTGGTCGAGCAATAAGCTCGTCGCTCGAATTCCACTCAATTCAGGGACGGCTCCATCTGGCGCAGCCGGCCATTTGATTAAACAATTAAAGATTGTATCCTGTTGTAAGCACACGGGAGATGCGGTATCGTTTCGGTTGCTTTTGTAATTGTCATCACACAGGGGAGGTAGTCGTGACGAAACTTTCACGCCGTCATCTCGTCGCAGGCGGGCTTGCAGGAGCGGGCGCAAGCGTATTCCCGGGGTTCATCAAGGAAGCGAACGCTCTGACGATGACGCGATACAACCTGGCATCACCCAACGGCCAGATCATGCTCAAAAAATATGCTCAAGCGGTGAAGCTCATGATGGCGCTGCCCCCGACAGATCCGCGGAGCTGGACCTTCCAGTGGTACACGCATGCGGTTCCGACCAACACCACCAAGGCGGCCGCCCTCACGCAGATTTTCGGACCCAACCCGTCCGCCAACAAGACGCTCGCAACGGCGATGTGGAACACCTGCCAGGCGCATTTCAATCCTGCCGACGAACCGTATTTCCTTCCCTGGCACCGAATGTTTGTCTGCTATTTCGAGGAAATCATTCGCGCGGTGCTGAAGGATCCGAAATTCTCGCTGCCGTACTGGAATTACTCGGTACCGGCCGGCTATCCGCTGCCAAAAGAATTCCGCATGCAGAACGATCCGCTGTGGGGTCCGCTGTTCCGGCCGAACCGCAATCCGACATCCAACGCCGGTCAGCCGATCTTCAATGCGGGAGGCTCCGCAAGCGATCTCAATCCCGCCAGCGCCCTCGCCAATCCCAATTATCTGCCGACCGGCGTGGTGCCGGGCTTCAATCAGGCGCTCGACCAGGGCGTTCACGGCGCGGTGCATGTCTTCGTCGGCAACGGACAGGGCATGGGCTCGGTCCCTTGGGCGGCCAACGACCCGATCTTCTGGATGCATCACTGCAATATCGATCGCATCTGGGTGAGCTGGAACGCTTCCGGCCACGTCAATCCCGGCACGGCAGCCTGGCTGAACAAGGTTTTCGTGTTTGCCGGCCCAGACGGGAAGGGGGTCAACGCGGTGGTCAAGGATTACACCAACACAAAGAAGTGCGATTACAACTATGACCAGTTGATCAGTTCGCCGATACATGTCGCGGCTGCCCGCGCGCTCGCAGTTGGGGCTGCCGGTCCTGCAGTGACCGTGGCAAAGTCCCAGGAGGGGCCCGTGGTTCTGGGGGCCGCACCGGTTCGGGTCAATGTGCGGGCTGCCGCACCGCAGGTTGGAGCCGCACAGGGGGCTGCGCCGCTCGCAGGCCGTCTGTCGGCGCTACCGGAGAACCGCCGGCTTTATCTCGTCATCAACAATATCAAGGCGGAAGTTCAGCCCGAGACGTTGTACCGCGTCTATCTCGATCTGCCTGAGGGGGCTCCGCCTTCGGATCCGGTCAACAGCAACTTTGTCGGCTCATTCAACTTCTTCGACGCCGTCCCGCATGGTGACGATCATTCGGATCACGCCTCGAAGCCGATCAGTTTCGATATCACCAACGTCGCGTCCAACCTCGACGCCCGAGGACTCCTGAAGGCCGATCACACGGTGACGATCGTGCCGGCCAAGGCGCCCGCGGCAGAAGCGAAACCCGTCGTGGGCGATATTTCGTTCGTCGAGCAGTAGAGCGCGATAGCGAAACCGCTGGAGAGCTGCCCTAGCTGCCGAACGGCTTTGCGGGCTGCTGGGGCGCTTGTCTCGCCAGCCGGGCGCGCTGCGCCAGCCTGCGGCGCTCCTTCGCCCGCCGCGCCTGCGCGCGCTTCTTGATGACGCTACCGTCGGTCTTGGCGTCAGCGGCCCGCAGAGGTGGCTCGATGGTGACGGGCGGACGGCCCAAGGTGGCGATTTTGACCGAGGCGAGGTCGGTCTCCGGCGAAGCCGGGGCGCCGGCTTGTTCGGATGCCGCAGGCGCAGCTTCGCTGCTCGGTGGTGAGACTTCCGCCGTTGCGGCGATCTTGATTTCATCTGTTGGGGCGGACGCATCGGCGGCAACCGGCGCCGTCTCACTTGGTGCCGGGGTTTCGATGACGGTGATTTCGGGTTTCGCGATCGCCGGCGGCGATGAATCGTCCGGCTTCAGCGCCGCGATCCGTTCAGGTTCTGCCGGCGTCGCGACGATCTCTATCGGATCCGCTGTCTCCGCAGCCGCGGGAGTATTCTCTGAAGCCTTGTTGTCCGGTGCTTTGGGCTCGGCGACCGGCGGATCGACGCGCAGCGTCGCCAGGACAGGCCTTGCGGCTTCATTGGGCTGCGCAAACGCCGTTTCAGGCGGGGCGCGCCGCGACGGAACGCTGACAAACTCTTCGTGCGCGGCGCGCAGCAATGCCGCGGCGCCAAGCCCGAACACCAGGACCGACATCGACACCACGATGGCGGCGAACAAAAAACGGAGGCCGGGGAGCATGGACGCGAGTTCCGCCTCCGCTTTGGTGCTGCGAAGGTCCTTGAGCCATTGGGAACGCGGTGACCACAGAACTGGCCGCCATCGCGACAGGGCGGACACCGCCGGCGCGCGCGAATCAGGCTGATTCAAGAATAGCGCAACGACTTCATAATGTTTGTTACAAATCGGCGGTATGGATGCCCCGGAAACACCTCCGAAAGCGTTTCGTGAACGAGTGAGGCGCCGTTGCCACGGGCCAGCCGGGAGATCACAAAATGCCCGAATTGGGCCGAATCTCGCGGATTTGTCTTGAATGCGCCGCTATCTTCGGCCATCTGCCGTTAACGGTCCGGTGTCGGCTTGGGGACTATACAAGAACGATGATGATCAAACGCATTCTGACGATTTGTGCTGCCTTGGCGGCAGGCGCAGCGGGAACCTCGCTTGCCCTGGCGCAGAGCTATCCGCAGCCCCCGGGAACGATCTATTCGCAGTCGCCGGCGCCCTATCCGCCGGGCGGCTATGTCGTCGACGAGCGCCGCGCTCCCGCCGGTGCGCCGGATTTCGACGCGCTTGATGACGACGAGGCGCCCAACGGGCGTGGCTCGACCGCGCTGTCGCCGCCCGGCCCACCGCCGGCGTATTCCGACCGCGGTGGTTCGCAGGGCCCGATCCTTTCGCCGAACGATCCGCGTTATGGCCGCCCCGACGGACCGGTTTATTCCGACCGCGGTTCGCCACAGGGCCCGATCCTCTCGCCGAACGACCCGCGTTATGGCCGCCCCGACGGGCCGGTCTATTCCGACCGTGGTGCGCCGCAGGGCCCGATCCTTTCGCCCAACGATCCCCGTTACGGCCGTCCCGATGGGCCGCCGCCGGTGATCTATTCCGACCGTCCCGCCGGTCCGCGGCCGACCTATTCGGATCGCGGCGGCAGCGATAACCGCATTCCGGGATCGGGTTTCATCTATCCCAGCGAAGACAATCGCGGCCCGCGTCCGCCCGAGGCCGTCGGACCTGCGACCGGCGTCACCGGAACCGTGCAGCCTCCGCAAGGGCCCGACGGCCGGCCGATGGTATTGTCGGCCCTGCCGCCGGAAGAACAGCCGGAAGTCGGTCCGGCGCAACTGCCGCCAAACCTGCGCAAGCAGGAAGTCGCCTACGCTACCAAGGAGCCGGCCGGAACGCTGATCGTCGATACCCCCAACACCCACCTCTATTACATCCTGGGTAACGGGCGCGCGATCCGCTACGGCGTCCGCGTCGGCCGCGACGGCTTTACCTGGACCGGCGTGCAGAAAATCTCGCGCAAGGCCGAATGGCCGGATTGGCATCCGCCGACCGAAATGATCGAGCGCCAGCCCTATCTGCCGCGCTTCATGGCGGGCGGCCCCGGCAATCCCTTAGGTGCCCGCGCGATGTATCTCGGTTCCACCGTGTACCGCATCCACGGCACCAACCAGCCCTCGACCATCGGCAAGTTCGTCTCCTCGGGCTGCATCGGCATGCTGAACGAGGACGTCTCGGACCTGTTCGACCGCGTCAAGGTCGGCACCCGCGTGGTCGTGCTGCCCGGCGGCGCCCCGCCGCCGTCCACCGCGACCGCCTCGGCGCAGCCGATGCCCGGACCCGGTGGGCCGCCTGTTGGCGGCCCGACCGTGGTGCCGCCGCTGCCCGCGCCGGTCACGGTGCGCTAGGCCTCACCACTTACTCCGCCGTCATCCTGAGGTGCGCGCTCTTGCGCGCCTCGAAGGATGGCTGTGTGCACCAATCATCCTTCGAGGCTCGCCGAAGACGGCTCGCACCTCAGGATGACGGCGTGCGTTATTCCATGATTAAGCCAATCTCCGCAGCGGTTCGCCCTTGAACCAGGCGTCGATTCCCTCGACCATCTGGCTGTAGTGATTGCGAAAGCCTTCCTCGGTGACGTAGCCGAGATGCGGCGTCAGCACGAGGTTGTCGAGCTTGCGGAAGGGATGCTCGACCGGCAGCGGCTCGACCGAGAACACGTCGACTGCGGCACCGGCGATCTTCTTCTGCTGCAGGGTTTCCAATAGCGCCGTCTCATCGACGATCGGTCCGCGCGCGGTGTTGACGAGGTAGCTGGTCGGCTTCATGCGGGCCAAGTCCGCAGCTCCCACCAGTCCGCGCGAGCGCTGGCTCAACACAACATGCACCGTGATGATGTCGGCGGTGGCGAACAACTCCTCCTTGGTGGCGTAGCCGACGCCGACTTCCTTGCATCGCTCCGGCGTCAGATTCGGGCTCCACGCGATCACGTTCATGCCGAACGCCTTCGCCAGCCCCGACACCTTGGCGCCGAGCTTGCCGAGGCCGACCACGCCAAGCGTCTTGCCCTCGATCTCGATGCCGACGAACTTTTGTAAGGGTTCGCCGGCATGCATGCGCGCGCTTTCGCGGCCGATGTTGCGGGTCAGTTCCAGGATCAGGCCCATGGTCAGGGGCGCGGTGGGATCGCGGCCCCATTGCGTGCCGCACAATACGACGTTGTGGTCCTTGGCGGCCTCCAGATCGAGCGCGGCGTTGCGCATGCCCGAGGTGATCAGCAGCTTCAGTTTAGGTAAGCTTGCGAACATGGCGCGCGGAAACGGCGTGCGCTCGCGCATCGCGCAGATGATCTCGAAATCCTTCAGTGCGCTGGCCGCGGCCTCGGGCGAGGCGAACGGCTCGTTGAAGACCGTGACGTCGACGCGGTCGCTGATCTTCGACCAGTCGGCGATCGTCAGGGCCAGATTGAGATAGTCATCGAGAATTGCACAGCGCAGCCGCGTCATTGGGAGGTCCATAGGTTAAGAAGGAGGCGGCCCGGAATTCGCCGCTGAGGATGAGGCATGGTCGCGCGCAATGCTTGGGCGCGCAAGCGCCCGCGGCCCCAAAAGCAACCGCGGCCTAAAAGAGCAGGTCAGATATCCGAATGGGTCAGGTCGAATGCTGCGGAGTCGCCGTCTGCTTGGCGCGCCAGGCGGGGCCGGGGCCGCGCATATAATACAGTTCCGGCCGGTAGGGATTGAAAGCCCTGGCGAAGAACTGGCGCCAGAAGGCACGGATTTCAGCGAGCGGGTTGGCGCCGTGGCGGCGGCCTGCCGGGGAGGGGACAGAGGCTGAAGTGATGCTTGCCATGACGAGGCCCTGCTGTTTTCGCTGGCGGCTTCTGCCGCGCCGAGCGCCCTTTTGAGGCGCCGAAAGCCAGTTTTGGCCTGATTTATTAAAAGATGGTTTCAATTGTCGTGATCTGCCGCACACATGGTATCGATCCCGTAATGATCCGTGGTGAACGGATGGAAAACATCGGCGCGCGGTTGCCCTTTGGGGGCCGCGCCGCTACATCAGCGGCAGCAAATTTCCATACATCCAACGGTTTCCAAGGGATCGCGATGGCCCGTCAGTTCGTCTATTTCATGCAGGGTTTGACCAAGAGCTACCCCACCCGCAAGGTGCTGGATAACGTCCATCTGTCGTTCTACCCGGACGCCAAGATCGGCGTGCTCGGCGTCAACGGCTCCGGTAAATCGACGCTGCTGCGGATCATGGCCGGCCTCGACAAGGAATATAACGGCGAGGCCTGGGTCGCCGAGGGCGCGCGCGTCGGCTATCTCGAACAGGAGCCGCAGCTCGACGCCACCAAGACGGTGCGCGAGAACGTCATGCTGGGCGTCGCCAAGCAAAAGGCGATCCTCGATCGCTACAATGAGCTGGCGATGAACTATTCCGACGAGACCGCCGACGAGATGACCAAGCTGCAGGACGAGATCGAGGCCGCGGGCCTGTGGGATCTCGACAGCAAGGTCGACCAGGCGATGGACGCGCTGCGCTGCCCGCCCGACGAATCCGACGTCACGAAACTTTCCGGCGGCGAGCGCCGCCGTGTCGCGCTGTGCAAGCTGCTGCTCGACCAGCCCGACCTCTTGCTGCTCGACGAGCCGACCAACCATCTCGACGCCGAGTCGGTGTCATGGCTGGAGGGCCATTTGCGCAACTATCCCGGCGCCATCCTGATCGTCACCCATGACCGCTACTTCCTCGACAACGTCACCTCGTGGATTCTCGAACTCGACCGCGGCAAGGGCATTCCCTACGAGGGCAATTACACCGCCTGGCTGTCGCAGAAACAAAAACGTCTGGCGCAGGAAGGCCGCGAGGACGTCGCCCACCAGCGCACTTTGGAGCGCGAAAAGGAATGGATCGCGGCCTCGCCCAAAGCCCGCCAGGCCAAATCCAAGGCGCGCTACCAGCGCTATGAGGAGTTGCTGAAGCAGGCCAGCGAGAAGCAGACCCAGACCGCGCAGATCACGATTCCGGTGGCCGAGCGCCTCGGTCAGAACGTCGTCGACTTCGAAGGCCTGACCAAGGGATTTGGCGACCGCCTGCTTATCGACGACCTCACTTTCAAATTGCCGCCCGGCGGCATCGTCGGCGTCATCGGCCCCAACGGCGCCGGCAAGACCACTTTGTTCCGGATGATCACCCAGCAGGAGACCCCGGACAAGGGCACCATCACGGTCGGCGAGAGCGTGCATCTCGGTTATGTCGATCAATCCCGCGACTCGCTCGACGGCAAGAAGAGCGTGTGGGAGGAAATTTCCGGCGGCAACGAACTCATTCTTCTCGGCAAGCGCGAGGTCAATTCGCGCGGCTATTGTTCGTCGTTCAATTTCAAGGGCGCCGACCAGCAGAAGAAGGTAGGCTCCCTGTCGGGCGGCGAACGCAACCGCGTGCATCTCGCCAAGATGCTGAAATCCGGCGCCAACGTGCTGCTGCTCGACGAGCCCACCAACGACCTCGACGTCGACACGCTGCGCGCGCTGGAAGAGGCGCTGGAGGATTTCGCCGGCTGCGCCGTGATCATCAGCCATGACCGCTGGTTCCTCGACCGCATCGCCACCCACATCCTGTCCTTCGAGGGCGAAAGCCACGTCGAATGGTTCGAAGGCAATTTCCAGGACTACGAGAAGGACAAGATGCGAAGGCTCGGGCAGGACTCCATCATCCCGCATCGGGTGAAATACAAGAAGCTGACGCGGTAATTGCAGCAAGCTTGAGCGTTTGAAATCAATTCGTCATGCCCGGGCAAAAGCGCGAAGCGTGTCTTCGCGCCAGATGTCCCGGGCATCCACGTCTTAGGTGCTGATGGGCGAAAAACGTGGATGGCCGGGACATAGGCGAGCGGAAGCGACGCCGTCCTTCGGACGGCTAAGCCCGGCCATGACGAAAAGCGAATCATCTTCAAGCCGTTAGAGCGAGCCTGAAAACGCCGGACGCTTTTTCGTCATACTCCTTGATGCATCGCGCCTGCGCCAAATGGCCGCTCAGGCCCGCTTGTCCGGGAATGTGCCACATCCGGATGCTAGGGTGGCCACGATTGCCACGCTTAAATCCCGCACAGAAAGTTCCCCGACCGATGTCCATGACGCCTGAAACACCGCTGCCGCCGCGTGGAAAAGGGATGGCGCTACGTCCGATCCCGATGCTGATCTTCGGCTCGCGCTGGCTGCAGCTGCCGCTCTATGTCGGCCTGATCGTCGCGCAGGGCGTCTATGTCGTGCTGTTCCTGAAGGAATTGTGGCACCTGTTCGCGCACTCCTTCGATTTCAGCGAGCAGCAGATCATGCTGGCGGTGCTCGGCCTGATCGACGTGGTGATGATCTCAAACCTCTTGGTGATGGTGATCGTCGGCGGCTACGAAACCTTCGTTTCCCGCCTCAATCTGCAGGGCCACCCCGACGAGCCCGAATGGCTCAGCCATGTCAATGCCAGCGTACTCAAGATCAAGCTGGCGATGGCGATCATCGGCATCTCCTCGATCCATCTCTTGCGCACCTTCATCGAGGCCGGCGCGCTGACGTCGGGAAAAACCGGCTACACCGAGACCGGCGTGATGTGGCAAACCATCATTCACACGGTTTTCATTCTGTCGGCGATCGGCATCGCCTATGTCGATCGTCTGTCGAATATTGCCACCGAAGAAGCCAAATACGCCGTTTCGCATTGATGGACGGGATGTCGTTCGCCAGGGATTTTGTTTTTCGAAAAAGCGCGATGGCCGCGGTTCTCATGGCGGCC
>JGI12053J15887_10000963_pt1 | contig 12734 bp, 14 predicted proteins | sample MedBloCAOM1_O3_FD_15887 | JGI IMG/M metagenome (IMG submission 15887)
CTGTCGTTGGTAATTTCCGGATCGCACGTTAACAAACCGAAATCTTCGTAAAGCCTCGCGGTTGATGGATTATAGTTTCCCGTCCCGAGATGCAGGTATCGACGGATACCGTCCTCTTCCCGACGAACGACTAGCGCAACCTTTGCCCGCGTCATCAAACCAGCGATTCCGTAGACCACGTGAACCCCAGCATCCTGGAGCGTTCTAGCCCATTTGATGTTTGCTGCTTCATTGAAACGGGCCTTAAGTTCGATCACCGCCGTCACCTGTTTCCCGCTCTGAGCGGCTTCAACCAACGAGGACATGATGGGGGAATCACCACTGGTTCGATAAAGCGTCTGTTTGATTGCTAAAACATTCGGATCTTCCGCGGCCTGCTCGATGAAATCGAGCACCGTCTGAAAGCTGTCATAAGGATGATGTAGCAGGATCGGTCTACGCCGGATTTGCGAGAAGATGTCTTCTTCATCCTGCGATGCAGTCACGATAGCTGGCACAAATGGGCGGAACTTAAGATCTGGCCGATCTACTTCAGAAATAACCGGCATTAGTCGCAGAAAATTGATTGGTCCATCGACCTGGTAGAGATCGTCCCCCGTCAGGTCAAACGTTTGCAGCAATTGATCAGCAATGTGACGCGGACAGTCCTGCTGGACCTCCAAGCGGACCGCGTCTCCTCGACTACGTTTCCGTAACTCCAGCTCGATTGTCTTCAGCAAATTATCGGTCTCTTCCTCGTCGAGATACAGATCACTATTCCGAGTAACCCGAAACTGATATGCGCCTTTCACTCTGACGCCGTGGAAGAGAGAACCGACGTGCGCTTGGATCAGGTTCCCGATGAAAATGTAACGATACATTCCCTTCTCCCCGGCCCGATAGGGAAGCAGGCGGGGTAGAATACGTGGTACCTGGACCACGGCTAGGTTCGTGCCGATCGCGCTGCCTTCAAGCTCTACGGCAACGTTGAGGCTCTTGTTTAGCAACTGCGGGAAGGGATGGACTGGGTCCACCGCGAGCGGCGTGAGCACCGGATAAACCGATTTCTCGAAGTACTTCGTGTAGTATTGCTTTTCTTCGTTCGTGAGCTCGTCGCAACCTAGGAAAAAAATGCTGTTTTCCTCCAAGGCCGGAACCAGTTCCTGTTTCCAAATGCGATACTGTTCATCCACCATCCGACGTACCCGCGACGAAATAGCTGCGAGCTGTTCGCCGGGACTCATTCCGTCGGGACCCGGGGCGCTGATGTTACTTTGGCGTTGCTGTTTCAGACCAGCGACCCTTACCTCAAAGAATTCATCGAGATTGGAGGCCACAATACAAAGGAATTTCAAGCGCTCCAGGAGCGGAGTGCTCAGATCCTGGGCCTCTTCCAAAACCCGCTGATTGAACTCGAGCAAGCTTAGTTCGCGGTTGTTGTAGAGCGAAGGCTCAGATAGAACCGAGGAGGTTTCTTGTTCCATAGACCGTTTTCTAAATCACCTGTTTTTCTACGGCGTTGCTCGTGCATTCTCAACCCACTGCGGCCTTTTGGTTTATCGGCGATTTCTTAAAGGCACAATACATGGTTTATTACGCCTTGTCTGTAATCAGATAGAAACGATATGGGATCCTCGGGCCTTCATCACATCATCGCCATCGCGGCCGATCCGCAAAGAAAACTGGACAAGTCACCGAAGGAACTCGGGACGAATCTGTTCCTTCCGCCTTGGATGGAAAGCTCGTACGCACGGATCGAGGGTGGGTTGCTGCCCAGCACGGTCCTAAGGAAGGGAGCAGTATGAGTGCAGCTGCGCTCGATTTCGCTCACCGGTTTGTACCGGGCAAGTCGTCTCGCACACTCCTCCTGTTGCATGGCACTGGTGGCAACGAAACCGATCTTATTCCGCTCGGCCGTGCGCTCGACCCTGAAGCTGCGCTGCTCAGTCCGCGGGGGAAGGTACTCGAGAATGGAATGCCGCGGTTCTTCCGCCGATTGGCCGAAGGTGTCTTTGACGAAGAAGATCTTGTCCACCGGACGCAGGAGCTCGCTGATTTCATCGGGCGATCGGTGCAGCACTACGCATTCGCGGCCGATAAGATCGTTGCCGTCGGTTTTTCGAACGGCGCGAACATCGCGGCTAGCTTACTATTGCTTCGGCCTAAAACGCTCCGCGCAACCGTCTTGTTCCGACCAATGGTGCCGCTGGCTCCAGAAAAGTTGCCGGACCTTTCCACTGTAGACGTATGGATCGGCGCCGGCAATCAAGATCCTATCATTCCGGTATCCGAAACGCGGCGTCTAATCGAACTTCTCCGAAAGGCGCAGGCCAGAGTAACTGCTAGTTTTGTCGATTCCGGTCACGGGTTGACCAACGGGGAAGTCGAAGGCGCACACCGTTGGCTGGCGGAGCTTGCGGATGTTGCGCAATAGGGTTCGAATCCGCTTGTCGTTGTCCGATTTGGTCGTCATTACGTTCGGTCGGAGCACGATCCAATAGGCTTGCTTTGGCCTGCGTCTTTTAGGGGTCAATTCTGCGAAAATATTAGGCTTTTCCAGCTGGTTGAGTTACCGTCCGGCCCGAACAACATGGGTTCAGAGGGTCTTTCGCAGTCCAGTTTACTGTATCGACTGACGGATCGATTGCCAGTGCGCGCCACGTTCCTGGTGGCGATTCAGCATGTGTTAGCGATGTTTGTCGGCGTGATCACGGTACCGTTGTTAGTGGCACACTCATTGAACCTGCCGCGGGACGAAACCGGCTACCTGATCAGCATGGGCTTGGTCGCTTCCGGGTTAGGCACCATGGTGCAAGTGCGTGGTATCGGGTTTTTTGGTTCCCGCTTGTTAGCCGTGCAAGGGACTAGTTTCGCGTTCTTGGTGCCGCTCATTCAAGCCGGGCAAGTCGGCGGATTAGCGTTGATGCTCGGTATGTCGCTGCTTTGCGCTCCGGTCGAATTGGTGCTGGCCCTATTCCTGACCCGGTTGCAACGGTTGTTTACGCCGCTGGTTTCCGGAACGGTGGTGCTCCTGATTGGGCTGTCACTGATTCCGGTTGGATTCAAAACAATGGCTGCTGGTCTCGGCGGGCACAGTCCAGCCTGGGCCGGGTTAGCCGTTGCCGGATTGGTCGTGACGATAGTTTTTGGCCTGAATACGCTCCGTTCACCTTGGGCACGAATCGGCGCGATCCCAATCGCACTCGGGATTGGGTACTTGTTGTGTTTCGGACTCGGGGTTTTGCCGGTAGACACGAGCGGTCCCGGGCTCGAATGGGTGACTCTGCCCCAACCACTCAAGTACGGCCTCAATGTTCGCTGGGAATTCCTGCTCGCGTTCTTGTTGCCTTACGTGCTCACAACGTTGGAAACGCTCGGCGACGTGACCGCTACTTCCCAGTTGTCAGATGAACCAATCGAGGGGCCGATCTATTGGCGCCGGGTTCGAGGCGGGGTATTGGGCGATTCTTTAAACACCATGATGGCGGCATTGATCAACAGTTTTCCCAGCACAACCTTCGCCCAAAATAACGGGGTAATTCAGCTGACCGGCGTTGCTGCCCGGACGGTTGGACTCTGGGTTGGCGGCCTCCTCTGTATCTTGGGGCTTGTTCCCTGGATTGGGCATTGGATCGCGTTATTGCCTGGTCCCGTGCTCGGTGCCGTGACATTTCTCCTGTTCGGTTTTGTGGCCGCCGCCGGCATCCGGATTTTGCAACGGGTCCAACTTGGCCACCGCGAGCTCCTGATCCTGGCGTTTTCGCTGGCAGTAGGGGTTGGCGTGCAATCGGTGCCCGAGTTTCTTAACCCGCTGCCGGAAGCAGTGCGTCTGGTATTTTCGTCCGGCATCACTACGGGCGGGATCGCGGCTTTTATTCTGAACGGGGTCTTGTCGACTCAACCAAGAGACGCGGCGGTAAATGAATCGAGCGAGACGACGGCCGAGTCGGTTCCCGCTCGGCCATCCAAGGAATAGCGCGCCAATTTCGTGGATTGGGAACCCAATCGATCGCAGCTCTCGCGCTTCGGCGAGAAGCGATTCAACGGCGCAATCCAGATTGGGGTTGGCGCGTCGGTTCCGGGCCTATGATTTACAGAAAAGGCGAGCTCGCTCTTTTCGGTGGTCATTTCAAATTCGACCGCAAGAACCGGAGTTTCACTGCCGGATAAATCTTTCCTTGCGAAAGGCGTTATAGATGGTGGCACTTTAATGAGAGGAGAAAAATCGCTCGAGATAGGACTTGCCGATGAAGAAATCCGGATCTTTTTCGATATCAGCACTGGTAACAATCAATTCTTCACCGGCGGCAAGCTGGGCGGTGTCTTTGCGGAGCTGTTTGGCCAGTTGATCCCAGGTTTTATCGGAGAGCTGTAATCTCAGTTCCGCTGCTGTCCATCCATCGGCCTGAAGACCGGGTTCCAGATCTTCGATCGTCATAACGGTTGCGAAGCGTGTTGGTAGTTCCCGATGCTCAAGCGTGATCTCTCAGTTCGGTCGGTCCAGCGGCGCGGGCGCAGTGGACGCAGCAGAAGATCTGACCTTTCTGCTCCACCCCATGCCCGATAACGCGGCAGCCACAGTGCGGGCAGGTCGGGGCGAGCCCCTGTATTGCACATTCAAAGCTGTCAAAAACATGGCTCTCCCCGGCGACAGTGATTTCGAGTGCCTTGTCGTAATCATTTCCGCAGATCTCGCATTTAGCCATCTTTAATTCCTCAGTACTTTTCAACTTTAAGCTTGGTGATTCGCAATGCCTAATAGTTCGTTTCTCCGGACCAATGCGAGTGTGTGCTGATGAGCTCTTTGGTCGGACAGTGCTGCGACACGGTACGCAAGTATCGGCATGCACGGAGCCGATAAAGGCCCACCAAGCTTTTCGCGCTGCGTTAGATCAGCAACCGGAGCGCGCTCGTTGTGATACGAATTTCGTCGGAAAAATTTTTCCGTGGGAACCGAGGAGATTTACCGCTTTTTTGCCGATCTAAATAGTTCGCAGATCGGATTCAATATCGAAGAGATGGAAACCCACAATGTTTCCTCATCGCTGAATGATTCAGAAAAGTCAGCGAGCGATATCAAGCTGTTTATGGAAACAATTTTTAGGCTGCTGAAAGCTGACCGGGGCCGAATGCTAATTCGAGAGTTCGACGACGCTCTAACCAAGATCCGGAACCGGGAATCGCTCCGCAGTTTTGATTTTCCTTATTTTAATGAACAGATTCGCCATTTGGTATGCTCAACGTTAGTTGCGATGGAGAGTTTTCGACTTATTCTCCAGAAGCCATTAGCTGGCAAGCCGAAGCGCGTTTGTTGCCTTACGAATTTGGTTCCGGAGACTATCGAGCATTTCGCGAGTCACTTCGAGCTGTCCTGCCTTGCGCTGTGTCCACTGTTGCGCGGTTTCTCGCAGACTATGGTAAGCATTCGCGATGTACGCGGCGGTGGCTTCAGGGAGGCCGGGATTGGCGAGCGTCGCCTCGAGTCGACGCTGCGCTTCGGCGAGCTCTGCCAGCACGATCTTTTCGGTGGGAACTCGGCGAAGCTTGCTGACGAGGCCAACCCTGGACAGAATCCAGATGATCCATTTCGTCGGATCGATTTGCCAGGGTTTCACTCCATTTCGATAGTCATGCTGAAACTCGTGGTGATAGTTATGATACCCTTCGCCGAAGGTAAGGATTGCGAGGAGCCACGAGTCGCGCGCGCTGCATTTTGAAGAATACGGTTGTGAGCCGAGATAATGACAGAGCGAATTGATGCAAAACGTACAGTGCTGTAGCACCACAACGCGGAGCACGCCCGCGATCAGGAAGGCGCCGAGGGCGGCTTTCCAGCCCCCCCATAGAAAGCCGATGCTTGCCGGTAGTACGAAAGCAACTAGCGCGGCAATCAAATGAATGTAGCGATCTTGCCACGCCACGAGGGGGTCTTTTTTTAGATCCGCCACATTGTCAAAAGGTGGTAGCGGCTTGAGCTTGAACATCAACCAGCCCATGTGGGCATAAAAGAGACCCTTGGTGATACAATAAGGATCGTCATCGTGATCCACGTGCTTATGGTGGCTGCGATGCTCGCAGGACCAAAGAAGTACGGAATTTTCAAACGCTCCGGCTCCGAAAATAACCGTAAAGAGCCGCACAATCCAGTGAGCCTGGAAAGTTAAGTGAGAAAAAAGCCGGTGGTACCCGAGCGAGATGGAGAATCCACACGCACCGAACATCGCGAAGAAAAGTGCGATCTGAAACCAGTCGATACCGAAAAACCAAAGATACAAAGGCACTGCGGTGACCGATAGGAACAGGGTACCGATGAGGAAAGAACTAACGAGCCAATTGACTCGGTCAAAGGGAATTCGTGGAAACATGATATTGGTTGGTTGTCAGTCGGCCGGTTTTCCGGGTGCTCAGATGAATAAACTCCGTTTGTGGATCTTGGCCGTGGTGCGAACACCTTCAGTCTCGCCTCATCTCGTCCGGGTTTCCTATATTTTTTCCAACGGTTAGCTGAAGCATTTTGTATATGACACAAACTCGCTCAACCGGAAGCAAACGGCCAATCTCCTGATTTAACGGCCATTTTTAAGGATGCGGACGTACGATGCCCGCGGAATTCCCTTTGTCACATTGGCAACATCGCAGCGAAGTCCGCTGCAAATCTTGCAGAGGACCGCGAAGGTGACGTTTCGCTCGCCTCGCTCGATTCCTCCAAAGTGACTCCTGTTCAGTCCACAATCCCGGGCAAAGCCGTTCTGGCTAAACCCTAGGGCCTTGCGTTCGGCCTGAATCCTGCGGCCTAACCTTAGGAGTTCGACATTGTCATTTGCCATATTGAGAATCCTACTTATCACATAGCCTACTTAGGTCAGAAACGGTTGATTTGGCAATGAGTGTCGCTTGTCACCATCTGCGCTGATACTTGCCGCAAGGCTGACTCATTGGGCAAAGAGAACTTTATCTGATAGAGCGAAGTCGACCCGGTTCAGGAATTTTCCCAATACTCTTTTTGAAGCGTTCCTCATTGCTTTCCGCTATGGCGAAAGTATGATCCTTAAGAGGATCTTTCTGTTGCTCGGGTAGTTCAACGAATCCGACGAGACGCTGGCCCAAATGCGGGCGGACAGAGCTGAACCGCTAATGAAACTTCGCCACCTGGAATATTTTGTCGCTGCCGCTGAGGAGTTGAATTTCACCCATGCTGCCGATCGGCTGCATGTGTCGCAACCGCCCTTTAGCAAGCAAATCCAAGACCTGGAGGGCGAACTCGGAGTTGACCTATTCCAGCGAGAACGGAAAGGAGTGGCACTGACGGCAGCTGGAAAGGCGTTTTTGATTGATGCTCGCGGGATCTTGGAAGCCTGTGATCAGGCAGTGAAAAAAGCCCAACGCATCAATAGGGGAGAGCTCGGAGAGTTAACCCTCGGCCATATGGCGGCGCTGACCCACGACTTTCTCGGCCAAGCGCTGGAGCTGTGGCAGAAGGTTTCGCCAGGAATCCTCGTCGACTGCGTAGAGATGGACCCAGAAGCGCAAGAACGCGCGTTACTAGACGGGCGCATCGCAGTGGGCATCCTAGTCCTTAGCGATCGGCCAATCCTTGAATTATTGAGAGTTCAGCTGCTAACGGAGCACCCGGTCACGGTCGCGTTGCCGAAATCCCATCCGCAAGCAGCCTTGCCGGAAATCCGTTTGCCGGTCCTCAAAGAGCAACCTTTCATCGGCCTAAATCGGATGTACCCCGCTTACGGCGATTGGCTGCAGAACGTCTGCCAACAATCAGGGTTCACTCCACGCATTGTGCGGGAAGCAGACGGAGCGGCTAGTGCCCTCGCTCTGGTCGCAGCTGGCTTTGGCGTCGCCTTAGTTAGCGAGCCGATTAAAAAATTGCCGGCCAGACAAGTTATTTTCAGAGATTTGCTGGCGCCGCAGCCCGTAAAGATACCGCTGGGGGCTGTCTGGAAGAAAAACGGACTCTATTCCGGAGTTGTCTCTAAGTTCGTGACGACCTTGAGCCAAGTCTGCGCCGNGGCTGTTTGATTGGAGCTGCTCTTAAGGACTAGCCCGGTTATTCCCCGCGCGAATGCGCAGTCAATGCCGATTTCCAGCAGCATCCGAGAATCGGCTCCTTGGCGACGAGGAGTACCCAACCTTTTATTGTAAAATTTTAAATCCCACCGAGAGCATCACTCGCTGCTTGTCGCTCATTGTGGTTGGGCGATATCTTCGAGCGTGACAATGCCGACCAATCGCTTTTCACGAGTCAGCACGGGCAGTTGGTGAAGATTTCCTTCACGCATCAGCTTTTCAGCTTCAGCGATGGTTTGGTCTTCAAAGCAATAGACCGTTTCCTGATTCAGTTCCATTTGTGCGAGTTCGGTCTTCGGATCGTGGCCGAAACCGCCGACTTTGCGGTTAAGCTCACTCTCCGACACCGTTCCGAGTAACTCGCCGTTCTTATCGATCACCGGATATGAAGGCGTCTTCTCCGATCGCAGCTGCTCGCAAGCTTCCTGGACCGAAGCCTCGGGGCCCAAAGTTTTTGCCTCGCCATGCACAATTTCTTTAAGCGTTTTTCGCGCGGGTGCTTCGGGTTGGTCCATGGCGGATTTGATTTTCATAACAGTGTGGTTTTAGCCGAACCTCTGCTTTAGCCAAACTCCCACGGTCTAGTCGGTCCTCCGTAGCGGAAACGCTTCGCCCGCCTTGAACCCGGGATCTTTACGGTAATCAAGCGTAAGCCAGCTATTGGTGAGAGAAGTACCAAAGGAGCCGCAATAAGGATTTTTCTTGAACCTGAGCCTTTCGAACGGGCCCAGAAACTCGGAAGGCACCAATTCAATAATGAGGCGATATTGGTCGCCGTATTTCTGGGTGGATAGGACCTTTGCGTGAATCGATGTCATACTGGTATCGCTTTGTCCTTCAAAGATAGTTGCTGGGGAGAGTCTTTTCCGCCTTCCCCGATCATTCGATCGATTCCGTCGGCAATTTCCTCAGCTTCCCAGACAGGCTGAACGCCTGATGTTCTGCCGGCGCTAACGAAGGCTTGCTCATTTTCATCTGTGGACTCGTTCATTTGCACTTCCTTATTTAAAAAGTATTTGGCCATGAGCCGCTGATTTAGGCCGTTATCCAGAATAAAAAAGCACTCATGTTGGTACTCGGTTTTTCGAGTTACGACTTGACCGATTCGCGTGCGAGACGTGGTGCAGTGATATAAAACGCGGTACGGTGCTTTTCCTATCCACGTATCAACGACATTAGCAGCCAAAGGCTTCGTGGACATCCGCTTTCGTGCGATCGACCTGCCTGTAATCACTGAGCGTTTCTTTCATCCCCGTCTAGTTCAAATTCGCCATAATCGAAGAATCCACTATCCGGCATGGTAACTTTCGTCCAGATCGCTGAGTTTCTCCCATACCGTTCTGGAAGTATTACCGTTGCTTACGAGTATGACTACCGGCGGAAGTTGATGGATACCTGTGGCGGATATTAGTTCGCTCTGGTCCAAAAGTAGTTTCGGCCCATGAGTGCGATGCCAATATACCCGCGGACTTTGATCTTGTCTGGTCCCTGCAATTCCATAAAACAGGAATAGGTTTTGCCGCTCTTCGGGTCGTAAACCGTCCCATTCTCCCAGCGAGTGTCGCTTTTCTTCGTAAAGCCAGATATAAAGACAAGCCCGATGATCGGATCGCTGCGTTTCTTTGGATCCGGGTTATAAATATCGGTCTTTTCTTTTCCCTCAGCCGTCTTCGGCTCGCTCAAAGCAACGATCCTGGCGCTAAGTTTGCCTTCACTTTGGAACATCTCAAAGGTGGCGTCTTGGCCCTTCCAGAATCCAATCGGGGATGCGGAATCGGTTGCCTGAACTGCCGACGCTCCAAGCCAGCAGGTGACCAAAACCAAGAGCAGATAAGGAAATCGGGAGGTATTCATAAATTCGTCCTACGCACTCAGCTTGGTCGAACAGTTCGGAATTACTCCGACGAGTCTTTGACGAGTGCTGGTTTCAATCTAGAGCATGCTGCAAATTTGCCGGCGCGAAAGGACTGGCTAACTAACGTACGAATCTCGTTCGGATCGATGAATTTCTGCCATACATTGCTCGAAGACTTACAATTGCCTTCGGGTATAACAAAGCTGCCCGCCAACCGGCTCACCGAGTGATGGGATGGGGTTCATAGTCGACGTCACGCAGAAAACTTACCGAGGAAAGGCTCCCGGCGTCTAGCGTTGCAAAAGATCGATTTCTCGTCGTCCTGAGGCACGAATTGCGCACTCCTCACCCGCCATACGCAAAAGCGAGAGCAACCCTTCGGGAATGGTATTGGAGAAGCTTATGGATCCGGGCAAGAATCAGAGGCCGTTTCACATCTGACTACGGGTCTGGAACCGGTTCGGGGACAATGTATGAAGATCGGAATTATTGGAGCGGGGAAAGTTGGCGGTGGTCTGGGAAAGTTGTGGATTAGAGCCGGACATCAAGTCCTCTTCAGTTCGCGTCATCCAAAACGCCTAAGAGTGCTAGTCGAAGAAGCCGGACTAGGAGCTTATCTCGGCGATGTTGGCGATGCAGCTCTGTTTGGCGACGTGATCTTGTTCTCGCCAAATTTTTGGGGCATGGACGATGCATTGGAGGCCGCGGGACCGCTGAAAGGGAAGACAGTGATCGATGTTACAAATCCGGTCGAGTGGAATCCGAACGGCAGGATGGTGCGTTCTCTGCCTCAGTCAACCTCGGCGGGCGAAGAGCTGGCTAAAAAACTTCCAAATGCTCGGGTCGTCAAAGCATTCAGCACTATTCCTGCGTCTTTCATTCCACACGCGATTTACCGAATCGGCCGGCTTCAACGTTTAGCCGTGTTTTACTGCGGGGATCACCAAGCATCCAAAGCAATTGTTCATCAATTAATCGCGGATAGTGGATTTGTCGGTCTTGATGCTGGTCGGTTGGGGATGGCCAAAGAACTCGAGGCTCCAGGTCGAATGAATCGGGCGGGTCTCATAGGGATCGCGCAAGCGAAGCGTCTACTGCATCAACTCACTGATCCAATCCAAGTTGAATCGTTAGCGAGTCACGACGTTGACCAATCAGCATCCGTTGAGGAAGCGAGCGCGTCTGCCAATTGCATCTAGGTCCATCCGCTCGCCTGGGCGAGAACGAATCTAATGAGCGAATGGATCGACCACTCGCGCTTAGAAATAGTTTGGACTCGAATGTCTTTCGCTGTAGCTGGCGCGATTTGGAGTAAGGGCTCCGATGGAGTTTCAAATCAAATGTCATCTCGGTTACGAAGTCTCCGGACCGGCCTCTTTCCTATTTAATGTTGCGGTCGCACAAAATTCGTTTCAGCGCATCATTACTGAACATCTCGAATTCGGAGGAGCTGAGTGCTGTCAGGAGATGGTTATAGGCGGCCAGCGCTACCACCGAGTTACTGCTCAAAATGGTCTGGTCGAGCTGCTATACGATGCAGTGGTGGACGCCACCCATGAAGTACTGGGAGATCCTTCCCGGCTTCAAGTGCCGCTCTTCGAACAAATTCCTGCTGAAGCCTTGGTTTTCATTTACCCAAGCCGTTTTTGTCAGTCTGATTTGCTCGCCCGACTGGCGAAACGGGAGTTCAACCAAGACGAGTCTGGGTTCTACCGAGTTACGCGGATATGTAATTGGATCTCCGAACGAATTGAATATCTGTCGGGGACAACGACTCCAACGACGTCGGCCTTCGACACGGTTACGCAATTAGCCGGCGTCTGCCGGGATTTCGCGCATCTCGCAATTGCCTTTTGCCGGTCATTGGGAATCCCGGCCCGGTTTGTGAGCGCATATGCCTACGGCCTCAATCCCCCGGACTTTCACGCCTATATCGAAACTTTTCTTGGGGGACGCTGGATCCTGTTCGACCCGACTCGCCTTGCTCCACAGTCGAGTTTCGTGCGCATTGGACAGGGCAGAGATGCTGCGGACACGTCGTTCGCCACTATCTTCGGCGGCGCAGTCATGAAAAAAATGGAGCTTCAGATGCAGCCTAGAGCCGGTCAATGCAATTCTCCCGAGTATACCACCGCTCCGATTTCGAATTATCCGAGCTGCAGCCCAGCCTGAAAAGCAAGCCGTTCCGAACGGAGAGACTTTTCGAAACCGTTTTGATTCTTCTTTTCATCTCCATCAATGGAGAGTCCAAAGCGGAAACGGATCTCCGACGTTAAAGCCGGGGTTTTGATGATAGACCAAGTCAAGCCGACCTTCCTTGAGGGAACCGCTGTGCGGTTTGATCTCTCCAAAGGCAAGGGTATTAAATGACCCTCGATATTTCGGACTGATTTGAACGATCACTTGATACTGATCACCTCGTTTCTCGATCGCTGTCACCTTTGCAAGAATCGGTGTCATGATTGGCAAGCTGCGGACTTCCAACAGGTGTGAACGCACTCTACTCGAAAAGCTCCACTCACCGAACGAGAGCAAAATCTGCCTATTGCCGCGGGTGTACGACTGTCCATTATTGGCAACACCCTCTATAGGGCTTCTAAGGTCAGACTACTTCTTCACCCCTAGAATGGCGTCCTTTGCTACCTTAGCGACTCGGAACTTGACGACGGTCTTAGCTGGAATCTTGATTTTCTGTTGCGTCTTGGGATTGAAGCCCGTACGAGCCTTTCTCTTCTGCTTTACTAGCTTGCCAAAACCGGGCAAGACGAATTCGCCGTTCTTTTTGATCGCTTTGTAGGCGAGGTTGCTGAGCGTATCG
>JGI12053J15887_10000964_pt1 | contig 12720 bp, 14 predicted proteins | sample MedBloCAOM1_O3_FD_15887 | JGI IMG/M metagenome (IMG submission 15887)
TCCCGGATGCCGAGGAATTGGCGCTGTGCCTGATAGAGCCGGTGCGTGGCATCGACATAGATCGACAACAGACGCGACAGCGGCAGATAGATGTCTTCGACTTCCTGCATGTCGAGGCGATCATGCATCGAACGCAATCGCTCGAACTCGCCCGGCTCCAGCGTCATCGGCGTATCGTCGCGCAGCCGCGCCCATTGGTCCCGCGGGAATATCCGGTAGGGATTGTATTGTTGCTCAGGGGCCCGAATATCCATGAAGCTACCCTTTTATTAGTCCCGCTTCCGCGCGGCCTTCTCTTCCAGTCCGGACATCGATGTGCGCTGTGCAAGTGCTGCTTCGACATCCTCAAGTTTTACGCCGCGCGATTTCAAAAGCACCAGCAGATGAAACAGCAGATCCGCGCTTTCGGCAATGAGATGGCCGCGATCGTTCTCGACCGCGGCAATCACGGTTTCGACGGCCTCTTCGCCAAACTTCTTGGCGCAGTGTTCCGGGCCCTTGTCGAGCAGCTTACGGGTATACGACGCCTCGCTCCCCGACGTGGCGCGGGCATCGATGGTGGCGGCCAGGTCATGGATCGTAAAACGCGGCATCAGCTCAGCTCAGCACATGCGTCCGAAATGACAGGGCGCCCCTCAGCTGAGGGATTTAGCACTTCTGCCACCAGGAGTCGTCAGGGATCGAGCCGCATCGGTAGCCCGGCGCGGACCATATGGTCCTTGGCTTCACGTATGGTAAATTCCCCGAAGTGAAAGATCGACGCGGCCAGGACTGCGGTCGCATGCCCTTGGCGGATGCCGTCTACCAGGTGATCGAGATGGCCCACGCCGCCGGACGCAATCACCGGCACGGGGACGCTATCCGCCACAGCACTCGTGAGCGGAATGTCGAAGCCCTGCCGGGTGCCGTCGCGGTCCATGGAGGTGAGCAGAATTTCACCGGCGCCGAGCGAGACGACTTCCTGGGCATATTCGATGGCATCGATGCCGGTGGAATTGCGCCCGCCATGGGTGAAGATCTCCCAGCGCTCGCCGCCGCCGCCGCGCTTCACGCGTTTGGCATCGATCGCGACCACGATGCACTGATCGCCGAATTTCTCGGCCGCTTCCTTGACGAATTCCCGGCGGCTGACCGCGGCGCTGTTGATTGAAACCTTGTCGGCGCCGGATCGCAGCAGCACGCGAATATCGTCGACGGTTCGCACCCCGCCGCCCACCGTCAGCGGCATGAAGCAGGCTTCCGCGGTCCGCCTCACCACCTCCAGCATGGTGCCGCGATTTTCATGCGTGGCCGTTATGTCGAGAAAGCAAAGCTCGTCCGCACCGGCGGCGTCATAGGCGATCGCCGCTTCCACCGGATCGCCGGCATCGCGCAAATCGACAAAGTTGACGCCCTTGACGACTCGGCCGTCCTTGACGTCGAGACAGGGAATTACGCGCACCTTGAACATCTGATAACTCCTGCAGCATGACTTCGGAAAAGCATGCGACCGGTTTTCCGAAACGATCATGCTCAACACATAGGAATAGCCTAAAGCCTGATCCAACTCGAATCAGGCTTCAGGCCGCGGCCCGCGCGTTACGGATCAGTGCCAGCGCCATCGCCGGATCGAGCCGGCCATCATAAAGTGCGCGACCCGCGATCGCTCCCGCCAGTTTCTTGGCGCGCGGCGCAAGCAGCGCTTTCACATCTTCGATCGATGCAAAGCCGCCGGACGCGATGACGGGTATCGCGACCCGTTCGGCGAGCTCAATGGTGGCGTCGAGATTGAGACCTTTCAGCAACCCGTCGCGCGCAATATCGGTGAAGATGATCGCGGCAACACCGGCATCCGCGAAGCGCTCGGCGATTTCGAGCGCGGTAACTTGCGAGGTCTCCGCCCAGCCTTCGACCGCGACCTTGCCGTCGCGCGCGTCGAGGCCCACCGCAACGCGGCCGGGGAATTGTTTCGCCGCCCCCTTCACGAGTTGGGGGTCACGCACCGCCGCCGTGCCGATGATCACGCGCGCGACACCTTTGGCGAGCCAGGCCTCGATGGTTTTCAGATCGCGAATACCACCGCCAAGCTGCACCGGCATGGTGATCGCCCCAAGCATCGCCTCGACGGCTTGCGCGTTCATCGGCTTGCCGGCAAAGGCGCCGTCAAGGTCGACCACGTGCAGGTACTCGAAGCCCTGCGCGGCAAAGGCGCGGGCCTGTGCCGCGGGGTCGAGGTTGAACACGGTCGCACGCGCCATGTCGCCCTGTTCAAGACGCACGCACTGACCGTTTTTCAGGTCGATGGCGGGAAACAGGATCACGGCTTCCACTTCAGGAAATTCGAAATCAAGGCCAGTCCGAAACGCTGGCTCTTCTCCGGGTGAAACTGGGTGCCGATCGCGGTGTCCTTGCCGACGATCGCCGTCACCGGCCCACCGTAGTCCGCGCGCGCCAGCACATCCGCCTCGTTGCTGGCGTTGAGATGATAGGAGTGCACGAAATAGGCATGGCGGCCCTTTGGCCCCAATGGCAAACGCTCGAGCACCGCATGTTCGCGGATCATATCGAGCGTGTTCCAGCCCATATGGGGAATTTTCAAATTCTCCTCGCGCGGGGAAATCTTTTCGACGTCGCCGGCGATCCAATCAAAACCGTCCGTGGTGACGTGCTCCTTGCCGCGGGTCGCCATCAACTGCATGCCGACGCAGATGCCGAAGAACGGCCGCGCCTTATCTCGCACCGCTTCCGTCATCGCCTCGACCATGCCGTCAAGCGCGTCGAGGCCGCGGCGGCAATCGGCGAATGCGCCGACGCCGGGCAGCACGATGCGATCGGCACGAAACACCACTTCGGGATCGCGGGTCACCACGATTTTTTGNGGGTCTTNCATGCTCCGCGCCGCGCGCTCGAACGCTTTCGCGGCGGAGTGCAGATTGCCGGAGCCGTAATCGATGATGGCGACACTCACCGCGATCCTCCAGGTTCCGGAAACAATCCAATGATACTGCTCCCCGGCAGCGGCGGCGGCTTCGAAAATGGCTGGCCCGGAATGTCCCGCGTCGGCGGCGGCGCGCCGCGATCGATCGCCGATCGATCGTGGCTGAGCGCGCGCTGTTTGGCGGTCCAGCGATCGAAAAACCGCCGCTCGGCCGCTTCCTCGTCGTCGGCCACCACGATATCGAGCTGACGCCAGTTGCGCCGCGACAGGGTCCAGCGGCGCAGGCTCGCCGCTTCAAATCCCATCAGCAACGCGATCAACACGTTTGCCCAGAAAGTCGCGCCCGTGCCAGCGCCAAGCGCCGCCATTCCCACATCAATCCCGACCATGACGATGATCCAGCCAACCAGCGCCAGCCACAGACGATGCCATGCAAGCCACACCACGCCTGCGAGCGCGGCCCAGACGTGAAACCCGTCGCGAACGAATGTGAACCTGTCGGTCGCGGGAATAGCCGCGTCAGTCAGCACCGGAGCATGAACTGTGTAGACCGGCATCGTAGCTCTCCGCCGTGAACAAGATATCAGCCGCCGAGCTGACCCTTGGTGGATGGCACCTCGCCTGCTGCGCGCGGATCGATCGCGATTGCCGCGCGCAACGCCCTCGCCAGACCCTTGAAGCAGGATTCGGCGATATGGTGGCTGTTCTCGCCATATAGGGTTTCCACGTGCAAAGTCACGCCGGCATTGATCGCAAAGGCATTGAACCACTCGCGAACCAGCTCGGTGTCGAATTGGCCGACCTTGTCGCGCGGAAACTCCACCTTGAACACCAATATTGGCCGCCCCGAAATGTCGATCACCACGCGCGACAGCGTCTCGTCCATCGGCATGTGGATGCTGGCATAGCGGGTGATGCCGGCCATGGTGCCGAGCGCCTGCTTCACCGCCTGACCGAGCGCTATGCCGACGTCCTCGGTGGTGTGATGGTGGTCGATGTGGAGATCGCCAACTGCCTTCACAGCTATGTCGATGCGTGAATGTCGGGCCAAGAGATCGAGCATATGGTCGAAAAAGCCGATTCCGGTCGCAACGCTGGACACGCCCGATCCGTCGAGGTCCACTGTAACCTCGATATCGGTCTCTTTGGTCTTGCGCTTGATGGTCGCCGTGCGCATGAAAACCGCTTTCTTGTCCCGAAAACGCGGCCCTTTTAACAGGCCGATGGGGCCTTCGCTACTGCGCGGTGGCGGGTTGGAAGCCGAACTTCAGCCTATGGTGACCGGAATCCGGCGCTGGCCTTATGGTTTAACACGTTTTCTTGACGCGAACCGCGATCCAGCCCGGGATCAAGTCCGAGGGCATGCTTTGCGCGAACACGCTCCAGACCGCGCCGATTGCAACCCCTCACGCCAATCCCTAAATCCCTGCCAACGCGAGGTCTTCATGCAAACATCACAGTCCCAATCGCCGGTCTGGCACGGCACTACCATTTTGACGGTCCGCAAAGGCGGCAGGGTGGTGATCGGTGGCGACGGGCAGGTGTCGATCGGCCAGACCGTCATCAAATCCAACGCCAAAAAGGTCCGCAAACTCGGCAAGGGCGATGTCATCGGCGGCTTTGCCGGCGCCACGGCGGACGCTTTCACGCTGTTCGAGCGGCTGGAAAGCAAGCTTGAACAATATCCGGGGCAATTGACCCGCGCGGCGGTCGAACTCGCCAAGGACTGGCGTACCGACCGCTACCTGCGCCGGCTGGAGGCGATGATGATCGTCGCCGACAAGGACGTGTCGCTGGTTCTGACCGGCACCGGCGACGTACTGGAGCCGGAAGCCGGCGTGATGGCGATCGGGTCCGGCGGCAATTATGCTTTGGCGGCCGCCCGGGCACTGGTCGATTCCGACAAGGATGCCGAGACCATCGTCCGCCGGGCGCTGGATATCGCCGCCGACATCTGCGTCTATACCAATCGCAATGTCACCATCGAGACGCTGCAGGGCGGCTGATCGATGGCCGACTACATTTTCCACCCGATGTCCTTGAGCGATCTTCCGCTGATCCGGCGCTGGCTGGCATTGCCTCACGTGATCGAATGGTGGGGCGATCCCGAGGAACAATATACGCTGGTCAGTGGCGACCTCGACGAGCCGGCCATGGACCAGTACATCGTCTCTGTGGCCGGCAGCCCGTTTAGCTACCTTCAATGTTATGATCTGACCGCGTGGAATTCAGGTTTCGGGCCGCATCCTGCGGGTACGCGCGGCATCGATCTGTTCATCGGCGAGCCAACCATGATCGAATGCGGCCATGGTTCAGCGCTGATTCGCCGCTTTGTCGATGATCGGCTACAAAAAGGCGCGCCGCGCGTCGTCACGGATCCCGATCCAGCCAATGGTCGCGCGGTCCGGGCTTACGAGAAAGCAGGGTTTGCAAAAGATCGCATGGTAGAAACACCCGATGGCCCCGCCCTGCTGATGATCCGCAACCCATGACCCTTGAGCGCAACGCCCCCGCCGCCACCGGTCTTATAATGCCGCATTGGTGGCTGATCGCGGGCGGATTGATCGCCGTTCAAGCCTCAATCCTGCTTGCGATGGGCCGGCTGCCGATCTGCGCCTGCGGCTATATCAAGGTCTGGCATGGCGTCGCCCAGAGCTCCGAGAATTCACAGCACATTGCCGACTGGTATACGTTCTCGCACATCATCCACGGTTTTCTGTTTTATGCCGCGACCTGGCTGCTGCTGCCGCGCGTTCCCTGGCAGGGACGGCTGATCGCTGCAATGCTGGTCGAAGGCGGCTGGGAGCTCGTTGAAAATTCCAACTGGATCATCGAGCGATATCGCGCCGGCACGGTTTCGCTGGATTATTTTGGCGACAGCATCGTCAACTCGGTCTCCGACACGCTGTCGATGGTCGCAGGCTTTCTGCTGGCTAAAAAACTCCCGGTTGCGCTGACGATAGCGCTTGCGCTTTCGTTCGAAATTCTGGTCGGGCTTCACATTCGCGACAATCTGACCTTGAACATTATCATGCTGCTCCACCCCTTTGAGGCGATCCGGCAATGGCAAGGCGGACCGCCAATCATCTAGAGCCGATCGCGCGGACTGCTTGCGAGAGCACTGATCCGGCTTACCTAACACCAGAGGATCGGTAACGATGATTGCTAGTGAAATTCTGACGAAAGGCGTTGATCAGGGCATCATCACCGCCGAACAGGCCGAACGACTGCGCGCGCTGGAAGGTGTTCGCGAGCCGCCCGAATTGCCGGCGTCGGCCGACGACGAACAGCTTCGTTTCATCGGCGGCTTCAGCGACATCTTCGTCACCATCGGCCTTGCCATGTTCCTCGGCGCGATCGGGTATTTTGCGTTGCTGGCCGGCGGCAGACTTGGGATGTGGATCGCCGTCGCCGTTGCGGCATGGCTGCTCGCCGAGTTCTTTACCCGGCTGCGGCGGATGGCGCTGCCAAGCATCGTTCTCCTGATCGTGTTTGCTCTCGCCGTCTTCATGGCCGCCAGCCATTTTCTCGGAGCCGATCTTGTCCGGCCGAGACCCTATTATGCGCCGAGCCTGACAGCTTACCTGCTCGGCCTCGATCCCCAACAGCCGACGGCGCTGGGTGCGGCCGCGTTTCTGACCGTGCTGCTGACGGCGTTGCACTACTGGCGTTTTCGGGTGCCCATCACGATCGCGGCGGGTTGCGGGGCGCTGACAGGTACCGTCGTGGGACTAGTTCATGGACTGGCTCCGGAACTGTCGCGCGTTGCGCATAGCGCGGTCATTCTTGTTTGCGGCCTTGCGATTTTCGTGTTGGCGATGCGCTTCGATACGACCGATCCAGAGCGACTGACGCGACGAACCGACATCGCCTTCTGGCTTCATCTGCTTGCAGCGCCCCTGATCGTTCACTCGCTGATCCGGGGAATAATGACCGAAGCTGCCAAACTCGACCCCGGATCGGCGGCTGCCATCATGCTTGCGTTTCTGACGCTGAGCTTTGTCGCAGTCCTGATCGACCGCCGCGCGATGCTCGTGTCCGGCCTTTCTTACGCCGGATTTGCCTTCTGGACGTTGATCCGCCAGGCGGGTTTCTCCGATATGACAACCCCGGTCACGTTATTGACGCTCGGTGCGTTCGTACTCTTGCTCAGTGCCGGCTGGCGGCCGCTCCGTGCTGGAATTCTAGACATCGTGCCAACTGCACTCACACGCCGTCTCCCACAGGCAAGTTTGGCCGCATGATTGAGACAGTAGAAAGGATTGCATCCCGGATGGTGCGCAACGCATGACCGACTTCTCCCCCCGTGAAATCGTTTCCGAACTCGACCGCTTCATCGTCGGCCAGGCCGACGCCAAGCGCGCGGTCTCCATCGCGCTGCGCAATCGCTGGCGGCGGCTGCAACTCACCGGCTCGTTGCGCGAGGAAGTGCTGCCGAAAAATATCCTGATGATCGGACCGACCGGCGTCGGCAAGACCGAGATCGCGCGGCGACTGGCGAAGCTCGCTGGCGCGCCATTCATCAAGGTCGAAGCCACCAAATTCACCGAGGTCGGCTATGTCGGCCGCGATGTCGAGCAGATCATCCGCGATCTCGTCGAGGTCGCGATCGCGCAGACCCGGGAGCGCAAGCGCAAGGACGTGCAGGCGCGCGCGCAACTCGCCGCCGAGGAACGGGTGCTCGATGCATTGGTTGGAGCAAACTCCAGCGCCGCGACCCGCGATTCGTTTCGCAAGAAGCTGCGCGCCGGCGAACTCAACGACAAGGAAATCGAGGTCGAGACGCAATCCTCGGGCGGAATGCCGATGTTTGAAATTCCCGGCATGCCGGGGGCGCAGATGGGCGCGATCTCGATCGGCGATATTTTCGGCAAGATGGGCGGCCGGACCAAGACCCGCCGCCTCACTGTGCAGGATTCCCACGAGCTTCTGGTCAACGAAGAATCCGACAAGCTGTTGGACAGCGATCAGCTGGTGCAGGAATCGATCAATGCTGTCGAGAATAACGGCATCGTGTTTCTCGACGAGATCGACAAGATCTGCGTGCGCGACGGCCGCAGCGGCGGCGACGTTTCGCGCGAAGGCGTTCAGCGCGATCTATTGCCGCTGATCGAGGGCACCACCGTATCGACCAAGCACGGCGCGGTGAAGACCGACCACATCCTGTTCATCGCCTCGGGCGCGTTTCATATCGCCAAGCCATCCGATCTGCTGCCCGAATTGCAAGGCCGCCTGCCGATCCGGGTCGAACTGGAGGCGCTGACGCGCGACGACATGCGCCGCATCCTGACCGAGCCTGAAGCATCGCTGATCAAGCAATATGTCGCGCTGATGCAGACCGAAGGCGTGACGCTGGACATCACCCCCGGGGCCATCGACGCGCTCGCCGACGTGGCGGTCGCCGTCAATTCCTCGGTGGAAAACATCGGCGCACGGCGGCTGCAAACCGTGATGGAGCGGGTGCTCGACGAGATTTCCTTTGCCGCACCGGACCGCAATGGCGAGACCATCCAGATCGATGCCGACTATGTGCAGAAACATGTCGGCGATCTCGCCAAGAACGCGGATTTGAGCCGGTTTATCTTGTAAGTCTTTATCCCGGCGTTCGCCGGGACGACAGCGAAAATATTAGCGCGTTGCGTATCCGCCGTGTGAAAGTTCTCGCCTAATTTGATCCCATCCGGGTGCCGAATGAATCTGCGTGTGTGGGAAAACCCCTGGCGATTGATGATTGCCGTCAACGTCGCCGTTCTGGTTGGGGTTTTCTTCTACAAGATCACGCGTGAGCCCTACGTTCCCTACATTCATCTATTGGTCGATTATCATTTCGGCTTTACCAAGCGCGCATTGGTCGGCGCTGTGGTATCGCTGTTTTTTTCCAAGGTGCCGGTGTGGCTGGTGTTCGCGCTCAGCGGCACCGTGTGGCTGATCACGCTCGGTCTCTTCGTTGAGCTGTTTCGCCGAACTTTCGGTCTCGACCAGGCAAACATGCCGCTGTTCGTGTTCATGGCCGGCTCGCCGTTCTTTCTGAAAACTTTCATGCATACGCTGGGGCACTTCGATATCTACGGCTGTGCGCTCGCGATTTGCCTGTTGCTGGTGCCGGCGCGCTCCATTGCATTTGTGATATCAGCGGCACTTGGTTCGATGATCCTGATTCTGATTCACCACATTCATCTTTTGATGTATGTGCCGACCATCGCAGTCATCGTGGTGCTGCGCCATTATCTGGTCCAGGGTTTCAACCGGCAAAATACGATCACCGGCATCGCTGCCGCAGCGAGTGTCGGCCTGCTGTTCTTCGCCGCGCAATTCTATGGATCCATGACGGTATCGCACGAAGAGTTCGTCCGTTATCTGCAGGGCCGCATGGCCGATCCTACGCGCACCAATCTGCTGAGCTTCAGCTATATCTGGTATCAACCTCTGGCTCAGGAAATCCGCGAAACCTGGACCCGCATGCCGTCGAACCTGCTGGGCGTTCCGGTGTTTGCGTTGCTGATCTGGCTGCATGTCCCGCTCTGCAGATTTTTTGTCAATCTGATCCGCGCGCTTTCAATCCAATCTCATCGCCGCATCGTCGTCGCCGCGCTTGTCATGGTGAGCGCGGCGTATCTGATCATGTTTGCGATCGTGTTCGATTATTCGCGATGGATTTCGAACTGGGCGGTCTGCATGTTCCTGATCCTGCATGCGGTCAGGACCATGCCCAGTTCGCAGACGGTGCCGCCAATAGCAACGGACGATCGAAAAACCTCTATTCTCGGCTGGATCGTTACGCTGATTCGCCGCGTGGGAATCGTGAGGCCGTTCTAAGCATTACATCAAAGTTCGTCATGCCCGGGCTTGACGATGAATGCGTCGGCTCACGTTCTCGATCGCCGGATGCGCACGTAAAGCGCACCCTCGCCGCCATGGCCGATATGCGCTTCCTCAAAGCCGACCACCAGCGAGCGGAATTCCGGCAGGCTCAGCCATTGCGGCACCTCGCGGCGCAGCACGCCACGCTCGGATTCTGGCCCTATTGCGCGGCCCTTGCCGGTGATGACGAGCACGAACGTCAGGCCCTCCCTGTGGGCGCGCTGCAAAAAGCCCGATAGCGCGCGGTGGGCGCGGGTCAGCGTCATGCCGTGCAGGTCGAGCCGGGCATCGATCTCCTTTCTGCCGCGTGACAATTGCGAGCGCTCCCGGCGTCCAAGCGGCGCCAGCGGCGGCGGCGCCGGCGGCACGTCGGGTCTTGGCCGGCGTGGAATTTTGGCGCTTGGAGATGGTTTCGGCGCAGCCGCGGATATCGCGGCGACCGGCGTTTCCGCATCCGGTGAAGCAGGCTGTGACTTTGCGGCGCGGGACCTTTTCCGCAACGGTTTGATTTGCTTGGCAACGCTCTCCCACAGCGCGCGCTCTTCTTCGCTCAGCGCGCGCCTGCGCCGCGGGGTCGCAAATTCCGGGATCGAGGTCGATGAACGCTTCATTGGCCGCCGCGGTACCGGTAGCGATGGCGGCGCTCTTCGCGGCCCGGTTTGATGTTGGGCCGCGCTTCCGGCAGCGGCACCGGTTTCGCGACGGTCACCTGTGGAGTCGAAGCCTGCGCGACGGCTGCCGAAGGTGGCGCCGCCGTGGGCGCGGCGCCCTTCACAGGCTCCTTGCCATTGGCAGTGTCCTTTGAACTCGGCGCCGCGGAAGCCTGCGGCGGCATCGCGCCATTGTTCTGATCTTTTTGGTTCTGATCCCTTTGCGAATCGTTCAATGGATATGTTTGAGGAAACAGCTTTGCGATTTTCTCCGATGGCCGCGGATCCGGCAGCGGCATCTTGTAGCCTCGGGCCACCGGATCGAGGCTCTTCGGCACAAGAATAACGAAGCGCATGTTGTTCCGGAGACGGCCGGACACCTTTCCCGCCTCGGAGCCCGCGCCGAAATAGAGATCGGCGCGCGCAGGCCCGACAATTGCGGAACCGGTGTCCTGCGCAATCATCAGCCGGCGAAACGGCGTCTTCGATAGCTCCGACTCGATTGGCAGCTCGCCTTCGATAAAGAAGGGCGTGCCATAGACATGGAGCGCCTTGTCGACGGCGATCGACCGGCCCGGCGTCAGCGGAACGCCTTGCGCGCCAACTGCTTCATCCTTGTCGGAGAGTTGCACTTGGCGAAAGAACACATAGGACCGGTTCTGCCGCCGCAATTCCTTGGCGCCGTCGGGATTTTGATCCATCCATTCCCGGATCCGCTGCATCGACATCTGGTCTTTNGGGATGATGTTGCGCTCGATCAGGATGCGGCCGACCGGCGTATAGGGATNACCATTATGCGCATCGTAGTTGATGCGGATGGTCGATCCATCCTCGAGACGAACCCGCGCCGAGCCCTGGATTTGGCTGAACAGCAAATCGGTCTGGTCCTTAAGCCAGCAGATTTCGAGGCCGCGACCGGCAATGACGCCGTCTTCGATCTCGGCGCGATCGTAATACGGCACCAGCTTGCGGCGGCCGATCTTGCGAAACACTTCGCCCTTGTTGGGCAGGCCGCTCGCGCTTTGTTTGACGCCGCGGACGAACAGATTCGAAGGACGGCGATAGACCGGCACGGCGTAGACGTCGGTCTGCGTCCGCCTCCCGTCGACAACCGGCTCGTAGTACCCGGTGACAAAGCCCGCATCTTCCCCAAGCCGCGATATTCGCAACGGAAGAAAATGTTGCTCGAAGAAGGCCCGTGCCTTTGCGCCATCGGAAATATCGAGAGCCTTGGCCGCGCGGCAGGGATCGCGCAGCGAGATGCCCAAGGCCTTGGGATCTGCGGGAGGAGGCTCTCGCTGCGCCGATATCGGCTTGCAGCTGATGCGAAACGCCTTGTACGCCGCTAGATGGTCGTCCTCGCGCCAGCCCGCGATATCGGCCCATCCGACCGGCATGTATTGGCTGCCGCTGACCTCAAGCGGCCAAGCCAAACGAGGATAGGGTACCAAACGAGGATAGGGCGGATGAGGACGCGCGCCTTGCGCGGCAAAAACGGCCAGCGACAACGCGATGGCGATTACACAAAGCGCGGCGGCATTTCGCCGCAAGCCCCGCGCGTTAGTGAGCGCTTCCCGTGCCAACCAGCTTCCAGTTCGGATCGCGTGAAGTAGTATCGCGAGCAAATGTCCAAACATCGGTAATGTCGGCGACCTTGTCCGGATTACCGTCGACAATCGTGCCGGCCTTATCGCGGGTGACCGAGACCATCTGCGACACAAACCGAACGGTCAGCTGCGCCGCCCGATCGCGCGCTTCCGCACCCACAAGCTCGGCCTTGTCGATCGAAACGAATCGCGTTTCGGTTTTTTGCTCGTGCTTCTCGCGATCCTTGATCACGGTCTCGAAACTCTCGTAGACCTCGGACGACAGCAGATCCTTCAGCGCGCGACGATCGCCGTTGGCGAATGCCAGCACGATCATCTCATAGGCGCCGCGCGCGCCGCTGATGAAATGTCGCGGATCAAACGAGGAATCCTGGGCGGCAATGGCGTCAAGCCCCTGTGCCAGCGGCGTGCCGGGCTCGGTCAAATCCTTCCAGCGATCGGTCGGCGGGACCACGTCGGCCGTCGGCGCCAGCGGCGCCTGGTCGATCACCGCACCCGGAATCGGAACCACGTTATTGTCCTGCGCCCCCTGCACCACGTTGCGTGCCGCACGATCGTATGGCGGCCGCTCGTTTCCGGTGCGCTGTCCGAGGACATTGCGCAGGCGCAGGAAGATGAAGACCGCCAGCGCCAGGAAGATGATGGTGTAAATATCCACGTCGCATTCGCTTTCTGGTCTGCGCCG
>JGI12053J15887_10000965_pt1 | contig 12717 bp, 11 predicted proteins | sample MedBloCAOM1_O3_FD_15887 | JGI IMG/M metagenome (IMG submission 15887)
CATCATCTCGCTGCTCAACGAGGATCGGCAATGGCCGGCGCTGGCGCGCTGCATCGGCCGCGAAGATCTCATCACCGATCCGCGCTTTGAAACCAAAGCAGGACGCCATGCGCGCTCCATCGAGCTGATCAAGATTTTCGACGAGGTCTTCGTGACAAAAGACCTCGCCGAATGGCGCAAGATTCTCGACGGCAACGGCCTGGTGTTCGGCGTGGTCGGGATCCTCGACGATATCCCCGATGACAAGCAGATGCTGGAGAACGAGGTGCTGGTGCCGTTCGAGAACGACACCATGCTGACCATCAGCAGTCCGATCTGGGTCGACGGCAGCCAGAAGGTGTCGCCGCGCAAACCGCCCGGGATCGGTGAACACAGCGACGAGATCCTTCGCGGCGCCGGCTATGACGAGGCCGCGATCCGGCAATTGCGGGCGTCGGGCGCGGTGGCGTGAATAAGACTCCTCATGGTGAGGAGTGCGTCTTCGCGCGTCTCGAACCATGAGGCCCGTGCTGCTCATCCTTCGAGACGCGGCGAAGACGCCGCTCCTCAGGATGAGGAAAAAAGTGTCGCGTCATTTCGGTTTCGAACCGCGCTAATTATTATGAATCAGCACCCAGCCGACGGCGGCGAGGCCAATGACCACGGCAACCGCGATCGCCCATCCGCTGACGCGGATATCGCCGATGGTTTGCCGTTCGGCTTCATTCTCGGCGATCTCGCGATCTCTTGCCTTGTTCTCATTCTCCGAGTCGCTCATGGCGTGATCCCCGTTCAGGTACCCGTTGACGGACGCAGGCCCGCCTCAAACGAGGCCGGCTGATCGGCGGCAGCCTTGCCGCTGCCTCCCATGCCGGCGAGCCGGCTCAGGGAAAATGCCGCCAGCGCCGCGCACAGAGCGGCGGTCGCGGCTGCCATGAACACCGATCCCGTGCTCCATTTCGCGGTCAACAGCGCGCCGCCGACCAAAGGCCCGACGATCGAGCCGACCCGGCCGATGCCGAGCGCCCAGCCGACCCCGGTGGCCCTGACCGAGGTCGGATAGTAGGTCGCGGCCAGCGCGTTGGCGGCGATCTGGCCGCCGACAATGCAGAAGCCTGCGGCGAAGATCGCCATGGTGACGAACACGACGGAATGACCGAGCTGGCCGATCGCGCCGACCGCGAACACGGCGGCGAAATACACCAGCGCCAGCGCGCGGAACGAGAAGCGGTCGATGATGCTGCCGAGCGCAAAGGTGCCGACCACGCCGCCGACCTGCAGCATCGACCCGATCGCCGCCGCCTCCGATACCGAGGCGCCGAGGTCGTTGAGCACCGTGGGCAGCCAGTTCGACAGGAAATAGAGGTCGAGCAGGCTCATGAAGAACACCACCCACAGCAACAGCGTGACGACGGTTCGCCCGTCCTTGAAAAGATGCAGCACCGGAATCCCGGCCAGTCCCGGCTCGTGCACGATGAACTGCGTTCCCGGCGCGAACACAGCCTTCGGGTTGATGAAACCCAGCAATTGCGCGACGCGTTCATGCGCGCGCCCGGTCAGTGCAAGGAACCGCACCGATTCCGGCAGCCGCAGCATCAGGATCGGCACCAGTAGCAGCGGAGCGAGCCCGCCGACCACGAACACCGAGCGCCAGCCGAATTGTGGAATCAAGGCCGCCGCCAGCAGGCCGCCGAGCGCAGCCCCAACCGAGAAGCCGCAGAACATGATCATCACCATGGTGGCGCGGCGGCGGTGAGGACTGAATTCGGAGGTCATGGCCACGGCGTTCGGCATCGCGCCGCCGAGACCAAGGCCGGTCAGAAACCGGATCACCAGCAGGGTGTTGACGTCCTGGATGAACGCGGTCGCGAGCGTGCCGATGCCGAACGCCAGCGTGGACAGAATGATGATCTTCTTGCGCCCGATGCGGTCCGCCAGCGGCCCGAAGATCAGCGCGCCGATCATCAGCCCGAACAGGCCGGCGGAGAACACCGGACCGAGCGCGCCCTTGGTCAGGCCCCATTCTTTTGCCAAGGCGGGCGCGACATAGCCGATCGCCTGGGTGTCGAAACCATCGAGAAACAACACCGCCGCGCAGGTCAGCAGCAACCCGATCTGGAATTTACCGACCGGCTGCTGCTCGATGAACGCGGCGACATCGACCGGTGAAGTGCTGCCTTGTGGTTGAGAAATCGTCATCGTGGTCCCTCCCCTGAAACACTATCGTCATTGCGAGGAGCGGCCTGTCCGCCGTAGCTCAATGAGCGAAGGCGGAAGCGACGAAGCAATCCAGCTTTCTTTGGTACCAAGATGGATTGCTTCGCTGCGCTCGCAATGACGACCTCAACACCATTGTTCGTAACCTATCCCGAATCCTACGACAGCGGCACGATTTTCCGCCTCCTCACCCACGCAATGCATCCTTCGAATAGCCGGCGATGCGCTTATAGCCTTCCGACAGCGCGACCAGCTCGTCGCGGCTGATAACATCCTCGATCGTATTGAACGGCCGGTCATGGGTGCGCTGGAACACCTCGCGCAGAATCGCGTCGGGCGGATTGGTGCGGTTGGTGAGCACGATGCGCGTGGTCGCCTCCAGCCGCTGCTTCTCATACGCCGCCAGCGCGGCAACCGGATCGTCATGCCCAAGCAGCGCGGAGGTCAGCGCCCGCGCATCGAGGATCGCCTGCCCTGCGCCATTGGAGCCACGCGGCACCATCGGATGCGCGGCGTCGCCGAGCAGCGTCACGCGGCCAAAACTCCAGCGCGGCAGCGGATCCTGATCGACCATCGGGAATTCCAGCACGCTGTCGGCCGCGCGGATAAAGGCCGGCACATCGAGCCAATCAAAATGCCAGTCGGCGAAGGCGGGAATAAAATCGTCGATCGAGCCGGGCCGGGTCCAGTCGCGCTTGCGATAGGTCGCTGTCTCGATCTCGGCCACCCAGTTGATGAGCTGCAGCCCGTCGGCGCCGGCAGGCCGGATCGGATAGATCACCATCTTGCCATGCGACAGCCATCCCGCCCGCACCATGCTGGCGCCCGACAGCATCGGCTTCCATCGCGTCACGCCGCGCCACATGTTGACGCCGGAATAGCGCGGCTCGCCTTCATCGGGGAAGAATCGCTTGCGGATGGCGGAGTTGATGCCGTCGCAGGCGATCGCGGAGCGGCCGCGCATGGTGCTGCGGCTGGTGCCGCCCGGCCCGTCGGAAAAAGTGACGCTGACGCCGGCCGCGTCCTGTTCGAACGCGACGCAATGCTGGTTGGTGAGCAGCCGGTCGCTTCCGGCGCGGGTGCGAAACGCATCGAGCAGAATCATCTGCAGGTCGCCGCGATGAATCGAGAATTGCGGATGCTCGTAACCCGCGGCGCGGCCGAGCGGCTCCTGGTAGATCAGCTGCCCGAAGCGATTGAAGAAGGTGGCGTCCCTGGTTTCGATCGCCGCCTGCGCCAGCACCGGTTCAAGCCCGAGCGCGGCAAGTTCTTTTGTGGCATGTGGCAACAGATTGATGCCGACCCCGATCGGCCTGATGTCGGCCGCCGACTCAAATATCCGGCAGGGGACTCCGGCGGCGTGCAGCGCCAGCCCAAGCGTCAACCCGCCAATGCCGGCTCCGACGATGATGATCTCGTCCATGTTTCCTTCCGGCACGCTCTGTCAGGCGATTGCCGGGATGAAACACGATTGGTGAGACCACTGTCAATCGAGGCTCAGGACCCGTTAAGTTCTTCGCGGATGCTCTGATCGGTTGATTCAATGGCGGCGCTAACTAAAACCGCACGCGCAGTGGATTGCAGAGACGAGCTTAAGCGGCCTATACTTTAGGCAATAATTAGAAAATATCAGATTCGGGGGAAAAAACATGTATCCATCAACTTTGCTGTCTCGCATTGCACTCGGCGCCGGCGGGGCCTTGATTCTCGGCACAACTGCGCTGCTGGCGCAAACTTCGCCATCGCCCGCGCCGGCTCCCGCTGCTGCACCGCAATTCCCGCCAACCGCGACCATCACCACACCCGGCTATCCCGGGGTCGGGCCTGCCGATCCCCAGCTCCGCGTCGTGAATTTGCCGAATGGCAAGAAGATGCATCTGCTGCCGGCGACACTCGACACCACCCAATGGGGCTGGTTCGACAATGCCCAGCCGCCGGTGCTTCGGGTGAATTCCGGCGACACGATCGTCCTCGAAACCATGATGCACAGCCACAATCAGGTGGTTCCAGGCACGACCATTGAGCAGATCAAAAAGACCCGAACGGATTTTCCGGGCCGCGGACCGCACACGCTGACAGGGCCCATCTATATCGAGAACGCGCAGCCGGGCGACGTACTGAAGGTGACGCTCAACAAGATCGTGCCCCGCGCCTACGCCACGAACTTCAACGTTCCCGGCATGTTCGGCCAATTCCCGACACTCTATGCGGATGGCCAAGTCAAGTACGTCTATCTCGATCTTGACAAGATGACGACCGAGTTCGTTCCCGGCGTCGTGATTCCGCTCAAGCCGTTCCCCGGTACGCTCGCCGTCGCGCGCAAAGAACCGGGACGCTACAGCAGCGTGCCGCCGGGAGAGTTTGCCGGCAACATGGATATCCGCGATTTCGTTGTTGGCTCGTCGCTTTACGTGCCGGTGCATGTGCCGGGCGCCTTACTTTGGACCGGGGATTCCCATGCCGGCCAAGGCAATGGCGAAGTGAATCTCACCGCGCTCGAAACCGCTTACAAGGAATTCAACATCACGGTAGAGGTCATCAAAGGCAAGCCGCTCGACTTCCCGCGTATCGAGACCAGCAAGTCCTGGATCGGCATGGGCTTCGACCAGGATTTGAACAAGGCCTGGGCGCAGGCCAAGGCACAGACGGTCAAGTTGCTCGGCGAGCTGCGCGGCGTTTCCGCCGAACAGGCCGAAAAACTGATGGCCACCGTCTCGGATTGCCGCGTCTCTCAGGTGGTCAATGTCAAAAAGGGCATCCATTGCCTTAACCCGAAAAATGCCCGTGACGCGGAGGACCTGGAACGTCCGACCAAGGAGACGTCGAAATATCTGGTGTCACACGCCAAGGACGCCGACCTGAACAAGGCGATGAACGACGCCTCGATGGGCATGATCAAGATGCTTGAGGCCGACAAGAAGGTCGCCCGTCTCGACGCCTACGGACTCGCCAGCGTGGCGATGGATTGCCGGATCGGCGCCATCTCCGACGCAGAGAAGAACGTTCACTGCCTGATGCCCAAGAGCATTTGGGCTAAACGGTAACGTGACTACGCTCCGCCGCCACTGGCGGCCCTTTGCCGGTTCGTAGCAATGTGGCTGCACCCGCTACTTGTTGCCCTGTGCTTCGCGAGCGGTCTGGCTCTGGCGCAATCGTCACCTGCGCGAGCGCACGACCGCATTCACGTCACCACCACGACGACGGATTTGCGCAGTCTGGCCGAGGCGGTGGGCGGCGACTTCATCGATGCGGTCAGCCTGGTACCGGCCAATTTCGACGCCGAGGAATATCAGCCGAAACCGCAGGATGTAATGCGGCTGAACAATGCACGGCTCGTTGTGCGTGTCGGGCTTGATTACGACCTCTGGTTCGACCGCCTGCTCGAAGCGTCCACCAAACGCGACATCAAACGGGGCGGCCCCGGCTATGTGGATGCTTCGTTCGGAATCGCACCGCTGGAGGTTCGTGGCGTTACCGTTGGACCCGGCGATGGTCACGCGCATGGCAGCGGTAACCCACATTATTGGCTTGATCCCAAAAACGCCGAGTTCATCACCGCCAACATCCTCGAAGGCTTGACGCGCATCGATCCGGCCAACACCAGCACGTACGAAACCAACAGGAAGGCGTTCCTCGAGCGCCTCGTCCAGAAACTGACCGAATGGGAAACGAGACTGGCGCCGCTCAAGAGCATGCCGATCATCGCCTACCACAACAGCTGGCCTTATTTCGCCCGCCGCTTTCGGCTGGATTTCGCGGACTTCATCGAGATCAAGCCGGGCGTGCCGCCGAGCCCGTCGCATCTGGCCGGTATCATTCAGAAAATGCGGACGCGCGGCGTACGTATTGTCGTGCGGGAGCCGCACGAGCCGGAACGGGACGCTGCCTTTGTAGCGGTCAAGGCCGGAGCGTCGGTGGTGGTGCTGGCGACCTCCGTCGGCGCGCTGCCGAATACGGACGATTACCTCTCATTGTTTGAGGCCAATGTCGCGACGCTCATTGACGCGGTTGTCGCTCGATGACCGAGGCGCTTGGATTTCTCTGGCCATCCTTCCTGGTGGCGGTGTGTCTCGTCGGCATCCACGCTTACTTCGGGATCCAGGTACTCGCCCGCAATGTCATATTCGTCGATCTCGCGCTGGCGCAGATCGCGGCGCTCGGCGCGACAGTTGCCTTCATGCTCGGCCATCCCGCGCAAAGCCTCGCGACCTACGGCTACTCGCTGGCCTTCACGCTGCTGGCGGCTGTGTTGCTGGCGTTCACGCGCGCCTGGGCGACGCGCGTGCCGCAGGAAGCGCTGATCGGGGTGATCTACGTCGTCGCGGCGGCGGCTTCGATCCTGCTGATCGATCGGGCTCCGCAGGGTGCCGAGCACCTCAAGCAGATCCTGACNGGGAATATCCTGACCAGCGGCCTCAACGAAATAGTCGTCATCGTCCCGCTCTATCTGGCGGTAGCGCTGGTGCATTTTCTCTTCCGTCGCAGGTTGACACAATCTGGTTCGCTGTTCTGGGAGTTCCTGTTTTACTCGACCTTTGGCTTGGTCGTGACCAGTTCGGTGGCGCTCGCTGGCGTGCTGCTGGTATTTTCGTTCCTCATCATCCCCGCTGCTATTGGCGTTATGTTCGCCTCGTCGCTGCCGAGACAACTTGCGGTCGGATGGATTGCGGGCACATTGATCAGCGCCGTGGGGCTTGGCGCATCCTTTGCCTTCGATCTGCCGACCGGCGCCGCCATGGTGTGTGCCTTCGGAGCCGCGCTGGCGCTGGCGGGGCTCGTCTACCCCTTCTTTCGCAATGATCGATTCATTGCGCTTCGCATCACGGTCGCCGCTGCCCGCTGGAGCGTTGCCGCCCTGATCGCCGGCTCTGCGGTGCAACTCGCGGTCGCGCCCCGCGCCGACCAGCCGCTGCTGGATATGCTTGAATACGCGACTCCCTCGTTGCGCGGTCTGTATTTTACCAAGACCGAGGCGGCCGCCTATCAGGATGCCAATGAATACGCTGAACGTCACCGTTTGGCAGCGGAGCAGCTGATTGAGCTGGAACGACGACGCCGGACCCAAGGTGAAGCCCTGGATGACGTGGCGGTGCAGCGGATTTCCTCGTTCCTGAAATCCTACGCCGAGATGCGCAGAGGCGAACAATTCGTGATGGGCGAAGTACGCGCACGGTCGCGCGAGCGTATTCGATGGAGCGTGGGCCTGGGCTTGCTTGCGGTCGCGATATTGTTTGCCCCCTTTCCCTGGCGCCGCCTTCGGGCGCGATTGTCAGGCTAGAATCTGGTTATTGCACCGTTGGAAGCGCCTTTTCCTGGCGATCTCTAACGAAGCACATCCCCATTCGGGTGGCCTTGTCGGCGACCTGACACGCGAGCCCCTCGGTGCAAGTCCACGACTTGAAACTCCGGTCGTTGTCTTTGGCACCGGGCTTTTGCTGATAGCAATGCGCGCCCCAGCCGTCGTCATATTCGGTTCCGGCAAGCTCCGTGCTGCCGCGCAATTGCGGCCGGCTGGAGAAGCCGCGGGAATAATCCGGCGGCGTTCCGTCGCGCAGTGCGGTCAGGATATCGCGACGCCGGATCTGGTCGCCGAAGAAATGCGGCGACGCCGGCACGGCAGTTGAATTGGACGGATTGGCCGCCATCCAGTCGACGCCGGTAAAATGGAAGCCGCCGATACCGCGGGTCTGGTGGCAGCCCGAGCAGGTGATGTCGTTAAGCCTGCGCTCGAAGCCCGCGACTGAGCGGATGTTTTGCAAGTTCACACCGAGCCCAGCGGCTTTCGACAACGCGGTCACGACGTCGCTTGTCCTGAATACGGAGTCTGTCGTTGCGCCATCGCCCTGCATCAGGCCGAAGGCCGGCTGCAGGTTCGACGGTGCAAATCCCACCGGCGTCGAAGCAATCGCGCCGGTCGCCAGAAACTTTTCGGGTATCAAGACCGTGCCGCGATCGAACTCGCCGAGATGTGCGGGATCAAGCAGCCACGTCCGGAATTCACGTTTGAGACCTTCATCCGCCAGAATCCGGTCGCGGTCGATCTGGTTCTCCAACGGTGCTTCCTCGAACGTCTGCGTCGGCGCGTTGTATCGAAACACCTTCAGGAGATAGTCGGTGCGGAAATCGCGCACGGGCGATTTCGGCGCATGCGCGATCTGAAGGTTGGTTTCGATGCGGTCGATATTTTCCGGCCGGATCAGATCCAGCGGTCCGTCCCTGGCCAGCAATTTGATTGCGAGATCCGCGCCCGTGAGCGGCAGTCCGGCGATATCGAGCCATCGCCGCGCGATTCCGGAGCAGGTGACGGCGACACCGCCGCCATCGATCGCGGTATCGCCTTTCGCCTTCAGCACGATGTTGAGCGTCATCGGCAGCCGTGGCGAGGTGGCGCCCTCGCCGGCTGGCGCGACCGTGGTGAGGGTCAGCCGGTAGATCAGCCTGACTTCGCCACAGTTCTCCGGCGACACGAAGGCGCGATCCATGCGGTTGACGATGCCGGACAGCAAGAAGCGCGACTCCCGGGAATAGAGCAGCGTGCGGTCGAACAGCTGGAAATCGAACGACGTTCCGATGCCGATGGTTTCGTTCGGCAGATTGGCCTTATGCGCGGCGATGTACCGATCGAACTCGCCATCGAGCGCCCGGCGGACCGGAGCCATCGAAGGCAAGGCGAACAATTGAGCGCTGGTCAGGGGAATGTCGGCCGATCGGGCCGGCCACATCATCCGCCCCAGCGCCAACCTTCCGCGATCGAGTTCGCGCAAGCCAGCGGGATCGGTGATCGCGGTGCCGCGCTCGAGCGCCGGGCCCTCGACGGCGCATGCCGGCAAGGCTCCGTAAAGCAAAACGAAAATGCCAATGAGAAATCGCACTGCCCGGCCTTTTCCCAGCGAATGCCGCGCGTCCTGCGGACAGCATCCTTTAATCAGGAAAATAGCCGAAAAGCAGACAAGCTGTCTCGCGGCAATCCGGAAGCAGCCTAACGATCGCTTCACGTCGCAGTGAAGCGATCGGTATCCTATCGCGCGATCACCAGGCCTTTGCTGGTGACGACGACCCAACGGCCGTCCTGCTTGCGGATGGCGTCGACCCGGCCGAGGCCCGGGACGGGATCGCCGGCATAGACTTCAAAGATCCCCTGCCGGCCCTCGATCAGAGCGACGCCATTGGCGACGTCGCGCAACACCCAGCCCTCAACCGTCGGCAGCCTTGCCAGCTCGGGCCTGGGCGCAGGTAACGGAACCGGCGCCGCCACCACCGCCGTGGCGGGGGGCGAGATCGAACCGGTGACCTCCTTCGCTGCGACCGGCGCCGTGGCGACGGCCGCCGGCGCAGCGCGAAGCTTGTCGACGGCGTCGCTGAGCTTGGCGAGCCTGGCGGCAGGCTCCGCCTGCGCCTTCTCGACCTTGTCGAGGCGGTCGCTGGTCTTGTTGAACTGGCTGATGCCGAGCTTGGAGGTGTGTTCGACGCTGGCCTTCAGCGCCAGCAGGTCAGCATCGATCCGCGCCACCGACGCTTCGAGCACGAGATTATTCGATGCCGCTTTGTCGGCGCCGGCAAAATGCCCGAGGCCGGCGGTCGCCAGCGCGCCACCGAGCGCGCCGGCCACGGCCGCGAGCACCACCACGGCGGCCATCGCGGACAGCCGACGCTTGCCGGGCGTGCCGTCAGCCTGCCCGGATTCCACCTGCGGATCCGTGTTCTCGTGGTCCCCGGCGTGATCGGCCGCGGACATAATCATGAGCTTGCCCGGGGCGCGCGGCGCGTCGGCCTTCGCGGCGTCAAGCTCGGGCGCTTCAGCCTTGGGGGCATCAGCCTTGGGGGCATCAGCCTTGGGGGCATCAGCCTTGGGAGCATCAGCCTTGGGAGCATCAGCCTTGGGAGCATCAGCCTTGGGAGCATCAGCCTTGGGAGCATCAGCCTTGGGAGCATCAGCCTTGGGGGCATCAGCCTTGGGAGCATCAGCCTTGGGAGCATCAGCCTTGGGAGCGTCGCCCTGCCCGGGCGCGAGGTCCGGAGATTCAATCGTTTCCGACGCGGAAGCCGCCTTTGGCTCGCTCGAAGCATCGGAGGAAGGGGGAACAGCCGGGCCGGCGCCGAGGGAACCGGTTTCACCGCTGCTTGGCTCGGCCTGTTGTTCGCTCACGTCAATTCTCCAGTAAAGGTTGACTATTTGGTAACTTTTATTGCTTGCGAATTCGTTACCGGCGGAGGCCTTACGAAAATTTTAGGAAATCATCGGGGCAAGTTTTAGGCCGCGCGGGCTCACCGGCGCGGCGGCGGTTCCGGCCCATCATGTTGCCCTGCGGTATGGCGCCGATCGTCCCGAAGCATCATTTGCGCCGCCTCGTTTCCCGACTAACATGGCCCGGCGAACCAGCCAGAAGGCAGGCGTAATCATGGCGATCGAAAAGTGCATCAACGAATTTGATGTGGATGATGTCATTTTCGAGGAAGGCTCGACCGGACGCGAGCTGTTCGTGGTGCTCGACGGCAAGGTCGACATCGCCAAGATCAGCGGCGCCGCCAAGACCATCATCGTCACCCTCGGCAAGGGCGAATTTTTTGGCGAAATGGCGGTGATCGACGGCTCTTCGCGTTCGGCCACTGCGATCGCTGCCTCACCCAATACCAGGGTGATGCGGATCAATCATGCCCGCTTCGTCTATCTGGTCAGTCAGCAACCGGCGTTTGCGCTGATGATCATGGATGCGCTCTCTAAGCGGTTGCGCGCCTCCAACGCCGTCACTTTCCGGGCGGCCAACCCATGAGCGACCGCAAGCCGAGCCCGTTCCCGATCCTTTTGAACAACGACGTCTGCTCGCTGATCCAGGCAGCCGAGGACGTCTACCAGATCCGATTCAAGAACCGCGCCGCCAACGCCTATCTGGTGCGCGGCAAATCGCGAACCATCATGATCGACGTCGGGCTGTCGTCGAACTATCCGGCGTTGCTGGAGTGCCTGCTTCATCTCGATTGTCCGCCTGATAAAATCGACATGGTCATTCTCAGCCACGAGCACCTCGATCATATCGGCGCCGCCTATCATTTCGGCGGCCGCTCCATCATCGCCGCGCATCGGCTGGCCGCCAACAAGATCATGCTGCGCGACGACTTCTCGATGCTGCGCAAAATGTTCAACGAGCCGGATGTGCCGATCAATATCGATATCTGGCTCGAGGAAGGCAATCTGATCGACTTGGGCAACTTCCGCCTCAACGTGATGTACACGCCGGGCCATACCTCGGCCTGCATCAGCCTGTTCGATCAGGAACAGGGGCTGCTGTTCGCCGCCGATACATTGATGCCCGGAGGCGTGATGGGCGGCGTATTCGGATCGGGCAGCATCGCCGACTACATCCAGTCGCTGGAGCGGCTGAAGGGTTTGAATTCCAGGATCCTGCTGTCCGGGCATGGCCGGCTGTCCGACACGCCGCAGGACGATGTGCGGATCGCGATCGCGCGATCGCATGGACTGTTGTCCGACACCGCGCAGCTGTTCGACGCGCTCGACGCGCGCTCGAATTTCGAGCCGATCATGCAATCGGTGCGCGACCTCAACAAGCTCGACGACGGCTGAGCCCTTGCTCCCGGTTTGACAAACAGGCCGGCTGTCTGCTCAAAAGCGGCAACAAGACCGCCAAAACAAGATCTGGGAGCGAACACAATGAAGCTGTACGATTCGGTCGGCCCCAATCCGCATCTGGTGCGGATGTTCATGGCCGAGAAGGGCATCGCCATCCCGGCGCAGACCGTCGATCTGCGCGGCGGCGAAAACCGGCAGCCCGAGCACCTCAAGCGCAATCCGATGGGCCAGATGCCGACCCTCGAACTCGACGACGGCAGCTATCTCGCCGAGATCACCGCGATCTGCGAATATCTCGAAGAGAAGAATCCGACGCCGCCGATGATCGGCCGCACCGCCGAAGAACGCGCGGAATGCCGGATGTGGACCCGGCGCGTCGACCTCAATATCTGCGAACCGCTGGCGAACGGCTTTCGCTACGCCGAGGGTCTGAAGATGTTCCAGAACCGGATCACCTGCGTGCCCGAAGCCGCGCCCGGCCTGAAGAAGATCGCCGCCGACCGATTGAGGTGGCTGGACGGTCAGATGGCGAACAAGCAATTCCTGTGCGGCTCGCGCTTCACGATGGCGGACATGATGCTGTATTGCTGGCTCGATTTCGGCGCCAAGGTCGGCCAGCCGCTGGATCCCGCCAATGCCAATATCGTGGCGTGGATGGCGCGGGTGGCGGAGCGGCCTTCGGCGAAGGCGTAGGCAGCACGCGTGTCCCGGACGCGATGCAGTCGCAGGCCACCACCGTCATTGCGAGCGCAGCGAAGCAATCCATCGTGCAGCAATGCAGACAGCTGGATTGCTTCGTCGCTGCGCTCCTAGGAAAAAACTGGGGTTAGGTAAGACGCCCGCCACAACAACACTGTCGTCGCCCGGCTTGACCGGGCGATCCAGTACGCCGCGGCTTCTCATTTATCTCAAACGTCTCTGGAATACTGGGTCCC
>JGI12053J15887_10000966_pt1 | contig 12714 bp, 7 predicted proteins | sample MedBloCAOM1_O3_FD_15887 | JGI IMG/M metagenome (IMG submission 15887)
ATCCGCCGTTACGCTTGGATGGCGTGGTAGCCGTCGTAGTGGCGGAAGGCGTAGGACATCCGGCCGCCCGAGATCGCCGCCGTGCGAAGATCGACCTGCGTCATGACCACGCCCATGATCTGGGCGCCGCTGCCACGCAGCAACCGCACCGCGTCCGACACCGCGCTGCGCGACGTGCTTTCCCAGCGCACGACTGCCAGCGTCGCATCGGCCTGGCGTGCCAGCACGAGCGCGTCGGCAACCGGCAACACTGGCGGCGTGTCGAGGATCACCAGGTCGTATTGCGAGCGAACGGTCGCGAGCAGCGCGCTCATCCGCTTCGATGCCAGCATTTCCTGCGAATCGGCCTTTACACCGCCGGCGAGAATGACGTGCAGATGGCGCTCCGGCTTGCGGATGAGGCTATCCGTACGTCCCAGGCTGCCACCCGAAAGGATCTCGCTAAGCCCAGGCCCAGGCTGCATGCCGAAGTAATCGCCGAGCGACGGGCAACCGAAATCGCATTCGAGAAGGAGCACACGCCAGCCGGCAGCCGCCGTGTTACGCGCCAGCTCGACCGCAAAGACCGACTTGCCTTCCTTCGGCAGAGCCGAAGTCACCATCACGAGTTTCGGACGATCCTCGCCGAGCACCCGCATCTGGCCGCGCAGCCTGTCGAGCGAAGCGCCCATCGCAGCCGCAGCACGGCCCTTGCGGCGGCGGCGCAGCGTATTCACCCGCACCTTCGGCATCAGCGCGAGGAGCGGCAGGCCGAGGATACCCTCGACTTGCTCCGGCAGGCTGAAGCCTCCGCGTAGCCGCTCAATCACGACAGCGAAGATCACACCGAGGGCAAGCGAGAGAGCCGAGGCAAGAGCAAGCAGGCGTGTAACCTTCGGCGCCGATGGAGCGAGCGGCGGCTCGGCGGCCGAAACCAGCGAGGCGTCGGGCTCCTGAATACCCGCGACGTTCGCAAGCTGCGCGGCGCGGCTGAGGAAGCTCTCATAGATGTTCCGTGTCGCCCGTGCCTTCGTCTCAAGAGTCTGGAGGCCAAGCTCGGCGGAATTTTCCTTGCTCACCGCACTGCGCAGCTGCTCCATCCGTTTCGTCAGCGACGTTTCTTGCGAGCGTGCCGCGTCAACCTGGCTCGCGAGACTGCCGGCCACGTTGGACATCTGTTGCGAGGTTTTTGCCTGCATTCTGGCGAGCTGTGCCCGGATCGCGACGAGCTGAGGATTGTTCGGACCCAGCGTCGCGGAGAGCTGCGACTCGCGGCCAGCAATCGATGCCGTCTCGCTGATCAGCCCCGCAACCACGGGAGAGACCAGAACGGAAGGCAGGGTGCTGGTGGTCAACGCGCCGCCACCGCGCAGAGCGAGCTGCGCCTGAATGAGCTCGCCTTCCTTCTCGGCACGGTCACGTGAAACCTGGATGAGTTCATGGCTGAGTTCGTCGAGCTGCTGGCGATTGACGGTCGCCGTCCATCCGCCGCCACTCGCGGCGTCGTTCGGGGACTCTTCGCCCAGTCCATGTCCCAGGCGATAGCTTTCAACCGCGAGATCATCCGCCCGAACCTGGTCGGCAAGGGATGCGACCTGACCCTGAAGCCAATCATGGGCGCGCTGCATCGCCGCGAACTTTTCCTGCACCTTGAACGCGAGGTATTGTTTCGCGATTTCATTGGCGATCATCGCGCTGAGCTTGGGATCATGGGTCGTTACCGCGACGCTCAGCAGGCTCGACCGTACTTCGTTGCCGAAGCTGATCTTGGTGCCGAGGATCGCGGCCGCTATGTCAATGGCGTCTTCGTTCGACGTCTGCGGCGTGGCCCTTGGCGGCTGGTCGGTAATCTGTTGCAGGTAATCCATCGCGCGGGTCATGAGACCAACGTGATGTGGCGCGAACTCCTCATTCTTGGTGAGCTTCAGCGCCTTGACGACGCCCACCGCCAAGGCCGGCGAGCTGAGAATGTCAATCTGCGTTCTCACCAGGCCGCTCACGTCAGTCGAATCGGAGGATATGGCCTGCAGGTCGCTCACCTGAGTCCGCTGGGGCTCGATGATAATCTGCGCCTCGGCCGTGTAGCGTTTGGTCATCCCCTTGACGACCACTCCGGTCAGTCCGACGCCGACGGCGAAGGTCAGAAGGATCACCCAGAAATGGCGACGCAGGATAAGTCCTGCACGCCCGAGAGGAACCGCGGCGGGCTCTAATCTTGCCGTCGCATCCATCGCCGACGCATAGACGTCCGGCGGAGCGGATTCGAAAGGCCGTTGAATCATCCTGTCATTCATGACTTTGCCATACCTTGCCGACGACCGACCGATAGCCGGCGGTTGATAGCTTTCTCACTACCACTCTTGGCTCGCCCCGTTCGATCATTCCTGTGGTCAAGAGCCATACGACTACTACCGAGTTTGGGTGAGGTAATGAGGCCAGCTATAAAATTTTGAGCACGATTCAGCCCGTGGCGTGAGCCGCGGCCGCTCAGGCGCTCCAATTCGCGCCTGAGAATTGCTGTGGGGCAGATTTTCTGACCCGTATTTTGGCTGTGGATCACGCTTTAGGATGCGGCAGCGTATTGCGCAACCGCGCGTTGAGACTCGAACGGAAAGCGCGGCGTCGCGGTAACAACACCGCGATGCGCGGCCGACGCGAGCGCAGCGTAAAATGCCGGCGCTTCCGCCAAACGCCGCAGGCCCTGGGCGGCGGCTTCCAGATCCGGCTCAGCCCAGGTGCTTCCGCTGTAAATGCCGGCAGGATCGCTCACCGCGACGAGCCGATACGGTACCAGTAGTGTATTCGTGGCATCCGCGAATTCGAGGTTTCCCGACCATCCGGTGGCGACAACCGGAATGCCATGCGCCATCGCCTCCAACATCGGCAACCCGAAGCCTTCCGCGCGGTGCAGCGACAGCAGCACATCGGCGCGCCGATAGAGGGCTGCGAGACCGGCCTCATCCAGATAATCCCGGACGACCTCGATATTGTCACCGCGGAGCTCGTGGCCCAGCGCGCCTTCAAAGGTTTTGAGTTCCTCGTCCCTGCCGGACAACTTTAGAATGAGTCGGGCGGAGGGTGAGGTTCCGAAAGCGCGTCGGAAAGCCCGCACCGCGCCCTCAGGATTCTTGCGCGAAAAGCTCGATCGGCTATCCGCCATGGTCAGGACGGTGAATGGCTCGGCGCTGTCCCGCTTCCGCGCGGGGTGCGGCGGCAGATAGTGTGGCACGACATGAACCGGACGCTGCACGATCTTGGCAAGACTGGCCTGGGAGAAAGCGCTGGGCGTCCAGATTTCCTCGACATTGCGGTCGCAGCCGCCCCAATCCTGGGGTGGATCGGGCAATTCCCACGCCCAATAGGCAATGCGATAGGCCGAAGCTGCATGCGGCAGCACACTGCCGACCAGGCTCGCGGTCTGCGGTCCGCCGGTATGGAACACATAGGCCGAGCCCGGCTGATGGCGGATACGGTAAAGCGGATTGCGGAGTGCCGGCGTCGCATCGACCAGTTCGGTCTCAACGCCGATTTGCCGGAGCGCTTCCCACTGCAAATAGGCACCCCGCGTGATGCCGTTGTGCCGCGCGAGTGCCGCCACGATCACGACTCGGCTGAAATCGCGACCGCCAGAGCGTCCGCGCAGCATGCGGCGGATCAGCTCGGCATTGCCGGCGAGATAGCTGTCGGTCAGCGAACGTTTGAGGCCACGGCTAATGGCAAGCATCGTCGCCTCCAATTTGGCACGCTCCAGGCGCGGTTAAAATGCGGCACGTTCAATCGGTCGCGGTCACCCTGATCTCTCGACCGGAGGGGTTGGTCCGGGCCTTGAATGCGGCCTGCGTCCGGTTCGTCGCGCCCATCTTGCGCATGATGTTCCGGACATGGACTTTGACCGTACTCTCGCTCATGCCGAGTTCATGCGCGATAATCTTATTCGCCTTGCCCTGTTGCAGATGCGCGAGGACTGCCATCTGGCGCAGCGTCAGGCGGTCGGAGGGCGCGGCCTCCGGCTCGATGACGCGGACCGGCCGTTCCGTCAGCAGCAGGTCGAGCGGCGCGATCGTTCCTCCGGCCTTCACGAAGCGGAGCGCGGCGAAGGCCATCGATATGCCCGTGGTGCGCGTCGAGATGAAGCCATGCGCGCCACTCTTCAAGGTTTCGCGGATCGTTCTGATCTGGTGCGCGTCATCCGAATCCGACAGGAATATCAGAGGGACCGCCGAAAAGGCGTGATGGAGTGCCGCGATGCTCTGGAGCGACGAGGTATCCAGCGCATGGGAGTGGTAGATGATGAGGTCAAGGCTGGGCGCCGCGTCCGCGATACATTCTTCCGCTGTCGCGTAGGGCATCATCGCCAAAGCGGGCTGAACCTCGATGAAAGCCTTCATGATGCATTCCCGAGTCAGCCGATAAATATCGACCCACGCGACACGAAGGCGCTCGGGATCCGAGGGCGCTGCCTTGGTCGGCAACACATGGAAGGGGGTGTCGAATTTCGAAGTTTGCGTTTCCGTAATCTTCGCTCCCGAATGCGTAAGCCGATCGGACTGGATGAACATGGAGCCATGGGTAGTAGGCACGCTCACAATATCCTTCTGGTGCTTCATTGGTAGCCACTCCCAGGCGCATTGAAGTCAATGCATTTACAGATTAGACCCATGTTCGCGTCGCAGGAAGTGAAGTTAACGCGAATACGACTTAGTGGTTACCGTTGCCACCGCGGTTGGAGAAGTTGCGAGTAGTGGTTGTAAAACTTCTGAACACTGCAATCGCGGCACCTTGCTTGAACGGAGTGTCATTGCATGTCTAGGCGGCGATGCCGGTGACATCGGCTTTCTCCGCAGCTATGGCCACGGCATCGCGCCGCAGCGTCACACTGTCATGGGTATGGACCGCGGCCAGGAAGCGCCGCATATCGGTGGCATCCCGGTATTGCCGGGCGACGTTCAAGCGAAACATGATCTCGTAAGCAATGGGAAAGCGCGTTTTCCGAAGGCCGAGCAGTTTCCTGATTCGGTTCAGATGGACGACATCCCTTCTATCGTTGCGGAAAGGCGATACCGGCGTGAACTTTCGCCCACCGCAATAGTGCCTCACCGCGGCCGTCTTCCAGGATCTGGTGAATTTGGTTCCGGCCTGCATGTTGTGTTTGGCCGGAAGCTTCACCCACAAGTTCGCGAAAGTCATATTGATCGCGCATTGATCGACCGATGTGCAGTTGAGTTTGTAGCGGCAGCTCTTTGCGTGCTCCTCGAGCGCCGCAGCATAGGTTTCGAGATACGACGAGCGCCAGTTTCGTGTCGCGAAGACGATCATCCCGGCGTTGAAGTAGTTCCCGATCTCGTCGGTGCCGCTTCGCCCCGTCGCCCAGGTCGAATTGCGGAGCGAGCCGTTGGCACTCAGATCCATATCGACGACGGCGGCGATTGGAGCGAGCCCGAAATTTATGCTCGCGATCTTCAGCTCGTCGAATACCAGGATGTCATTGTCGAGATAGACGATCCGGTCATAGCGATCGACCAGCGTATTGGCGGCCGCCAGTTTCAGGAGGGTCGGAGTCGTCACACGACCACGTGCGGGATGATGCTCCACGGTTGGATCGCTGATGCTGCTGAGCGTCAGTTTCGACCCTAGCTTGTTGAGCGCCGCGCTAAAGAGCGTCGAGGATTTAGGGAGAAACTGGTAGCAAAAGACGTGGATGTCGCAATGCGTGGGTTGCGAAAGCGCGAGCGATACAGCGGAATGCTGTGTCAACTCGTAACCCCGTTTATCAGTGACGAAGATGTAAGCCACTCTCATAGCGAGATGCCGCGCATCGGCATCGAGGCAGCGCGGCACGACTTGTTCCCGAACTGATCAAACCGGCGGCTTCTTGTATCGGTCGTGGTCCAGTCTAGCGTTGCAGGCATATTCCACACTCATTTCGATTGATTCGGTCTCCAGCGTGAACGACAGGACGTCCACCACGCTGATCGCCACAGCCGGAAAGTCGCGCGGTGAACCGAAATGAGCAATATCGCAACTAGTGGAGTGCCGTAGTCTATTTGGCACGAGGGATAGATCACTTTGATAGTGCAGCGTCTTCATTGTCGGGCCGTTTGGCACGGCCCGACTGAATAATACTTAGAAAGCTAAAATACTTTGTAGTGGGGCGGAGACAAGGCCTCTAGTTACCGATGATTGGTGAACTAGAGGTCCTCTCCCTCTCATCTTAGGCGTGGGCCGTCATCGCGCTGTTGGAAAGCTTCAGCGCCTTAAAGGCCGCCTGGGTACGGTTGGTCGCGCCCATCTTCCGCATGATGTTGCGAACATGCACCTTCACGGTGCTCTCGCTCATGCCCAGCTCGTGGGCGATGATCTTGTTCGCCTTGCCTTCCTGCAGCTGCGCGAGCACGTCCTTCTGACGCGACGTCAGGCGGCTCGGGGAAGCAGGCTCCGGCGCACTGATCGAGGGCGAGGGCCGATCGGTCAGCAAGCCTTCGAGAGGAGCGAAAGTCCCACCCGACTGGACGAAGCGGATCGCCGCGAGCGCCATCGGCAGGCCCATGGTGCGGGTCGAGATGAACCCGTCCGCACCGCCCTGCAGCGTGTTGCGGATCGCCTTGATCTGATGCGTGTCGTCGGAGTCGGAGAGGATAATCAGGCGAACGGCGCTGAAGGCCTCACGGATCGCCGCGGTGTCCTGCAGGCAACCTTCCGTCGAACGGTGAGAGTAGTAGATGATCAGATCGAGATCGTCGTTCCCGTTGTCGATGCAATCCTGCGCGGAGGCGAAGGAGGTCATGTGGAATTGCGGGTAGAGTTCGGTGAAGGCCTTCGACATGCAGTCGCGTGTGAGGCAATAGCTGTCGATCCAGCCTACGCGGAGCGCCCCGGCCATATCATTGTCCAAATTATGATCGATGGTTTCGAATTTCGGCACATCATCTGAAAAGAGATGCAATGCCTGATCGGCCAATGCCGCATCGGCTAACGCCAGATGCGAAAATTGAGGGGAAGAGAGTTGAAATTCCTGGCTCATATCGGGTCCTTTCGATCAATTGCTCAAATCTTATCCAAACCATAACCCAAATATGCCGAAGTCGAGAAAGAAAGTTTAGACACCTACAACTTTATGTTGAGGTTTACCGCGATAGTGTGCCCGCTTTTTCGCGCTTTTTGGTCCACGTATATCTTAAAAAGGCATTAATGCTTCGTTTATTGGATGGTCGGTTTGGGCAATCTGCATTGTGCATAATTATGGCTATTATCCTAAATTTGGAACATTTTTCGCGACATATTTCGGCTTTTCCCACTTCAGCCCGCCCGATTCTCACGTTTTAGTGAGATCCAGGCATTAATGTCGTTCCGATATCGCTACGGTCTCGTTAGCCCAAGTTCCGTAAACCGTTATTCTTACTCGAAGTTAGCCTTGAAAGCGCGAAACCGGCGCCACGCTACGGAGCAGATCCCGCAGCACGATTTTGCCCGAGAGGATGGCCTCGAATCGCACTTCAGTCGCNGGTACTCGGAGTGCTGCTCGGGCGCGAAAGGTTCTCACGCGAGCAGGAGGCCGCGGCGAGAACGTCAGATGAATTGGTATCCCGTACCGGATTCGAACCGGTGTTATCGCCGTGAGAGGGCGACGTCCTAGGCCTCTAGACGAACGGGACATTCGCGGCCGGCGCCCCGTGGGGCGAACGGCGCCTTCTTACGGGAGCCCAACTCGCGGATCAAGAGGCGGCCCAATGCCCCGGCCCGTACGCCCTTCGGAGAGAAAACTCGGCTTCCGTCAGGAACTTGTTGTCCTGGCTTCGTTGCAGTGCACAATAGCGGCATGCCCGATCATCAGACCTCCGACCCCACCCTAGCTGACCCCGCACTGGGTGCCGACGCCCTTGCCGAGGAACTGCTGAGTCATCTTAGAGAGGCTCTGGAACGCGGCGCCGAGGATCCCTTCAGTAATCCTGTGATGACGATGGCGCTTACGATCTCCCGGCGCATCGACCAAGGGCTGCTGGATGAGCCGACCCTGCATGGCCTTGTATGCTGGCTACGCGATGAGGCGTTCCGCGATCGGGCCAAACGCATTGCCGCCTATGTAGGCCTCACGCCCGGCGCCGACCCCAAGCAGGAGATGGCGCAACTGGCGGCCCGCGTGGTGCGGCCCGATCCCGCCGATAGCGCGATCCCCTTCGCGCAGTTCCGCCGCGCGGTGGAACGCACACGCTTCTCCGCCGTTTTCACGGCCCATCCCACCTTCTCTCTACCAGCCCCGATTTCGGCAACGCTCGCGGAGGCCGCATCCGGCCGCGAAAGCAACGCCTGTTTCACCAGCCATCGCCCGGCGCCCATCACCTTGGAAGAGGAGTTCGCGCAGGCCCACGCCGCCATCGCGCGCGGCCGGGATGCGATCGACACCCTCACGGGCGCGATCCTCGACGTCGCCGAGACCGTGTGGAACGGCCGCTGGCTCGATCTGGCGCCCCGCCCGATCACCCTGGCGACCTGGGTCGGCTACGATACTGACGGCCGCACCGATATCGGCTGGTGGGACACTCTACGTCTGCGCCTGCGGATGAAGCTTTATCAACTCCAGCGCGTGGAGGCAGGGCTTCTCGACCAGCCCGGGGGCCAGCCCATTCTGGAGCGAGCACGCCAGGCAATCACCGCCACCATGGCACAACTCGGCGCTTGTCCAAGCGAGCCGGAGGCGGAGCAGGTCGCCGCCTTCGCGCAATCGCTGGTGGGAGAGCGCGAGGCCGCCCTCACCTCGCCCGAACCGCTTCTCGCGCTGTTTCCCGCTGCCATCGCGGCGGCCGACGAGGCTGGCAAGCGCGCGCTCCTTGTCGTGCGCGCCGGTCTTGTCTCGCATGGCCTCGGCCTCGCCCATACCCATGTCCGGCTGAACTCCGCCCAGTTGCACAATGCGGTCCGCCAGCGCCTCGGCCTCGCCGACCCACCGGCCGACCCCTCGCGTCGCCGCGTGCTGCTCGGCGCCATCAATACGGCACTGGAGACCGTCAAGCCGGAGGCGATCAACTTCGGCACTCTGATGGCCGAGCAGGCCTCCGCGGCGCGCCTGATGATGACCGTCGCCCAGATGGTCAAGCACATCGACGCCGTGAGTCCGGTGCGCTTCCTCATCGCCGAGACCGAGACCGGCTATACCCTCCTCAGCGCCCTCTACTTCGCCCGCCTCTTCGGCATCGAGAAGCATGTCGAGATCAGCCCGCTCTTCGAGACCGCCGAGGCACTCGCGCAGGGCGGCCGGATCATCGAGGAGGCACTGCGCAGCCCGCATTACCGCGCCTATCTGCGCGGTCTCGGCAGGCTCTGCGTCCAGTTCGGCTATTCGGATTCCGGCCGCTATGTCGGCCAGGTCGCGGCGACCTACCTGATCGAGCGGCTGCGCCTCAAGCTCTGCGAGGCGATGGTCAAACACGGCTTGCGCGATGTCGAGATCGTGCTCTTCGACACCCACGGCGAGAGCATCGGCCGCGGCGCCCATCCCGCCTCGATGCATGATCGCCTGTCCTATCTCTCCCCGGCCGTCGGGCGGCGGGCTTTTGAGAGCGCGGGCATCGCCTTCCGCGAGGAATCCGCCTTTCAGGGTGGCGACGGCTATCTGCTGTTCGGCACGCCGGAACTCGCCCATTGCACCATCCTGCGCGTCGCCGAGTTCGCGATGGGCGCCATAGCCGAGGGCGACGATCCGATCTACGCCGACCCCGACTTCGCCGCCGACTTCTTCGCCACCATGCGGTCGAGCATGGAGGAACTGGTCGAGGATCCCGGCTACGCCGCCATGCTCGGTGCCTTCGGCCCGGCGCTGATCGACCGCACGGGTTCCCGCCCGGCTGCCCGGCAAAGCGACGGCGCCTCGGTCGTCAGCGTCATCAGCCACCCGCGCGAATTGCGGGCGATCCCGAACAACGCGATCCTCCAGCAACTTGGCTGGTGCGCGAATACTTTGCAGGGTCTGGGTTTGGCCGTCAGCCGGCATCCCGATGCGGTCGCTGAGCTACGCCGCACCAGCCCGCGCTTCCGCCGCGCGCTCGACCTCGCGACCCATGGCCTTGCCCATTCGCATCTCGACGTGCTGCGCGCGGTGGTCGAGACGCTCGACCCCGGCATCTGGCTCGACCGCGCCGGGCACAGCCGCATTCCAGGGCGGCGGGAGGCATTGATCGCGGTCGCCGGCGGTCTTGAGAGGCTCGGCATCTGGGCCGAGGTCACGGCGATGTTCCGCCGTATCCAAAGCGACCACCTCGCCCTGCGCGCCGCCTGGCCGGAGGCACCCGCGATGGCGGAGCGCGAGTTGCTGCTCCACACCCTCCGCCTCGCCTGCATTCACCGCATCTGGATCCTGACCGCGACGATCCCGGATTTCGCGCCGCGCATGGGGGTGATGCGGGGCGGTCTGCAGCAGCGGCTATTGCGGCTCGACGTCCCGGCCGCCATGGCGACGCTCGAACGCATCTTCCCAAGCGCGCCGGATGACACTTCGGGCACCGATTTCGGCGAACCCGGCACCTCGCCCAATGCCTCCGCCTACGCACGGGAACATGCCGAGATTTTCCGCCCCATCCACCGCTACTTCGCGCTGGTCCGCGAGATCAGCGCGGCGGTGAGCCACGAGGTCGGCGCCTTCGGGTAGGCCGCTCGGCTTTCCTGGATCCGTCATGGCACGCGAAGGCGTGCCATCCACGCCTTGCCTTCGTCACGTAAGCAAAGGCGTGGATGCTCGGCCTTCGCCGAGCATGACGTGCCGGTCTACCGCTTCCCTCAATACTCTTCGTCAGCCACGTAAGACCCGATCCGCTGCACCAGGTCCGGCGAACGATGCGCCAGGATGATGCCGTAGAGGATCGAGATCAGCAGCAGCGCCAGCGACAGCCACGGGAAGTAGTTGAACGGCGCCGGCTGACCGGGCTCGATAAGGCCCCACAGCGGGAACAGCATCAGCACCGTGCCAAGCACCGGGATGATCAGATGCGTGAGGACGTTGAAATCCTCGCGGTGGTAGCGAAGCATATAGACCGGCAGCGCAATGTTCGTGATCAGATAGGTGATGACGACCGGGATGGTTCCCAGCGTGCCAGTTTCACCGAACAGCGTGACGGGATCCGTTTGCGTGCCGAAGACCAGAACGATCAGGCAGGCGACCGCGATATAGATCCACATCGCGACATGCGGCGTCTTGTGACGCGGATGGATCTTGCCGAAGAACGCCGGCAGTAATCCCTCACGCCCCGAATTGAACAGAATGCGGGACTGGCCATTGGTCAGGCCGATGAGGCAGGAGAAGATGCTGGTGATACCCGCGAGATAAGCGACGATGAGCAAGGCGCCGTACGAGGCCTTGATCGCGTCGATGAAGGGAATCGTGGACTTGCCGATGGCGTCGGCATTGTTGTGGAAAGCGGTCTCCACCGCATAGGCGATGAACAGGTAGACGAGGCCGCAGGCGATGGTGCCGACGATCAGCGCCCGCGGCACATTGCGGCGCGGATTCTCCGCCTCCTCGGCCAGCGTCGCTGAATTTTCCCAGCCGATAAAGAGATAGATCGCGAGCGGGAAACCAAGGCCGATGCCCTTCAGCCCACCGGCCAGATGCGACCAGCGGAAGGGGTCGAGGGTCATAGCGTCGCGATTGACCCAGAGCATGACGATCGCGCCGATCAGCAACAGCGCGGTCTCGAAGTAGAAGAAAACCGCCGCCCATTTGGTCGAGAGGCTGATCCCGCGTGACACCAAAAGCCCGACGATGACGGTGCATAGGATCGAGATGATCTGCCAGGGAACGCTGATGCCGAGGAACAGCTTCAGCGTGTCATGTACCCAGCCGCCCGAGATCACGACCACCGAGGACGCCGCGATGCAGTAGCCGACCACGACGAAGATCGATGCGGCGGCGCCCGAGACGGGGCCGAAGGCCATGCCGATGAAGGTCACGAAGGACCCGGCACTCGGGCGGTAGCGGGAGAATTGGGCCAGGGTGTTGCAGAGGAACAGAATCACCACCATCGCGACGATGAGGGTGATCGGCGCCGCGACCCCTGCACCGGCCACGATCAGCCCAAAGCCGAAGAAGAAGCCCATGGCAGGAGCGATATTGGCCAGGGTCGAGGCGATGATCGCCGTCAGACTGAGCTGGTTTCGACTGAGCCGGTGTTGCGGCGTGAAGGCCATGGCGGAGGTTCACCTTTCCTGGACGCCTTGCGGCACCGTTGCTCGGACCTGCGAAGGCAAAAACGTTATCGAGATCAAAAGTTCACGATTACGAAATATCTTCGTAAGGTTTTTGTCCATGAAATTCAACGCAGCCGCCCCTTTTCCTCTCACGGCCCCGGAGTTCAATGCCGGGAACGCTCACGCTCCATGAGGTCTTTCGGGATCGAGGCTTGCCGCTTTGTGTGGTGACGGGCCCCGCGGCGCGGCGCTTTTTTTGCGACGGCTAAATCGCGGCCGTGGCGGCGGCGAGCCCACTGGGCGCCAGGGAGGGGACAAGAAGGAAACAGCCACGCCGCCGCGCTAAGGGCGCAGCCGAAACGACCTCTCGGCGGAAATCGCCGGTAAAGTGTCCGGCGTCCTAACTCTGTGCGTTGCGTGTCCCGGCGGGCAGCCGCACCACCAGGCCGTCGAGTTCCTCGGTCATCACGATCTGGCAGCCGAGCCGGGAGGTCTCTTCCAGCCCGAAGGCGAGGTCGAGCATGTCTTCCTCGTCCTCGGTCGGCGGGGTCAGCCGCTCGA
>JGI12053J15887_10000967_pt1 | contig 12708 bp, 13 predicted proteins | sample MedBloCAOM1_O3_FD_15887 | JGI IMG/M metagenome (IMG submission 15887)
GGCGCGAGCGGCAGCCGCGCGGCTCGACGAGCTGCTGGCAGAGCAGGAGGTCACCGACGTGCACGAGCGGGCCGCGGATGTGTTGCGCGGCTGGAACACTCGCAGGCGCAATTCGGCGTGGGAGCGGTTAGGCCGCGACGAGGAGGAGATCGGCGAGAGCCCCGTGTCGGCGTTTCGTCGGTTGCGGCTGGAGATGCTGGCGGCCGAACGCGCGACGTTCATCGCCGAGCGCGACAGCGGGCACATCGACGACGAGGTGCTGCGGAACGTGCTACGCGGGCTCGACCTCGAGGAGGCGACACTGAACCGTGACTGAATCACGCTTGATCGACACCGTGCTGGGATCGGTGCGGGTGCAACTGCGCGGCAGCGGCGAGGCGATGATGTTCTGGCCGAGCCTGCTGATGACGGGCGACATGTGGGCGGCGCAGGCCGCGCACTTCGGCACCGACCACCGGGTGATCCTCGTCGACCCCCCGGGTTTCGGCGAGAGCCAAAAACTTACCGCGCCTTTTAGTTTCGACGACTGCGCCCGCTGCATCGTCGACATCCTCGATGGTCTCGGTGTGCAGCGGACGAACTTCGTCGGAAACTCGTGGGGCGGCATGATCGGCGGGACGTTCGCCGCCACCTACCCCGACCGAATCGGCAGCGCGGTCCTGATGAACTGCACCGCGTCGCCCGCGGGCACGCGGCAGAAGATCGAGTACGGCTTGCTGTTGCGCATGGCCGGACTACTGGGCGGGATCCGGCCGCCGCTGACCCGTTCGGTGCTCAAGGCATTCCTCGGCCCGACGACGTTTACCACCCGGCCCGATGTCGTGGCGTTTGTGCGCGACTCGGTACAGCGCGTCGACGTGCGTTCGGGTGGCTGGGCGGTTCGCAGCGTGGTGCCCTCCCGACCCGATCAGCGCGCGCTGCTGTCGCGGGTGACGACGCCCGTGCTGGTGGTCGCCGGTGTCGAGGACGCGACGTTCCCGTTGTCTGAGACGATCGCGATGGCCGAGGCGATCCCTGGCGCGGCCATCGTCGTGCTCGATGGGGTCGCACACCTGGCTGCATTGGAGAACCCGGACGTCGTCAACACGCTCATCGGGGAGTTTGTGTTTCGCGGGTAGCTTCGAAACATGGCTCGAACCCCCGCCGCGCTCCGCGACGGCGACGCATTCCCACCACCGCCCCTGCACATGCGGCGCGATGCGTTCAACCCGACCAAGGAGCTCAGGGAGATCCGCGAATCCAGCGGCGTGTGCATCGTCGAGAACGCCTTCGGCATGGCGGTGTACCTCGTCACGCGCCACGAGGACGTCAAGGAGGTGCTCTCCGACCACGCCCGGTTCTCCAACGGACGCCCGCCCGGCTTCGTCGTGCCAGGGGCGCCGGACGTCCCCGCCGATGAGCAGGCCAGCGCACGGGCGGGCAACCTGTTGGGCCTCGACCCGCCCGAGCATCAGCGGTTGCGCCGCATGCTGACTCCCGAATTCACGATCCGCAGGATGAGGCGGCTAGAACCGCGGATCGTCGAGATCGTCGATGCGCAACTCGATGCGATGGAAAATGCCGGTCCGCCAGCCGATTTGGTGGCCAACTTCGCCCTGCCGATCCCGTCGCTGGTGATCTGCGAGCTACTCGGTGTGCCCTATGACGACCGCGATGAGTTCCACCGGCGCAGCGCGCGCCAGCTGGATCTGTCGCTTCCGATTCCACAGCGACTCGAGCTGGTCCGGCGGGGCCGCGAGTACATGGCCTCGTTGGTGGAGCGGTCCCGGCGGCACCCCGGTGACGACATCCTCGGCATGCTGGTGCGCGAGCATGGCCACCAGCTCACCGACGACGAGCTGATCGGCATCGCCGGCCTGCTGCTGCTCGCAGGCCACGAAACCACGTCCAACATGCTCGGGCTCGGCACATTGGCCCTGCTGCGCCACCAGGACCAGCTGGCCGCTGTTCGCGACGACCCCGACGCGATCGGGCCCGCGGTCGAGGAACTGTTGCGCTGGTTGTCCATCGTGCACAGCGGCATTCCGCGCATCACCACCACCGACGTTGAGATCGCAGGCGTGCCGATTCCCGCCGGACAGCTGGTGTTCGCATCGCTGCCGTCGGGTAACCGCGACCCGGAATTCATCGACTCGCCGGAGGTGCTCGACGTCAGTCGCGGCGCGCCGGGGCATCTGGCCTTCGGCCACGGCGTGCACCACTGCCTTGGCGCGCCGCTGGCCCGGATGGAGATGCGCAGCGCGTTTCCCGCGCTGCTGCACCGCTTTCCGAATCTGGCGTTGGCCGAGGACTTCGCCGACGTGCAGTTCCGGTCGTTCCACTTCATCTACGGGCTGAAGAGCCTGGAGGTGACGTGGTGAAGATCGCGGCGGATCGGGACGTCTGCATCCAGGCCGGCAACTGCGTCATGGCCGCAGACACGCTGTTCGATCAGGATGACGATGGCATCGTGATGGTTCTCGTCGACGAGGTGCCCGATGACGAAGAGGACCACGCCCGCGAGGCCGTAAAGCTCTGCCCCTCACAGGCTTTGCGGGTGATCTCTGAGCAGTGACCACCCGCATCCTCACATTCGTCACTCAGGCCCCAAGTTCCGGACATGTGCCTTCGATAAAACGCGGTATCGCATGTGCCATCACGTTCGGCGTCAACATACGGTCGCCCGGACAGTGACTGAAGTGACTCACCCCGTCGACTGGTCCTCGCGGTCGAGGTCGATGACCCCGGCCCGGATCAACAGCAGCAAGCTCACCACCAGTACCCAGATCGGGAAGGCGAGCGTGAGCCACATGCTGATGTCGCTGGATAGTAGAAGCCCAACTGCCACAACGTAAGTCACGGCTACGAGCCACCGCGGCATCAGTTCCGTCTTCAGCCAGATGGTAGCCAGCGAGATCATGAACACCGCCGCCATCCGCAGCGCATAGGTTTTCGTCAATGTCAGCGTCAGCATCTGGCCGAATGCCACTACCTCGGCATGCGCCGCCGCGTCTTGAGCGAACGCGTGGCTCGAGCTCAATGCCACGCCGACCGCGGTCGCGGAAAACGTCATCGCCAGGAAGAGCAACCCGCTGCCGAGGAAAACCGATGCGAAGAACTTGTCCTCCAACCGGCCGAATCCGTCGCGCACGACACCGATGAACCATAAAAAGGTGATGCCCGCGAAGGGCATCAGCACCGCCGCGAGTTTGAGTCTGTCTCGTCCGGAGTCAGCCCATTGCGTGCCGTACTCGGCGTGCTCGGGCAGCGTGGTGCGCACGAGGAGAAGTACCGTGCCGAACAGCAGGGCGAACAGCACACCGGCCAGCGCGGCAGCCCGAGGGGTGGTCAACACACGCAGGTGGCGATCGGCCCGGTTTTGCGTCACGCCATCATCGTGGCACGGTTACGGCTGACCAGGGAGCAATCTGATCATCAGGCCGTTCGCTTCGGCGAGCAGGTTGGCGTCGGGATTGCTGGAGTCGCGCAGTTCGGCGTTGACGAACGCCTTTCGGCCCTCGGCCTCCCGCACCCAGCCGCGTGCGGTCAGCGGCGTGTCGATCGGTGTCACGTTGCGGTAGTCGACGTGCAGGAAAGCCGTGCGGCTGATCGGACGCCCGGCCGCGTGAATGACCATTCCGAANACCGAGTCGAACAGCAGTGGCAGCACGCCGCCGTGCACCGCGTAGTTTCCGCCGACCGAGAACCGGCTGAACTGCACGCTCAGTTCGACACCATCGGGTTCGAACTTGGCCACCCGGTACGGCGGCATCAGCAGGCTGCCCGCGCCAGGCAGCGAGGGGACGCGGTTGGCGGGGCCGACTCCTTCGGGCGCCTCGAACGGCCCAAGCAGCTTGACCAGCTCCTCGGCGCGGTCGGCGGCCTGCTCCCAGGCGTCGCTGTCGGGGTCCGCCGAGACCGCCAGATCCTGCGCCCTTCGCATCGCGGTCAGGAACCGCGCGAATCCCGGACCGGGCTGGGCGGCTTCGAAATTCGGGAACCCGCCGTGCCTGTCGTAGTCGGGGTCGAGGAGATGGGGATCGTCGGTCATCGGCGAGTCGCCAGAATGTCGCGGCGCACGATGGTCTGTTCGCGTCCAGGTCCGACACCGATGCACGAAACATGTGCTCCGGCAAGCTCTTCCAGCCGCAGCACGTAGTCGCGCGCCTTGGCGGGCAGGTCGTCGAACTCTCTCGCCTCGGAAATGTCCTCCCACCAGCCGGGCATTTCCTCGTAGATCGGCTCGGCGCGGGCGATGTCGGACTGGGTCATCGGCATGTCGTCGACGCGCGTGCCGTCGACGCGGTAGCCGACGCACACCGGCACGGTCTCGAGGCTGGACAGCACGTCGAGTTTGGTCAGGAAGTAGTCGGTGATGCCGTTGACCCTGGTCGCGTACCGGGCGATGACCGCGTCGAACCAGCCACACCGGCGGCGCCGGCCCGTCGTCACCCCGAACTCACCGCCGGTCTTGGACAGGTATTCGCCGAACTCGTCGAACAGCTCTGTGGGGAACGGACCCGAACCCACGCGTGTGGTGTAGGCCTTGAGGATGCCCAGCACCGTGGTGATGCGGGTCGGGCCGATGCCGGAGCCGACGGCAGCGCCGCCTGCAGTCGGATTCGACGACGTAACAAAGGGATACGTGCCGTGATCGACGTCGAGCAGCGTGCCCTGTGAGCCTTCCAGCAGAACGGTCTCGCCCTTTTCGAGCGCGGCGTTGAGCAGGTAGCGGGTGTCGGCGATGCGGTGCTTGAACCCCTCGGCCTCCTTCAGCAGCGTGTCGAGCACCTCGGTTGGGTCAAGCGCCTTGCGGTTGTAGATCTTGACCAGCACCTGGTTCTTGAATTCCAGTGCGCCCTCGATCTTTTCGGCCAGCAGCGTCGGGGCGAGGACGTCGGCGACCCGGATGCCGATGCGGGCGATCTTGTCCTGGTAACACGGGCCGATACCGCGGCCGGTGGTGCCGATCTTCTTGCTGCCCGCGTAGCGCTCGACGACCTTGTCGATCGCCACGTGGTACGGCATCAACAGGTGCGCGTCGGCGGAGATCAGCAGCCGCTCGGTGTCGACGCCACGCTGCTCGAGTCCCTTAAGCTCGGACAGCAGCACGCCGGGATCGACCACCACCCCGTTGCCGATGACGTTGGTGACGCCGGGGGTCAGGATGCCCGACGGAATGAGGTGCAGCGCGAAGTTCTCGCCCGTCGGCAGCACCACGGTATGGCCGGCGTTGTTACCGCCCTGGTAGCGCACGACCCACTGGACGCGGCCACCGAGCAGATCGGTCGCCTTCCCTTTGCCCTCGTCGCCCCATTGGGCGCCGATAAGCACGATTGCCGGCATGGCATAGTCTCCCGCTCATCTGCATCAACACTGTGCAGCCGGTGAGCTACCTTATCCGACCCGTTTGCGAGGAGCCGCGTTGTCCACCGCAGACGTTGTGGTGTTGTTGTTTGGCGGACGCCGGTTGCCGCGCCCGCTGCTTGATCTGCCGTTGGTTGGGCTCGACGACATCACCGCCTTTCGCCGGGTCGTCGTGGTGGGGTCGCATGCCGACCTAGCGTCCGTGCTCACCCGGCTGCTGCGCTCCGACAGGCTCGATATCGAAGTCGCCCATGTCCGCCGATCGTGGAACGCGCACCGGGCAGCCAGCGGCGAGGCGCAACGGGTTCCGCTCATCCGCGACGAGACCGGGACCGTCATCGTGAGCGCCGCGTACTGGCTGCCGCCCGACGAGCAGGCGCGCACGATCACCGGCGAGGCCGTCGTCGACGACACCCTGCTGTTCGACGGCGAGGTGACCGGCGTGCGGATCGAGCCGACACCGAACATGCCGGGCCTGCGTGCGAGCGCGCTGTCGAGTCGCATGCGGCCGAAACGCTGGGTGACCGGCCGCGCCGCGCAGCTCGGCACCGATGCGGCGCTCGTGGTGCGCGACGGCGTGCCGGTATCGAGGCCGGTCCGCCGGTCGACGTTCTATCGACATACCGAGGGGTGGCTGCGGGTAGTTTCGTGAGGTGAGCATTCGCCCGCTGCACCAATCCGTGCGGCCAAGCCCGATCTTCCTCGCGATCGTGGCGTTCACAGCCGTCGGCGGGGTGCTGGCCTGGCTGGCCGCGGACAACGTCCGGCCGCTGGCCTACGCCGGGGTGTTCATCTTCGTGATCGCCGGCTTTCTGGTGTCGCTGTGCCTGCACGAGTTCGGACACGCCTACACCGCGTGGCGCTTCGGCGACCACGACGTCGCGGCGCGCGGCTATCTGACGCTCAACCCGTTGAAGTACTCGCACCCGCTGCTCTCGCTCGGGTTGCCGGCACTGTTCATCGCGCTGGGCGGGATCGGCCTGCCGGGTGGTGCGGTGTACCTACGGACGTCGTGGATGACGAAGCGGCAGAAGACCCTGGTCAGCCTGGCCGGGCCGGCCACCAACCTCGCGTTCGCGGTGGTGCTGCTGGTACTGACAGGGCTGCTGAGGGAGCCGGGGCACCCGGTGTTCTGGGCCGCGATGGCGTTTCTTGGCTTCCTGCAGGTGACCGCGTTCGTCCTCAACATCCTGCCGGTACCGGGGCTGGACGGCTACAGCGCGCTCGAGCCGCACCTGAGCCCCCAGACGCAACGAACCCTGCAACCCGCCAAGCAGTGGGGATTCTTGGTCCTGCTGCTCCTGCTGTTCACGCCGCAACTCAACCGCTGGTTCTTCGAAATGGTGTTCTCGTTCACCGACCTCTCCGGCGTACCCCGTGGGCTGGTGATCGGCGGCATGGACCTCACGCGGTTCTGGTCGGCCTGGTTCTGACGGCGGCCTTGCGACATATGCGTCTTCACGCATAGATTGCAGGTATGAGTGCCGGACATGATCACAGCAAGGCCGACACCCGTGTCAGCCGGATGGTCATTGCCGCCGCGATCCTGACCGCATTCTTCGCTCTCGAGCTGACGACCGCGCTGCTGATCAATTCGATTGCGCTGCTGGCCGACGCCGGGCACATGCTCACCGACCTGGTCGCGATGTTCATGGGGCTGACCGCGGTGCTGCTCGCCCGCCACGGCAGCGCGTCGCCGGCGCGCACATACGGCTGGCACCGGGCCGAGGTGTTCACCGCCGTCGCCAACGCGGTCCTGCTGCTCGGCGTCGCCGTGTTCATCCTCTACGAGGCCTTCGAACGGCTCGGCGACGCGCCTCAGATCCCCGGTGTGCCGATGATCGCCGTCGCATTGGCCGGTCTGGTCGCCAACGCCGTCGTCGTGCTGCTGCTGCGGTCGCACGCCGAGGAGAGCCTGGCGGTCAAGGGCGCCTACATGGAGGTCGTCGCCGACACCGTCGGCAGCATCGGCGTGCTGATCGCCGGCATCGTCAACGTGACGACGCGGTGGCCTTACGCGGACGTCGTGGTCGCGGTGTTCGTCGCGCTGTGGGTGTTGCCGCGGGCGATCTCACTGGCCCGTGCCGCATTGCGGATCCTGTCCGAGTCGTCACCCAGCCACATCGACGTCGATGAGCTGCGCTCGGCGCTGTGCGCCGTCGAGGGCGTGACCGAGGTACACGACCTGCACGTGTGGACGCTGGTGCCGGGCAAGGACATGGTCACCGCGCACCTGACCAGCACCAGGAATTCGGCTCTGGTGCTCGACGACGCCCGTGTGGTGCTCACCGCCCACGGGCTGGTCCACACGACCGTCCAGGTCGAGCCGCCCGACGGCGCCGCGGACTGCAAGTGCGAAGCGGAGTAGTGAGCGCTACGCGAGACCCATTGCAGAACGCGCCGCCGGATCGCAGTCGTCGAGCAGGTCAAGGCAGCGCTGATACTCGTCGCTCTCGCCGATGGCGTCGGCGGCCCGCGCCAGCGCGGCCACGCAGCGCAGGAACCCGCGGTTGGGCTCGTGGCTGTAGGGCACCGGGCCGAAGCCCTTCCATCCGTTGCGGCGCAACTGATCCAGGCCGCGGTGATAGCCGGTGCGGGCGTATGCGTAGGCGGTGATGGCCCTGTCGTCGGCCAGTGCGTCCTCCGCGAGTGCGGCCCACGCCACCGACGCCGTGGGATGTGCGGCGGCCACAATCGCGGGGTTTTCGGAGGCAGCGAGTTCGGCCTCCGCCGCGCTGTCGCCGGGCAGCAATACCGGATCCGGTCCAAGGAGATCACCCATCCGTGTCATGGGGCCCATTGTGCCGTGCGGGCCACCGCGGCGAGCCGCGACATCGGCTGCAGCACCCGCCGACGCGGATGGCTAAGCTTCGGGCCGTAGCGTCGTTAGGGAGGAACCGCAGCAGGGATGTCGAACCCATCAGGGCCTGACCAGCCAGATGAATCCACCGAACCAGCGGAGGACGCCACCGACAAGACGAATGAAACCCAGCAGGCCCAAGCCGTACCGGACCCTGAGCACGAGCCCGCGACCGAGATCCTGCTGTCGCCGGAGGCCGAAGCCCAGCTGCCGGCCGAAGAGACCAAGCAGCCCGCGGAGCGCCGCTTCACCGCGCCGTCAGGATTCGACGCGGGCTCGACGCAGAAGATCGACACGCCAGCCGATCCGGCCACCGAGGTGATATCGATGCCCTACGCGCCGACCGGCGTCGCCGCTGCGACAGCGTTCGCCGAGCCGATGGGTCAGCAGAAATCCGTTGCACCGCAACTCATTCCGCCCCGCATCGAGCCTGCCAAACCGCCGCGCAACCGCCGCAGCTGGGGCTGGGTGGTGGCCCTGCTGTTGGTCATTGCCGCCTTGGTTGCCGTCGCGATCCTCGGCACGCTGCTGTTGACCCGCGGCTCGACGCCGAAGGTGTCGCAGGAGGACATGGTCCGGTCGACGATCCAGAACTTCGACATCGCGATCCAGAAGGGCGACCTGGCCACGCTGCGCAGCATCACCTGCGGCACCACCCGCGACAGCTACGTCAACTACGACGAGCGGGCCTGGACCGAAACCCATGCAAGGGTTGCCGCGGCCAAGCAGTACCCGGTGGTCGACAGCATCGACCAGGTCGTGGTCAACGGTGACCACGCGGAGGCCAACGTCACCACGTTCATGACCTATGCGCCGCAGACGCGTTCTACGCGCAGCTTTGACCTACAGTTCCGCGACGACCAGTGGAAGATCTGCCAGGCGCCGGACAGCTAGTGCTGGTTCTGAGATATGCCCATGCACGTGCCCATGTGTTGCCCGTTGCACGGGATGCCGGCCACAGTTGCAAACCCGCTTCCCGGCGGGGTCGAATTGTCTGACCCGCTGGTCGGAACGGTGATGGCGGGCGGCGCTGCCCCAGCCGCCTGACCGCTCGTGCACACGCCACTGAATCGAGTAGGCACAGTGCCGTAGGGGCAGCTGTCGGCCGCGGCCGGGGAAGCGACGGCGAACGATCCCATTACCGTCGCGAATGCGCAGCAGGCGACCAGAATTCCACGCTTCACCCGTCGCACTGTAGTACAGCTAGCTGGCGACTTCCTGAGTGATCTCCAGCCCGTTGCCGTCAGGGTCGCAGAACGCGAACATCGGCGGCACGCGGTCCCACCGCAGCAGCTCGCCCACGTCGACCCCGCGGTCGTGCAGGTCGGCGTGCAGCGCCGCGGCATCGGCCGTGCTGAGACGGATTCCGGTCTCGACGCCGGCGGACAGCCCGTCGTGGGCGGGAATCAACGCGATCGACGTGGCCGACCCGATCGGGGCGACGGTGACCCAGCGGCCCCCGAACCGCTCGAGCGGGACGTCGAGTCGCTTCTCCATGCCAAGCGTCTGCGTGTAGAACCGCATCGCCCGCTCTTGATCGGTGACGGGGATGCCGACGGCCGGAATTCCTGTGATGTGCTGTGTCATGTCTCTATGACGAGCGGGCAGGCCCACAATCGACCGGCTCAGCCGGCGGTATTGAATTTGCCGGCTCAGCCGGCGGTATTGAATTTGCCGGCTCAGCCGGCGGTATTGAATTTGCCGGCTCAGCCGGCGGTCACCGACCGGCCCGCGCTGTGCAGGTCATTGCACGCCTCGATGACGCGCTCCGACATGCTGGCCTCGGCCTTCTTCAGGTAGCTGCGCGGGTCGTAGGCCTTCTTGTCGCCGACCTCACCGTCGACCTTGAGGACACCGTCGTAGTTGGTGAACATGTGCGCGACCAACGGGCGGGTGAACGCGTACTGGGTGTCGGTGTCGACGTTCATCTTCACCACGCCGAACTTGAGTGAGTCCTCGATCTCAGACTTCAGCGAACCCGATCCGCCGTGGAATACGAAGTCGAAAGGCTTTGCGCCCTCCGGCAATCCGAGCTTGGCCGCCGCCACCTGCTGGCCCTGCTCGAGAATGTCGGGTCGCAGCTTGACGTTGCCCGGCTTGTAGACGCCGTGCACGTTGCCGAACGTGGCGGCCAGCAGATACCTGCCGTGTTCGCCGGCGCCGAGCGCCTCGATGGTCTTCTCGAAGTCTTCCGGGGTGGTGTAGAGCTTGTCGTTGATCTCGTGGGCCACGCCGTCTTCCTCGCCGCCGACCACGCCGATCTCGATCTCGAGGATGATCTTGGCGGCCGCGGCCTCCTTGAGCAGCTCGCGGGCGATCTCGAGGTTCTCGTCGATCGGCACCGCCGACCCGTCCCACATGTGCGACTGGAACAGCGGGTTGCGGCCATCGGCGACTCGCTTCTGCGAGACGGCCAGCAGCGGCTTGACGTAGCTGNCCAGCTTGTCCTTGGGACAATGGTCGGTGTGCAGCGCGACGGTGATCGGGTACCTGTCGGCGATGATGTGGGCGAACTCGGCCAGCGCGACGGCGCCGGTGACCATGTCCTTGACGCCGAGGCCGGACGCGAACTCGGCACCACCGGTGGAGAACTGGATGATGCCGTCGCTGCCCGCATCGGCGAAGCCCTTGAGCGCGGCGTTGACGGTCTCCGATGACGTGCAGTTGATCGCAGGGAACGCGAACGAGTGCTCCTTGGCTCGACCCAGCATCTCTGCGTAGACCTCGGGCGTTGCGATGGGCATTTCGGTTCCTCTCGGCTGATCCGGGTTTGTTGCAGTATCTCAAGAGCGATGCGAACTCACATGGTCAGGACCATCCGGTAGCGCGCACGGCCCTCCTCCATCGCCGCGTACGCCTCGACGGCCTCGGCCAGCGGCCGCTCCTCGATCCACGCGCGGACGCCGGACAAAACCGCGAAGTGCATCGTCTCCTCCACGTCGCGCGATGTGCCGGATGGGTGACCGGCCAGAGAAAACCCGGGGGTGATGAGCTGGATGGGCGCGATCGGCAGCGGTTCGGCGGTGACGCCGACGATGACCAGTTCGCCCTCCGGACCGAGGCCGCCGACGGTCTGCGCCATCGCGGCCGAATTGGCCGCCGTCGCGAGCACCACCGACGCGCCGCCAAGGGCCTGCAACGCGGCGGCGACATCACCGGCCTTCGAATCGATGTAATGGTGGGCGCCCAGTTCGCGGGCGTTGGCCTCCTTGTCGGCACCGCGGGCGATCGCGATCGTCTCGAAGCCCATCGCCTTTGCCCACTGCACTCCGAGGTGGCCCAGCCCGCCGATGCCCAGCACCGCGACCCGGTCCCCGGCGACGGCCTTGGTCCTGCGCAGCGCGTGGTACGTGGTCACCCCGGCGCAGCCAAGGGGCGCCGCTTCGGCGAATGACAATTCGTCGGGGATGCGGGCCAGCGCGGTGGCAGGNGCCGTCACCGACTCGGCGTAGCCGCCCGGATAGTGCCAGCTGGGCACCTGGCCGTTCTCGCACTGCATGAACTGCCCCTTGCGACAGGGGATGCACTTGTTGCAGTTGCCGCCGAACCAGCCGACCGCCACCCGGTCGCCGACCGCAAAGTTGTCGACACCGTCGCCGAGTTCGGCGACGGTTCCCGCGATCTCGTGGCCCAATGTCAGCGGCCACGTCATGTTCGGAAAACCACCGCTGACGAAACCGAGATCGGTTCCGCAAACTCCACAGGCGGCGACCGCGATGCGGACGTGCCAAGGGCCGGGTCGTGTGGTCTCGACGTCGACGAGAGTCAAAGGCGCGTTTGCACGCGCAACGTGAACCGCTTTGTGGGTGGTCATAGCCGACCATAACGTCGGAGGCAGCCCGGCACAGCCGCACCCAAGGAGCTCGCCGGTATCTTGTCTGCCATGACCACGACAGCCCTCGCCGAGGCTACGACCAGTCTGGCCCTGATGCCGGATTTCCTGGATCCGATCAAGCTCATCGGCTATTTCGGAACATGGGCCCTATTGGGACTGCTGGTCGTCGTGTTCATCGAGTCTGGTGTGCTCTTCCCGGTCCTTCCCGGCGACACGCTGCTCTTTGTCGCAGGCATGCTCGCCGCAGGGACCGCCGCGGCGGCAAGGAACGGCGCGCCACAAGTTAATTTTCAGCTCTGGCAGCTGCTCGTCTTCATCCCCATCGTCGCCATCCTGGGTGGGCAGGTCGGCTATTGGATCGGTCGCAATGTCGGCACGGCGATGTTCAAGCCGGACGCACGCTTCCTCAAGCAGAAGTATCTCGACGAGGCCCACGTATTCTTCGAGCAGCGCGGCCCTTTCGCCATCGTGCTCGCCCGATTCGTGCCGATCGTGCGCACCCTGGCACCGATCACCGCGGGCGCGGCCCGGATGAGTTACCCGGTGTTCACCCTCTTCAATGTCATCGGCGCTGTCGCGTGGAGCATTGGCCTGACATTGCTCGGGTACTGGCTGGGCCAGTTCGAAGCCATCCAGAAGCTGATCGAACCGATTTTCATCCTCATCG
>JGI12053J15887_10000968_pt1 | contig 12706 bp, 9 predicted proteins | sample MedBloCAOM1_O3_FD_15887 | JGI IMG/M metagenome (IMG submission 15887)
TTGCGAGCCTCAGAAACACCTTCCGGACATGCTCGATATTCTCAATCTCGCGGTGCCGTATTTCGGCCTGATCTTCATCGGCTACGCCTGCGGCAAGGTGAAGGCTCTCCCCGAAGCCGGCCTCGCCTGGATGAACTTCTTCCTGCTCTACGTGTCGCTGCCGGCGCTGCTGTTCGGGATCATGTCGAAGACGCCATTTGCGGAACTGAACAATCCGCCATTCCTGATTGCGACCACGTTGGGAACCGTGATCGCGTTCGTTGTGGCCATGGGCGTGGGGCGTTTCATGGGCTCGCTGTCGCTGCGCGAAGCGACGCTCGCGGGCCTCTCCGGCGCCTACGGCAATATCGGCTATATGGGCCCGGGCCTTGCGCTCGCCGTGCTCGACGCCAAGGCGGCGGCACCGACGGCATTGATCTTCTGCTGCGACAGCATCTTTCTGTTCACGACCGTGCCGCTGCTGATCGAGTTGACCGACAGCGACCATCCCTCGCTGCTGCACGCGCTCGGCGTGGTGCTGCGGCAGATCGCATTGAACCCGCTGATCATGTCGGCCGTCGCCGGCGCGCTGTCGGCCGCACTGCACATCCATCTGCCCACAGCTATCGACAACATGGTGTTGTTTCTGCAGAACGCCGCGGCGCCCACCGCGCTGTTCGTGCTCGGCGTCACCGTCGCGCTGCGTCCGTTCAAGCGCGTGCCCTGGGAAGTTCCGGGTGTGATCGCGATCAAGCTCGTCATTCATCCGCTCACGGCGATCGGCTTGATGCTGCTGTTCGGGCCGTTCGCGCAGCCCTGGGCGGCGACCGCCGTGCTGATGGCATCGCTGCCGCCGGCCTTGAACGTGTTCGTGATCGCCCGGCAGAACGAGACCTGGATCGAGCCCGCGTCCGTCGCCGTGCTGATCGGCACCTTTGCTTCCGTGGTCACGCTGACCAGCATGATGTGGCTGATCCAGACCGGCCGGCTGGCGTTTCCCTAGGGAGCGCCAGATTTGCCATCAAGTTATTGATTTCCAAGGCCTCACTACCGTCGTTTGCCACTTCGTCGGAGGGCGGTTTGCCACTTCCCGTTTCGATCTGCTTCCGAATGGCTTGCCGGGCAAGTCGCACTTGGTCTGCGGCGCGTGTGTAGCGCTCGACTTCGGCCAGCGTCTTATGTCCGGTGATCGCCGCGATTTCGCTGGCCGAGCAGCCCGCCTCGGCGAGCCGCCGTGCAGCCGCCTCGCGCAGGCCGTGCGGTTTACAGCGGTCCGGCAATCCAGCTTCGTGAATTGCCGCGGAGACCATATTGCCAAACCCTTTGACTGAGAATGGTTGACCGTAGGCCGTGATGAGGATCGTGCCCTGATCGCGATTGGTGATCTCGAGGGTACGATCGAGCGTGTCATGGATCGGAATGGTTAGCTTTGCTGCCGTCTTCTGCTGAGCAACCCGAATGGCACCCTGAACAATATCCGCCCAAGTCATGTGATGGACATCAGAGCCGCGCTGCCCCGTGTAGAGAAGTAGTGCAAATGCAAGCCGCTCACGCGTTCCCTCGGGCCAACGTGCTTCGAAAATGTCGATTTCGCGCTCGGTCCAAGTGTGGATCTCCTTGGACTTATAGCCTTTGACACCGGCGGTGGGATCACGATCCGTCCAGCCGAGTGCCATCGCGTAGCGAACCAACGTTCGCATTCGCTTCAACAAGACGATGCCGGCTCCGGGTTTGCTCGCGAGCTTCCCAATAACCACGTCGACATGTTCGCGTTTCATTTGATTGACGCGACGATGGCCGTGTTCCTCGAGAAAGCCATCAATTACTCGCCGATAATTATTGCGACTTGTCGCTGACAGCGCGAGATATTGTGGAGGGCTATAGTAACGGATGGCGAGGGCCGCGAACGTCTTTGGTGCCACTACCGGCCTCTGCGGGACAGCCTTCGACGGAGCACTCAACAGCGTGGAATAGACTCGCATGAATTCGTCGGAGCCGGGTAAGCCAGGTAGCGGGGTCCGTTTTCCAAGTCGTCGGAAATAATACCGCATCCGACCAGCACGATCGCGAAACGCGTGGATGTACTTCAGGTGGATCAAACCACGTCGGCCCATGAGTCAGTCCCATCGCGATCTCCCTCGTGTGGGAGAGCTTTGAAGGCAATACGGAGCTCGTCTACATCCCCACCGCTCTGCCGTCGATGCGGCGGGGGCCGCGGCATCCGGTTGTCTTTGACGAGCGTTCGGAACTTGCTTACCGAAATCCCGATCTCCATGAACAGCGGATCGTCAGAGAAGAGTTGGCAGGAAACCCCAAAATTCGCGGCTTGGGGCAGCCGCGGCGCGATCGTGGGGCGGCGCGATTTCTCGAGATAAGTTTCCGCCGCGATGGCGCGATCCGAAAAGCGTGCCCTGCGGTCGATCCGAGGGGATACTTGAGGCCATCTGTCGCCTTGCCTCGAAAATATATGATATATTATGGTGGGTCGGCTTTGGCAGCGACTTGGGCGTCAGAAGCGCTGAAAACGATCTGCGGTCGACGACCAGGAGGCATCATGACGAACACGCGCGATCTCGGTTCAAATAATTATTTGCCGGATCTGACAAGTTCGGCCGCGGTACCAGGCCTCTCGGAGGCGGTGGATCTCAGCCGTGACGCCTGGGGTATTCCGCATGTTCGCGCGGCCTTTCATTTGGATGCCTTTGCGGGCCTCGGCTTCGCGCATGCGCAGGACCGTCTTTGGCAGATGGAAGCGCTGCTGCGGCGTGGCACCGGGCGCTACGCGGAATGGGTCGGAAAATCTGCGCTCGCCGGTGATGTGCTTGCCCGCCAGCTCGACACGGCGGGCGCCTCACGTCGCGATTTCGCGCTCCTCAACGATGAAACGCGGGCGATGCTGGAAGCCTATGCGCGTGGGGTCAACGCGTTCATCGTGCTTGGCAGATGGCCGGTCGAATACCAGATCCTCGATGCAAAGCCCGCGGCCTGGGTGCCTTGGCATTCAATCGCGGTGATGCGCCAAATTGGCTTTCTGATGGGTTCGGTATGGTGGAAGCTGTGGCGAGCGGCCGCGCTGCCGATCGTGGGCGTCGCCGAAATATCGAAACTGCGTTTCGATGATGGTGGCGACGATATGCTTTGTATTCCGCCGGGAGCGGAAGGCGAACGCTATCTCGCGGCGCTGGCCGATTTGAAGCCNGGCCTGGAAGCGCTGCTTGCCGCACGTCACGAGCAACAGGACGCTGAGGTTGCCGGGGGAAGCAACAACTGGGCTCTGGGGCCGGAACGCACGGCATCGGGCAGGCCGCTCCTCGCAGGCGACCCGCATCGGTTGCTGGAAATGCCGTCGATGTATGCCCAGGCGCATCTCGCCTGTGACGATTTCGACGCGATCGGGCTCACCGTTCCCGGCGCGCCCGGCTTTCCGAACTTCGGTCATAACGGCAAGGTGGCGTGGTGCGTCACGCATGCCTTTGTCGATATTCACGACCTCTACATCGAACGTTTCGATGCCAAGGTTGAGAACACGCGCTTCAAGGGCGGCTGGAAGCCGGTGCAGCACCGTGCCGAGGTCATCGCCGTTCGCGGCGAAGATAGCGTTGCGGTCGACGTGGTCGAAACCCATCATGGTCCGGTCATCGCCGGCGATCCCGCCGCGGGCACCGGACTGGTGCTGCGCTCGGTGCAGTTCGCAGTGCCGGATACGTCGTTCGACTGCACGCTTCCGGTGTTGCGATCCTCGACTGTGCACGAATTGTATGAGGCTGGCCGCGAATGGGGCCTGATGGATCATAATCTGGTCGCCGCCGACACCAGCGGGCGCATCGGCAACCGCGTGCGCGCAAAGCTGCCCGCGCGGTCACGCGCCAATGGCTGGCTGCCGGTGCCGGGCTGGACCGGCGAGCACGAATGGAACGGCATAGTTGCCTTCGAGGACATGCCCTGCATCATTGATCCCAAAGAGCAGGCCATCGTCACCGCCAACAATCGCGTGATGGAAAACGGCCGGCATTATTTTTCGACGGACAGCATGCCACCACATCGCGCGCGGCGGATCTGGCAGCGTCTTGCCGAGCTTTCCAAGGCCGACGTCAAGGCGACCGTCGAGGATATGGCATCGATCCACCGCGATACCGTCAGCGTCGTCGCGCTCGAATTTCGCGACCGAATCCGAACCGTGGCGGTCGAGGGTCCTGCCGCGGCGCTAAGAGATCGCATCCTCGATTGGAATGGCGACATGGCCGCGGAGTCGTCTGCTCCCGTCGCCTATGCCGCGCTGCGGACGGCATTGACCAAGTTAGTCGCGGACGAGAGCGGCCTGAGGTCCGTTGCCGACAGTCCCTATGCGAAGGTGCCGCCCGGCATCTTCGGCGAAACCCAGATCTGGTGGACGATCCCGCAACTGCTGCGGGCCAACGATACCGGCCTGCTCGCGGGCGCGACCTGGGACGAGGTTCTCGCGCAGGCGCTGGTTGACGCGGCGGCTAGCTTTCCTTCGGAATCGTGGGGCGACGTGCATCGGACCAGCCTGCGGCATCTGTTGTCGGCCATCTATCCGGACCATGCGCCTCTGCTCGACAAGGCCTGTGCGCGCGTCGGCGGCGACAACGACACGGTGTTTGCGACCGGCTACATCGCAAGGCTCGGGATGCGTGCGACCTCGGCCGCGTTGTCCCGTTATGTCTTCGATGTCGGAGACTGGGATAATTGCAGCTGGATCGTATTTCATGGCGCGTCGGGACACCCCGCCAGCCCGTATTACGACAATCAGAATGCGATCTGGGCTGCCGGAAAAATGGTGCCGATGCTGTATGACTGGCGCAAGATCGAGGCCGGTGCGTCGTCGCATCAGCGGTTGCTCCCGTCCTGAGCACGGTGAGAATTTGAGGTCAGGGCTGCTCGTCAGAAATCCGCTCCAATCGGATGAATAGAGGCACGATGCTAAAGGGATTGAAAGTCAGCAGCCGGGATAATCTGACATCCCGAGTCTATGACCAGCTGCGCATCGGACTGATGTCGGGTAGTTTCTGGCCGGGGCAGCGCCTGCGAGTCCGGGAAGTCGCAATGGCGATGGGGGTGAGCGACACGCCGGTTCGCGAGGCGATGATGCAGCTGGTGCGCGAAGGCGGCCTCGAAATGCGATCCGGCCAGACCATCAACGTCGTCAAGCTGTCCCGCGACCGCTACCTAGAACTGCGCGAGATACGCTTCCTGCTGGAGGGACTTGCGACGGAAAAAGCCGCGCCGCTGGCAACGCCGGCCATGATCGCCGAACTCGAATTGCGGCATGCGCAGCTGATCGAGGCCGAGCAGACCGGCGACTACGAAGCGGCGACGCTGACCAACTACCAGTTCCACTTCCTGGTCTACCGCGCATCCGGCATCGAGGATCTGATATCGATTCTCGAAAGCATCTGGCTGCGGCATGGGCCGATGCTCAAGCTGTTATATCCGCATGCGCCGCCAGCCTATCCGGTTCGCCACCAGCATCTCAACCTCTTGGATGCGCTTCGCAGCAAGGATGCGGTGCTGGCGCGTCACGCGATCCTCGCTGACATCATCGAAGGCGGCAGCGCGATGATCGAATTGCTGGCGCAGATCGACGACGGCCGCGCCGCGATCGTCGAAGACGCGCAGGGCGTCGTTCAACTGCAATTCGGTCCGAGGGCGCGCAAGGTCAGCGCAGCCTGAGCAACTTTTCACCGGAGCTTGCCGCCAGGACGGGCTGCAGGTGGCTTGCCGCTAGGAATATATCATATATTCTGAAGAGGGGGGACGGATGGTATGGCGAACGAGCTTGGCCCCATCGATCAAAGCCTGCGCGAGCGCGCCAGCCGCGTCGTGCCCGGCGGCATGTGGGGTCACATGCGCGCCGGCGGCCTGCCCGCGGGATATCCGCAATTCTTCGCGCGCGGCGAGGGCTGCCATCTCTGGGACGTCGACGGCCGCAAATATCTGGACTTCATGTGCAGCTGGGGACCGGTGGTGCTCGGGCATCGGCATCCCGCCGTTGATGCCGCGGCCCGTCGGCAGATGGAGCAGGGCGACTGCCTGAACGGGCCGTCGGAGCGCATGGTCGAGTTGGCGGAGCGCATGGTCGGCCTGATCACGCACGCGGATTGGGCGCTGTTTTCCAAGAACGGCACGGATGCGACCACCACCTGCGTGACGCTGGCGCGCGGCGCCACCGGCAAGCGTAAGGTCTTGCTCGCGAAAGGTGCCTATCATGGCGCGGTGCCGTGGTGTTCGCCGCACCCTTATGGAGTGATGTCCGAGGACCGCGCGCATATTCTGTATTTCGACTACAACGATATCGCGAGCCTGGAGGCGGCCGTCGATCGCGCCGGCAATGATCTGGCCGCCATCGTCGTGTCGGCCTTCCGTCATGATTACGGGCTGGATCAGGAACTGCCCGACCGCGCCTTCGCCGCGCGGGTGCGTGCGCTCGCCGATAGCAGCGAGGCGGCGCTTATTCTCGATGACGTTCGCGCCGGCTTCCGCCTCACGCTGCATGGCAGTTGGGACGACATCGGCGTGCAACCGGACCTCAGTGCGTGGAGCAAGGCGATTGCCAATGGCTATGCGCTGTCGGCCGTCATGGGAAATGACAGGTTTCGCGACCCGGCGTCAAAGCTGTTTGCCACGGGTTCGTTCTGGTGCAGCGCGACGCCGATGGCGGCGGCGCTTGCGACGATCGACGTGCTGGAAAACGAGAATGGCCCGGAGCAGATGCGGCGGATGGGCCAGCGGCTGCGCGACGGCATCGCGGCGCAGGCCCGGCGTCATGACATTGGCGTCAGGCAAAGCGGCCCACCGCAGATGCCGGCCATCCTGTTCGAGGGCGATCCCAACTGCGTCAAGGGCTCGCGCTTCGCCCAGGAGGCGCTGAGCCGGGGCGTCTACATGCACCCCAAGCACAACATGTTTCTCTCCCTCTCCCATACCGCGGCGGACATCGACGCCGCCTTGCAGGTGACGGACGAGGCTTTCAGGATCGTGGCGAGGCTTTGAATGCGGCAACCGCAAGCCGATTTGTGGTGAAGTTGTGGGAGTAAAGCGAATGAAACCAGGTGTGACGCGCAGGGGAGCCGCAGCGGCGTTGGCTTTGGTCATCGCGGTTTCATTCACCGGCGCGGGTGCCTTGCAGGCGCAACAGCCAAAAAAGGGCGGCACGCTGGTCTATGCAAGCGTTTCCGGACCCGGCACGCTCGATCCCTACATGGCCTCCAGCGCCGTCGAGCTCGAAGTCATCAACAACATCTTCGAAGGCCTGGTCACGCTCGACGCCAACAACGCTACACGTACCATGCTGGCGTCGAAGACGACCGCTTCAGAGGATTTCAAGACCTACACGTTCGAACTGCGCAAGGGCGTCAAGTTTCACAACGGGCAGGAGATGACGTCGGCCGACGTCAAGGCCTCGTTCGAGCGCTATCGGCGCATCAGCCCCAACGCAAAAAATCTGGAGATGGTCGATCATTACGACACGCCGGATCCCTACAGCTTCGTGATCTCGTTGAAAGAGCCGAACGTCATCCTGCTCGACATCATCAAGTCGCCGATCTATCCGCTGATGATCCTGCCGGCCTCGCAAAAGGACAAGGCCGCCCGCGAGGTCGATCCGATCGGCACCGGTCCCTACAAGCTCGGCGAATGGGTCAAGGACAGCCATCTGGTCATCAGCCGGTTCGATGACTACGTGGCGGATACCAGCGCGCCTGGCCGCGACGGCAATGGCGGCCGCAAGTCGGTGTATCTCGACGCGGTGCGCTATCGCTTCATGCCGGAGGCGACGACCCGGATCGCGGCGTTGCAGAACGGCGAAGCGCAGCTGATCTCCAGCGTTCCCAGCGAACTCACCGAGCGGATCACGCAGCGCAAGGATCTCGCCATCCATGAATACTTCCCGATGCTGGGCAGCTACATCATCGTCAACTCGCAGAAAGGCCTGACCGCGAATGTGTTGATCCGGCAGGCGATCGCCGCGGCGATCAATGTCGACGATATCATCGAGGGGGCAGGCGGCGTCAACAAACGCAATCCGTGGATGTCGTTTCCCAATACGCCGTATTTTCTGGGCGAGGCCGCGCCGACGCCCTGGTACGACATCAAGGATCCCGCAAAGGCCAAGGCGCTGCTGAAGCAGGCGGGATACAACAACGAAAAGATCGTGATCGAGACCAACAGCAATTATCAGTGGATGCGTTCCACGATGCTGATCGTCGCCGAGCAGCTCAAGGAGGCCGGTTTCAATATCGATGTCCAGGTCACCGACTGGACCACCAATGCCTCGCACATGCAGCAAGGCACTGGCGACTGGAACCTGTCGACCACCGCGTTCGGACCGGATCATATCCTTGGACCGCAGCAGTGGCGCGCGGTGCTGTACACCTTTCCGCATATCGTCGGCAACGAAACGCTCGACAAGGCCTATCGCGAGTTCTTTACGGGGGGAACGCTGGAGGCGCGGCGGGCCAGCTGGCTGGCGATTCAGAAAGAGGTTCTCGGCAGCGCCTATCTGATCAAGATAGCCGATACCGGTCGGCTCAGCGGTTACACGAAAAAGCTCCAGGGTCTGAGCGACTATGTCGGTGTTCTCCAGCTCTGGGACCTGTGGCTCGATTGATGCATGGAGTAGGTCTAATTGGCGCTGGCATGGTTGGAGCTTGCATGGTTCGACGATTCCGCACGCCATGGAGGCCGGCCTGATCCGCATCGTCGCCATCAAGTTCCTGCAGGCCGTGCCGGTGATCCTGATCATTTCGGTTCTCGCGTTCCTGCTTCTTAGCCTGCTGCCGGGCGATCCCGCTGTCATCATCGCCGGCGAGCAGGCCTCGCCCGCGGCAATCGAAAATGTCCGCAGGCAGCTTGGGCTCGATCGCCCGTTCGTCGAACAACTGGCGATCTGGCTGCTCAATCTGGCGTGCGGTAATTTCGGCTCATCGCTGATCCTCAATCAGAGCGTGCTGTCAGCGGTTGGCGAGCGGTTGCCCGTCACGCTCTCGCTCGCCGCGCTGTCGATCTCATTCACGATCCCCGTCGGCGTGTTTCTCGGCTCCCTCGCCGCCTATTGCCGGCGCAGCTGGATCGATACTTTTGTGATGACGGTCGCGCTGCTGGGAGTTTCGATCCCGGCATTCTGGATCGCCATTCTGGGCGTCATCCTGTTCAGCGTGCAGCTCGGATGGGTGCCGTCGAGCGGCTTCGTACCGATCTCGGAAGGGATTGGCCCGTGGTTCGCGTCGATCGTGCTGCCGGCGCTGATCCTGTCGCTGTTTCAGATCGGATTTCTGGCTCGGATGACACGCTCGGCCATGCTCGACGTGCTGAGCCAGGATTACATCCGCACCGCGCGCGCCAAGGGCATGAGCGAATGGCAAACCGTCGGCAAGCATGCGCTGCGCAACGCGCTGATCCTGATCATCACGGCGACCGGCATCCTGCTGAGCGCGGCGATCGGCGGCTCGGTCATCATCGAGCAGGTGTTCGCGCTGCCGGGTATCGGCCGCATGGTGGTGCAGGCGATCATGGCGCGGGACTATCCGCTGGTGCAGGGGACGATGCTGATCCTCGGTTTCACCTTCGTGATGATCAATCTGCTGGTCGATATCCTGTACACGTTGGCCGATCCCCGGGTGCGCCATGACTGACGTCGCGTTTACCGCCGCTGCGGCCGCGCCGCGCCGATCTGGCGTGCTGCGTCGCCTCTCGCGCCACCCCGCTTTCGTCGTCGGCTTTTCGATCATCCTGCTGCTGGCGCTCTGCGCGGTCCTGGCCCCGCTGATCTCCCCGATCGATCCGTCGGCGATGAAGGTGCGCTTTCGCTTCCGTCCGCCTTCGTCGGCCTTCTGGTTCGGCACCGATCAATTTGGCCGGGATATTTTCACTCGCGTGCTCTATGGCGCGCGGATTTCGCTGCTGGCCGGCTTCGCGGTCTGCGTGATCTCCGGATTGTGCAGCGCCGCCATCGGGGTCATCGCGGCGCAGTTTCGCAAGCTGGATGGCGCGATCATGCGGTTGATGGATGCGCTGATGTCGTTTCCTGCCATTCTGCTGGCGCTGGGAATTGCGGCAGCGCTCGGGCCGCGCGTTTCCAGCGTCATCATCGCACTCACCGTCGCCTATATTCCCGCCGGAGTCCGCATCGTTCGCGCCGCGGCCCTGACCGTGCGTGAGATGGACTATGTGCAGGCAGCCCAAATCTCGGGCGCTTCTTCGCTGCGGATCGTGGCGCGACATATACTGCCGAATTGCTTCAGCCCCTTGCTGGTGCATCTGACCTTCATCTTTGCCTATGCGATGCTGGCTGAAGCCGCGCTCAGCTTTCTCGGTGTCGGCATCCAGCCGCCGGTCGCAAGCTGGGGCAACATCATCGCGGAAGGTCGCGACTACGCGACGGAGGCCTGGTGGGTCATGCTGTTCCCCGGAATTGCCATCAGCCTGGCGGCGCTCAGCCTGAATCTATTGGGCGATGCGCTGGGCGATTTGCTCGATCCGCGCTTGAAGGGGGGCGCTTGATTTGACGGAGCCGCTGCTCTCGATCCGCAACCTCCAGGTCCAGTTCCGGGCTGATTCCGGCTGGGTCACGGCGGTCGATGATGTGTCGCTCGATGTCGGCGAAGGGGACTGCGTCGGGATTGTCGGCGAATCCGGCAGCGGCAAGAGCGTGACCGCACTCTCGATCCTGCAATTGCATGACCGCGGGACCACGCGAATGCCCAGTGGCTCGATCCAGTATCGGGGCGACGATCTGCTGCGCGCGGAAGGCGCGGCCTTGCGCCGGATCCGCGGTCGCGAAATTGCGATGATCTTCCAGGACCCGATGTCGTCCCTAAACCCGGTTCTGACAATTGCGGATCAGATTTCCGAGACGCTGCGCCGGCACCAGGGATTGACCGGGGCGGCTGCTCGAAAGCGCGTTGTTGAATTACTCGGACTCGTGCGCATTCCCGACGCGCCACGACGCGCCGATGAATATCCGCATCGTTTGTCCGGCGGCATGCGGCAACGGGCGATGATCGCCATGGCGATTGCCTGTAAGCCGCGTCTTCTCATTGCGGATGAGCCGACCACCGCGCTCGATGTGACCATTCAGGCCCAAGTGCTGGAATTGCTGCGCGACCTGCGCCAGGAACTGCGCATGTCGGTGATGCTGATTTCGCACGATCTTGGCGTGATTGCTGAATTCGCGCAGCGTGTCGTCGTGATGTATGCCGGCCGCATTGTCGAACAAGCGCCTGTCGCTGAGCTGTTCCGGCAGCCGGTGCATCCCTACACCATCGGGCTGATTTCAGCGGTGCCGAAGCTTGACAGCGACGCGGCGCGACTGACGCTGATTCCTGGACGTATCCCCGGCCCGCAGGAAGACATACCGGGATGCCGCTTCGGCCCGCGCTGTGCTTGGGTGCAGGCGTGTTGCCGGGACGCGTCGCCGTCGATGATGTCCGTCAGTGATCTGCAGTCGGCGCGTTGCCCGCCACGGGTTGTTGCCTTGGGCGCGCCCCATGGTTGATCAGCCGATTGTGCAGGTCCGTGACCTCTGCAAGACCTTTCCCGTCAAGCATGCCGGTGGCGTGTCGACGCTGCATGCGTTGAGCGGAGTCAATTTCGATATCAAACGTGGCGAGACCTTGGGCCTCGTCGGTGAATCCGGATCTGGCAAGACCACGGCGGGCCGGATTCTGGTCGGTCTGATCCCGGCGACAAGCGGCACCGTCAATCTGTTTGGACACAACATCACCGGGGTCGATGCGAAAGCCCAGTTGGCGGCGGTCCGCTCGCGGCTGCAATTCGTTTTTCAGGACCCTTACGCCTCGCTCAATCCGCGGATGCGAGTAGGCACCGCGATCGCGGAGCCGCTCGACATCGCCGGGACCTATTCGCGCAAGGATCGCAACGACCGGGTTGCGGAGTTGCTCGAACTGGTTGGGTTGCCGAGAAACAGCATCGAGCGCTATCCGCACGAATTCTCCGGTGGCCAGCGACAACGCATCGTGATCGCGCGGGCGCTGGCGCTCAATCCGGAATTTGTCGTCTGCGACGAGCCGGTCTCGGCCCTGGACGTCTCGATGCAGGCGCAGATCGTAAATCTGCTGCTCGATCTGCAGGATCGGCTCGGGCTGAGCTATCTCTTCATCGCGCACGATCTAGCGGTTGTGCGCGCCGTCTCGACCCGGATCGCGGTGATGTATGCGGGCGCCATCGTCGAGACGGCACCGAAAACCCAGATTTATTTAAGTCCCCAGCATCCTTATTCCAAGGCGTTGCTAGACGCTGTGCCGCGTGCGGACCCGGCCTATGTCCGCGCGCCCGTCGTTGCGGGTGAAGTTCCGAGTTTGCTGGATCCGCCGTCAGGCTGCCGGTTTCACCCGCGATGCGTCTTCGTCATGGAGCAGTGCCGGCAGGAGGTACCTCTGCTGAAATGCTCCGGCTCAGATCGCCGCGTGGCTTGCCATTTGTTTGGTAACGGAGGAAGCAACGTTAGGGAGACGATGTGATGCGCTGGCCGAACCAAGTGCTGTCCCAGACAGGTGGTAGGCGCAGGGAGCCTATCAAACGCCGCTCTCGCGGGATCGGATCACGGCGCACTATGGAGCGTTTGGCCGCCCACCTCGCCCTCCAATTTGTCCGAAACGATCTTCGAAGATCTGGGATACAATCTGAGACACAGCGATCCTGTGAAGTTAGAAGCCAGATTAAATCAAGCTTATACCAGCGGCCCGAAACG
>JGI12053J15887_10000969_pt1 | contig 12706 bp, 9 predicted proteins | sample MedBloCAOM1_O3_FD_15887 | JGI IMG/M metagenome (IMG submission 15887)
GGAGAGAGTGGGATTCGAACCCACGGTACGGTTTCCCGCACACACGCTTTCCAAGCGTGCGCCTTAAGCCACTCGGCCATCTCTCCGGATGGCCTGTCTTTGCAGGGGCGCGGCAACTTTTGCAAGGGAGCGTGGGCCGGACGGATGAAATTTACCCAACTAATTGAATTGTCTCCGCAAATTGTCGCATCCGTCGGCGTCTCAACGTCGCGTTTTCAAACCGTTGAACCGAAAACCGGTCCGCCGCGACGTTTGAGGATAGCGACGGTTCAACACGCGGAGCGTGGCATGACTATCGATCGGATGTTTCGGATGTTGGTGTTTTCGCTATTCATGTCCGTGGTTGCCGCAGGCAATGCGGGACCGGCGATAGCGCAAGCCTGCACGCGCCAGGGCCTTGACGTGAGCTGCGATGACGGAAAGCGGGGAATTCTGTCGGGCGACGCCATCATCTGGGCCGATGGCACGCGGTCGAGCCTGGCGTCGCCGCATCCAAGCGTCATCATCGGCAACAAATCATCGGTGATCGTCGGACCGGGCGTGTTTGTCGGCAAGGGAAATGGCATTGTGCCGCTGGATAATCCGAGCGCGCCGGGCAAGGCTCGCTGCCCGGTGCTCGATGGCGTCTCGTACTGCTACTAGAGGGTTTTCAAGCGAAGTGGCGACCGGTTCTCGTCGAGAAAACGCGTATAATCAACAATCCCGTGGGGCTCAGTGATACCGCGCTCCGTTGGTGTTGACCGAACGAAGCGGCCACAATGTCGGCGGTTCGGCGGCTGGCGGTTTGGTCGTCCTGCGCGTTTCCCGCAAGGCGTCGACGAAATCGACAAACCACTGCTGAATGGTGCCGCTGCGAAGTTTCTGCATCATCGCTTCCCAGCGCATCCGCCGCTCGGTCAAAGGCATCGAGAGCGCCGTGGCGATGGTCCGCGCCATGCTGTCGATATCATGGGGATTGACCAGCAGCGCCGTATCCAGCTGGTTCGCCGCGCCGGCGAATTTCGATAGGACGAGCACGCCGGGATCGGCGGGGTTTTGTGCCGCGACATATTCCTTGGCCACCAGGTTCATGCCGTCATGCAGCGGCGTCACGACGCCGACCTGGGCGGTGCGATAAAGCCCCGCCAGCACGGTCTGGCTGAAGCCTTTGTTGAGGTAGCGGATCGGAGTCCAGTCGACTTCGCCATGGCGGCCATTGACGTCGCTGACCAGCTTGGCCAGTTCGCTTTGCAGATTGCCATAGGCTTCGATGCCGCCGCGCGACGGCGTCGCGATCTGCAGCAACGACACCGTGCGCGCGAGCGCCGGCTGCAAGGTCCACATCCGGTCGAATGCATTGATGCGGTTGACCAGTCCCTTCGAGTAGTCCAGCCGGTCGACGCCGATGGCCAGCTTCTCGCCGTTCAGGCTGCGCCGCAGCCGCGACACGTCGGGATGGGACATGGCCTTGGCCGCCTGCTGGGCAAATTTTTCGACATCGATGCCGATCGGAAATATTCCGACGCGGGTGCTGCCATAGCGCGACGTGACAATGCCGTCCTTGACCACGAGACCCAGGTCCGACTCCACGTAAGACAGGAAATTTTCGCAATCGTCCTGGGTCTGGAATCCGATCAGGTCGCAAGCCAGCATCGCCTCGACAAGTTCGCGATGGTGCGGCACCCCTTCGATGATGCCCCGCGCGGCCCAGGGCGTATGCAGAAAGAATCCGATCGGCTGGGTGACGCCGAGCTCGCGCAGTTCTGCGCCCAGCGCCAGGAAATGATAGTCTTGGATCCAAAACGCGGTGTCCGGCTTCTTAAATCGAAGCAGCGCGCGCGCCATGAAGGCGTTCACTTCGCGATAGGACAGATAGTCTTCCTGGGAGGCCCGGATCAGATCGGCCCGGGAATGCAGTGCGGGCCACAACGCCGAATTTGCAAAGCCCTCGTAATATCCGCCGTAATGCGCGGCCGGCAGGTCCAGCATGGCCAGTGCGCCGGCGCCGAGCGCTTCGATTTCAGCGAACGGTTCCTTCTGGGCGCCATCGCGGACGCGGCCGCTGGAACCTACCCAGATCGCGCCGGAATTCTCCACCACCGGCAGCAAAGCGGCCGCGAGCCCCCCCGTCATGGGCTCATTGGCAGCGCCCCGCGTTACGCGATTCGAAACGACGACGAGGTTCACTGGGAGCGTCCCCTCCTGATGTTCCACGGCCAATTTAACTGTGGCCAATTTAACTGTCATTCATCAATATGGTTCCCGGCCACCCTTCCAACGAAATGAAACCAAATTCGGACTGCATCCGGGTGGAACCATGTTGATCCACATTGAGGAAACTTTCACAGCGATCTTTCGATCCGTCAAAAAACCCTCTGATTTCATCAAGCAGGCGCGAATGATCGCGCTCACCGGATCACAATTTGCTCTTGCCATTGACTGAGTTGCATCGCGCTGCATCGAGAAAAGTTCCGGCCCCGATCACGCGAGGTTCGACCAGGACTCCATGGCGGTCCGCTCGTCATCCAGCAGATGCGCGAGCCATGCCCGCACGTCGCCGGGATCGTCGAAGTAGCCTGCCACGCCCTTGGCGCGGCGCCCTACCGAAAAGGCCAGGCCGCCAAGCTCGGGCATGATGGAGAACACCATCTCGTCGGTGACATCGTCGCCGACAAACAGCGGACGGCGGCCCTTGAAGGGCTCGCGGCTCATCAGCTCGCGGACACCGGTTGCCTTGTTGAAACCGGAATGCTTGATTTCGCAGACGCATTTTCCGGGCAATACTTCGATCGGCGCATTCGGCAGATCGGCCCTGATCAGCGACACCGCCTCGTAAATCGCCTTCTCCGCATGCGGCGCCAGCCGATAGTGCAGCGCCAGCGAGTAGCCCTTGTCTTCCAGCAGAATGCCCGGGCTTAGCTTGGCGATCACCGCCAGGCGCCGCTTCAATTCCTTGTCCATTGGCGGGGCATGGGTCGCAACGGCGTCGCTGTCGGTCTCGATCCGCATTTCCGCCCCGTGACCGCCGACCGACGGAAATTGATCCGGGGCAAAAATCAAATCGATGTCGTTCAGCGAACGCCCGCTCACCATTGCGAGCGCACCCGAGGTCCGCACCAGCAGGCGGTGGAGGGTTTTCGCAAGACCGGGCGGCACCCACACTTCGCGCGGCGTCGGCGCCAGATCGAGCAACGTCCCGTCGATATCGAGCAGGATCGCGGTCTGATTCAGATGCGGCACCAGCGAGGCCGGCACCGGGATGGTTTCCGGCGAATCGTCCTGTTCCGATGATTTATCGTCTCGCAAGCGCGCCTCGGCTAAATCCGGATCTACCAAGTCTTCACTCATCTCATTCTACTCCAGAAAGGCAAGCGGCCGTGCAACCGATTCCAGCGCCCGGCGCTCGGCGGCGACTGCGTAACGCCAGGCGATAACAGCCGCCGCCACCATCAATCCCGCGCCAAGCAGATAGCCGGCGAAAACGCTGCTGCGTGATCCGGTATCAATCAGCGCCCCGAACAAAGCGGGACCGGCAACGCCGCCGATTCCTGTTCCAATCGAATAAAACAGCGCAATCGCGAGCGCACGGACCTCGAGCGGGAAGGTTTCGCTGACTGTAAGATAGGCCGCGCTCGCGGCGGGTGAAGCGAAGAAAAAGATTACCATCCATGCAATAGTCTGGGTCTGCGCGCTCAAGGCGCCGATCGAAAATAAATAGCCCGTAAGCGCCAGCAGAATGCCCGACACGCCATAAGTAAGCGTGATCATCACGCGGCGCCCCAGCGTGTCGAACAGCCGGCCGAGCAGTAAAGGCCCGAGGAAATTGCCGGCCGCGAACGGGAGGATATACCATCCGATCTGGCTCGCCGGAATGCCGTAGAAGTCGCTCAGCACAAGCGCAAAGGTGAAGAAGATCGCATTGTAGAAAAACGCCTGGGCGACCATCAGCGCCAGTCCGACCAGCGCGCGCTGGCGATAGGTGACGAACAGCGTGCGTACCACTTCGCGGAGCGGTGTGTGATCGCGCATCCTGAGCTTAACTTTCCGAAAGGCATGCTGACGCTGGTCTTGCACATCTCCGATTACCGAACGTTCGATCTCGTCGACGATAGCGTGGGCTTCATCGGGACGGCCATGGATCATCAGCCAGCGCGGGCTTTCGGGAATCCACATCCGCATCACAAACACCACGAGGCCGAGACACGCGCCGGTGAAATATGCGATCCGCCAGCCGAGATCGGGGTCGATCACCGCGGGATCGAGCAGCACGATCGCGCTGGTAGCGCCAATGGCCGCGCCTAGCCAGAAGCTGCCGTTGATCACAAGGTCGGTCCATCCGCGATAACGCGCCGGCACCAGTTCCTGGATCGTCGAATTGATTGCGGTGTATTCGCCGCCGATCCCGGCGCCGGTGAGAAATCGAAACAGCGCATAGCTCGCGACATCCCAGGACAGCGCCGTAGCCGCGGTGGCGGTGAGATAAAGCGCCAGCGTGATGAAGAACAGTTTTTTGCGGCCGATACGATCGGTGAGCCAGCCGAACCCGAGCGCCCCGAGCACGGCACCGGCGAGATAGGCGCTGTTGGAAAATCCGACGTCTAAGTTCGTGAAATGCATCGTCGGACTTTCTTTCAGCGCACCCGACAGCGAGCCGGCCAGCGTGACCTCCAGTCCATCCAGAATCCAGGTGATCCCGAGCGCAAGCACGACGCGGGTGTGAAAGCCGCTCCAGGGCAGGCTGTCGAGACGCGCCGGAATGCTGGTTTCGATAATGCGATCATCGCCGCTTGGCGCAAGCGAAGACACCGGAGCGTCGTGATTAAATGCCGGGCTGGGCTGCGAATTCATGATCGGACCAATGAGAAAGCCGTGGGAACCCTGCGTTCCGGCTTCTCAAGCGAGATAACGGCACCGTTATGGCCTGCCACTTCTACTAACGTTTGCGCGCCAGGTGAGTTCCCGCATTGCGGCAAGGAACCGATCCGCTTCAGCCTTGTTTTGCCTGAGATGATATGGAGTTGACCATGGTTCAACGGCAGAAAACCGCGCGTTCGCGAAAGACATCGGCACGCAAGACCAGCCGCAGCAATGCTCGCAAGACGACGGCCCGCAAGGCCAGTTCGACGCGGACAAAATCATCGCCGAAAAAGGCCTCGCCAAAGCGCTGGTCGCAGCGCGTGACCCGCGAGAGCGACGCGCTCGATCTGAAGCGCGGCGTTTTCACGCTGAGCGACCCCAAGCGAATCGCCGCGTCGCTCAAGCGCTCGGCGGAAAGCAGTTCGCGCCGCAAGACCGGCGCCTATCGCTCCGCCCTGTCGATGCTGACCTTCTATATCAACCGCGCCGGAAAGACGTTGCCAAAGACGCAACGCGACCGGCTGCAGCGCGCCAAGACCGAATTGAAACATCAGTTCGGAAGAGAATAGATGTTGTTCGGGCGAAGTGAGTGATCGACCCACAGCCGTCATACCCGCGAAGGCGGGTATCCAGTAATCGCTGTCCTAGAATTAGAAATCGAGAGGTCTCGGCGTACTGGATCATCGCTTTCGCGGATAATGACACCTTCAATATGACCAACTTAAGCCGCGCGGATATTCGCCATGAAGCGGGCGAGCTCTTCGCGCAGCCGCGTGCTCTCGGTCGACAGGGTTTTGGCCGAATTCAACACCTCCTCGGAGGCGGAGCCGGTTTCCGTTGCGCCGCGATTGACCTGCATGATGTTCGCGGCGGCCTGGTGAGTGCCTTGCGCGACGCTCTGGACGCTGCGAGCGATCTCCTGGGTGGCCGCGCTTTGCTGCTCTACCGCGCCGGCAATCGACGATGCGATGCTCGAAATCTGTCCGATGGTGCCGCCGATCTCCTTGATGGCTGCCACCGACTCCTGCGTCGCGCCCTGCATCCCGAGGATGTGCGAGGAGATCTCATCGGTCGCTTTCGCGGTCTGGCTGGCCAGCGACTTGACCTCGGAAGCGACGACGGCAAATCCGCGGCCGGCCTCGCCGGCGCGGGCGGCTTCGATGGTCGCATTCAGCGCCAGCAGATTGGTCTGCTCGGCGATCGCCGTGATCAGTTTGACGACGTCGCCGATCTCTTGCGCGGCGCGCGACAACTTACCGATCCGGCCGTCGGTCTGCTGGGCCTGAAGCACCGCGGCCTCCGCGATCTTGTTGGACTCGCGGACCTGCCTGCCGATCTCATCGACGGAGGCGGAAAGCTCCTCCGTCGCGGTAGCGACCGATTGCATGTTGCTTGACGCTTGCTCGGAGGCACCGGCGACTTTACTGGACAGGCTCTGCGTGGTGTCCGCGGTTCGCGTCAGCGTTCCCGCCGCCTGCTCGAGCTGAACGGCTGATGCCGACACGCTGGACACAATCGCGCCAACTGCCGCCTCGAAATCATCCGCAAAGCGAATCAGTTCGGCGCGCCGCGCCGCGCTGCTCACCTGGTTTTGCGCATCCTGCGCCGCGGCGTCGCGTTCGGCCTTGGCGATGGCCTGCATCTTGAACTCTTCCACCGCGCCCGCCATCTCGCCCAGTTCGTCCCCGCGCCCCAGGGTTGGCAGCACGACGTCGAAATTGCCGCCTGCGAGCTCGCGCATCGCCTTGCACATCGCCGTCATCGGCCGGGCAATTCCCTTGCCCAACAGTAGCGCCAATGCGCTGCCGATCAGGAAGCCACCACCCGCGAGCATCACGATCAGCCGCTCGGTCTCGCTGGCGATCGCATCCGATTCGGCTTCAAGCCGTTGCTGGTCAGCGAGCAGGCCCGCCTTCATCGCGCTCGCGCCCTTTAAGATCGCAGCCGCGGAGTCGGCCATCTCGGCAACCAAGCCATCGATGGATTTCGAATTCTCGATCAGTCTGGTCAGCGCCTGCCGATAGTCTTCAAGCAGGGCGGAGGCCTCCTTGAGGCCCTGCACGATCTTTTCGTTGGTCGACGATATCGCAGCAACCGAGTTCTCGGCGAATTTGAGGCGGGCCAGCGCGCTGGCGGCAACCGCCTGGTCCGAATTGATGACGAAAGTATCGGCGAGCGCGGTCACCGTCTGGAACTGCGCGGCAGCTTTTTTCGCGCCGAAGTCGATCGCCTGAAGCTCCGCATCGTCAGCGTTGCTGGGGAGATCGTCGAGCTTGTAGCGCAGCATGTTGCCGCCGCGGACCAGCTGATTTTGCGTCACAAGCGCGCTGTCGCGCTTGACCTTGAGAATATCGGCAAAGATNTTTGTGAAGGTGTGGAATTCGCGGGCGAGGCGCGTGACCTGGTCAAGGCGGNCAGNNTTCGTAGNGCCCTTCATCGACCGATCGATGGCATCNTTCAGGCTTGCCTCGGCGCTCAGAGCGGCTTTGGCATCGTCTTCCTTTGCTGTCACCACATAGTGTCGCGCCAGCGCCTGGTACGAAATCAGCTCGCGGTCGATATTGCGCGCCAGATCGGCTTCCGAAACGCTGTTTCGGTAGGATGCGGCCCCGGCGGAGACACGCTCGAAGCCGAGGTAGGCGATGCCCATGGTGACGGCGGAGACCGCGAGCACAACGGCAAAGCCCAGCATGATTTTGGCGCGAAATCGCAAGGTCGGGAGCTTTGGGGATATCGATTGCGGCCAGATACGCTTTGATAATCCCACCACGAACCCCCGTCTTCCCTCAAAAAGCAACAGAACCCGGGAGCGGCTGGCCCCTGGGTTCGTGCGGAAACTAGGGCAGAATGGATAAAAGGGCGTAAACTTAGGTCGGCCCTCAGGCGGGCCGTGCACTGCGCTGGGAATCCCGGCCAGCGCCGACTCCGCCCACTCCAATGATGCGGCATCACAATGACTTCGCCGACGAAATTCCCAGTTGCAAAGTCCCGGCCCCGTGCTTCTAATCGGAACAAGCAAAAAGCAATCGGGAGGTAACACGCGTGTCTACAGTCAAATTGACGGTGAACGGCAAGGCGGTCTCGGCCGACGTTGAGGACCGCACCCTTCTTGTCCAGCTCCTGCGCGACCATCTGAACCTGACCGGCACCCATGTCGGCTGCGACACCAGCCAGTGCGGCGCCTGCGTCGTGCATATCGATGGCAGGGCGGTCAAATCCTGTACGGTGCTGGTCGGACAGGCCAACGGAGCCAACGTCGTCACCATCGAGGGCATCTCGAGGGGCGACCAACTGCATCCAATGCAGGCGGCATTCCGCGATAATCACGGGCTGCAGTGCGGCTACTGCACCCCGGGCATGATCATGTCGGCGATCGATATCGTCAACCGCTACGGCGGCAAGCTCGACGAGGACACCGTCCGTCACGAGCTGGAGGGCAATATCTGCCGCTGCACCGGCTACCACAATATCGTCAAGTCGGTGCTCGATGCCGCCGGCCGCATGAACGTCGCGCAAGCCGCGGAATGATCTGCAGCCTGCGCGGTCAGAACTTTCGAAATTAAAAAACCGGCTGCGAGCTGCGCTTTCGAGGATTTCCGCGCAGGTGATGCGGTCCGACAGGGAGAGATACGATGGGTGTTGAAGGTATTGGCGCAAGCGTGTTGCGCAAGGAAGACCGGCGGTTCGTCACTGGCAAGGGCCGTTACGTCGATGACATCAAGCTTGTGGGCACGACCTATGCCTATTTCGTGCGCAGCCCGCACGCGCATGCCAAGGTGAAGGGCATCGATCCGGCGGCGGCGATGAAAATGCCCGGCGTGGTCGGCGTGCTCACGGGCAAGGAGCTAGTCGATGACAAGATCGGCAATTTGATCTGCGGCTGGGCGATCACCTCCAAGGACGGCACCCCGATGAAGATGGGCGCGTGGCCGGCGATGGCGCCGGAGACGGTGCGCTTCGTCGGTCAGGCGGTCGCGGTGGTCATTGCCGAAACCAAGAACCAGGCGCGCGATGCGGCGGAAGCCGTCGTCGTCGATTACGAAGTACTCCCGGCCGCGGCCGATATTCGCGCCGCGATCAAGCCGGGCGCGCCGCAGCTGCATCCCGAAGCGCCGGGCAACGTGATCTACGACTGGGCGCTTGGCGATGAAGCCGCGGTGAATGAGGCCTTCAGCAAGGCCGCCAACGTGGTGTCGCTCGAACTCACCAATAACCGGCTGGTGCCGAATGCAATGGAGCCGCGCTCGGCGCTCGCCGACTACAACGAAGCCGAAGAGCATTTTACGCTGTACACGACATCACAGAATCCGCATGTCGCACGGCTGGTATTGTCGGCATTCTACAATATCGCGCAGGAGCACAAGCTGCGGGTAATTGCGCCCGACGTCGGCGGCGGCTTCGGCTCGAAGATCTACATCTATCCGGAAGAGATGGTAGCCCTGTGGGCCTCCAAGAAAGTACGGCGCCCGGTGAAATGGACCAGCGATCGCACCGAGGCCTTCCTGACCGATGCGCATGGCCGCGATCATATCTCGAAGGCCGAGATGGCGTTCGACAAGGACAACAAGATCCTGGGGCTGCGGGTCAAAACCCACGCCAATCTCGGCGCCTACATGTCGCTGTTCTCCTCGGCGGTCCCGACCTATCTGTACGCAACGCTGCTGTCGGGCCAATACAATATCCCTGCGATCTATGCAGAGGTCATCACCGTCTATACCAACACCACGCCCGTCGACGCCTACCGTGGCGCGGGCCGGCCTGAAGCGAGCTATCTGCTCGAGCGGCTGATGGAAACCGCGGCGCGGCAGTTGAAGGTCGATCCGGCGGAATTGCGCCGCAAGAACTTCATTACCCAGTTTCCGTATCAGACGCCCGTGATCATGGCCTACGACACCGGCGATTTCGGCGCGTCACTCGATGCGGCGTCGAAGGCGATCGATTACGCCGGCTTCCCGGCGCGNAAGGAGAAGGCCAAGAAGGAGGGNAAGCTNCGCGGCATTGGCTTNTCCTGCTACATCGAGGCCTGCGGCATTGCGCCTTCGAAAGCGGTCGGCAGTTTAGGGGCCGGAGTGGGTCTGTGGGAATCCGCGGAGGTCCGCGTCAATCCAGTCGGCACTATCGAAATCCTCACGGGCTCGCATAGTCACGGCCAGGGCCACGAGACGACGTTTGCGCAACTGATCTCGGAACGTCTCGGCGTTCCGATCAGCCAGGTTTCCATCATCCACGGCGACACCGACAAGGTGCAGTTCGGCATGGGCACTTACGGCTCGCGCTCGCTTGCGGTCGGTGGTTCCGCCATTGTCAAGGCGATGGAGAAGGTCGAAGCCAAGGCCAAGAAGATCGCTTCGCATCTGCTCGAAGCGTCCGAGGGCGACATCGTCATCGAGAACGGCGAGTTCAAGGTCACCGGCACCGACAAGTCGATCGCGCTGCCGATGGTTGCGCTCGCCGCCTACACCGCGCACAACCTGCCCGACGGCATGGAGCCCGGCCTGAAGGAGACGGCGTTCTACGATCCCACCAACTTCACCTTCCCGGCGGGCGCCTATATCTGCGAACTCGAAGTCGATCCCGGTACCGGCAAGACCTCCTTCGTCAATTTCGTCGCCGCCGACGACTTTGGACGGCTGATCAACCCGATGATCGTCGAGGGCCAGGTCCATGGCGGCCTCGCCCAAGGCATCGGCCAGGCGCTGCTGGAAAGCGCGGTCTATGATGCCAGCGGCCAACTCGTGACCGCGTCGTTCATGGACTACACCATGCCGCGCGCCGACGACCTGCCGTCGTTCAAATTGTCGCACACCACGACGCTGTGTCCGGGCAATCCGCTCGGCGTCAAGGGTTGCGGCGAGGCCGGCGCGATCGGCGCGTCCGCCGCCGTTATCAACGCCATCACGGACGCGATCGGCAACAACAAGCTGGAAATGCCGGCGACACCCGATCGGGTGTGGCACGCCATTCAAGGGTGATTATTCGTCATTCCGGGACGACGCGAAGCGTCGAACCCGGAATCTGAAACACGGCTTGAACCTCGAGATTCCGGGTCTGCGCGCAAGCGCGCATCCCGGAATGACGCGGAGAGCCAAAAGGGAAAGCTTCAGGGAGTACCGCCATGTACGAGACTACCTACCATCGCCCCGCCTCTGTCGACGAAGCCGCGGCGCTTTTTGCAAAAGGCTCGGACTCGAAATATCTCGCCGGCGGCCACACGCTGCTTCCCGTGATGAAGCAGCGGCTGGCTTCGCCTTCGGACGTGATCGATCTCGGCAAGATCAAGGAACTTGTCGGCATCGAGGTGTCGGGCGATGCGCTGACCATCAAGGCCGCGACGACCTATTTCGACATCCTGGAGAGTGCTGAGGCCAAGAAGACGATTCCCGCCATCGTGCACCTGGTCTCGGTGCTCGGCGATCCCCAGGTGCGCTATCGCGGCACCATAGGCGGCTCGATCGCCAACAACGATCCCGCTGCGGATTTTCCCGCCGCGGTGCTGGCACTCGGCGCGACGGTGAAAACCAACAAGCGGTCGATCGCGGGTGACGATTTCTTCAAAGGCCTGTTTTCGACGGCGCTGGAAGACGGCGAGATCATCACCGCGATCTCCTTCCCGATTCCGGCCAAGGCCGGTTATTCGAAGATGCGTCATCCAGCCTCGCGCTTTGCGCTGACCGGCGTGTTCGTCGTGAAGACCAAATCGGGCGACGTCCGTGTCGCGGCCACCGGTGCGTCGCAGAACGGCGTGATGCGGATACCTGCCATCGAGTCGGCGCTGAAGGCGAACTGGTCGCCCGGGGCGCTCGACAGCGTCAACATTTCCGCCGACGGGCTCCTGACGGATATCCATGGCTCGTCAGCCTACCGCGCCAATCTGGTCAAGGTGATGGCGCAGCGCGCGGTCAGCGAGGCCGGCTGATCGCTTGCAACGCAGATGCAACAAGCGGCGCGCCAGCAATGCGCGCCGCTTTGCATTTAGCCATATTGTGACCGAATCGCGCTTGCCACGCTCCCCGACAGGCGGGACAATTAGATAACTAAAGAATACGGGAGCGCCCATGAAGTTCGGCATTTTCTACGAGCATCAGCTGCCGCGGCCGTGGAACGATGGCGCCGAGCACAGGCTGTTCCAGGAGGCGCTCGACCAGGTCGAACTCGCCGACAAGCTCGGCATCGACTATGCCTGGGAAGTCGAGCATCATTTCCTCGAGGAGTATTCGCACTCCTCCGCGCCGGAGATTTTTCTCGCGGCGTGCTCGCAGCGCACAAAAAACATCCGGCTCGGCCACGGCATCTGCCTGATGCCGCCGAAATATAATCACCCGGCGCGGGTCGCCGAACGTATCGCCACGCTCGATCTCGTCTCCAACGGCCGCGTCGAGTTCGGCACCGGTGAGAGCGCTTCACTGATGGAGCTCGGCGGTTTCAATGTCGGCTTCGATCCGATCGAGAAGCGGCGGATGTGGCAAGAGGGCGTTGAACAGTGCACCAACATGATGGTGATGGACCCTTACCCCGGCTTCAAGGGCGAGTTCTTCGAGATGCCCTGCCGCAACGTGGTGCCCAAGCCGGTGCAAAAACCACATCCGCCGCTATGGGTCGCGTGCTCAAACCGCGAGACCATCAAGCTGGCGGCGCGCTACGGCATCGGGGCGCTGACCTTTGCGTTCGTCGATCCGCGCGAGGCGCGGCAATGGGTCGATGACTACTACCGCATCTTCAAGGAGGAATGCGTGCCGATCGGTCACGCGGTCAATCCCAATGTCGCGATGGTCACCGGGTTCTCGGTCCACCCGGACGAGATGGAATCGCGCCGCCGCGGCGAGGACGGTTTGCGATTCTTTCGTTACGGGCTGGCGCATCATTATATCTT
>JGI12053J15887_10000970_pt1 | contig 12702 bp, 10 predicted proteins | sample MedBloCAOM1_O3_FD_15887 | JGI IMG/M metagenome (IMG submission 15887)
CTCGCCGAACGCGATCCGTCCCTGCTGAACGAGCTGGAGCTTTCCGCTGCAGTAGCCGCTACCGACGACAAGACCCTGCTTGCGCAGTTCAAGAAGGCAATCACCGAGGCCACCCGCACCCACGGTTTTGTCGAATATCGCAAGATGCGCAGCTGGGTGCAGGGGGTCGAGAGTGTGGTCGACCGGTTAGAGGGTCTGATTAAAAGCGGCCGAGCGGAATTGGTCTTGCAGCTGCTCGATTATCTCTTCGCGCGGATGGATGAAGCGCTCAAGAATATAGACGACTCTGATGGCGGAGGGGCTGACGTGTACGCCAAGGCCCGCGAAATCCATCTCGCGGCTTGCCGCGAGGCGAAGCCTGATCCGGTCGCGCTTGCGCGGGCCTTGTTCGCGCGCGAGGTGGATTCGGACTGGGAGTTCTTTCATGGGGCGAGCGAGGCATATGAGGATATCCTGGGGGACGCCGGGCTCGCTGAGTACCGCAGGCTTGCGAGCGCAGCGTGGCAGAAAATANGGCCGCTACGTGCGACCGGGCGCCAAGGGCAGGACGATGAGTTCAGTGCCCGACANGTGCTCGGAGCTATTCTTGAAAGTTTTGCCGAACGGGAGGGTGATGTCGANGGCATCATCGCCATCCGAGCCAAGGACCTCTCGACCGCGTACGACTATCTCTGCATCGCAGAGCTGTGCCTCGACGATGCTCGCGAGCCGGAGGCGCTGAAATGGGTCGAGGATGGGCTGTGGCAATTCGAGGACGACCCTGATGAACGCCTGATCTTCTTTGCATCCGATCTTTACAGGCGGATCGGGCGCGAGGAGGATGCCAACAAACTGCTGTGGCGCACGTTCGAGCGGCGTCCGAGCATCGCGCTATACAAGCGGCTCAAATCCGCCGCCGGGACCGACCGGATGCGGGTTGATGCCGTCCGCGACAGGGCCCTCGCGTGGCTGCGGGCCCAGGTCGGAGAACCAGTGCGGCGCGCTGGTATGCCATGGTGGTCACCGGCCGAGATTCTTGTTCGGTTGGCCATGGCGGAAGGACTGCTGATCGACGCGTGGATGGTTGTCAATGCGCATCGCTGCAGCGAAAAACTTCTCGAAGAGCTTGCTGAAGCGAGTGAACAGAGCCATCCCGCCGAAGCGTTGAAGGCCTATACCGATCGTGTCGAACGAATGATCGGTCTTGGCGGCCAGGGCAATTATGAATACGCTTGCAACATCATCAAACGCATGCGGCTCCTTCGGGAGGCTCTCGGCGAAACCAGGCAACACGCCGCCTATCTTGACGATCTGAGGAGTCGTCACAAGGCAAAGCGGAATTTCATGAAGCTGTTGACGGCAGGTGATGGGTGACGAGCGCCGGCGGACCCATCATTCGGCAACGGCAAGATCCAGTCGTGGGCCGGTGCAGGCCCGAGGGGTCTCGATGAAGCTTGGCTGGCAGCCACGGAAATGGCTAGACAAAAAGCGTAAATTGGGCTTTCGCGGCTATCCGGTCGGCACCATCGCCTTCTACGGACCGGACGCCGAGCGTGCCAGCAAGGTGGCTGTAGCCATCATCGTTGCGCCGGACACCGAACCGATCGCTTTGCGGAGGTGGTTCGCCGAGAGCGGCGATGTGCGGAACGATGCAGCGATATTCGAGGAAATTGCCTTGTTTCTTCGAGGCCATGAGGTGCACTCGGTGGCGATGACCAAGGAAATGATGGGCTGCCCGCATGAGGAGGGGATCGACTATCCCGAAGGCGAGGCCTGTCCTGATTGCCCGTTCTGGGCCGGTCGCGCTCGTCCGTTTGGCGCGTAGCAGCGTCCTTGGTGCGAGAGGCTGGCAGCGAATTTCCCGCTCTTATCGAGCGCGAAAAACTAGCGCGATACCGCAAGCTGTTTGCGGTCGAGTGTCATCGTCCGCGAAAAGCGGGTTTGCGTTTCTCAATGAACGCGGTTCGTCCTTCGACGTAATCGGCCGACGCGAAACACGCATCGACCGCGATTTGTGCCGCGACAAGATTGCGCTTGTCGGGATCCCTGGTTGCTTCATTCACGCAGAGCTTGACCGAATTTATCGTCAGCGGCGCATTGCTGCCGATCGCCGCCGCATAGTCGCGCACATAAGTTTCGATGTTGGGGGTCGGGACAACTCGATTAACCAGACCCATCTGCAAGGCTTCTGTCGAGTCGAACTGTCGTGCGGTATAGAAAATCTCTTTCGCAAACGAGGGACCAACGACGTCGACAAGACGCTTGATTCCATCATAGGCATAACCGAGGCCAAGTTTGGCGGCGGGGACCGCGAAGCTGGCATTTTCCGCGGCCAGCCGAAGATCACAGCATAACGCCACGCTCAAGCCGCCCCCGATGCAATAGCCCTGGATCATCGCGATCGTTGGTTTGGGAAAGTCGATGATAGCGGCGTTCGCCTGTCCCGCAATCCTGTTGTATTCCAATATGTTTTCGCGTGACGAACGTTTCTCTGCGAATTCCGAAATGTCGGCGCCGGAAATGAACGCCTTGCCGCCGGCACCGCTCAGGACCACCACCCGGATTTGATCATCATTTTCAAATTCGGTCATAATTTCCGGGACCGCCTTCCACATATCCACAGACACGGCGTTATGCCTTGCGGGATTGTTGAATTGCATCCAGCCGATCGGTCCATCTTTTCTGGCGATCATCCGCTCGGTACTGGTCTTCATGGGATCCTCCCGCAGGCGTTCTTGCCTGCAATCGTGATTATCGAAACGCGCGTGATTTAGACGATTTTTCGGGCGCGAAACTCTGCGATCGCCTTGTCGTCATAGCCGTATTCTTTCAGTATTTCGTCGGTGTGTTCGCCTTTTTCAGGCGTCGGACGCGCGATATGACTCGGTGTGCGATTAAGCTTGACGGCCTGATTGACGACCTCGACCTTGCCGAGGGATCCATGCTGCACCGGCGCGGCCATGCCGAGATGCCGGACTTGAGGGTCCGCAAAAACTTCGTCCATTCGATTGATCGGGCCGCAGGGAACGCCCGCTTTATTCAGCTTCGCAATCAGCACACTGCTCGACTGCTGCCTGGTGACGTCAGAGATAATCTGATTGATGGCGAACCGGTTTTTCGAGCGGGACGCTTCGTCGGCAAAAAGCGGATCTTCGAGCAGATAAGCGAGATCGAGCGTCTGGCAAAAGCGTGCGAAGATATGCTTGCCTGCCGCCGCAATATTGATGTGGCCATCGCTGGTGGGAAACACGCCGGTCGGAATGCTGGTCGGATGGTCGTTGCCGGCCTGGCCCGGAACGTCCTTGGCGATCAGCCAACGCGCGGCCTGGAAATCCAGCAGCGAGATTTGTGCGCCGAGCAGCGACGACTGCACCCACTGACCTTCGCCAGAAACTTCGCGTTCCAGCAAAGCGACCAAAATTCCCATCGCGCAGAAAATGCCGGCGCCGAGATCCGCGACGGGAATGCCGACGCGCACCGGACCTTGACCTGGAAGACCCGTGATCGACATCAACCCGCCCATGCCTTGGGCAATTTGATCGAAACCCGGACGCTCGCGATACGGTCCGTCCTCACCGAAGCCGGAAATCGAACCATAGACGATGCGCTTGTTGATCGAACGAACACTCTCGTAATCGATCCCAAGGCGAAATTTCACGTCCGGCCGGTAGTTCTCGATTACGACATCGGCGGTTTCGACCATCCGTTTGAAGATTTCGATGCCGTCTTTTTCTTTCAAATTGAGCGTGAGGCTTCGCTTGTTGCGATGAAGGTTCTGGAAATCGGGCCCATGGCGCGGGCCGCCCATGTCGCTCTCGTCGAGGCCTTTGGGGAGTTCGATCTTGATGACATCGGCGCCCCAGTCGGCAAATTGCCGCGCTGCCGTCGGTCCCGCCCGCACCCGCGTGAGATCGAGCACCTTGAAACGGGCGAGCGCCTTCGAGGCAGGGGTGAAAGACATGCGATTTGCTCCAATTCGCTTTATTCAAGCTGCCGGGTTCAGGCGATCGATGCCATATGACGCGGTTCAAACTCCAGCCAGGCCGCGGCTCCGACCGCGAAATCGTCCAGGGGTGAGGTCGTAACCTTCAGCGTCAACGCGCCCTCGCGCGACTTTACAACGTAATCCCAGTGCTCCCCAAGAAACGCACGTTCAAGAACGATGACTCCGATCGAAGTGCAGCCGTCCCTCGCGGTCGACGGCACGCTTGAAAGCCGCATGCTATGCGGCCGTACCGAAAACACGGCTTTTCCCTGCGAAGGCACATCTCTCTCAAATGCGGAGCGCGGCAGCGCAAAGCCGTCGAACGAAATCTCAGAACCATCGCTGGTGCCCTCGATGAAATTGGTGCGTCCGATGAAGCCTGCCACAAAACGCGTCTTCGGATTGTTATAGAGCGCGCGTGGATGATCGACCTGCTCGATGTGCCCGTGGTTCATGACGGCAATTCTATCTGATGTCACCATGGCTTCCGCCTGGTCATGCGTCACGTAAACGGTGGTCACGCGAAATTCGTCATGCAAGCGCCGAATTTCAAAACGCATCTCCTCCCGCAAGGTCGCGTCCAGATTGGACAAAGGCTCGTCCAGCAACAGGACGGAGGGCCGGATGACAATCGCGCGCGCGAGCGCCACCCGCTGCTGCTGACCGCCGCTGAGTTCAGCAGGATAACGGTCGGCAAGGTGGTTCATATGTACGACTTCCAGCATTTCGCCGACGCGACGTTTTACCTCGGCGTCCGGTATCCTGCGTAGCTCCAATCCAAACGCGACGTTTTGTTCGACGGTCATGTTCGGCCAGATGGCGTAGCTCTGGAAGATCATCGACATCTGACGCCGGTCCGGCGGAATCGAGCCGGCAGGCGAGGAGAGGACCTGACCGTCCATCTCGATGGTGCCGAGAGTGGGGTCGACAAAACCGGCGATCATCCGCAAGGTCGTCGTTTTGCCGCAACCGGAGGGCCCGAGCAGCGAGACGAATTCCCCCGATTGCAGTTCGAGGTCGATGCCATCGACCGCGAGAAAAGCGCCAAAACGCTTGCTGAGACCGCTTAGTTTGAGCCTGCTCAACTAACTTCTCCGCAGCATGAAATCGCGTCCGATTATCTTGGATCCGATGCCGGCGATTGCCACCGTCGCGATCAGGAGGATCACGCCAAGCGCTGACAGCACCTCGAAATTGCCTTCCTCCGAGAGGTCAAACAGCATGACCGAGATGACCCGCGTATTTGGCCCAACGAGGAAGACCGCCGAGGAGAGTTCTCGCGTCGCCGGGATGAAGACCAGGATCCAGGCGCCGGCGAGACTTTTCTTCAGGAGCGGGATCAGCACCTTTCGAATCGCGAGCAGGCGGCTGCCGCCGAGAATTCGGACCGCCTCTTCCATTTCCGGGTTGATGCTGCGGAGCCCTGCCGCACTCGATGTATAGGCGATCGGCAGAAAGCGCGTGGTAAAGCCCAGGATCAGGATTGTCGCGGTGCCGTAGAGCGCCAGCGGAGGCGGCGCGTACGCGGCATAAAAGCCGATCGCGAGCACGATGCCCGGAACCACGAAGGGAGCGACGCAGAGAAAAGCCAGGACATTGCTCCAGGGCACCAGCTTTCGACTGACCACATAGGCTATTGCCAGTGACAGGCTGATCGCCGCGAAAGCCGTCACGGCTGAATAGACGAAGGTGTTGAGGATCGTCTGTTTCGCCTGGGTCTGCTCGGCGAGAAGATAATAGAAATTATGGAACGTCAGATTGTCGATGCTGAACCCACGGCCCCAGGCTTTGGCGAAGGCGGCCTGAAGCAGCACCAGCATCGGAAGAAAAACCGAAAGCGCACACACCAAAAGCGCATAACCGAGCATAACCCAGCGCCAAGGCCCCAGAGCGATCATCCGCCGTTCGCCACCCTTGCCGGTGACGGAGGTGTAGCCTCTGCGGCCCAATATCCTGCGCTGTAACCAGAACATCAGAATAGTAATGGCGAGCAGGGGCATCGCGTAGGCCGCCGCCTCCTCGACCCGGACCGGATATTCGAAAAATTGCCAGAGCTGCGTCGACACCACGTTGAAGCGGGCTGGCAAGGCGATCAGCGCGGGCGCGCCGAACAGTGCGATGGCTTCAAGAAAGCTGATGATGATGCCGCCGATGATCGCGGGGGTCACCAACGGCAATGTAATGCGCAAAGTGGTCCGAAGCGTGCGGGCGCCGAGTATATTCGCGGCGTCCTCCATTTCAGACGAGACCAGGTCGAGCGCCGAACTCGTGAATACAAAAGTATAAGGAAACGACGTCACGGCTATGACCACAATCAGGCCCGTCATCGAATAGATATTGAAGATGCCGTGCCCGGCACCGGTCAGCGCCATCCAGACCCTGTTGAGCCATCCGGAATTTGGACCCGCCAGAAGAATCCACCCGATCGCGCCGAGATAGGGCGGCGTCACAAAGGCTGCGAACACCATCAGCCGAATGAACGCCTTGCCCGGCATATCGGTGCGAGAAATCGCCCACGCGATCGGGACACCAAAGCAGGTGGCAAGCAGGGCAACGCCGATGCCAAGTTCCAGTGAGTTCGCAAGCGCCTGGAGATGTCGAACGTTGCCATAGGCAACCCGGTAGTTGGCGAAGGTAAGGCGTCCGCTATCCGTCTCCTGCAGACTCGAAATGATCAGCCGCAAGATCGGATTCAATACGAGAAAGGCGAGCAACGCGATCAGCGCCAGCCACAACAGGATACTGGCGTCGAGACGCCTCAATCTTGATGCAATACCGGAAAATTGTACGGCACGAACGTCGAGAGAATTGTCAGTCACGTTTTCTACCCTGTCGTGACCCAGACCATGATCCGATTAGATTGAGTCGGATCATGGCCTCATCTCTTTGTCTGAGCATGATCTCTTCGGAAAACCGGTTCCCACTTTTCCGGATCATGCTCTAAACGCCGAACGTTTCGCGCCACTGCTTGATGACTTCCGGAACGCCTTTGGTGATTTCGGCGACCGTTGGCCGAATGATCTTCAGATCTTTGGCCGGTTTGGCGATCTTGGAAGCTGGGACTTCGGGTCTGATCGATTCAGTGAAGTGATCTACCCAGATCTGCGAGGCCCCCTCGCTCATCAGGAATTCCATGAACAGGCGTGCGGCATTGGGATGTTTGCAACCCTTCATGATACTGGACGGCGCGATGATAAGCACGCTTCCATCGGTCGGGTAAATCATGGCAAGCGGGTTGCCCTTCCGCACGCTCTCAAGCAGCGTTGCGGCGGGCCCGGACCCCGCTACGGCGCTTTCACCTGCGTTCAGCATCGTGACCGTGTCGTTGATCGAACGCCCTACCCGTGGATTGTTTTTCGCCAGCTTTTCAAAGAACTCCCAGCCGTATTGATTGCGCAGTGTCAGCGCCCAGGTTCCGACGTAGCCGCTGAAGCCGGGGTGACCCAGTGCGATGTTATCTTTCCACCTGGGATCGAGCAGGTCGGTCCAGTTCTTGGGGGCGTCGGCTTCCTTAACCTTGGCGGTGTTGTATCCGATCCCGATCAGGCCTGCGGAAGTGACGAAATAATAGCCGTCGGGATCATAGCCTTTATAGATGTCGAGCACCTTGCTTGAATTTTCCGGAATATATTTCTCGAAAGCACCCCTGGCTTTCAACTCGACCGAGTGACCGATGTCCGTCGAGCTCAAGACATCGCATTGAATGGCGCTGGCCTTGATTTCCTGTGTGATGCGCTGATAGGCGACCTGGGCGGTGGTGCGCAACACGTTGACCTTGATGCCGGGATAGGTCGATTCGAAGCTGCGGCCGAGCGCCTGTGCGGTGATATCGTCCGAATGGGCGGTGTACCAAGTCAGCTCGCCTCCCTCTTTCTTTGCGGCTTCGTACAGTTCCTTCTCGTGAGGCGTCATCGCCGCTGCAGGTTGCGCCAAAGCCTTTGGGCTGGTGCCGAGCACAAGAAGCGCCGAACTGCCTAAAATGAAGCTGCGCCTCCGAATGGGGAACATTGCCGATCCTCGCCTGAATTTCGTTTCTTGTTGAGGCGAGTATGCGGGGATTCCGAGCAGGCTTCAATTCATTCCGCCGGGAATACCCTCACACTTTGGAAGGGCCGGCGTTGCGCTGCACCATGGGCATTCGAGGCCGTCCGAAAGCAACCGCCGCCCGCCTCGCTCATGCTTCGGCGACCGGCCTTCACCAGCAATCAGTTCGTCGCGATAGTGCTCGCGCTTCGTGCCGCCGATGGGCATCCGCTTCGCTCGAACCGCCGGTCGACCGAATCCGCCATGATCGCAATCATTCAATTAGCTGTACAAAATTTTCGTTCGGCTGTGACCTGGCTCTGAAAAGTTCCGTTCGGCAACTCTTTCGTCGCCAGTCGCAACTCTCATCTTTCAATTCAACTCCATCATCAGGAGGCAATCCCGATGCGTTTGCCAACAAGCCTAGGTTTGGTTTCCGCTCTGGCCCTCGCGGTCGCGGGTGCCCTCGCCGACGATCGCGCACCCACCGCGACGCCGATTAAACATGTCGTCGTCATATTCCAGGAAAATGTCTCGTTCGACCATTATTTCGGCACCTATCCGATCGCCCTCAACCTGTCCGGCGAGACACAGTTCATGGCGTCGCCGCGCACTCCAAAAGTCAACGACCTCGTCAACCCGCTCGACGTCGACCATAATTTCAGGCCGCTGGCGGGCGTCGATCTTCTTAACAACAATCCCAACAGCAATCCCACCAATCCGGCGGCTCCCAACAACAGCAAGATCAATGGCACTGGAGCGTCGAATCCGTTCCGGCTTTCACCTTCGCAAGCGCTGACGGCAGATCAGGGACACAACGAAGGCCCGGAGGAGAGCGCGTACAATAACGGACGGATGGACGGCTTCCCGGCCTTCGTCGGAACCGCGGGGCCCTCACCCCGGCATCGGCAGCAAGGCGCTGGTGATGGGGTACTACGACGGCAATACCGTCCACCGCGCTTTGGAATTACGCCCAGCATTTCGCGTTGAACGACAACAACTACACCACTCAGTTCGGCCCTTCGACGCCTGGCGCGCTCAACCTGATCTCGGGCCAGAGCAACGGCTTCGCTGCCACGCTGAATGTTCTCGATAGCTCGGGCAAGCTGCTGCACCCCACCCACGAGGCGTTCGGCGATGCACTCCAGACCGCCGGCATGCTGCGACAGGCTCTTCTTTCGGCGCGGCGAGCGCCATGAAACGTTAGAGAAGGAGGTGCCGTGCTGTAGCTGCGGACCAGCGATGGCGAATGATGCGCCAGAATTACCCCTCCGCCGCCCGCCTTCGCTTACGCTTCGGCGAGACTGGCATTCACCAGCGCAATCAGTTCGTCGCCATAATGTTCGAGCTTCTTGTCGCCGATGCCGGGGACACCACGGAGTTGCTCGAGCGTCGTCGGACGCGAGGTCGCGATGCCCTCTATCGTGGTATCGTGCAACACGACATAGGCCGGCACGCCGTGCTTGCGCGCCACCTCGGAACGCCACGCCCTGAGAGCGCCGACCAGAGCAGGATTGCCGGTTTCGCCATGGCCGGCGGATCGAGGGACCATATCGCCGCGCCTTGATTTGACTCGAGTTGCGCGAATACGGGAGCCGGCGGCCTGCTCGCGCAGCATCACCTCGGTCTCCCCTTTCAACACGCCGCGCGCGGAGTCGGTCAGCTTCAACGCGCCGAAGGCTTCGCTGTCGGGCGCAAGATGGCCCATCGCCACCAATTGCCGCAACGCGGCGCGCCATTGCTTTTCATTGAGTTCGGCGCCGATGCCAAACACCGATATTTTGTCATGCCCGAATTGCTTGACGCGTTCGGTCAGGCGGCCAACCAGAACATCGATCAAATGCATGGCGCCGAAGCGCTGCCCGGTGCGATAGGCGCAGGACAACAGTTTTTGCGCGATCACCTTGCCATTGCGCAGGTTCGGCGGCGACAGGCAGTTGTCGCAGTTGCCGCATTTGGCGGCGCTAGGCGTCTCGCCGAAATATCCGAGCAGGCGGGTGCGCCGGCAGTTCGCGGTTTCGGCCAGACCGACAAGTGCGTCGAGTTTTCCGATCGACACGCGCTTGAACGCTTCCGCGCCGCTCGACTCCTCGATCATGCGGCGCTGCTGCACGATATCCGACAGGCCATACGCCATCCAGGCGCTGGACGGCTTGCCGTCGCGTCCTGCGCGCCCGGTCTCCTGATAATAGGCCTCGATGCTTTTCGGCAGATCGAGATGCGCAACGAAGCGCACGTCGGGCTTATCGATGCCCATGCCGAACGCGATCGTCGCGACGATCACGACGCCGTCCTCGTTGATGAAGCGGTCCTGATGATGGGCACGCCGCTTGGCGTCCAGCCCCGCATGATAGGGCAACGCCGCTACGCCGGCTTTTGTCAGCGCGGCTGCGGTGTCTTCGACCTTGGCGCGCGACAGGCAGTAGACGATGCCGGCGTCGCCGGCGTGGCGCTCGGTGATGAAAGCCTTGAGCTGCGCTGGCGCGTTTTGCTTGTCGACGATTTCATATCTGATATTCGGCCGATCGAAACTCGCGACAAATTGTGGTGTGCCGGCAAGGCCGAGCCGATCGATGATCTCCTTTCGCGTGAGTTCGTCGGCGGTGGCGGTGAGCGCAATGCGCGGCACCTCGGGAAAGCGCTCGGCGATGACAGACAGGCCGATATATTCCGGGCGGAAGTCGTGCCCCCATGCCGACACGCAATGCGCCTCGTCGATCGCAAACAGGGCGATCCGCGCGCGGCCGAGCAAAGCGAGGCAGCGCGGGGTCAAGAGCCGCTCCGGCGCGACGTAAAGCAGATCAAGATCGCCGGCGAGCAGGCGCGCCTCGACCGCGGAAGCTTCGTCAAAGGATAGCGTGGAATTAAGCACTGCCGCCTTGACGCCGGCCTCGAGCAGGCCGGCGACCTGGTCGCGCATCAGCGCGATCAGCGGCGAGACCACGATGCCACAGCCTTCGCGCAGCAGCGACGGCAATTGATAGCACAGCGACTTGCCGCCGCCGGTCGGCATCAAAACCAGGCAATTGCCGCCGTCCACCACATGCCTGACGATCGCTTCCTGCGCGCCCCGAAAGCCGGGCAGGCCGAATACGGAATTCAGGACAGAGAGCGCGTTGGGGACGATGTCGGACCCGCGATGATGGGCCGAGGCGGTGGTGGGAACAGACATGTGGCTTCGGTTGTCCGATTCGGGCGGTCACCATATTCACTTCCAAACCGGCTTCGGGCAAATATTCGTCAAAATCTGCGGAAAATCCCGGCTTTGCCTGTGGGAGCAGGTTCCATTACGATAGCATCTTTCCCGCCCTTGCACCGACAGCCCCGAAATACACTGTGAGCACTTCGCCGGCATGCTGAATCGCGGTACGAAGCAGGCGCGGGAGAAATCATGACGAAGGCGGTTCTTGGTATTATCGGCGGTTCCGGCATCTATGACCTGCCGGGGTTGGAGAACGCGCGCGAGGAGGCGATCCGCGGTCCGTGGGGCGAGCCCTCGGCGCCGGTCCGCCGCGGCAGCATCGCCGGCCTGCCGATCGTGTTTTTGCCACGTCATGACAAGGGTCACCGGCTGTCGCCATCCGACATCAATTACCGCGCCAACATCGACGTGCTGAAGCGTGCGGGGGTCACCGACCTGATCTCGTTGTCGGCCTGTGGCTCGTTCAGGGAGGAATTGCCGCCCGGCGCCTTCGTGCTGGTCGACCAATTCATCGACCGCACCTATAAGCGCGAAAGCTCGTTCTTCGGCAAGGGCTGCGTTGCGCATGTATCGATGGCGCATCCGGTGTCGCCGCGGCTGCGCATCCACCTTGCCGCCGCGGCCGAGGCCGAGGGGATGGCGATCGCGCGTGGCGGCACCTATCTCTGCATGGAAGGTCCGCAGTTCTCGACCTACGCCGAAAGCATGACCTACAAGGGCCTTGGCTATTCGGTGATCGGCATGACCAATATGCCGGAGGCCAAGCTCGCCCGCGAGGCGGAAATCTGCTACGCGACTGTCGCCATGGTGACCGATTTCGATTGCTGGCATCCCGATCATGATGCGGTGACGGTACAGGACATCATCCGGGTGCTGACCACAAACGCCGACAAGGCTAAGGGTCTGGTCGCGCGCCTGGCGAAGGATTTTCCCAGGGAGCACGAGCCCTGTCCGATCGGTTCGGACCGCGCGCTCGACAGCGCTATTATCACCGCCCCGGAAGCGCGCGATCCGGAACTTTTGAAGAAACTCGACGCGGTGGCGGGACGGATCCTGCGCGCCTGAGGTTTTGACTGTCGATGGGTGCATCTTGAAAGTTGATGGCAAACATCTCCGCAGTATCTGGCTCGAGCCCGACGGCTGGTCGGTCGGCGCGATCGACCAGCGGAGGCTGCCGCACGATTTTGTCGTGGCGCGGCTGACGACCTGCGATGGCGCGGCCGACGCTATCCGCTCGATGCTGGTGCGCGGCGCGCCACTGATCGGCGCCACCGCAGCCTATGGCATGGCGCTGGCGATGCGNGCTGACGGATCGGATGCTGCGCTCGATCATGCCTATAAAATGCTGATTGCGACGCGGCCGACGGCGATCAACTTGCAATGGGCGCTCGACGAGATGCGGTCAATGCTGCGGCCGTTGCCGTTGTCGCAACGTACCGCGGCGGCGTATTCGCGCGCGGGCGAGATTGCCGAGGAAGACATCGCCATCAACAAGGGGATCGGCCAGCACGGC
>JGI12053J15887_10000971_pt1 | contig 12699 bp, 11 predicted proteins | sample MedBloCAOM1_O3_FD_15887 | JGI IMG/M metagenome (IMG submission 15887)
CAGGGGCAGCCGCTGCCGCGCCGGCGCTGCCGCCGGGTTCACCCTTGATCGGGCGGCCCGCGGGCAACGAAGCAGCGGCGAAGCTTGCGCCGGTCGCGCCGCCTCCGATTCCGGCGGCGGTGGACAAATTGCCGACAGCAAAGCTGAAACTGCCGCCCGGGTTCAATATCGAGGTTTATGCGGCCGGCATGGCGAACGCCCGTTCGCTGGCCGAAGGCGACAAGGGCACGGTGTTTGTCGGCAGCCGCCTCGTCGACAAGGTCTATGCCATCGCCAACAAGGACGGCAAGCGAACGGTCAAGGTTCTCGCGTCAGGCCTCTATCGGCCCAACGGCGTCGCGTTCAAAAACGGCACGCTCTACATCGCCGAACTCTCGAAGGTCTCCAAGATCGACAAGGTCGAAGACAATCTCGACAGTCCGCCCAAGCCCACCATGATCTACGATAATCTGCCCAAGGACGAAGCCCATGGCTGGAAGTTCATCGCCATCGGGCCCGACAACAAGCTGTACGTCCCGGTCGGGCAGCCCGGCAACAACGTCCTGCATGACGATGCGCACGGTCAGATCAGGCGGATGAATCTCGACGGCAGCGGTGCCGAGGTGGTCGCACGCGGTGTTCGCAACACCGTCGGCTTCGACTGGAATCCGGAAACCAAGCAGCTCTACTTCACCGACAACGGCCGCGACTGGATGTCGGAGGACGTTCCCGAGGACGAGCTCAATCGCGTCACCAAGGTTGGCGAGCATTTCGGCGCGCCTTATTGCCTTCAGGGCAATATTCCGGACCCCGAATTCGGCTGGGGACATTCCTGCAGCGAATTCACACCACCGGTTGGTCTGATGGGCCCACATTCGGCCTCGCTCGGCATGCGGTTCTATACCGGCAACATGTTCCCGAAGAGCTACAAGAACGCCATCTTCGTGGCCCGGCACGGTTCATGGAACCGATCGAAGAAATTCGGCGGGGATATCGTCGTCGTCAAACTGAACAAGGACGGCACGGTCAAGTCCATGGAGCCGTTCATCACCGGCTTCCTGGAAAACAACAGTTACATCGGCCGGCCGGTCGATGTGATGCAAATGAAGGACGGTTCGCTGCTGGTCTCCGACGACTGGAATGGTGCCGTCTATCGCATCACCTACGGCAAGCCGAAGGTCGCTCCGCAGTAACAGCACAGCACAGCATCGTCGTTGCGAGCCAACGGGTCGCGCGAACGCGCGTCCGATGACAGGCTCAGCGAAGCAGTCCAGACCCTTAAAAAGACTGGATTGCTTCGTCGCTTCGCTCTTCGCAATGACGAAGCCACAGTCAGCTATCCCAGGATCGGTCGATGCGTAAAACAATTGTGGCCTTGGCGTTCGTCTTTATCGCATCATCGGGACAAGCGGAGATGATCGAAGAGCGTGCCGCTCCCTGTCTCGCCTGTCACGGCGAGCGCGGACAGTCGGAGACTGAGAATACGCCGTCGCTCGGCGCGCAGCAGCCGCCTTACGCGCTGATCCAGCTCTTCATGTTCCGCGAAAAGCTGCGCGTCTTCGAGCCAATGAACGACATGGCGAAGGCGTTCTCGGACGACGACCTTCGCACATTTTCCGAGTACATCGGCAAATTGCCGAAGCCGGCGCCGCCGGCGGATGCCGGCGATCCGGCGCGGCTGCAGCGCGGCGAGGCGTTGGCGCAGCAGCATCGCTGCAATTTCTGCCACAACATCGACTTCTCCGGCAAAGACAATGTCCCGCGCATTGCAGACCAGCGCGAGGATTATCTCGCCAAGACCATGCGAGAATACAAGGACAACAGCCGTCACGGCTATGACGGCACCATGGCGGAAGTGCTGCAGCCGGTGACGCCGGAGCAGATTTCCGATCTCGCTTATTTTCTCGCCCGCGTGCGCTGAGCGGCCAAACCTTTCGGCCGCACCCCATGGCGCTGCCGATTGGGCAGCGCTACAAGACGGCGTTCAAACGGAGTTATCCATGCAAGACCTCTGGCGTCTGTCGGCCGCGGACCTCGCTTCGCTGATCCGATCGAAAAAGGTTTCAGCGAAAGAGGCGGCGTCGGCGGCGCTGGCTCGGCTTGACGCGGTCAATCCCTCGATCAACGCCGTCGTCGACCATCGGCCGGCCGATGTGCTGGCGCAGGCCGAGGCCATCGATTCGGCGATCGCGCGGAAGCAAGACGTGGGTCCGCTGGCCGGCGTGCCGGTTACCGTCAAGGTCAATATCGATCAGGAAGGGTTCGCCACCACCAACGGCCTCAAACTGCAGCGCGACGTCATCGCGCGCACCAATAGTCCCGTGATCGACAATTTGCGCAAGGCCGGCGCCGTCATTCTCGGACGCACCAACTGCCCGGCGTTTTCGTACCGCTGGTTCACCACCAATCTGATCCATGGCGACACCAAAAATCCGCGTGACCCCGGTATCACACCGGGCGGTTCATCCGGGGGCGCGGGGGCGGCGGTCGCGGCGGGGATCGGGCATATCGCGCACGGCACCGACATCGCAGGATCGATCCGCTATCCCGCCTATGCCTGCGGCGTTCATGGCCTGCGGCCGACGGTTGGCCGTATCGCAGCCTTCAACGCGTCGCTGCCGGAGCGCACCATTGGACCGCAGCTCTCGGCAGTGTCGGGCCCGCTCGCGCGCACCATCGGCGATCTCGGGATTGCGCTGGCGGCGATGTCCGGCAAAGACCCGCGCGATCCCTGGTGGGTGCCGGCGCCGCTCGAGGGCCGCGCAATGCCGAAGCGGGCCGCGATGTGTCTTCAGCCGGACGGTCTTGAAACAGTCCCNGAGGTGAAAGCGGCCGTTGCGGATGCCGCCAAGCGGCTGGAACGCGCAGGATGGGTGGTCGAGGAAATCGAGACAACGCCGCCGCTGCGGGAGGCCGCAGACCTCCAAACCAAACTGTGGCTCGGCGACAGCTATGAAGCGCAGCTGGACGCCGCCGAGCGCGAGGGCGATCCCGGCGCGCTCGCCTGCCTGCGCGGCAACAAGCCTAAGGTTTTTCCGTTTGACGCGGCCGCGTTTTCGAAAGCCCTGACGCGGCGGGCGACATTGGCGCGGGAATGGCTGCAGTTTTTCGAGAAGTATGCTGTTCTGCTGATGCCGGTATCCGGCGAACTGCCGTTCCCCGACGGCCTCGACCGGCGCGATGATGCGTCGTTCGCCCGGGTGTGGCGCGCGCAGCTGCCGCAAATAGCCATTCCCTTTATGGGCCTGCCTGCGCTAACGGTCTCCACCGGATTGGTGGGACGGGTACCCGTCGGCGTTCAGGTCGTCTCCACCCGCTACCGCGAGGATCTGTGCCTGCTCGCGGGCGAGGCGATCGAAGCCGGGGGAACACCGCCGGCGCCGGTTGATCCCGTCAGCTAAGCGAGTCCCGATCAAGGTTGAGAGAAAACGATGGCTGGCATTTACGATTTCACGGCAAAGTCGCTTGCCGGCGAGGACGTTCCGCTGAAACGGTTCGAGGGTCAGGTCTTGCTGATCGTCAACACCGCAAGCGCTTGCGGGTTCACCCCGCAATACAAAGGCCTCGAGGCGCTGCATCAGGAGCTTGCCCCGCGCGGCTTTTCGGTTCTCGGATTTCCGTGCAACCAGTTCGGAAGCCAGGAACCCGGTGATGCCAAACAAATCGAACAGTTCTGCGCCAGCAACTATGCCATCACCTTTCCGATGTTTGCCAAGATCGACGTCAACGGCAGCAACGCGCACCCGCTGTATCAATATTTGAAGAATGAGAAGGCCGGGTTGCTCGGCCCGTCGATCAAATGGAATTTCACCAAATTCCTGGTCGATCGTTCGGGCAAGGTGGTAGCGCGGCATGCGCCGACCGCGAAACCGGAAGGACTTACCCGAGAAATCGAGGCACTGCTGTGAACGAGAAGAATGAGGCCATGAGCGACCAACTGCCGGATCGTCTGTCGACCGATCCGAAGAGCCCTTACTACAACGCCGATATACTGGCGCGCGATGTCGGCATTCGCTTCAAGGGCATCGAGAAGACCAACGTCGAAGAGTATTGCGTCAGCGAGGGCTGGGTGCGCGTGACCGCAGGCGCCGCCAAGGATCGCTACGGCAACCCGCTGACGATCAAGGTTCACGGCCCGGTCGAACCGTATTTTCGCGACAAGAATCCATCTTGAGAGTCGTGTTTCGTCATTGCGAGCAGCGATAGCGACGAAGCAATCCAGCTTTCTTGTTTTTCTCTGGATTGCTTCGTCGCTCACAATGACGACGTACGTAATTCCATCCATCTCCTGAAAGCTCAAACAGTATGTCCGTCCGTATCGTCGACGTCCGCGAGGTCACAAAACCGATCTCGTCGCCCATCCGCAACGCCTATATCGATTTCACAAAGATGACGACGAGCCTGGTTGCCGTCGTCACCGACACGTTGCGCGACGGCAGGCCGGTGGTCGGTTACGGTTTCAATTCGAATGGCCGATACGGGCAGGGCGGATTGATCCGCGAGCGTTTCGCGCCGCGCCTGATGGAGGCCGATCCGAAGACCTTGCTCGATGGGACCGGCGACAATCTCGATCCAGATAAAATCTGGGCGACACTGATGTCGAACGAAAAACCGGGTGGCCATGGCGAGCGTTCGGTTGCGGTCGGCACCATCGACATGGCGGTGTGGGATGCGGTGGCGAAGATCGCAGGCAAGCCGCTGTTTCGGTTGCTTGCCGAGCGTCACGGACGGACAGCAAATCCGCGCGTGTTCGTCTATGCCGCCGGCGGCTATTATTATCCCGGCAAGGATCTAGCGGCGCTGCGCGGCGAGATGCGCGGCTATCTCGATCGCGGCTACAATGTCGTCAAGATGAAGATCGGCGGCGCGCCGGTCTCGGAAGATCGCGAACGCATCGAAGCCGTGCTGAAAGAGATCGGCAACCAGGCGCAACTCGCGGTCGACGCCAACGGCCGGTTCGATCTGGAGACCGCGATCGGATACGCCAAGATGCTGCGTGACTATCCGCTGTTCTGGTACGAGGAGGCCGGCGATCCCCTCGATTTCCAGGTGCAGGCGGCGCTCGCGGAATTCTATCCGGGGCCGATGGCGACCGGTGAGAATCTCTTCAGCCACCAGGACGCGCGCAACCTCATTCGCTATGGCGGGATGCGACCCGACCGCGACTGGCTGCAATTCGATTGCGCGTTATCTTACGGACTTTGCGAATATCAGCGCACGCTTGCGGTGTTGCAGACCCATGGCTGGTCGGCGAGCCGGTGCATTCCGCATGGCGGGCATCAGATGTCGCTGAACATCGCCGCCGGTCTCGGCCTTGGCGGCAATGAGAGCTATCCCGACCTGTTCCAGCCCTATGGCGGTTTCCCGGGCGGCGTTCGCGTGGAGAACGGTCACATCACCATGCCGGATTTGCCGGGCATCGGCTTTGAGGGAAAATCCGACCTCTACGCAGAGATGAAGGCGCTGGCGTCGTGAGGACCGTATCTGTCATTCCGGGGCCTGCGAAGCAGGAACCCGGAATCTCGAGATTCCCCGATGTTCAATTGCACATCTGAGGTCTGGTCCTTCGGACCATCCCGGAATGACGAGGAAAATTAAGACAGCCGCATATCCAGCAAGCGCCGGCCTTCATTCTTGAGCAATTTCTTCACCGCGCTGGACGCGGCGATCTCGCCCTGGTTGGCGTAGGCTTCGTGATTCTTTTCGATATCTTCGAGACGATAGAGATAGTTGACCATGAGACTGGCGGATTCGCGCAGGCCCTTCGGCGAGAGATCGCCAAGCCAGTCGATTCGCTCCAGCCGCGCGCCATTGCCGAGATGGAATCGCGCCACCGAATCGATCAGTCTGCCTTTCGGCGTCCGCGCCTTCAGAAAATAGTGTGCGGCTAGAGGTTCAAGAACCGAACGCAGTTGCGCCGCCACTTCCGCATTCTTGAACCAGTCCGGCGTGTCGAGATGATCGAGTAACGCCCGGTCCTCGTCGGATAGCGGAACATCATTCGCCTGCTTCAGCCATTGCATGAAGCCCGGCACCGGCGACAGCGTCACGAAATTCTCCAGCTTCGGCAATTCGCGCCGCAATTCTTCGGCCACCTGCTTGATCAGGAAGCTGCCGAAGGAAATTCCGCCGAGGCCGCGTTGCGTGTTGGAGATCGAATAGAACACCGCGGTGCGGGCGCGCTCGATCGGTACCGGTTGCCGGTCTTCGGCAAGCAGCGGCGCGATCGCGCCCGGGATCGATTCGGTCAGCGCCACCTCGACGAAGATCAGCGGCTCGTCGACCAGAGCGGGATGGAAGAACGCGTAACAGCGCCGGTCGATGGGGTCGATGCGGCGGCGCAGATCGTCCCAGTCGCGGATCTCATGCACCGCCTCGTAGCGAATGATCTGTTCCAGGATATTCGCGGGCGTCGACCAGTCTATCCTGCGCAGCACCAGAAACCCCCTGTTAAACCAAGAAGACAGCAAGTGCACGACGTCGCGGTCGAGCGCGGCGAGGTCCTTGTGGCTGTTCATGAGACGAAGCAAATCGGCGCGCATCGCCACCAGTTCGCTGGTGCCGCCCGGTGCGCGGTTGAGCCGGCGGATCAATTCCTGCCGCCGCGGTTCGGAAGCAAAATGCAGATCGCTGGCGTCATCGTCGGTCGGCTGCGCGCGCCAGCTCTCGATCGCCTGCGCAAGCCTTTCGCGGTCCGGACCGTAGTTGCGGACCAGGGCCTCGAAGAACGAAAGCCGGCTGGGGTCGTCGAGGTGACGGTAGCGATCGAGTACCTCGCGCGCCATCGCGGTGCCGGAGGCTTCGCCCCGGCCTGACAGCAGCGCCTCGCACAATTCGATCAGGTCGGACGCGTCCTGTTTTGCGTCGGATGGTCCCCCGCGGCGGAGCAGGGTGCGGCCACGCTCGGAAATCGAGGCCAGCAGGTCCGAGAAAAAGGCGTTACTCATGGCGGGCGGGTTGAATCCAGATCGAGCGGAATTATTACATGGATTTAAGGTGGCGCGGATCACAATCAAGCGGGCATTTAGCGCAAAAAACCGTCATGCTCCCGCGAAAGAACCGTCATGCCCCGCGAAAGCTGGGCATCCAGTAATCACTGAGGCCGGCGTTTACTGATCGCCCGCCTTCGCGGGGCGATGACGGTTTCAGTTGAAAGCTCATGGCCGAATCGGTCTTATTTCGTTTCCGCAAACTTGGTCGGCGTTTTTCCGGTAACCTGCCGGAATGCGTGCGAAAATGCCGGCACGCTTGCATAGCCGAGATCGGCGGCGAGTTGCTTGACCGAGACATTGGCCTCCATCGACAGTTTTTCGATCGCAGCCGCAATGCGGGCGCGCTGGCACCAGCTCTTGAAGCTCAGCTGCGTTTCCGATGAAAACAGCCGCGACAGCGTCCGCGCCGAGGTCCCGACCTCGCGCGCCAGCGTCTCGATCTCGTGCGATCCCGTGGGGTCACCGAGCACGATGTCGGCCGCGCGCCTGCAGCGCGGCTCATGCGGCAGCGGAATGAACGTCGTGGAGTCCTCGGCGTGATGCAGTTCGAGCACGGCCAACCTGACCAGAAGGCCGGTGCGGCCGGGATTGTTGCGGCCATCGAACAGCGCGAGAATTGTTTCGTGCAGCAGCCGCGAGACCCGCACCACGAATTCGGAATCGAGGCTTTCGCTGCGCTCCTCTCGCGCCAGCCACGCCAGATCGAAATACAGCGTGCGCATTTCGATGTCGGCGAGTACGTCGATGGAATGTTCAAGACGCGCCGGCACCCACACCGCGCGGTCGGGCGGCACCAGCCAACGTCCCTTCGGGGTAGTGACCTGCATCGTGCCCTTGGCGGCATAAACCAGTTGCGCCTCGCGGTGCATATGGGTGTCGAGCCGGACGCCCTTGCGGTAATGGCGCGCGACCAGATGGATGCCATCGCCGGTGGCGCGGTGGCCGGCTCTGATGGCAGCGATTGGCGTTTCGGCGATACTCATTGGCCACATCCCGTCAGGACAAGGACATATAACCTATTCCAGGAAACTGCAGGAATCGTCCATGAACAGCCCAGCCCGGGTGATCGGTTTCGTCAACGCCGCCCACTTTATCGACCACTATTCGATGTTGATATTCGCCGCCGCGGTTATCGTCATGGGGCCGGCGCTCGGCATGGCCTATTCCGAGCTGTTGCCTTACGCCACGCCGGGCTTCGTCGCCTTCGGCGCGGGGTCGCTGCTGACCGGCTGGCTCGGGGATCGCTGGAGCCGCCGCCATATGATCGTGATCTTCTTTGTCGGCATCGGCGCGTCGATGATCGCGGTTGGCCTCGTGCAGACGCCGCTGCAACTCGGCGCAGCGCTGCTCTCGATCGGCCTGTTCGCGTCGATCTACCATCCCGTCGGCACTGCGATGATTGTTTCCTACGCCGACCGGCTCGGCCGCGAGATGGGGCTGAACGGCGTCTGGGGCAATCTCGGCGTGGCGTCGTCGGCGCTGGTCACCGGCGTGGTCGGACAATTTTTGGGCTGGCGCTGGGCCTTTGTCATTCCCGGTATCATCACGATTCTGATCGGCCTCGCCTTCATGCGATCAGTGGTGCATGAGGATCGTACCGGCTTCAAGCAGGCGGCGGCCCAGGCTCGGGTCGCGAAAAACGACATGTGGCGAGTGATCGTGGCGCTCTTGATCGTGGTGATCGCCGTATCAACCACGTTCAACGCGGTCACCGTGGCGCTGCCAAAGCTGTTCGCGGAGCGGCTGAGTGACCTCACCAAAAGCCCGGCGCTGCTCGGCGTGATCGCGGCTTGCGTCTACGTATTCGGCGCGATGACGCAATACACCGTCGGCAAGCTGATCGATCGTTATTCGCTGAAGACCGTCTCGTTGCCGCTGTCATTCATGCTGGCGCCATTTCTTTATTTGGCGGCCACGCTGTCGAACCTGCCGCTGATCCTGGCCGCGATCGGCATCGTGATGGGAGCATTCGGCCAGGTGACCGTCAACGACGCGATGGTCGGCAAATACACCAGCGAGGAATGGCGCTCGCGTGCCTATGCGGTGCGCTATTTCGTCGGCTTCACCGCCGCGGGCGCTTCGGTCGGCCTGGTGGCGTGGCTGTACCAGCAGGGCGGTTTTGTGACGGTGCTGCACGCGTTTGCGGCACTGTGTCTGCTGGTGATCGCGGCAGCGATCATCCTGCCGGCTGAGATCAAGATGCCGGCGGCGCAGCCGAACTGAGTGCGGTGACTTTTCCGGCGTCTACCCGCGCGTCCCTTTGTCTCGGCAGGCTTGTNCCAACCCGGGAATATGATAGCCTGTCGCCGGCTGGGTAAGGTCAAGTCTTCGGGGGCAGTAGTTGTGCGCCTCTAGCACCGCTTTTTGCGGTTCGCGGAGACTCAAGCCATGGCTGAAATTCGCGACTTTAAATCGGGCAAAAATAATGTGCCGCCGGGCGGTGCGATGCCGCGTCGGCTTGCCGCGATCGTCGCTGGCGACATCTCAGGCTACAGCCGCCTGATGCAACTGGACGAGGAAGGAACGCACAATCGCGTCAAGCGGATCGAGCGCGATCTCATCGAGCCTACTATAACAGAACACCACGGAAAACTCGTCAAAACCACCGGCGACGGTTTTATTGCGATTTTCGACAGTCCCGTCGAAGCGGTCCGGTGCAGCATCGTCATCCAACAAAATTTGGTTGGTCGCAACGCATCGCTTCCAAAGCATTATTGGATTGAGTACCGGATCGGTGTCAATCTCGGCGACGTCATCATCGAGACTGACGACGTTTACGGTGACGGCGTCAACATTGCATCGCGTCTAGAGGGTATTGCCGATCCTGGCCAGGTTTACATCTCAGGCGGCATTTACGAGCAGATAAAGCACAAACTGGTTTGCGGATACGAGTCGCTCGGAGACCGTAAAGTCAAGAATATCACCGATCCAGTGAGGGTCTATCGTGTGCTTCCTGACCCGGCCGCGTTTAATAGGACCCGGAAGCGGCGCGAGAGCATTCTGCTTTTTCTGCTAAGCCTTGCTTTGCTGATCATCGCCGGTGGCGCTCTCTGGTACATGCTTGTGCAATCGCCCGGCAAAGTAGGGAAACAGGCGTCAGCCCCGGTCTCGCCTCCGGCGGAGATGCCGGGTGCGCCCTCATTGCCGGCACCCGCCGTGAGACCAGCAGCACCGCAACCTCAGTCTGCTCCCTCCGTGGCACCAATCCCGCAACAAGCGGCGCCCCAGCCTTCGCCCGCTCCTTCGGCGGCACCAGCCAGCCAACAAGCAGCGAAGCAACCTCAACCCGAATCTCGCGCCACGCCTGCCACGCCGCCGGCCTCGGCGGTCCGAGAGCCCGAGATGAAAACGATTCGCGGCGGCAGCTTCACAATGGGTAGCAATGACGAAGTCACTGAGAAGCCAACTCACCAGGTAACGATCAAGCCGTTTGCGATCAGTCTGTACCCGATTTCCGTTCGCGACTGGAACGAATGCGCCGCAGCGAAGGCATGTCCGTTCGTGGCAACCGGCAAAGATGATGCGCCCGTCACGAACATAAGCTGGAGCGATGCAAAGCAATTTGTCGCTTGGCTCGCGGGCGTAACGCGAAAGGCATTTCGGCTCCCAAGCGAAGCCGAATGGGAATATGCAGCGCGCGGAGGCACGCAAACAAAGTACTGGTGGGGCGATCAGTTTCAACCCGGCATGGCCAATTGCAAGAATTGCAATGACGTCGCAGCAACCGAGCAACCGATGAAGGTCGGCAGCTCTAAGCCAAATCCGTTTGGACTGTATGACATGGGTGGCAGCGTCGATCAGTGGGTAGAGGACTGCTGGCACAAGAATTATCAAGGCGCTCCGGCGGACGGTTCAGCATGGGTCGAGGGCGAATGCCCCTCGCACGTTATTCGATCTGGTTCCTGGAAGAATGATGCCCGTTATGTCCGGCCCTCAAACCGCGACAGTTACGACACCAACGTGCGATATCCTACCCACGGATTCCGCATCGCACTGTCCCCTTGATTAAAGAGCGTTGGAAGAGGATGTATGATGAAGATCACCCGGCTGATCGCGCTATCCTTGGTTCTGACTTGTCTGTCATTTGCCGCGTTTGCTCAAGGAAAGCCCGCGCCAAAGGATGCCCTTCTCTATTTCGTGTGGCCGCAGGACGGCACCACGATCAAAGGCGGATTCTGGTGTCGGTTCGGTCTGCGCAACATGGGCGTAACTCACGCGGGCGATAATTTCAAAAACAGCGGCCATCACCATTTGCTGGTTGATGTGAATGAACCGCTCGATCCCAACGAACCGATTCCACAAGACAAGTCGCACCTGCATTTTGGAGCGGGTCAAACCGAGGCGCGTATCGAACTTCCACCCGGCAAACATACACTTCAACTCGTGCTGGGCGACGCCGATCACTACCCGTTCAGTCCCCCGGTCGTTTCAGAAAAAATTACCGTCAGGATCAAGTAGAATCGGCTTTTGGGTGTTTCGATGACGATGGCCATTTCCGCAAGCGCCGATGCTTTGAAAGACGAACTCGCGGCAATAAGCGATCTTCTCGTTTCTTAACCGGATCGCGAGCAGGGTGCCCGATTTCTTCAAAATTCGCCATGACACCGTCATCGAAGTGGGATTCGCGAGGAGATCTGAAATGGCGTTGACGCGCTCGGCTTGTCGCTGCCGCGCCGATTTGTAAATACACCCCTCAATAAATTTATCAGCCCGGCCAGGAATCCGGGTTTCAACGCTTCCCTTAATCGAGCAAAATGGCCGGTGAAAGGCTCGATAAAAAACGAGCCGATGGGCAGTATCCGATGTTCAATCAACCTTTGCCGCGCATCGCCGGCCTCGTTCTGGGCGTCTCTGTCATGATGGCGATGCCTGCGAACGCCGATGCCCTCCGCGACGAAATCGCGCCAACCGGCAAGCTTCGGGTGGCGATTGCGATCAGCCCGGCCGGCGGCGCGTTTTGGTGCACCAAAAACGAAGCCGGGGGCTATGCGGGGGTGCCGGTCGATCTCGGCAAGGAGATGGCGGCGCAGCTCGGCGTGTCAGTCGAATATGTCGCGCACCAGAATTCCGGGCAGATCGTCGACGCGGTGTCTAAAGGAACCTGGGACGTCAGCTTCCTGCCGAAAGACCGGGAGCGCGAGGCGAGGATGTCGTTCGGGCCGATCTACGAGGTTGCGGATGCGACCTACATCGTCAAGGCCGGCTCGTCGGCGACGAATTTCCAGACGCTGGATCAGCCCGGCGTCAAAGTCGCGGCGGTGAACAATACCACCACCATGCGTGGTGCGATCGCGCATCTGAAGAATGCGAAGGTCACGGGCTATCAGACCTATGATGAGATCTTCGGCCTGCTCAGGAATGGCGAGGTCAATGCTTTCGCGCTGTCGCGCGACCAGCTCAACGCCATGGCCAAGAAAATCCCGGGAACGCGGGTGCTGGATGAAACCTTCAAGCAGACGGTGACCGCGGTGGCGGTTCCGCTCAATCACCCGCTGGCGCTGGCGTTCGTGACCAAATTCATGACAGACGCCACATCAAACGGAACGCTGCGGAAGGCCTACGACAACAATGGATTAAAGGACACGCCGATCCGCGTGAAATAGCACGGGGTCGGCTTACCGTCATTGCGAGCCAACAGGTCGCGCGAATGCGCGCCCGATGACAGGCTCCGCGAAGCAATCCAGAGGGCCACAAGGCAAAAAATGGATTGCTTCGTCGCTTTCGCTCC
>JGI12053J15887_10000972_pt1 | contig 12698 bp, 13 predicted proteins | sample MedBloCAOM1_O3_FD_15887 | JGI IMG/M metagenome (IMG submission 15887)
CGCNGTGACGAGGCCGTTGCGCAAATCGCTCGGCCTGGCGGGTCAGCATCGCCGGCAGCGTGCGATCAGCCGGCGCGAATAACTGAGACCACTGCGTTCGTAACGCCGATGCAGAGGTCATGGCGATCAGTCCACCTTGCCGCCGAGATAGCTTGCGATGACCCGCGGGTCATGGATGAGGCTGGGTGCCGGGCCGCTGTGAACGATACAGCCGGTTTCGAGAACGTAGCCATAGTCGGCGGTCTCGAGCGCCGCGCGGGCATTCTGCTCGACCAGCAGGATTGAGACGCCAAGCTCACGCAGCCCCATTACGATGCGAAAGATTTCGCGGACGATCAGCGGGGCAAGGCCGAGGCTCGGCTCGTCGAGAAGAAGCAGTCGGGGCTTCGCCATCAGCGCACGCCCGAGCGCCAGCATTTGGCGTTCTCCGCCGGACAGGGTACCGGCCAGTTGGCTGCGCCGCTCGGACAAGCGCGGAAAGCGCGTGTAGACGTGCTGCAAATCCCGTTGCACAGCCTCGCGGTCCCTCCAGCGAGTATAGGCACCTAAGACAAGATTGTCCGCCACCGTCATCTCGGTGAAGAGCTCGCGGCGTTCCGGCACCAGACAGATACCCCGGCGCACGCGCTCTTCGGTGATCAGAACGCGAAGGTCTTGCCCCTCATACCAAGTCTCGCCTTTGGACGGCAAAAGACCCATGAGGGCCGCAAGCAGCGTCGTTTTACCGGCGCCATTCGGGCCGATCACCGTGACGATTTGACCGGTTTGCATGGCAAGCGATACGCCGCTCACGGCTTCCACCTTGCCGTATCTGACATGCAGGTCCGTGACCGACAGGAGCGTTGTCATACGACACCGCCAAGATAGGCTTCCTGCACGCGCGCGTCAGCGCGGATTTCGGCTGGAAGGCCCTCCGCCAGCTTGGCACCGAAGTCCATCACGACGATCCGGTCGACCAGGTTCATGACGAACTCCATGTCGTGCTCGACAAGAACGATCGTCATGCCGTCGTTGCCCAAAGTGCGCAGCAGGTCGGACAGAATTTGCTTCTCGAGGCGGCGCAGGCCGGCCGCAGGCTCGTCCAGAATGACTACGACAGGGTCGGCCGCCAGCGCGCGTGCGACTTCCAGTAGTCGCTGTTGGCCGAGCGGCAAATTGCCGGCCTGTTCGCCTGCCTTTTCAACGAGGCCGACGCGCTCCAACTGCCGCAACGCCTCGACCTTTGCGGATGCATCCTCTTCGCGGTCGAGCCGGATTGCTCCCGCGAGAAACCCCGATCGCGTGCGCGAATATGTTCCGAGCAGGACATTGTCGAGCAGCGTCATGTTCGGGCGTAGTTTCACGTGCTGGAACGTGCGGGAAACGCCTTTGGCGGCGATATGGCGTGGTGCCAATCTCGTCATGTCGTCGTCGAGGAACAGGATCTGCCCAGCGTTCGGTTTCGCGGTCCCGGTGATCAGATTGAGGAGCGTGGTCTTGCCGGCTCCGTTCGGGCCGATCAAGCCCAGGACTTCGCCGGACTTTACCTCGAAGCTCACGTCGTTGACGGCAGCTAACGCGCCGAACCGTTTCGTCGCGCCTTGAATTGTCAGCACGGGCCGGCCGGAGACGGTAGGCCGTACTCGGCGTGCGAGCGGCTGGGCCTCCTCGGGCAGAGTCAGATGTGGCGACGGCAGATAGCGGCTGATCATGGGAACGATGCCCGCGCGCGCCTTTTGCAGCAGGACAATAAAGAGGACGCCGAACACAACAATTTCGAGCTGCGCGCTGTAGCGCGTGAATACCGGAAGGACGTCCTGTAAGACATTCTTGAGCAGCGTGATGATGGCTGCGCCGACCACCGCGCCGGCGACGTGGCCGGCGCCGCCCACGAGCGCCATCAGCAGCAATTCGATGCCAGGACGGATGTCGAAGGGCGCCGGGCTCACGTAACGTTGCATGTGCGCATAGAGCCAGCCGGACAGGCCCGCCAGCAGTCCGGCTAAGACGAAAATGGCAAGCCGCATCTGGAAGAAATCGATCTCCAGGCTTTCCACCATGGCGATGCCGCCGCGTAGGCTGCGGATCGCGCGGCCCTTGCGCGAGTCGAGCAGGTTCCTGCACAGAAGCATCACGATACCGAGCAGTGCCCAAATGAAGAAATACATCTCGGCGTTGCCGGCGAGCGAAATCGGCCCAATGGTGAGCGCTGGAATTCCGGATAGCCCGCTATAGCGCCCAAGCGCATCAATGTTTCCGAACAGGAAATAGATGGCAACGCCCCATGCAATCGTGCTCAGCGGCAGGAAGTGACCGCCAAGCCGCAGGGTCGTGGCTCCGAGGGCCGTGGCGACGAGCCCAGTGAGAACCAGCGCGAGCAGCAGGCCAATCCAGGGGGAGCCACCGTACACTGACGTGTACCAGGCGGTGGCGTAGGCGCCGATGCCGACGAAGGCAGCCTGACCAAATGACGTGAGCCCGCCCACGCCGGTAAGCAGAACGAGACCGAGCGCGGCAAAGGCATAGATGCCGATGTAGTTCATCAGCGTGATGGTGAAGCTTCCAAAAATCGCGGGCGCGACCACGAGGAAGCCGATGGCGAGACCCAGCAGGATGTGGGACTTCCAACGCATCACGCCTCTCCCTCGCGCTCTTCCTCCTCGATTTCTTCCTCGATTCCGTTCCCCGAGGTGAGGGATTGCCAGATCAAAATGGGAATAAGCGCACCGAAGACGAAAACTTCCTTGAGCGAACTGTTCCAGAATGCCGCGTAGCTCTCAAACAACCCGACAAAGATCGCGCCCACGGCAGTCGCCGGATAGCTGACCAGGCCGCCGATGATGGCGCCGACGAAGGCTTTCAGGCCGATCAGAAAGCCGGAATCGTAATAAAGGGTCGTCACAGGTCCGATCAGAATGCCGGAGAGTCCCGCGAGTGCCGACGCGAGGAGAAAGGCTGTCGCGCCCGTGGTAGAGGGAAGGATACCAACCAGCCGGGCGCCGACGCGATTGACGGCCGTCGCACGCAGCGCTTTGCCGGTGAGCGTGCGCTCGAAGAACAAGAAGAGCAGGAAACTGAAGATCGCGGAGCTCGCGACGATCAAAATGCTTTGGCCGGAAACGCTGATCGAGCCAAGATCAAAGGAGGCCTGGGTCATCGGCTCGGTGCGGAAGCCCTCCGGTCCGAAATACAACAGCGCGAGGCCGGATATGGCGAAGTGAACCGCCACGGCGACGATGAGCAGGACCAGGACCGATGCGTCGGCGAGCGGACGAAAGGCAATGCGATAGAGCAGGGGCGAGATTGGAATAACGATTGCGAGTGTCAGCGCAATACCGAGCCACATCGGAAGGTCGTGCCCGGCGGCCAACCACACCAGAGCCGCCGGGATGGCAGGCAGCACGGCGTAGAACAACAGAGCCTTCGGCAGGCGGTGTATCTGGCCGCGGCGCATCAGGCCGTAGACTTCCATCACTGTCGCAATTGCCGCAAGCGTAAGCACCAGCCATACTGTGCCTGGCATTTGCCGCAGCTGCAGGGCCGCGAGGGTGAGTGCCGAATAACCGACCACGTCGCCGAACGGCACAAAGATGACGCGCGTCACCAGAAAGATGAGGACGATACCGAGAGCGACCAGCACATAGATCGCCCCGGTGGAAATCCCATCCTGAGCCAGGAGGAGGGCGATCTCGGGCGTCATAACGACGGCGAAAACAAATCGAGGACGGCGATGCCATCCCGCGGGAGGCAGCCTCGCCCTCGATCACGTGTCATCCGTGAGCACATTGGATCGGAGTCACCGGCCGGTTGTTCCCGCTCAAGGCACTAGCGTCCATTTTCCCTGTTTCAGCTGGACTAGCACGCGGGCCCGCTCATCGACGCCGAAGAAACCACCGGACTGGAAGTTGTAGACCCCGTGCGTGCCGATGACTTCCTTGGTCGCCAGCATCGCGTCGCGGAATGCCTCGCGGAATTGCGGCGTGCCCGGTTGCGCCTTGGCCAGCGCACGCTTGGCCGCATCGAGGAGCACAAGCCAGCCATCAAAGGCGTAGCCGGAAAAGGCATCGTTGGTCGGGGCGTTGTTCGCCTTTTGATAGACCTCACGGTAGGCCAGCGACACCTTCTTGGTCGGATTGCTGTCGGGGAGTTGCTCCGCAACGATCACGGGCCCTGTCGGAGCGATCACACTGTCGACAGCGCGCCCGCCGACGCGGACGAAATCCGGATTGATCAAAGCATGGGTTCCGTACAGCCCGCCCTTGTAGCCGCGTTCCGCCAGCGCAAGGTAGGGCAATGCGCCCGGCGTGCCGGAGCCGCCGGTGATGACCGCATCGGGACGAGCCGCGATGATCTTGAGGGTTTGGCCGGTAACGGACGTGTCGGCGCGGGCATAGCGTTCGTTGGTGACGACGTCGATGCCGGTGCCACTGACGTTCTTCATCAGCGCGTCATAGACAAGGTCGCCCCAGGAGTCGCTAAATCCGATGTAAGCGGCTTTCCCGACATTGTCTTTTTTCATTCGCTCGACAACCGCGGCGACCATCAGAGGCGGCGGCTGCGGAATGGAAATGAGCCACTGGCCGTTCGGGCTTTGCGGCTGACTGGCCGGGGTGAGCGAAATCATCGGCGTCTTGGTCTCGGCGGCGACGACCACCATCGCAATTGTGCCCGGAACGCCGGACGTTCCCATCAGCACGTCGACCTTTTCCTCTTCGACAAGTTTGCGGGCGTTGCGGGTTGCCACCGACGGGTCCGAGGCATCATCCAGCCGGATCAGCTTAATTTTAACGTCACCGACTTTGTCGGCATGCGCATATCCGGCGAGAACTCCCTTTTCGTAGGGAATTCCGATCGAAGCGCCGGGCCCGCTCAGTGAGGTCACGAAACCGACGGTGATGTCGGCACCAAAGCTCGCGCTGACAGACAGGACCAAGGCTGCAACGCCGAGGGTGAGACGCGACATCATGACCGACCTCCACATGCCCTGGACGTTCATCGCAATTGCTTTAACTTTAAGGCTTCTGCGGGAGCTGGCAAGCGCCTCTGGTTGGTTGCTTATGCGAACTGAAGGGCGCCTTTTTGCTTCGCAGGTGGGCCGATCGGCCCTTTGCAAGGGAGCCAAACGTGCGCATTTGGTACCAGAGCTATGTCGACTATGAGAACGGAAGGACCTATTGGGACCGGCTACGCAAGCATCTCGAGGCAGTGGTCGATTCCGGTACGACGGTCGATATCAAGGGGATAACGCCGCACGATTCCTATGCTCACGCCTTGGTCGAGATGCGGTGCGCCCGCGAGGTGATCTGCAACGCGGTGCGCGCGGAGCGGGAAGGCTACGACGCGTTTGTAATCGGTCACTTCCAAGACGCGGGGCTTTACGAGGCTCGCTCGGCCGTCAGCATTCCAGTGGTGGCGCTCGGAGAGGCCTCCATGTTGTACAGCTGTCAGCTCGGCCAGCGCAGCGGTATCATCACAATCAATAAGCGCTACATCCCATGGTTTCACCATCAGATCACGAAGTATGGGCTTGAGCGTCGGGTGACAGGCGTGCACGCGATACAATTCGAGCCGGGACAGATCCTCAAGGCGTATGACTCCGAAAAACTGGCTGACGAAGTCGCTCGCTTATTTGCCGAACAGGCGAAGCCGCTCGTGGCATCCGGGGTGGACGTGTTGATTCCGGGCGGAGGGATTCCGATGTTGCTGTTCTCGGCCATCCGAGAGCATGTCGTCGATGGAGCGCCGGTCATCAACGGCATCCCGATCGTCGTCAAGATGGCGGAAATGGCCGTAAAACTACGGCGGCTCGCGGGCGTCGGTGTAAGCCGCGTCTCCGACTACATCCAGCCGCCGAGAGAGATCCTGGAGGAGTTCTTGAGTCATCCCAAGGGATTGTAAGGGATATGGCTGCGGTCCCACAAACCGGCGATCAGCCGTTCGAGGTGGTGTTGAACAGTTCAGGCGAGAGCTACCTTGTGCCCGCTGACAAGACTATTCTTGATGTCCTGATCGAGCACGGAAAGGACCCGTTGCATGACTGCAAGCGGGGGGAGTGCGGTACTTGCCAAGTCGGGGTGATCGACGGCATTCCCGATCATCGGGATTTTGTTCTGTCGGCTGCCGAAAAGGCGGAGGGAAAGCTGATGCAGATTTGCGTCTCGCGATCGAAGACGCCGCGACTTGTGCTCGACCTTTGATCAGAAGATGTGGAGGTGCCCATGACCGGATACCGCGGAAACGCTGAGGCCGTCCGAAACCTGGTGCGAGAGACAGAGGTTCATCGCGACGTCTATATCGACGATGAAGTTTTTGCACTGGAAATGGAGCACCTGTTTGCAAACACGTGGGTCTATGTCGGGCATGACAGCCAGGTACCGAATCCGGGCGATTATTTCGGCACCACGGTCGGGACCCAACCGATCTTGATGGTGCGGCACACCGACAACACAGTGAGGGTGCTGCACAATCGTTGTCCGCACAAAGGAACGCGCATCACAACGGAAACAAGCGGCAACGCGGGTAAATTCTTTCGATGCCCATATCACGCCTGGAGCTTCAGGACGGACGGGTCACTGCTCGCGATCCCGCTGCGCAAGGGTTACGAGAACACCGGGCTCGAGACGAGCCATGCCGGCAAGGGGATGAGCCCCGTCCGCCAGGTCCACAATTATCGCGGCTTCATCTTTGCAAAACTGAACGATAGGGGGGCCGGCTTCGAGGAGTTTTTCGGCGAAAGCCTCTCGAGCTTCGACAACATGGTCGACCGCTCTCCGGCCGGGAGGCTTGAGGTTGCCGGCGGCGTGCTGCGCTACATGCACAATTGCAATTGGAAGATGCTGGTCGAGAACCAAACTGACACCTGCCACCCGATGGTTGCGCATGAATCGTCGGCCGGCACCGCGGTCGAAGTCTGGAACAAGGCGCCGCCCGGCGCCAAAAAGCCGATGGCGGTCGAAATCTACGCGCCGTTCATAGCGCCGTACGAATTCTTTGAGAACATGGGCATTCGGGTATGGCCGAACGGTCACGGCCACACCGGTGTGCACCACTCTATTCATTCGGATTATTCCGCCATTCCCGGCTATTTCGAAAAAATGGTCGCGGCTTATGGGGAAGAACGCGCGAAGGCTATCCTCAACGAGAACCGGCATAACACCATTTATTTCCCCAACCTGATGATCAAGGGGCCGATTCAGCTTATACGGCTGTTCAAGCCGATCGCCGCCAACAAGACGCTGGTCGAATCGTGGACGTTCCGCCTTGTCGATGCCCCGGACATGCTGCTTGAACGAACGCTAGTGTATAACCGGTTGATCAATGCGCCGACCTCGGTCGTCGGCCACGACGATGTCGAAATGTACGAGCGGGCGCAGGAAGGGCTGCATGTCGACGCCAACCAGTGGGTGAATGTGCAGCGGCTCTACGACCCGTCGGAACAACATGACGTCACGGCGGTAACGAATGGCACGACTGAATGGCAGATGCGCAACCAGTTCCGTGCGTGGTCGAAATTTATGACGTATTCGATGTGACGGGGGCAGTCGTGGATGCGCCCACCGATCAGCAGCTCATCGATTTTGTCATCCGCGAGGCACGATTGATCGATCAGCATCGCCTGGAGGAGTGGCTCGATCTATTCACTGAGGACGGGATCTATTGGATGCCGCTGGAGTGGGGTCAGACCGATCCGCTGCTGACGGCGTCGCTGATGTATGAGGACAAGCTCCTCCTCACCATCCGGATCGAGCGGCTCAAGGGTAACCGGACGTTTTCGCAGAAGCCCAAGAGCCGGTGCCACCATGTCCTGCAGACTCCGCAGGTCGACAAGCGCGATGAAGCCAACAATGTATATGTGACCTGGACGGCCATGCACTACGTGGAAACCAGGTATGACGACCAGCAGCTTTATGCGGCCTGGGCGACCCACACGCTGACCGTTGTCGATGGCAGGCTGAGGATCAGGCTCAAGCGCGTTGACCTCGTCAATTGCGACGCCGCTTTCGGCAACATCCAGCTTTTCATGTGATCGGGACGATGCAGTTGTCGGCCGACGGTCCGAATACGAGGCGGACACCCGCATGACATCCGGCGCCACCCGAAAATCGTACGACGGGGTGGTTGCTTGCCTGCCGGTCACCATCCCGTATCGGCGCTATTCGACCAACAGTGCGCACTGGTGGATTGGGCGCGCCCTGCATGAGCTCACCAAGCGCGCCGGGCTACGCCCGAAGGATATCGACGGCCTTGCAGTGTCGAGCTTCACCGTGGGACCGGATACCGCAGTCGGACTCACGCAACATTTCGGGTTGTCGCCGCGGTGGCTCGATCATATTCCCTTTGGCGGGGCGAGCGGAATCATCGCGTTGCGCCGCGCGGCGCGGGCGGTGCAAGCCGGCGATGCGCATATCGTGGCCTGCGTCGCTGCCGACACCAATCATGTCGACTCGTTCCGCAAGACGTTGTCGACCTTTTCCCGCTTTGCGCAGGACGCGGTTTATCCGTATGGGTCTGGCGGCGCCAACGCATCGTTTGCGCTCATCACCAAGCACTACATGAACACCTATGGCGCGAAGCGGGAAGACTTTGCGAAGCTCTGCATCGCGCAACGCGACAACGCGCTGTCGATTCCGCACGCAATGATGAAAAGGAAGTTGACGTTGGATGAGTACATGTCGGCACGGCCGATTGCCGATCCGATTCACTTGTTCGATTGCGTGATGCCGTGCGCGGGTGCGGAGGCGCTGCTCGTGTGCCGCGAAGATACCGCCAGGTCTTTTAATCTGCCGGCGGTGCGCATTCTGTCGACCATTGAGCGCCACAACGCGTTTGCGACCGATCCCATGCAGGTGCGCGGCGGTTGGGCGCTCGATGCTGGTGAACTGTGGTCGATGGCGGGACTGACGCCGGAGGATGTCGATTTCGTCCAGACCTACGACGATTATCCGGTCATCTCGGTGATGCAGCTTGAGGATCTCGGCTTCTGCGCCAAGGGCGAGGGGCCGGACTTCGTGCGCTCGCATACCTTCACCAACGACGGCACGTTTCCGCACAACACGTCGGGCGGGCAGCTCTCGGTCGGACAGGCTGGCGCGGCCGGGGGCTTTCTCGGGCTGGTCGAAGCCATGCGGCAGCTCACCTCGCAGCCGCTCGGCTCACAGGTGCCTGATGCCAACTCATGCCTGGTTTCCGGCTTTGGCATGATCAATTACGATCGCGGCCTGTCATCCTGCGCCGCCATTCTTGCGAGAGTCGCGTGACCCAACCGCTCGTCCGCCCGAAACGAAAAAATCCGCTCCAGCGGACGCGACTACCGCTTAGCCCGCAGGGAGTTCGCAGCCGCACCGCCCATGGCCTCACCGCGGCGGCGGCGGAGGGACGCTTCGCGCTGCAAGTCTGCCTCGACTGCGACGCCGTCGTTTACCCCCCGCGCGACGCCTGCCCGTCGTGCCTATCGGCGCGAATCCCATTCCGAGATGTGGATCCCAGCGGCACACTGATCGCGGAAACGACCGTGCAGACATCGACCGATCCTTACTTCCGCGAGCGCACGCCTTGGCGGGTGGGGACCGTCAAGCTCGATGCCGGCCCGGTCGTGGTTGCGCATCTTCATGGCGATGCGGTAGAGGGCGCCCGCGTGCGGCTTGAACTAAAGCTCGACAAGAGTGGTTCGGCGGTCGCCATAGCGCTGCCGGAGAAGGATACGCCGAACATGGCTGATGACCCGCATTTGCGCGAGATGACATGTGATCCGAAGTTCCGTCGCGTTCTGGTCACAGATGGGCGCACTCCCGTCGGCCAGGCCATGGCCCAAGCCTTTTCCGATACCGGCGCGGCAATTGTGTTTGTAGGATTAGCTGATGCCTGGAAGCCATTTCCCGGGCTGGACGGCCTTCGCAAGGTCGAACGCGTGGAAATTGTTCCGCTTGATATGACGGACACGGAGTCGGTCACCGAGCAGGCCGAACAGAATGGTGCCCGTATCGACATCGTCGTCAACACTGCAGAGCATGTTCGCTCCGGCGGCATCGTGGATCGTCACGGCTTGACGGTCGCGCGCGAGGAGATGGACGTTCGCTATCTCGGTCTGATGCGGCTCGCGCAGGCTTTCGGTCCGATCCTGCGCTTTCGTGGGGCAGACGGTGTGAATTCGGCCGCAGCGTTCGTTAATCTATTGTCCGTGCACGCGCTAATGAATTGGCCAACGTACGGAAGCTATTCCGCGACCGAGGCAGCGTGCCTGTCTGCGGCACAATGCATGCGCGCGGAATTGCGCCCCGGCGGCGTCAAGGTGTTGAATGTGTTTTTCGGCCCGCTCGAAACCGAATGGTTCCAAACCGTCCCGCCGCCGAAGGTAGCGCCGGCAACACTCGCCAACGCGGTGGTGCGTGCGCTCCGACAAGGCACCGAGGATGCTTTCGTCGGCGACGTCGCCGAGGACATCCGGCAACGCCTTGCCGTCAATCCGAAGGCGCTCGAGCGCGAAATGGCGAGTTGAAGGACATGCCTGTGCCAATTGATCTATTGTCTTTCGCGCGCGCGGTCGCCAACGGCGACATCCGTGTCATCGACCTCACGCAGACGCTGTCGCAGGAATTCCCGACCATTGTGCTGCCGCCGGAGCTCGGGCAATGCGCGCCGTTCCGCATGGAGGAGGTGTCGCGCTACGACGAACGCGGGCCGGCCTGGTACTGGAACAACATCAGCCTTGGCGAGCATACCGGGACGCATTTCGACGCGCCGATCCATTGGATTTCCGGGAAGGACCTGCCAAACAATGCGGTCGATACGATCGATGCTGCGAAATTCATTGCGCCTGCTTGCGTCCTCGACTGTTCGAAGGAGTGCGCGGCCAATCCGGATTTCGCGCTTACGGTTCCTTTCGTCGAGCAATGGGAGGCGCGCCACGGCAGGATCGGGCCGGGAAGCTGGGTCCTGTTGCGCACGGATTGGTCGAAACGCAGCTACCCGGATTATGCCGGACTGCGCGATGATGGCGCGCATACGCCGGGTCCGGAGCCTGCCGTTGTGAAATGGTTTGTCGAAGAGCGCGATGTGCACGGCTTCGGCACGGAGACGATCGGCACCGATTTCGGCCAGGGGCATCACTTCAATCCGCCGTATCCGGCGCATTTCTACATGCACGGCAAAGGGCGGTTCGGGCTGCAGTGCCTCACCAATCTGGACCTGCTGCCGCCGAAGGGCGCGGTCATCATCGCGGCGCCGCTCAAGATCAAGCAAGGATCCGGCAGCCCGTTGCGCGTTTTGGCGCTGGTGGGCGGAGGGACCGCGTGACGGCAAACAATGTCGCGGTGATCACCGGCGGATCGACCGGCATTGGTGCGGAAATTTGCCGGCAGATGCTGGAGGTCGGCTACGAGGTCGTCTCGTTCGCCCGTCGCAAACCCGACCAATCGCACCCTCGGCTGCATGCGGTGGAGGTCGATCTGATGGAGCGCGCGGCGACCGAGCAGGCCGCCGCCGAGATCGCCGGGCGCTTCGAGATCTCGCACATCGTGCATAACGCCGGGGTCATCCGGCCGGCGCTGCTGCCCGATGTCAGACAGGAAGATTTGCAGGCGCTCACGCAATTGCATCTCGGCGTCGCGGTCACGCTTGTGCAGGCGGCCTTGCCGGCGATGAAACGGAATCAATTCGGGCGAATCGTCTTGATGTCGTCGCGCGGCGCGCTCGGCCTGCAGACACGTTCGGCCTATTCGGCGACCAAGGCCGGAATGATCGGGATGGCGCGCACCTGGGCGCTCGAACTCGCGCCCGAGGGCGTAACCGTGAACGTCGTCGCGCCGGGACCGATCTCGGACACCGAGATGTTCCGCAGCGTGATTCCGAAAGGCAGCGAGCGCGAGAACGCGCTTGCCGAAGCCATACCGGTGAAGCGACTAGGCCGCAGCGATGACGTCGCGCGCGCCGTGATGTTCTTTTGTGATCGGGACAACGGCTTTGTCACCGGCCAGACACTTTATGTGTGTGGCGGAGCGAGCGTGGGAACCATCGTCATCTAATCCTGTCAAGCCCTACAGCCAATCTGCGCGTTGTACGTGAACAGCCAAGGCCGCAGAGCTCCGCTCGTAACGCGACGCGGGGCGGACTTCGATCCGGGCGCGGCAATGCGAGGTGCTCGGGCCGCTTGTGTTCCCTTTTCGCCCGTATAACATCGCGGAGCTAATCGTGCCGTGCGGATGCAATTGCGCCCGCGTGACGGCCCGCCGCTACAAGGTAATGCTCATGAAGTCGGACAATTCGCGGCTGACCTCGGCGAAGGAACCCGGACGGGGCTACCACGATCTCGGCGGACTGGACGCCGGGCCGATCGACACCGACGTCACGCAGGCGAAGCCCTGGGAAAAACTCGCAGTCGTCGTCGGTAACGCGCTCGGCGCCAAAGGCGCAAAAGTCGTGCGCACCGATGAGGTCCGGCGAACGCGCGAAGAAATGGGTGCCGACCTCTACAACCGGCTCGGCTATTTCGAGAAGGGGATCGAGTCGCTGCGGCGATTGCTGGTGGAGAAAGGGGTGATCGACGAGCAGGAGCTGGAACGCCGTATGGCCGAGACCGCCAGGCGGATTGCGGAGGCCGGGCGGTGACCGAACCGTTCGCGCCAGGCGACGTGGTACGCGTGGCGAGTGTGAATCCGCCGGGACACCGGCGCACGCCGTTCTACGTCCGCGGCAAGCAAGGCGTCATTGAACGGGTCTGCGGC
>JGI12053J15887_10000973_pt1 | contig 12693 bp, 17 predicted proteins | sample MedBloCAOM1_O3_FD_15887 | JGI IMG/M metagenome (IMG submission 15887)
CGCGTCCACCAGATTTTTGAGATCAGCGTCCTGCTGAAAGGGGCTCATGCGTTAATCGAGTGCATCGGCGGCCTTGCATTGACCTTCGTTAGCACAAGCACCATCAAAGGTCTGGTCAATGCCCTCACCCAAGAGGAACTGATCGAAGATCCAAATGACTTTGTTGCTGGACATCTCCTAAGCTTGGCGCAGAATTTTACCGTCAGCACCCAGCGCTTCTATGCCTTCTATCTCCTCAGCCACGGATTGATTAAGGTGTTCCTTGTCGTCGGTTTGCTTAGAAATAAGCTTTGGGCCTATCCTGTTTCTCTTGTCGTCCTTGGCCTCTTCATCATCTACCAGCTCTATCGCTTCTCGTACACGCACGGCGTCGGCCTCATCGTGTTGACCGTCTTCGACGTTATCGTGATGGGATTGATCTGGCACGAGTACCGACTGGTCCGCCGCCATCTGACATCGCGGTAAGGCACCTCTATGGCGCGGGCGGTTCTGGGCTTTCAGAACTGAAAACTGGACAGGAATGAGTCTAAACGCCGGGGACTCATTCCTGATCGTGGTTTGAATGTGGCAATCTGATAGCGGCGCTCCGAGGAGTTCTTGCTTCCAACCAGAACAGCCCCAAGCTGCACGCCCAAACGAGGGCCATGCCGAGCAGGATCCACCTGAAATCGGAGTCGATCATGAAATTGACGACCGCCATCCAGCCGATGGAAGCGGCCCCTCCGATAGCCGCGATTGCCGGTTGGCGAAAAATGGCTCACCAGAGCCATCTTTTATATGTCGGACAAGATCTGTTTTACGACTCGAACGCCGCGGCCGGCCGCGCGAGCGGACGTCGGAGCTGGCGGCGCAGGGCACCTGACACCGGATCTGACTGGACACAAATGAGTCCAAACGCCGGGGCTCATTCCTGATTTTGGGTCGAATGTGGCAATCTGGTAGTGGCGCGAAGATCGGGAAGCTCGAAATAAATGGTCCCTGAACTGCCCGTTCGGCTAGCGTTCATATCAACTCGTTTAGGTTCTCCCCCATGAACTGAAAGTTAGTGAACCCGTAGCGCCTGGCCGCTTTGGGCTTACACAGCGAACGGAGATGAACCATGACCGTCAGAAAGACTCTTCTAGTGGCTGCCGTCGTATTGTTGACCGTACCGGTGGTGCCCGCATTTGCTCACGATGATGAAGACTACGGTTATAGCGCTCACGATCGGTTCCACGACCAATTGTCGGACGCGCACGAACGGGCCCACGAATACGGTTTTTATAGTCGTGGTGAGCACCGCGCCTATCATCGTGCCCTTCGGGATCTTCATGACGGGGCCCACGGATATCCGCGATACTACTATTATTCGAGGCCTCATTATTATGGCTACGGCTATGGCTATCGGGGCTATTAACTCGGTTTCCGACTGAGGAAGCTTGGCGCCCCAGTCGAGAGAACCCTTGCAATCCTGCGCTGCGGTCTGAGTTACAGGGAAAGGAATTGGAATGTCCCGGAATACGATGACGATAGGTACCCTCGCAGTGTTAGCGATCAGTCTGCTTGCGACATCAGCAAGCGCACATCCGACACTAACATCGGCTAGCCCCGCAGCTGATGTTTCGAGCAAGGTCTCCCCTACGGAGATCAGGCTGAATTTTAGCGAAAGTGTGATAGCGAAATTTTCGGGCTTGGAACTCAAGGACGAAGCGGGGAAAGCGATCGCCACTGGTGTGCCGGTGAATGATCCAAAGGATCGGAAGCAACTGGTCGTGCCAGTGCCTTCGCCGTTGATGGCGGGACATTATACGGTCACTTGGCACGCGGTTTCCGAAGATACCCACCGTGTGAAGGGCGAGTATTCTTTCGGGGTCGATCGTTAATGCCTGAAGCGGGATTTCGCTGAACTGCGGCGATCGCTCATGCTTCAATCTCATTCGGCTGGTTCTGGAACAGGCCGAGTTGGATTGCTCGGCTTGCGTGCGGACGGCCGCGGGGATCGAACATCGAAGCGACCGTCGTACTCGGCGGTTTAGGTGCTCAGCCGACGACATCTGATCCGATGAAACGCATAAATGTTTGCCGATCCTTTGCTCCGAACAGAACGACTTCGTATTTGTCCGGCGAGCCACCTTCCATCCCCGGCGCCCCAGCCGGCATTCCGGGGACAGCCAAACCGTTCGCATCCGGTCGTTCGCTTAACAGCCGATGCACGGCAGCCGCTGGAACGTGCCCCTCGAGGACATACCCTCCGGCCTCGGCCGTATGACATGCAGCCAGGTCATTCGGAACGCCAAGGCGCCTGCGGATCACGTTCAGATCTGTTTTCTCGTCAACTGCAACAGAGAAGCCGGCTTCCGTGAGATGCCGAACCCAGCCGGCGCAGCAGCCGCAGTTCGGATCTTTGTGAACCAGGATCGCTGCGGCCTCGGCGGAGGTAGCGTACCGTGGTAACACCAACAGCGCGGCAGTCAGACCCAAGACGCCTCGCCGCGTCAGACCGCGAGGACGACCCGCTCGTGAGCTACCCATGATTTAATCCCTCCGAAGTTCGCCACGCGAAGACTATTCCAGCCGCTTGCGGTGTCGAATGCACATTTCGGTGAGTGATAGCGTAGGCGTTCGTTAATGCTGGCATGCATATCCTTGGTCATAGCGCCAACCTTCTGGTGCGGTGGCAAAAAACCTGTTCGTCATTGCTGACCGATTGCCGGGCGCATGGTCCCAAGAATGCTCACGATTAGCAGGAGCACAAGTCCTAACAATTGCTCCCCGAGGACATGGTTGCGCAGTTTGGTGGACCAAGCAGCTCCACTCCCACCGTCTGACCGAGCCTTGGTTATCGATGGAACAAGCCAAAACCTGTTCGCTGCGGCAAGAGCCGACATGCCTGCAAATATCGCAAGTTTCGCGACGAGCAACTGGCCATAGGGAGTCGCAAATAGGCTGGAGACCGAGCCGACAAGAAACCAACCGTTGACGAGTCCGGATCCAGCCAGAGTCGCAACTGCGATGTAACCCATCCCCGAAAACCGGAACAGAACTTGATCCAGATCCGTCGTTGACGACGTCCCATGCGCTTGACCGCGAAGCAAGAGATGGCCGAGCGGCACCAATCCACCCAGCCATGCTCCGGCGGCAAGCAGGTGCACGGCGTCCGACGCGATATGAATTGCACCTGCCCTCCCATCCTCGATTTGGGAGTGACCTACACCGGCCAAGGAGGCCAGCAACGCCGCCGATAGAATCGGTGTGATTAGGTCCTTGCGAGCTCCCGCCGTCGAGACGCGCGTAAGAATCACGGCGACAACAATGACAGCGAGTAGCGTGCGTGCCATCCAGACCTCGCCGAAGCCGGTATCGTGCAACACCGTCCATAGCATCTCACGGTCGGCGATATCGGCCAACGTGCCGCTCATGTTTGCTGCCGCGAAGACAAACCAGAGCACCCAGCTGAACAGCACCACTGCGGCTGCCGCGAGAAGCACACTGTTTCGCCGTCGGGACAGCGGCCACGGTTCGGCGTCCGCGTAGGCGTAAAGCGGAAAAAGTGATGCCCCGGCCAGCGTTGTTATTGCTGCATAGTGCAGAAATCGCGCGATGATGAGCCCTAGCTCTATCATCAGCGAACCACGCTGAAGGAGTAGCTGCCCTTGACGCGATGAGTGTCGTCGGACACGGCGTGCCATTCGACCCTGTAGTCGCCCAACGGAAGTTGCTCCATGATCGGCACGACCAGCACTTTTTTGTTCGCGGGATCGGTCGCGGCTTTGCCCGTCGCGATGGTTTTGCCCGTTTGTTCTTTCAAGTCGACGCCCGAGAATTGCGGGAGGACGTTTTCGTTGAATATGATCCTTATTTGCATGGGCGACGTCGCGACTACTGCCCCCATTGCAGGTTCGGCCGATTGGAGTTCGGGATGGGCATAGGCAACTCCAATGCCGACCAGAATTATTGCTGCCAACGCGACGATGCCCATTGAAGTCTTCGACATGTATCTTCCTTTTATTGTCGAGTTGTTGAGTCGTAATTTCACTGCACGTAGAGAACGAGCATCAGTCCGCCCCCACCCTTCTGCTCGATGTTGTTATTGGCTGTGTGGCGCGGGATGTGACAGTAGACCAGCCATTTCCCGGCTTTCGGGCGGTCCGGATCACGTCGTAGCGCTGCCCTGGGCCCACGTCGATGGTGCGCGCGCTTGCGGGCCGCGCCTGTCCGTCAGCGTCCAGTCTGTGACGGATGCGTGCGGCGTGGTCGCCGCCACGTCGAACTGCCCGCTCGCCGCAACCCCAGGCCCGGCCGCAGCGACTAGCGCTGCGACCAGAATCATGATGCCGAGAATCAATGTTACCGCGGCGTGAGTTGCGTGCCCTGTCCATCCTCATTTCTTTTGAATCCTGGTGACCAGGTATCCCGAGTCGCCGTGATCGAGATCGAAGGTGACGTTGTCGCCCGTCTTGACCGCCTTCAGCATCGCCGGGTCCTTGACCGGATAGACCATGGTCATCGGATCCGGCATATCGAGCGCCTTGATCGGACCGTGCTTGATCGTCACTTTCGAGGTCGCGTTATCGATCTTCTGCACCTTGCCGGTCGCGATTGCGCTATCGGCCAAAGCCGTGCCGGCGCCGATCAACAGCGTGAGAGCGAGAGTGGCGAACAAACGAGTGTAGAGTTTTTTCATAGCTGTTCCTTTCTTGTATTCGACTTGAGTCAGGCGAGAGACGCATTGATCACACCGTCACATCTTCATTCCTTTCATGTTCATTGTTGGGGGATTGGCCTTCGCCTTGGGCGGCGCCTTCGATACGCCGTCCTGGCGCGGTGGTTCCGCGGCCGGCGCATCGACCTCATAGGCGACCGTGCCGGCGGGATTCTTGTAAGGGCCCGGGTCGCTGTAATCGTCGCGCGCCATGCCATCGCGGATCTTCATCACGGTGAACATGCCGCCCATCTCGATCGGGCCGAACTGGCCCGAGCCCGTCATCATCGGCAGCGTGTTGTCGGGGGCCGGCATCTCCATTTCGCCCATCGCCATGCCGGTCGATCCCATCACCATGGCGTCAGGCGCCAGCTTGCCAACGACCTTCTCCAATTCTTTTCTCGACACGCCGATGAAGTTGCGCATGTCATGGCCCATCGCATTCATTGTGTGATGCGCCTTGTGGCAGTGCAGCGCCCAGTCGCCCGGATTGTCCGCCAGCACATCGAACGCACGTATGGCGCCGACCGGAATGTCGGTCGTGACCTCCGGCCATTGCGCGCTTTCGCGGACCCAGCCGCCATCCGTGCAGCTGACGGCAAAGCTGTGTCCGTGCAGGTGGATCGGATGATTGGTCATGGAGAGATTGCCGACACGAACGCGCACGCGATCGCCCAGACGCACCGGCAACGGGTCGATGCCCGGGAACACGCGGCTGTTAAACGTCCACATGTTGAAATCGGTCATTTCATTGACCTTCGGCAGTGACGTGCCGGGATCGATCAGATAAGTGCTCATGATGAAGACGAAGTCGCGGTCGACCGGCCGGAACGACATGTCACGCGGATGCACGATGAACATGCCCATCATGCCCATCGCCATCTGCACCATCTCGTCGGAGTGCGGGTGGTACATGAAGGTCCCGCTCTTCTTCAGCTCGAACTCATAGACGAAGGTCTTGCCCGGCTTGATATGCGGCTGATTAAGCCCGCCGACTCCATCCATCCCGTTGGGCACGATCATTCCGTGCCAGTGCACGGTCGTATGCTCGGGCAATTTGTTGGTGACGAAGATGCGTACCTTGTCGCCTTCGACCGCTTCGATCGTCGGGCCCGGCGCCTGGCCGTTGTAGCCCCAAAGATTGGCCTTCATGCCCGGCGCGAACTCGCGCACCACCGGTTCGGCCACGAGATGAAACTCCTTCCAACCGTCCTTCATACGCCAGGGCAGCGTCCAGCCGTTGAGGGTGACGACCGGCCGGTAGTCGGGGCCACTGGTCGGATGCAACGGCGGCTGCATCACGGCCTTGTCCATCATCGGAGCTTCCGGAATGCCGGCGGCCTGCACGCGCCCGACGACGGCGCCGGCACTGATCAGTGCCGCCGTGCCCATAAATTCTCGGCGTGAAAACATCAGATGCCTCCTTTTATTGACCGGCGCCGGACGCTTGCGCGCCGGTGCCCGACGTTGACGTGTCTTGCCCGGCGCCCGCGCCGCCGCCATTGACGGCGGTCTGCAGGTCCGACTGCGCTTTCCAGAAGTTGCGCTTGGCATCGATCGCCGCGCGCAATGAGGTGAGCCGCTGGCGGCCTTCGGTCACCAGGGCAAAAATATCGACTTGCATGCTTGAGAAGCGCAGCTGCATCTCATCCGAGATGATCTTGCGCAGCGGCAGGACCTCGCGTTGGTAATGTTCGGCGATGTCGTAGCTCGAGCGATAGATGCGGTACGCGTCACGCGCTTCGGAGCGCACATTGATGGCTTTCGCGGTCAAGCGGTTGAACGCCGCGTTATAGGTCTCGGCCGCCTGGCGCACGCGCACTTCGCCGCCATCGAACAGCGGAATCTGAAACTGAATATCAAAACCGCGCTCGCGGAACGGCGGCGTGTCCGGATCTTTCGTATTGCGATCGATGCCGGCGATCTGCAGCATGGTGACGAAGCGGCTCGCCTCAGTCAGGTGCAGCGATTTTGCCAGCGCATCCAGCTCCATGCGTGCGATCTGCAGGTCGATGCGATGACCGACGGCATCGGCCTCGATAAAGGGCAGCGATGTCGGCCGCTTTGGTGAGGCCGGCAGGCGATCGGGCAGCCTAAAATCGAGATCGCCACCCCACAGACCCATCAGACGCGCCAGCCTTTCGCGCGCGCTGGCGGCTTCTTGCCGGGCCGAACCCAAATCCGCCGTGGTCTCGGCGTAAAATACCTGCTCGCGCGCCTGGTCGAGTTTGTTGACCGCGCCGGTTTCGCCGAGCTTCTTCGCGAGCTGCGCGGTCGCTTCGGCGGTCGATTGCGCATCGGTCAGCAGGGCCGCGAGCTCGTTGGCCGCCACCGCGCGGTAGTAAGCGGCCCTCACATCGGCTGCCAACTGCAGCGTCGCGAGTGCCGCGCGCAGTTGCGCCTGCTTGAACCGTTCGCGCGCGATCTCGGTGCGGAACGGCAGTGTCGCCAGCGCCAGGATATCGCCGACGATCTGGCGTTCGGTCTCACGGGCGCCATCGCCGGCAATGCTGGAGATCGAAAAGGTGGGATTCGGCGGTAAGCGTTCCTGAATGGAATCCGCTTCGGCCAAAGCCAATTCGTTATAGGCAGCCTGCAAAGCCTTGTTGTTGAGCAGCGCAATCTGCACCGCGGCTTCGACATCCAGCCTTTGCCGCAACAGACGGTGCACCCATGCATCCACGTGCTGCGCCTCATCGGCGGTACGGACGAAGGCGACGTCTTTCTTGAGGGTTTGGCCGCTGAGATCGGCAACGACGCTCATGCCGCTGTCCGGCGAAAACGCCGCGCAGCCCGACAGAAGGAAACCGGTGCCCATGAGAGCGGCTAAACGCACTCGCGCGGCCCGCACCAAGCTTGGTTTTACGGCGCGGATCATTGCGGTAGCTCCGGCTTTGGCGCGACCCGCTCGTTCTGATCACCCCAGGCGGTGGGCGCAGCCGGACGTAACGCGGTGTAACGACCGATGGTCGATCGGTAGCCGACGGGAGCGGTCCTGGCGTGGACGTCGGCCGGGTCTGCGCCGCTCAAGGGCGCAACCGGCGGCGCGCATCCTGCAACAGCGGTAACCGCGACCAGCAAAAGGGCCCAGAGGCTATGACGTATCGGCGCTCCCACAGCCGCATGTACGGCCGCGAGCTTCGCCTTAAGCTGCGAAAGCATGATGTTTCCAGTCTGTTGATGAAACAGGCCGTACCGGCGCGGAAGCACCGGCAGCGGTTCAATCAATCAGCTCAGGAAATGGGGGGACGATAGAGCCGCGGGGGCGCACTGCCCGCCATCACACGGCTCACTTCATTGATGCAACGCGAGACCGGTTGGTCGGGCGCGCGGACATCGGTTAACACGGCTGGCAGTGCCGTGAGGCACATCAATTCGCAGCATGATCCGCCGTTGGAATGATGGTTGGAATGCGCCGGTGTTGGACCGGACGTACCGTCCGTGACGTTCAGTGCCACATCATGCACATGGCCGCCGGCATGGTCGGTGTGCATCGCATGATGCTGATGCTCACCGAAATCATGATTGTGAACGTGAACCATGGCGGTCCCGTCTGTCACGAGACAGTCGGGTATGGCAGTACCCGGAAGGGCCAGGGCGATGGTCGGCGTCATCACGCACAGCAGATAGAGCAGCGCAATGGCGCAGGCTGCTCGCAATCGCTGGGTCTTGGTGAGGCGCAAATCAATCATCCATAACGGGTGAATCGCAATTCCATTCTAGCGGGAAAGCAAACGGCTTCCAAGCCAGAACTTTTCGAGCGTCCTCGGTCGATCACGCCGGTCCCGACCCGGGGATCAATCGGCGGCGACGATCGATTTTTAGGCATTATTTTTTTAAAACATTTTTGGCATTTCGCCCCGGCCGATCGAAACGCTGATCCCAAGCCACGCGGCTATGTCTGGATGTGCACAAGAAGCCGCCGACAGCAGGCGCGCGCAATAGGCGCTATCTGGCGGCGAATGTTGACCTTTCTAAGTCAGGCCGCGGCTCGCGGCTCCTGGCGCTTCGCAGGTGTCACGATTGCTCGCGAGAAAAGCGCTGTCAACCATCGCCAGCGAAAATGGCCGTGCCGTACAGCCACTCGGCGTAGTCGCGCGCGTGGGTCTTCAAAAAACAATATTCGTGCATGAAAAGCGGTGTTTGCTCCTGTCCGGCGCGCCACTCGACGCGCTGACAATCGTCCGGCACCTAGCGGCCACAGTAATTACAGCCGCGCCAAGGATCATCGCTGCGGCCTTCGCGATCGGACTCGTAAGGGAAAAGCTCGCGCGGGATCTCAAGCCGCCCGGCCTGAACAAGCGTTCCCTCACCCGCAGGATCTGTTGCGAAAAAAACCGGCCGGTCGGGGGGCTTCGTCATTCTGACCTCCCAGCTGCTAAGACTGTCACCATGATCGCTTGGTGGCCGCGAGGATGACGATCACGAGCTGCAGGATTCCCATAATTTCGGTCGAAAGATGGCTGGCGTTCATAAGCAATTCCGAAACTTGAGAACTGCATGTAGTCGTCAAACACGCGCTCGTCAGGTCTATCAGCGCTGTGTCGACGCTGCATGTAGCGCGCGTGACGATCGATCAGACGCTTCTCGCGTAACGCGCTTAACGCGAAGCTGCGCCACTCCCGCGCTGCCAGCAAGGCTTGCAGCCGCTCGCGCCGAGACAGCCGGCGCAGGCCCGCAAGCTTCCGTCGGAACGTAGTCTCAATTTCGATTTCGGCACCGTCACCCTCGTCGACGGCCCCCCTTCAACCGACGGCAGATCGTGATCCGGCAATTCGACGACCCTTCCCGCTTCAAAATGCGGTCGGGCGGGATGATGGCTGGCGACCGCATTGCATTCTCCGAAAACATTCCGTCATCGGGGTTCGGGAAGATCAACTCGCCCTGGGTGCCATTGTGCATCTTGTCCAGGATTGCGAGCGCAGGATCGGAAAGCGGCACGACATGGTCCTGGTGCATCTTCATGCGTTCGCCGGGGATCTTCCAAGTCGATGAGGCGCGATCGATCTCGGACCAGCGGGCATCCACCACTTCGTTGGTGCGGCAGGCCGTCAAAATCAGAAAGCGGAGCATCGAAGCTGCGGTGCCGCCTGCTGCGGACAGGTCAGCCATGAACTGCGGTGCTTCGGCGTAGGGCAACGCTGGATGATGCCGCACGACGCGTTTCGGGCGCCTTGGAAGTTTCTCGCGCAGCTGTTTGGTGAGCTCGGCAGGATTTCGAAAATCGGTGTCGTCAACATCGACGTTCTTCGCGATGATTGTTTCGATCCGTCCGCGGACACGATTCGCCGTCTCGCGCTTCTCAACCCAGATTGGCCGGAGCAATTCGTAGATGTGGCTGGGGCTTGATCTCCGGGATCGTGAGTTTTCCGATCGTCGGGTAGGCGTACCGTTTGAGCGACGACGGCCATTGATCGCGGTGCTTCTTGCTCCAGGTTAACCAGCGCTCGCGAATGTAGATTTCGGCGCATTCTTCAAAAGTAGGCAGATTGAGCTTGAGTTCTGTAGCTTTCGCTTCCTGGCGCGCCGCTCGCTTCTCCTGCACGATGTCAACGCCAGGCGTACTGCGATCACCCTTGACTCGAAGACGCGCAGCATCGCGAGCTAGACGCGCATTCTTTAGCGACACGTCCTTGAGCGAGCCTAGGCCGAGCCACCGCTGCTTGCCGTCCTTCCAGTACCGGTAGCTCCAGTTCTTCGACGTGGGGCTTGCGACGACGAGGTAGAGACCATCGCCGTCAGGGTATTTGCCAGGCCGAGTTTCGCGTTCGACGTCGAGTGGCTTGAGCTTACCAGGCATGTGTTCTCCCTCACGAAATCCGTCCTCCGAACCCACGGTCAAAAGCTACGGTTTGCGCGGTGACTAGGGGTAACATCGCGGAACTAGCCGCAACAGCCTTCGTCGCGCTACTCGTTGTTTTTGCTGTCGATTCGAACAATCGGATACAGAGAAGAACAGTGTAGTGGCGGAGGGAGAGGAACTGGGGTCGAACCTTCTCCACGTAAGCCAGCGTGCCTGGGCGGGCCCTGGCGGTCGTGGTTCCTGGCAAATGCGGCCAAGGCCACCTAAACGAGCCTATAGCGGCCGAGCCCTTGGCGATCGCGTCCTGCCGGCAGGTAGCTAGAATTTTCTAACGACGTCTCGCACTGCCGGCGACCCCTGCGCATGCCGCCGCCTCGGGTTCCGTTGGAACCACCGCCAATGGTTTCTGCGGCCTTCGGTCGCTCGGGACTGCTGCTGTTCTTGTCCGCTCGCGAGTTTGTGTTGTTGCCTGGCTCCTCACCTTAACGAAGCGTACCATCTGGCCGCGGGGCACCGACAATTCCGTGCGAAGGGCTTGCGGGATAGCCGCCCGTTTGAGCCATGGCCGCAGTCGACATTGTCATCCAAACGGCAGCGCCGACGATCTAGAAGACTTCATGACCGTTGCCTCCACTCTTTGCTGAAGGTCAATTGGCGACGAAAACGCACGTTCCCTGCAATGCATCGTGCCGTGGCCGGGAAAAAGAGCGAACCCCGCGCGTGAACGGAGATTCCGGGAACCGATAGAGCGCTGCCGCCCCGTGTGCTGGGTCCTTGTAGTCGGATGGATCGAGGATTAATCTCTGATCGGGGACAGGCAGACTCCCCATCAGACGCTCGCCGTCCAAGCTCTGCGCAACACTCGCTTGTGTCGAGGAGATTGCGCATGGACGGAGTTGTCCACTTGGTCGCTCCAGATCGACCAATCCCGAGCAATTCGGCACGTCCGATGGCAGCTCCGTCCGCCTCCGAACAAGCGCGCGATCAGGTGCTGCTCCGCGTGGAGTCGATCACCAAGCAATATGCGAATCAGGCAGCACTCTCGGATGTCACCTTCGACATTCAGGCAGGTGAGATTCTCGGCATCATCGGTCCGAACGGCGCCGGCAAGACAACCTTGCTCGAGGCAGTCGCCGGCATCCTACCGATAGATAGAGGTGACGTCCGCTGGCACGGAAAACCGTTGCCGCCTTCGCGGCGACGCGAAGCCATATTCTACCTTCCCGACGGCGTGCGACCTTACCTGGACCAACCTGTCACGAGGGTTCTATCGTTCTTCGCAGGGGTCTATCGGAGATCGACCGACGAGATCTCGGGTGCAATCGAATCGGTGGGTTTGACGCCGGTTCTTCGCAAGCGCGTGTACGCGCTGTCGAAGGGCTACGGCCGAAGGCTGATGTTGACGCTGGGATTGCTTACGCCGCAGCTCCTGCTTCTCATGGACGAACCGTTCGACGGCTTTGATCTCCGGCAAACCCGCGAAATCGTGAGTTTGCTGCGCGCCGAGGTAGCGAAAGGACGCACCTTCGTCCTTGCAATCCATCAGTTGGCGGACGCCGAGCGGGTTTGTGACCGCTTCATTCTTCTGGTCGATGGTCGTGTTCGTGGCATCGGAACCCTTAGTGATCTCCGTAGCCGAACAGGGATTTCCAGTGGAAGCCTGGAGGATGTTTTTCTTGCGCTTACCTGAAACATTCCGCGTTCAAAACGCTCCAATGCGGCCGCTGCTCGTCAAGGAACTGTGGGAGATCCTTAGCGGCCGGGCGTTGTGGACCATGCTGCTGCTGATGTGCCCGCTGATTGGGTACAGCTTTTCCCAGGCTGCTTCGCTGTATGGCGAAGCGAGTGTCACAGGGCTTCAATCACCGGTGCTTGCGAGCAGTCTGTCGCCGCTGGACGGCGTCCTGGTTCCTACCCTCGGGGCCTTTTATGTAGCAGTCACGCTCCTGTTTCCCTTTGTCGCCATTCGTGTCCTCGGTCAGGAAAAGGAATCGGGTGCCCTGCGTCTTCTGGTCCAGTTGCCCTATCGTTCGTCCAGCTTGATTGCAGCCAAGCTCGCGGCCGTGCTCGCCGCTTGGGTGCTTTCAAGCATCCCCGCGATCTCCGCACTAGTCATCTGGGCCATGCAGGGTGGGCACTTGTCCGCACCGGAAACGTTGAACCTGCTTTTTGGACACCTGCTCTATGGGCTGCTTGTCGGCGCCATCGC
>JGI12053J15887_10000974_pt1 | contig 12691 bp, 10 predicted proteins | sample MedBloCAOM1_O3_FD_15887 | JGI IMG/M metagenome (IMG submission 15887)
CGATACGACCCGCAACGCGAGGGCTGATATCGACGCGGTCGCTGGACACTTCGCCTTGCACGGTGAGCGGCGGCGGGCGCGTCGCGAACCAAAGCACGGTTCCGAGCGCCGCGAGCGCGAATGCTCCAACGATCCATCGAAGTTCCTTGAGGCGTCCCATATTAATTTTCTCCTGATATTCGAACACTTGGTTCCGGCGCCTGCAGCGGGTTTTCTCGGCGATATGAAGGGCCGCGCCTTTTCCCTTTCAGAATTGAGCGCGAAGCGACTCGAACTCTGCGCGACACGTCTGGCTGAATTCGCGGAGAAGGTCGATCGATCCGCTATTCGTCATCTCCCGAAGCTCAAGGAAGGTCTTGTTCGGTACCAGATACGTATCGACGATCCTTCGTGCGATCGCCTCAGCACTTTCGACGACTTTTGGCGAGGATAGGATGCGCATCCTGCCGACCTTTACGTAAAGCTCGACCAGTGCCGGTATGTCCGGCTCGTCGTGCTGGAGCGCGTGGATATTGCATTTTGAAGCCGCCTCGATGAATTCCTTGTAGAGTTCTTGTCGGCGAAGCTTGTCCTGCGCGAGCCACAGCGCCTTAGCCTGTGCGTGTTGGCTCAACCACGACGCGAGGACGGATGTGAGTCCGCCGATGGTTGCTCCTGCGAGTGCCGCGAGGGCGGAGATTACCGATGCGTTCATTAGGACGATCACCGTGTGAGATCAGCGTGATACCTGCCGTCAGCCCCGCCACGGTGCCAGGAAGGCCTCAAGCGCCGCGTTAACCTCTGCTGGCCGCTCCTCGTGCGGGAGGTGTCCAGCCCAGGCAATCGGCGCCGTGGTAAGGTCCTCGGCGATGCCGCGCCAGAGTTCGGCCATGTCGACCATCTTCGCCGCCTCGAACTCACTTCCCCACAAAGCGAGGGTAGGGCAGCGAAGTTTGACGTCCTTGTCCTCTTCATCCTGCGCGATGTCTTCTCGCCAGGCCCGATAGTCCTCGAACGCGCCGCGCAACCCGCCCGGTTGCGCATAGGCGTGGACGTAGGCGGCGATGTCGGCGTCGCTGAGGGCTCCCGGGTCATAGGTCCAACTGGTCAGGATATAGCGAAGCCAGAGTTCCTCCCGGCCCTGGATGAGCGCTTCTGGCAAATCCCGGACGCCCTGGAACAAGAAGAACCAACTTGCCTGTGCAACCCGGGCATTCATCATCCCAAAGAGCAAACGCGTCGGAATGTTATCCAGCGCCGCGAAGCGGGCCACGGCGTCGGGATGATCCTTGGCGAGCCGCAGGCCGACCCGCGCTCCGCGATCGTGGGCGACGATCGCCGCCCGCTCGATGCCGAGGTTGGACATCAGGGCGCGAATGTCATTCGCCATGGTGCGCTTGTCGTAGCCGGTGGGCGCCTTGTCCGTCGCGCCGTATCCACGCAGGTCCGGCACAATCAGCCGGTAGCGCGTCTTCAATGCCTCGATCTGATACCGCCAAGCATAGGAGGTCTCAGGAAAACCATGCAAGAGGACGACCGGCGGACCCTCACCAGCCTCGGCATAGTGGAACTTGATGCCGTTCGCCACACATCGATGGTGTGTAGTCGATTGTGTTACCATGACCTTCGCTCCTCTTGGAATCCTTGTGGCAGACCGCACAACTGTCCTTGTAGATTTTCGAGCCCGCGCGCATCACCCCGTTTATCGGACAGATTTCATTTCAGACGCGAAGCCGATCATGTGCATCCGGGCCGCTGCCAAACGTTGTTTGTGCGACAACTACTTCTCTTAAAAACTCATCGATGGTGGCGTTGACCGCTTGTGGAGCCTCCAGGGCAGCAAGATGCCCGACCCTGGGTAACACTCTGAACAGACTGCCGGGGATGGCCTCCGCCATGGCGCGGGTTTCGGCGACCGGAAATGTTCGGTCCTCCTCACCAGCCACCACCAGAACTGGTTTTCGAATGGCGCCCAAAAGGGCACGATGCTCGGCGCGGTACGGAACGACGCTATCGATCGCCCAGCAGACGGAGTCCGCACGGGCTGCGGCCACCGTTGAGCGGATGAATTCCACCACTTCAGGCTTCGTCCTTTCGCTCGTCGCTCCGGCAAAGGCATTGACTGCGCGGTTGACGACCGATTTTGGGACCGTACCCCGTCGGCGCAGTATTGAAGTCATCAGTAAGAACTCCATCTTCTGGCGCCAACCAGCCACCGAAGCCGTGCAGTTCATCAATACGGCGGCCCGTGTCCGGCTCGGATACAGGGCAGCGAATACGCCGCCCATCATTCCGCCCCAAGAGTTACCGAGCAGGACGCAGTCCTCAATCTCCAATTGATCCAGGATCTGGCTTAGACACAGGGCGCATTCCTCAAGTGTAAAATACCGGTTCAAGGGATCGCTTTCGCCGTGACCGGGCGAGTCGATCAGAACCATCGCATGGCTGCTTGCGAAGTGATCGACTTGTCCCCGCCACATCTGCCCCGTCATCAAAAGGCTGGGCCAGCAAACCATGGCCGGACCGTCGCCGACGACGTGAACATTGATTTCCCCCAGCAAAGTGGCAATGCGTTGCTTGCGGAGGATAGCAACGCGTTGGTGTTCGGTCGTCTGCATGACAAGCTCCATTTTCAGGTCGGTAGACGCAGCTATGGCGATTTGCGATCGTCATTGGTTGTGCATGCGCCTTAAGCATTCTAGCGATGAGGTACTTTTGTACTCGGCGAGGCATCCATGATCGAGAAATCTTCGGGTTACCGTGATGCTGCAGCTGACGGAGGTTCGTCGCAATTGCTCGTTGCCTCCAGGCCAGCAAACCTCGCGTTCACCCAAGCCTCGATATCGGATCTGGCCACGTCCAACACTCCCTCGTGGCTTGCGTCGGGGTAGGTCCGGTAAGATACGGAGTTACCGACCCGGCAAAGATCGCGAGCCACCGCGTCGGTGTTTTTCGGTGGTATCGTTCGGTCGCTAGTTCCTTGTATGAGTAGTGTCGGTGCTACGATGCGAAGCTGTCCCGGCTCGTTGGCAGCTGCGGCCTTTAGCAAAGGACTAAGGTCAGGCTGGGTAACAAACTGGTGGCTGGGAATTGACTCAGCCCAGTAACCGGCAGCGAGCGCGTCATCAATGCATCCATCCAAGGTGTCCGACAGATGCTCCAATGCTCGGGGTTTCAGGATTCGCTCGAGAGCTATCTCAGGATAATAAGCCGCGTAGGATTGAAGCATATAAGTAAGGAAGGGAAGGATTGGAGACGGGTGCGACCCGATCACTGCTTCCTGCACAAGCTCACCGATGTGCGATGCCGGTGCCATTGCGACATTACCGAGAAGGGTAAACTCGGGCGCATAATCTGGTCCGATTGCCGCTGTGAAAAGATCAGCTTGACCCCCTTGTGAGTGACCCATCACCACGTATCGCGTCCCGACAGCCAAATCGACCTTTCGAGCGGCTCGCATGATATCAATCGCGCTTCGCGCCTCGCCCATACCAACGAGGTAGGCTTGTACACCGGCCCCACCGAATCCTTGGTAATCGGTTGCGACGACGACGTAGCCGTGCCTTACGAAGGCGTCGAGCATCGCTTGGGTGGCAGAGAGGTACGTGTGCTCAGGCCCGTCTACGGTATCGCTCGAAGGCGCGCACTGAGGCGCAAGGCCGGTCGTACCATGCGTCCAGGTGATCAGCGGCCAGCCGCCAGCAGGCGGATTCCCCGCCGGGATTGAGACCGTGCCGGAGACCACCACGTCTGAATCGTCGGGGCTCCTCGAATTATAGAGAACAAGAAAATTTCGCGCTGCGCTTGGTAATGCTGCCGCGGTGTTGAGTGGTTGGGCTGAGATTAGTGCTCCTCGCGCCGCGCCTGGCCTTCGTGAAGACGGTGCATCAAGCGACGGATCTTGGCGGTTCAACTCAGCCTCGGCCAAGCACAAGGGCGCCAATCCGATTATCAAACCGCACGATAGTGCGGCGGCTCGAAGTAATGCCAGCAACACCTTCATGCGGGCACGCTTCGGCTTATCTGACATTATAAAGTTCATGTTGTGCTCTTTCTCAGGATCGTCATTCCAATGCTCCTTGCCTCTGCTCGGACGCGATGACGTGGCTCCTCTAGTCGGTTCGCGCTGCGAATATGGAAAAGCGGGATCCTCGGGAGGCGACAGAGCTAACATCGATGCGATGGCCGAGCACTTCGATGGCCCGGCGCACGATGAATAACCCGACACCGAGACCATCACATCGCGTGGAATCAAGTCGAGTGAATGCCTCAAAGATTCTCGATAACTGCTCACTCGTGACACCGATACCCGTGTCGCAAACGTCGATGCGCACGTTTTGGCCCGAACGGCGGCAGCCAATGAGAATCCGGCCTTTGGGTTCAGTATATTTTATGGCGTTGCTGACCAGATTTCGGAGAATGCCATTGAGAAGCACCGCATTGCTCATGACGGACGCGCCTGTGGGGCACACACGGATGTCAATCCTCTTCTGCAACGCGCTTTCCTCATTTTCATGGTATGCTTGCCGAAACAGGGGTTCGAGCGCGACGGGCGAGAGCTTCGCCTTGGAATGCTCATAGAGGCGAGCAGCTCCCAGCAGTTGATCGAGTTGCCCTTTGAGGCGATCGATCGCGTGCTGACCCCTCTGCAGCATTTTTTGCTCAGATTTGGTCCGGACGCCGATGCTGAGAAGTTCGTGGGAGCTTTGGATGATTTGCAATGGCTGTCGAAGATCATGGCCGGCCATGGCGAGGAGCGCGGCCTGAAAGTCGGTGGTGCGCTTTGGGTCTGCTCTGCCTGACATCCCAAAACTTACGGGCCGCTCGGTCGTCCGCATGACGCCAGCTCCCCTGGTGACAGTCGCGAGCCTTTTATTTGTGCTGGTCATGATGTCCTCTCTTCCAGTTAAGGGCTCTGGTTGGATGACCTGATTGCCGGGAAGAGAGTTGCGCAGCATCCGCGCGGAAACGAGTTCAGCGTTGTAAGGAAGTGTAAATTGTCGCCATCGCGCGTAGAATCTTCAGCTGGACCCCCGGGCAGTACTTCGACCGCTGGACAGGCGACAATCCAGCGGTCTAGATTGCGGCAGCCGATGCGGTTTTTCAAATATCGCACTGATTGTGAAGAATGATGAGCTGAACGATCTGATCGCCGTGGGCTGAGAAGTAGAAGGCGAGTACCAGCGGATCGGGCAACCCTCGTTTGTCGTAGTTGCCATCGATGTTTGCCGTCACGATGAAGTGCCCGTAGTGCTCCACTATCTTGACAACGTGCATCGTCAGTCTTTCGCCAATGATGTCGCGCTCTGCCCATTCCCGGATGGCCGGCTTTCCCCAGTAGTCGCAAAGCTGATCGTTAACGAGCGCATCGTCCGCGAAAGCGGACAGCAGCCCCTCGAGATCGAAGCTGTTGGTTGCTTGGACGTAGGCCGCCACAAGCGGGGGCAGCGGGACTTGCGGAAGACGGGAAGGGGACATGATGGGCCCTTGAGGTCGTGTGCGGATGGCCGCTTTGCTACGATCATGGCCGACGGACGGCGCCCTGGCGCGTTGTATCCTGTAAAAAGCTGAAAAGCGGGCTGTCGGTGCGGGGTAAGCCTCCGGGTGAGCACCGCGTGAACTTTGTGAGCCTGTCAGCCGGCGCGGTCGACCTAGTCGATGATAATTTCCCGGATGAACTTTGATGCCGATCCGCCCGCAGGCGCGCGAACACGGCGGCCTTTCTCTCTGTCAACTGGGTCGATCAGTCGATCGTCGCCATCGATGCTGCGACCTGCCGCGAGCGCTGGACCTACAACTGGCAGGTCAAGGATCAGGTGCTGCCTCGGACCAATCGCGGGCGGTCCAACTCTTCAAGGACACTTTTCGCCCGTTTAAGATCGCGACTTTCGAAGCCTTCAGTGAACCGGCCGTAGACAGGCGACAACACGCCGTGCGCTTCCCCGGGGCGCTCTCGCTTAGCCANAAGCAAGGCGAGACTTGTCGCCGNTCTCAGTTCCCAAGCCAAAGCCCCTTGTTCGCGTGCAAGTTCGAGTGACCGTCGGAAATAATGCCCGCAGACGTCCATATCCGCGAANGGCGACGACGCCAATACGCTGCCTTTTACGCGAAGGAGCTCGGGCATCATGAACAGATCACCGTTGCGCTCGACAAGAGCGATGGTTTCGGTGATCNTGGTCAATGCGTCCTCAAACCGTCCCNTNATAGCGAGACCTTCCACTAGCGCGCTNTTGAACGNCGTGGTCAATAGTTCATAGCGCAGTCCGTGCACCGCCTCCAATGCACTATGCACCAGCGCGATTCCTGCTTCAGTTTCACCGNGCTTGATCGACAATTCGCCTTTCACGCCGCGGCCCACCGCCTGGTAGGGCGCTAACGAGTATTGGTCGGCTTGTGCGATGAATTTGTTGATGGCCACATCGGCGGCCGCCAAATCGCCGGTCCAGATGTAGACGGACACCGCCCAAATCAGCGCGATACAAAGTGAGATCGGATGGGTCAAGGTCTCGGCTTCTTGGACCGTCTCTTCCGCGACCGTTACTGCTTGCTCCGGAAAGCCCTCAAGCCACAGGGTGCGTGCAAAGGCTATTCGAGCCCGATTGCGATAGTCGAAACCGAAACGGAAAGTGTTGGCACCGTGCGAAGGGGGGACCGGCACGAGAGCTGCCTTCAGATGGGCATGTGCACGCAGCGTGCTTCCCTCAAGATGACGAGAAATGCCAAGTATCGAATGCGCCTCGGCGATTCCGACCGGCTCGGCTGCTTCGGCGGCGATCGCCTCACTGCGCTGTGCGAACGCAAGCGCCGTGTGGAAATCCCCTATTCTTTCATGGAAGATATGAAGCCTCCCGAGCAATCGTAGTTGGTTGGCTCGATCGTTTAGTTTTTCGGCAAGCGCGAGTCCCTTCGTAAGTGCGATGCGGGCTTGCTCGCTGTTGCCTTTGGTAAACATAAGCGACAAGCCGAGCGCCGAATGAAGCTCCATTTCGCGGCTTGTTCCCCGAGTGTCGTCATCGAGGGCCGCGATCGCACGTTCAGTCCAGCGATGGCATTCAGTGAGCAGTGACATCTCCAAGAACATGCGCGCCGACGCAGCGGCAAGTGCGGTGCCGATCCGAATGTCGCCGCACTCGAAGAAGCTCCATTCCAAGGCGGCCCGCACATTGCCGAGATGATCGCGATGCGCGGCAAGAACTTTTGCCTCGAACGCGACTGGTCTGGAGGCAGCGGCGCGTTCGAGGAATTCAAGAAAATGGATTGCGTGACGCCGCGCTGTATCGTCAGCAGCATCGGCGTCGATCAGCTTCGGCAAAGCGTAGGCGCGGGTGGTGTCAAGCAGCCGGTAGCGCGACGTCACGTCAACGGTATCGACAGATACGAGCGACTTCGCCACCAGCCCAGCCACAGCCTCAACGACCTGCGCTGCGCTCAGGTCATCCCCCATCGCGACTGACTGGGCGGCATCGACCGTAAAAAATCCGACAAAAACCGACAGTCTCCGTAGAACCACACGTTCGCTTTCGGAGAGGAGGTCATAGCTCCAATCGAGTGTGGCTCTGAGGGTCTGATGACGAGCCTGTGCTGTGCGGCGCCCCCGCCAACGAAGCCTAAACCAGCTATCGAGGCGCTCCGCCGTTCCCCGCAGACCAAGGGCATTTACGCATCCCGCCGCGAGCTCGATCGCGAGCGGGATACCGTCCAGCCTGCGGCAGATTTCAGCGACGATCGGCGCATCTGCATCACTAAGTTCAAAGCGGCGGCCGCCAGCGACCACCCGCTCCACAAAAAGCTGCGCCGCGGGAAACGCAAGCACCTGCTCTGCGGTAAGGCCCGCAGCGTCGGGAGAGTTGTCCAACGGCGATAGTTGATAAACATGCTCTCCTTCAACACGAAGCGATTCCCGGGTGGTCGTCAGAATATGCACATGCGGAGCGTCTCCAAAAATGCGTTCTGCCAACGCTGCCGCCGACTCGATTACGTGCTCGCAACTGTCGAGGATCAACAGCATCCGCCTGTCGCGGAGAAAGGCAATGAGACCTAGGGTCGGATCGTTGGATTGAATCAGCAGGCCGAGCGTCGACGCGACCGCGCTCGGCACGAGAAGAGGGTCATTGAGTGGCCCGAGATCAAAAAAGCAAACGGCGCCGTCAAAGTCGGTCAACAGCCTGTGCCCCACTGAGACGGCGACTGTCGTTTTACCCATGCCACCAGGCCCGACAATACTGACAAAGCGCCGAGCGGTGAGCTGCGAGCAAAGATCCGCGGCCGTCTTCTCGCGACCAACCATCCGCGACAGTGGAATGGGTAGCTTCTGCGGCCTGGCGGGATTTTCCGCGGCGGGAATCGGAAGACCTGGCTCTGCGCCCGCAGAGTGTCGGACAAGTGCGACGAAGCAATAACCCCGTCCGGGGACGTTGGTCACGTATCGGGCCCCGTCGCGGCCGTCACCAAGTGCTTTTCGCAAGTTGTGGACATGCACCCGAAGATTGGCCTCCTCGACGATGACGTCGGGCCAGACCCGGTCGATCAGTTCCCACCGGCACACAACGTCCCCCGCACGCTCGATAAGAGCGATCAGGATGTCCAGAGCACGGCCGCCCACCGATACGGGAGCGCCCTCCTTCATGAGCAATCTTTCCGCCGCAACTAGACGAAACGGGCCGAATGACGCAACCCAATTTCCTTGTGACTCGTCGTCCATGACTACATCCGTCGCTACGCTAGCTGCAAAATCTCCCCAGCAACAAACATGAGTGGACCCATGACGCGGTGCCGTTCATGCTCGCCGAGCCGGATTCAGGCGACCGAGTTCGCCCATCCCGCAGGTCGGCGGGAACTACGTGGTCCACGTGCGCGGTGCGAGAGCAACATTGCCGCCCACTGCGCGGAACAGAGCTTCTGCTTCGGCTCTGATGGTCTGCCATTCGGTCAGAAATGATGATCGATCTGAAGGGCCCAGTCTTTGCGCCCGTTGCTGCCGGTCTTGTCATTTGTTGCTGACTGGACACCTGGAAGTCGATCAAGCGACGCCTGTCGCCTGCAAATGTAGACCGATGTTCAAAAGGCCGGCGACCAAGCATGTCCGTAGCGGCTTTCATCACTTTAGCCCGAAAGTCTTCCGATACTGACCAGGTGTCAGACCGGTCCCCCGGCGAAATGCTCGTGTGAAATTGGCTTGGCATGAAAAGTGGAGTGCGAGCGCAATATCAACCAAAGACCGGTCTCCTCGGATCAACAGCGCTTTCGCACGCGTGAGACGTTTCGCACTGACGTACCGATGAGGCGGTTGACCTGTGGCCGCCTTGAATGCTCGCGCGAAATGAAACCGGCTCAGGCGCGCAATCGATGCGAGGTGATCGAGCGTAAGATCACCTTCCAGATGGTCCGCTATGTAATCCAATACGCGGGACAGCCTGCGTCCATCGAGCCCTTCCTGTGTGATAAGTGGAAACGCCTGAGCACATGATGGACTGACATGGTTTTGAACCAGTCTTACAGCGAGAGTGGACGCCAGGGTTTCGGCAAGCAGCCTGCCGGAAGAGGTCTGGGTCTGCAGTTCCGATGCAATGGCGTAGGCGATCTGAGCCACTAGAGGGTCTTGGAAACCGCTTTCGTGACGCTGCGATCCGATTACAGATGTATCGAGATCGATACCCACGCTGTCCGGTGAGAAGTGGCCGGTCGAAAGATACATATGCATAATTCCTGGCACCGGATCGGAGAGCTCCACCAAAGAAAACTTCCTGCCCGCGGGAGAAAGCCAAATTGTCCCTCGCTCGGCAACGGTTCGGTCGAAGATGCCGCCGCCCTGCCGCTCAACGACTGATCCATTGCCATGGATATCGACGCAGATTTCGGTAGCGGGTTGCGTGCCTTTCCATTCGGTGACGCCACTGTGACTTCGAAGCTCCGCCCACAGCCCCGACCAGCCTCGGCCGGCTGAGGAAACGAGCGACCCATCCGAACCATATTTCTCGACACCGTATCTGCACACTGTCGGCGGTTTCACCCGCGAATTTCTCACGGCGCGCTTCTCCAAACCATGAGCGCACCTGAGCGTTTGCTATTGTAGATGGAGGTTCTCCTGCGCCAGCGTCCCTGTCAGGTCGCGTTCGAGGCACAATATTGGTCCTGCAGCCCCGCGCGCGTCTTTCCCGCGCGTGCTCTAGTTTTGTCCGCGCCTGCGCAAGTTGCGGCGGGAGCTTTTCCCGACCACCGCCTAGCCCGCGAGGAGAATTGGCAGCTAAGGGCAATATCGCTCATTTGACGAAGATCTTCGCGGAACTGATCGATGCGCTGGCCCATGACAAAGTCTCGTGTTTCCGAGTGGAGTTCGCTGTCAGGATTAAGGGGTTGTTTGATCTGCGAAAAGGTTCGGTCCGGCCAAACGACCGGTGACAATCGGCCAATCTTCAGGTGATCAAACTACCACCAAGGTCTTGCCGGAAATGGCCCTGAACTGATGCGGCGCTGTTTTGGTCCAGCGGCGGAAGGCATGTCGGAAACTGGCGGCATCGCTGAAGCCCAATACCTCAGCGATATCTTTAACGGTCAAATCCGTGTCGCGCAGATATTTAATCGCCATCTGCATTCGCAAATCGTCGGCCAATCTGCGGAAGGACGTGTTCTCTTCGCGCAGCTTCCTCCGGAGCGTTCGCGCGCTCATGTTCAGATGGCCCGCGATGTCGCTGAAACTCGTCGGCCGCATCAGATTGGCCAGAAGGATTTGTCGGACCTGGCCGACTAGCCCGATGCGAAGCTCGAATTCCTCCACCAGGCCATCGCACAGCCCGACCACCGTCGAATAGGCAATTTCGTTCCCGAGCTTCGGTGTTCCGTCGAGCCAGGCCGCGTCGAAGATAAACTTGTTCTCGGATTGGTCGAACAGCACCGGACATCCGAAGATGTTCGGATATTTTCGTGCATCGTCCGTCGGACCGTAAGTGACATGAAGCTCCCGCGCAGCAAACGAGGGGCCCATGACATCGCGATGCAGCGACAGGATAATGCCGAATTGCATTTCGACGAGGAACTTGTAAAGACGCGCATTGACGCGCGAATGCGGCAGCGGTGTGAAAGTCCAAATCCCACAACCGCGCTCTTCCTCAAAGTGGATTTCGTTAAGCGGTGTAGCGAGTTGGTGGTACTTCATTGTGAAATGAATAGTTTGACGATAATTCATGCTGCTGAGGATCGCGAAGCCGTACATCCCATATGCGGAGACGTGGAATCGCAGGCCTGCGTGATAGGCAAAATGACGGTCGTGTGCGATCCGATCCGCGTTACGATAGCATTCGATGACTTGATTGAGCGAAACCCGCGTTGCGGGGGAAGAAATCGCGCCTTTGGACAAGCGCACCCCCGCGAGCGCATCCTCCGTCGAAACGCCCTCGTCGGCGAGAGCATTGAGGACGGTTGCAAGCTTGACGACCGGATAAATTTTATCGTCCGGTCCGGGCCCGATCATTGTCACACCCCATTCAATCTCGTGGTCGCACCCATTCCATCTCGTTCAAGGCACGTTCGCGCAGCTTCGCCGGCTGGCTAACGCGGCCGCCGAGAAAGGCCCAAACCACAGAATATCACAAGCCAGAGAATTAGGTACTCAGGAGACAGAACGTGCGGAGCGATCGCCTCCAGGTCTGGTTTTAGCCGATTGTGTTGCAAAAGTCTTTTTGGATCACAGCACAAATTTTCCGAGCTTTTTGGCGCGGCGATCGAATGCGGCGGCGCGCCCTCCTTGTAAAGCTGCTCGTTCCCGCCAGGCAGGCTTGAGACATGATGGTCGAATTGAAGGACTGTTCTTTGCACCGCTTGCTAGGGGTTTTGTCATTTATTGCTGACAATCGAGACACGCAGGAATCCATGATGTGGCGACTAGGCTCGCCTGCAATCAAAGGCGGCGCAACCACCCAAGCCTTGTCAGCTTCGTCACTTTAACCTGAATTCCGCCCGAAACTGACCATGTGTTTGACCTGTCACCTGACGGAATGCTCGTGTAAAATTAGCTTGGCAAGAAAACTTGAGTGCGAGTGCAACATCAACCAGGGACTCGTCTCCTCGTATCAACAGAGCTTTGGCACGCTCGAGACGCTTCGCGCTGACGTATTGATGAGGAGATTGACCTATGGCGGCTTTGAAAGTCCGCGCGAAATGGAATCGGCTCAGGTTTGCAATCGATGCCAGGTGATCGATCGTAAGATGGCCTTCCAAGTTAGCCTCTATGTGTTCCAACACGCGGGAGAGTCTGCGTCGATCAAGTCCTGCCTGTGTGATCCGTCGGGAAGCGCGAGCAGGTGATGGGCTGACATGGTTTTGAAACAGTCTGGCCGCGAGACTGCAAGCCAACGTTTCGACGAGCAGCCCACCTGAAGAGGTTTGGGTCTTGAGCTCCGATACAATTGCAGATGCGATCCCAGCCACAAGAGGGTCTTGGCCGCTTTCGTAACGTAGCGACGCGACCACTGATTCATCGAGGTCGACTCCAAGGCTCTCCGGCGAGAAGTGGCTTGCCGGAAGATAGATATGCACAATTTCCGGCACAGGATCAGAGAGATCGACGAAATCCTCCTGCAAACCGGCGGGGGAGAGCCAGATTGTTCCCCGCTCGGCGACTGTACGCTCGAACACGCCACCGCCCTGCCGCGTGACAACCGAACCGTTGCCTCGGATATCGACGCAGATCTCGGTATCAGGTCGCGTGATATTCAGA
>JGI12053J15887_10000975_pt1 | contig 12684 bp, 10 predicted proteins | sample MedBloCAOM1_O3_FD_15887 | JGI IMG/M metagenome (IMG submission 15887)
TACAGCCGTCGTTGAGAATCACGATGCGATCCGCGAGGGCCATCGCCTCTTCCTGATCATGCGTGACAAACACGAACGTTGTGCCGACATGACGCTGGATGAGTGAGAGCTCGGTCTGCAGCCGCTTGCGCAGTTTCAGATCCAAGGCACCAAGGGGTTCATCGAGCAGCAGGACGCTGGGCTTATTTACCAGCGCGCGTGCGATCGCCACGCGTTGAGCCTGGCCGCCGGAAAGCTGGCTGACCGGCCGCTCGGCGAACGTTCCCAGGCCAACCAGGTCCAGGGCTTCCCGTGTCCGGTCGCGCTGTTCGTTCTTGGGCACCCGGGCCATCCTCAGCCCAAAGGACACATTCTCAACGACATTCAGATGTGGGAACAACGCGTAGGACTGGAAGACGGTGTTGACGGGGCGCCGGTTGGGAGGACGTTTGGTCATATCATGTCCGCCGATCCGGACCACACCGGACGACGGCTGGACAAAGCCGCCGAGGATGTTCAGCGTTGTCGTCTTCCCGCAACCCGACGGCCCCAGCAGGCAGAAGAACTCTCCATCCCGGATATCCAGGTCGACGGGGTGCAACGCCACCGCGTCGCCGTAAGTCTTTCCCACGCCCCGCAATTCGATCGCGATCGCACGGTCGGTCGTACTGCCCGCGGGCTTTGCCAGGAGTTCGTCTACNGGGAAACTAGTCAATGCCGACCGCCCTTCGGGTCCGTGCACTCGTTTGGATTGCCTCGACGATGGCAACCATGCGATACCCGTCGGCAAGAGTCGGATAGCAGACGTCGGCCCCACCAATCGCCGAATAAACGTCGCGAAACAGATTTCGGAAGGCGTCGCCGAAGCCCTCGGCGTGACCTGCTGGCGAGAACGACAGGCGGGCGGCAGCAGGAGCCAAGGCTTCTGGGTTCCGGATGATGGTTCCCACCGATCCGTCAGCCCGGCGATGGATGATTTCGTTCGGGCGATCGACCTTCCAACCGAAGCCGCCGTCGGTGCCGTCGACGTCGATCGTGCAGCCATTCGGCTCACCGGCCGTGACGCCGGAGAACGTGGCGGACCCGACCACGCCGCCAGTGAAGTCCAGGAAGATCCGCACGTAGTCCTCGGCTTCCACCTTTACCGGCTGACCGCTCCGATACCGGGTGGGACGCAACGTGGAGAACCGGGCATCGACCTCGGTGATGCGGCGGTCGGTGACGTGCTCGGCAAGGTCGAGCCAGTGCACGCCGAGATCAGCTGTGGCGTAAGAGGTTCCGGCAACCTTGGGGTCAAATCCCCAACCCCAGTTGTCGTGATTAGAATCCCAGGACAGGAATCCGCCGCGAATGGCGTTGACCTGGCCGAGTTCGCCGGCCAGGATTCGTGCGCGCAATTCGGCGACCATCGGGTACGAACGCTTGGTAAGGCAGACGGCAGCGTGCACGCCGGCGTCCCTCGCGGCGGCGATCACAGCCTGTGCGTCGGCCTCGTCGGTCGCCAAAGGCTTTTCGACAATGACGTGGATTCCGCGCATGAGGGCTTCGATGGCGTGCGCCGCGTGTAATCCGTGCGGGCTGCAGACGTGAAGCACGTCGGGCTTGGCTTGGTCGAGCATGGCGCCGAGGTCATCGAAGGCATCTACCGGCACACTGGTCGAGATGTGGCCGCCCGGCTCATCGAACCGTCCAGCAGGACGCAAATCGTTCGCAACAGAGCGGGCATTCGTCACATCGCGCCCGCAGACACCGACGACGGTCGAACCGAGGTCCTGTAGACGCCAGCCGTGAATGCGGGAAATTCCGCCGGTGCCCACAATCGCCGCCCGTAGGCGGGGAGCGTAGTAGCTCGTACTCCCATCTTTAGCCACACCGGCTTCCGCGGACAGATTGTTTGCTGCAACTACTGCCACGTGCTCTCTCCATCGAGCGAATTTCCGACCCCTGGGGGCGCCGACGGTGAACCTGCACCGACCCCGGCGTGTCGTGTGAGTGAAGTCTGGACATGTGTTGATCGATTGTCAATACATCACGACATCCATCCCCTCGAGCGATTGCCTGCAGCAGCTCCGCCCTCGCCGCGGGGCCGATGACGCGCGCCGCGGAGGGCACGAAAACCGTGCTTATGCCGCTCGGCCCGACCGCAGGTGAAGACCCGCCCGTTATGGCATCACCGCCAGAAAGAATCAAGCGATTCGAGCCGGTGTCCCAGGTGGGCGACGAGTGTGTCCGGGATTCGCTGGCAGGGGTTCAAGCCCACCTCATGTCGTCATCGAAGGGTATTCACGGCTCGCCGGTGACCGTATTGACCTGGCGGCAAGCGATTTAAGCGACTCGTTATTCAGAATCGGCTGAATGCGTCGAAACACTGCCGTTGATGGGTCTGCTGCGCCCCGATGGCAGCGAGCGACAGGCACCTNACCGCGAACCCGGACTCCGAGAACATGGATGTTCCGGACGGNCCGCCGGCTGCCGTTTGACGAGTGCGCGGTCGNGGCCAACTGGCCGGCGCCGACCCTTACGCCTAATACTTAAATGACCGAATGTCAGGACAAAGTATTGACAGCGCCGCGTGACGCGGGCACAGTCGATACCGAGTCGATCACCCTAAACCTTCGGAAGGCTGACATTGAGCACCAGGCAGCCATTTGACGTCCTCGCCATCGGGCGCTGCGGCGTCGACATCTATCCCCTGCAAATCGGTGTTGGGCTGCAGGACGTCACGACGTTCGGCAAGTTTCTGGGCGGCAGCGCCGCCAACGTCGCGGTGGCCGCGGCCCGGTTGGGCAACCGCGCCGCGCTGATCTCCGGCGTCGGCGACGATCCGTTCGGCAGCTTCGTCCGCAGCGAACTGGACAACCTGGGAGTCGACAACCGCTACGTGGCAACCCACGGCGAATACCCGACACCAGTCACGTTCTGCGAGATCTTTCCGCCCGACAACTTTCCGCTGTATTTCTATCGCCGCCCCAGCGCGCCCGACCTACAGATCCGCGCCGACGAGATAGATACCGACGCAGTGCGGTCCGCCCGGCTGTACTGGTCGACTGTGACCGGGCTGTCCGAGGAGCCAAGTCGCAGTGCACATTTCGCCGCATGGGAAGCGCGCGACCGCAAGCAGTTCACGGTCCTCGACCTGGACTACCGGCCGATGTTCTGGGAGTCGCCTGCAGCGGCCACCGAGCAGGTCCAGCGCGCACTGCAGCACGTGACGGTGGCGGTCGGCAACCGCGAGGAGTGCGAGATCGCCGTCGGCGAGCACAACCCGCGCAAGGCCGCCGACGCGATGCTCGACCTCGGCGTCGAGCTTGCGATCGTCAAGCAGGGTCCGCGCGGTGTGCTCGGCAAAACCCGACACTCGTCGGTGATGGTGGCACCCAACGAGGTCGACGTGGTCAACGGCCTCGGCGCGGGTGACGCGTTCGGGGGCAGCCTGTGCCACGGGCTGCTGCACGGGTGGCCCCTTGAGAAGACGCTCCGCTATGCCAATGCCGCGGGCGCCATCGTCGCATCGCGGCTGGAATGCTCGACGGCGATGCCGACAGCCGCGGAGGTGGCTGAACTTGCCGAGCAGACCGCAGCGGAGGCCGTCAATGTCTGACCCGGTTTGCGCTGACTACACCGAGATCACCGAACTACGCGCCACCGATCCCGGCGCGATCGACCGCGCGTGGCAGGCCCGCACCACCCGGCCGACCGTGCGCGGCAACGGCAGGCTGATGATCGTCGCCGCCGACCATCCCGCCCGCGGTGCACTCGCGGTGGGCTCGCGGCCAACGGCGATGAACAGCCGCACCGACCTGCTCGACCGGCTGCGGGCCGCGCTCGCAGACCCCGGCGTGGACGGCGTGCTGGCCACAGCCGACATCCTCGACGATCTGCTGCTGCTTGGCGCGCTCGAGGACAAGGTGGTGTTCTCGTCGATGAACCGCGGCGGCCTGGCAGGCGCGCAGTTCGAGCTCGACGACAGGATGACGGCGGCCACCGCCGCTGCCACCGCCGCCGCCAGAATGAATGGCGGAAAGATGTTGTGCCGCATCGATCTCGGCGATCCTGGTACCGTCGCCACCCTTGAGGCGTGCGCGCGGGCGGTCGACGAGCTTGCGTCACACGGGCTGATCGCCATGGTCGAGCCGTTCATGTCGACGCGGATCGACGGCAAAGTCCGAAACGACCTATCCCCCGACGCGGTGATCAAGTCGATCCACATCGGCCAGGGCCTCGGCTCGACCTCGGCGTACACCTGGATGAAGCTGCCCGTGGTCGACGAGATGGACCGGGTGATGGAGTCGACGACACTGCCGACCCTGCTGCTCGGTGGCGATCCCGCCGATCCCGACGAAGCATTCGCCAGCTGGGAGAAGGCGCTCGGGCTGCCGTCGGTGCGCGGTCTGATCGTCGGCCGCACACTGCTGTACCCCGCCGACGACGATGTCAGCTCCGCGGTCGCGGCCGCGGTCGCGATGGTCAGGGCTGGGGCGAGCGAAGCGACGGGGAGGGGCTAAGCATGCACAGCAAGTACTACATCCCGTCGCGCAGCGCCACTGCCCCGTACACGGTCGACATCACCCCCGAGTCCGCAGGTTGGACCGAGTCCAGCCTGAAGGTGGTGGAACTCGAGTCACGGCACGAGCTCTCACTGAACACCGCCGACACCGAGGTGATGATCCTGCCGCTGTCCGGCCACGGATCGGTCGAGTCCGGCAACGAGGCCTTCGAACTGTCCCCGCGGGCATCGGTTTTCGACGGTCCGGCCGACATGGTCTACATCGGCGCCGACAACACCTACACCTTGAGCGGGGAGGGCCGCTTTGCGATCTGTGGCGCACGGGCCAAACGGCAGCTGCCCAGCCGGCGGGTGGCCGCCGCCGACGTGCCCGTCGAGCTTCGCGGCACCGGCAACTGCAGCCGCGAGGTGCACAACTTCGGCACCGCAGGGGTTTTCGAGGCGGATTCGCTGATCGCGTGCGAGGTGATCACACCTGGCGGCAACTGGTCGAGCTACCCGGCGCACAAGCACGACGAGAACACTCCGGTCGAGTCGGCGCTGGAAGAGATCTATTACTTCGAGATCGATTCGGGGCCAAGCCTTTCCCGAGGGTTCGGATACCACCGCGTCTACGGCACACCGGAACGCCCGATCGAGGTCCTCGAAGAGGTCCGCAGCGGCGACGTCGTCCTCGTCCCGCACGGCTATCACGGCCCATCCGTGGCCGCGCCTGGCTATCACATGTACTACCTGAATGTGATGGCGGGCCCCGGTCAGGAAAGGGCCTGGAAGATCGTCGACGATCCCGAACACGCCTGGCTGCGCGGCACCTGGGACCACGAGGACGTCGACCCCCGGCTGCCCCTGCGTTCACGAGGAGTGTGACGTGGTCTCCAAAGCATCCGCATTCAAGACTTCAGACGCCGAGCCGACAGTGCGACTCACCGTCGCACAGGCCACAATTCGCTTCCTCGCCAACCAGTACGTCGAGCGCGACGGTGAGCACGGCAAGTTCTTCGCCGGTTGCTTCGGCATCTTCGGCCATGGAAACGTGGCAGGCATCGGACAAGCCCTGTTGGAGGCCGAAGTCCAGGCCGAGCAGACCGGGACGGAACCCGCGCTGCGATATGTGTTGGGCCGCAACGAGCAAGCAATGGTCCACACCGCGGCGGCTTATGCTCGCCAGAAGGACCGGTTACAGGCATGGGCGGTGACGGCGAGCATCGGCCCGGGATCGACCAACATGCTGACCGGCGCGGCGCTGGCCACCATCAACCGGCTGCCCGTGCTGCTGCTCCCGTCGGACACCTTCGCCACCCGGGTCAGCGCACCCGTCCTGCAACAGCTTGAGGCGCCCAACGACGGTGAAGTGACCGTCAACGACGCGTTCAAACCGCTGTCACGCTTCTTCGACCGGGTGTGGCGCCCCGAACAGCTGCCTTCCGCGCTGCTGGGTGCGATGCGCGTGCTCACCGACCCGGTCGAGACCGGCGCGGCCACGATCTCGCTGCCCCAGGACGTGCAGGCCGAGGCGTACGACTGGCCGGAATCGCTGTTCGCTGAACGGACTTGGCACGTCGCCCGGCCACTGCCTGAGCGCTCGGTGATCGCCAGGGCCGCCGAGGTGATCGGGTCCGCGCAACGCCCGTTGATCGTGGCAGGCGGCGGCGTCATCTACTCCGGCGCCAACGACGCCTTAGCGGCATTCGTAGAAAAGACCGGCATCCCGGTGTCGGAGACGCAGGCAGGCAAGGGGTCGCTGCGGTACGACCATCCGCAGTCTGTCGGCGCGATCGGTTCGACCGGGACGACCGCCGCCAACGCATTGGCCGCCGAGGCCGACGTCGTGATCGGAATCGGCACGCGCTACGGCGATTTCACCAGCGCCTCCCGCACCGCCTTCAACGACCCCACGGTGCGGTTCGTCAACGTCAACGTCGCGTCGTTCGACTCCGTCAAGCAGGGCGGGTTGTCCGTTGTCGCCGATGCCCGAGAGGCAATCGACGCCCTGTCGGACGCGTTGGGCGAATACTCGGTGGGCAACGAATACCGAGCGCGCACAGCCGAACTCGCCAAAGAATGGGATGCGACGGTCTCGACCGCCTACCGCATAGGTGATGACGGCAGCGCGCTGAACCAGAGCCAGGTCATCGGGCTGGCCAACACACTGTCCGATCCGCGTGATGTGGTGGTGTGCGCAGCGGGGTCGATGCCTGGCGATCTGCACAAGCTGTGGCGCACCCGCGACCGGAAGGGCTACCACGTCGAATACGGCTACTCCTGCATGGGATACGAGGTGGCCGGCGGCATCGGCATCAGGATGGCCAGCCCCGACCGCGACGTGTTCGTCATGGTCGGCGACGGCTCATATCTGATGATGGCGACCGAACTGGTCACCGCGGTTCAAGAGGGCGTGAAGGTGATCGTGGTGCTGGTGCAGAATCATGGCTTCGCCTCGATCGGCTCGCTGTCGGAGTCGTTGGGCTCGCAGCGATTCGGCACCTCATACCGATACCGCAGCGCGGACGGAAGGCTCGACGGCGCCAGGCTGCCCGTCGACTTGGCCGCCAACGCCGCCAGCCTGGGGGCAGAGGTGATCCGCGTGATGACGGCGGCAGAGTTCACCGATGCCGTCAAGGTGGCCAAGGCCAACGAGCACACCACCGTCATCCACGTCGAAACCGACCCGATGGTTTACGCACCCGACAGCGAGTCCTGGTGGGACGTGCCGGTCAGCCAGGTGTCGGCACTGGATTCCACCCAACAGGCGTATGAGACGTACGCCGAGTGGAAAAGGGTTCAGCGCCCGCTAGTACGCCCCTCCGATCAGTGAAGGACTGAAATACATTGAGCACGATTCTCGTCGGCTCGGCGCCCGATTCGTGGGGCGTCTGGTTCCCGGATGATCCACAGCAGACGCCGTACGCTCGGTTCCTCGACGAGGTGTCCGCATCGGGCTATCAGTGGATCGAGTTGGGGCCCTACGGTTATCTGCCGACCGATCCCAAGCAGTTGTCGGACGAGCTCACGAGCCGGAACCTGAAGCTCTCGGCGGGAACGGTCTTCGAGCATCTGCACCAAAATGATTCGTGGGACGCGGTGTGGAAACAGATCGAGGACGTCGCGCGGTTGACCGCCGCGGTCGGCGGCAAGCACGTCGTCGTCATCCCCGAGATGTGGCGCGACCCAGGCACTGGTGAAGTGCTCGAGGACCGCAACCTCAGTGCCGAGCAGTGGAAGAAGAAGACCGACGGCATGAACGAGCTCGGCAAGGCCATGTTCGAGCAGTATGGCGTTCGGGCGCAGTACCATCCGCACGCCGACAGCCACGTGGACACCGAAGAGAACGTCTACCGCTTCCTCGATGGTACCGATTCCGACTTCGTGAACCTGTGCCTCGACACCGGCCATATCAGCTACTGCGGCGGCGACAACCTCGCCATCATCGAGCGTGCCCCCGGGCGCATCGGATACCTGCATCTCAAGCAGGTCGACCCCGAGGTCCGGGCCAAGGTCGAGACGGAGGACCTCCCATTCGGCGAGGCCGTTCGGCTGGGAGCGATGACCGAACCACCACGCGGGATACCCGAGATGGCTCCCGTGCTCTCGGCGATCGAGAGGCTCGGCATCGACGTGTTCGCAATCGTCGAGCAGGACATGTACCCGTGTGACCCCGATCAGCCGCTGCCAATCGCGAAGCGCACCCGCACCTATCTGGGGTCGTGCGGTGTTCGCTCGGTGAAGTTCTAGGAGTCGAAAGACCATGTCAGATTTGCGTATTGCAGTGCTGGGCGTTGGCGTGATGGGCGCCGACCACGTCGCCCGCATCACCAGCCGAATCAGCGGCGCAGCAGTCACCGTCATCAACGACTATGTGACCGAAAAGGCCGCAGAGGTTGCCGCCGCCGTCCCGGGGGCCCGCGTGGCCAACGATCCGTTCGACGCCATCGCAGACGACGACGTCGACGCGATACTGCTCGCGACACCGGGCCCGACGCATGAAAAGCAACTGTTGGCCTGCCTCGAACAGGGCAAGCCGGTGTTGTGCGAGAAGCCGCTGACCACGGATTCGGGTTCCTCCCTGGAGGTGGTGCACCAGGAGGCGGCGCTGGGCACACCTCTGATTCAGGTCGGCTTCATGCGCCGCTTCGATCCGGAGTACCAGCAGCTGAAGATGCTGATCGATGGCGGTGAACTCGGCCAGCCGCTGGTGATGCACTGCGCGCACCGCAACCCCGCGGTGCCACCGGGTTTCGACTCCGCGATGGTGGTCAGGGACTCGCTGGTGCATGAGGTCGACGTGACGCGCTTCCTGCTGGGCGAGGAGATCGCTTCGGTACAGATCATCAAGCCGATGTCGAATCGGGGTGCACCGCGAGGGTTGCAGGACCCGCAGATCGCGATCTTTCAGACGGTCAGCGGCCGGCACGTCGACGTCGAGGTGTTCGTCACCACCGGCGTCGCCTATGAGGTGCGTACCGAGGTCGTCGGTGAACTCGGCAGCGCCACAATCGGTCTCGACGTCGGGATGGTCCGCAAGTCGGCACCTGGAAACTGGGGCGGCCGGATCACGCCGGGCTTCCGGGAACGGTTCGGCACCGCTTACGACATCCAGGTGCAGCGCTGGGTCGACGCGGTTCGGTCCGGCCTCAATGTCGACGGGCCGACCGCGTGGGACGGCTATGCCGCCGCCGCGGTGTGCGAAGCGGGTGTCCGGTCGCTGGAAACCGGCGAGCGCGTCGATGTCGAACTTGCGGAAAAGGTTGGTGTCTGATGAAGATCGCGTTGGATCCCACGCCGTTTCACCATGACTACGAGCTGCTCGACTTCCCCCGTGTGGTAGCGGATTTGGGATACGAGTACCTGCAGCTCACGCCGCACCGGGATTTCATCCCGTTCTTCAACCATCCCCGCGCCGATGACGAGCTGGTCGCCCAGTTCCGAAAGGCCTGCGCCGACGCGGGTGTCGGGATTGCGTCGGTGCTGCCGGTGCTGCGCTGGTCGGCTCCCGACGAGGATGCCCGCGAGGCCGCGGTGCGCAACTGGAAACGCGTCATTCAGATCACCGTCGACCTCGGCGTCAACGTCATCAACACCGAGTTCTCCGGCCGACCCGAGCGGGCCGAAGAGTCCGAACGGGCGTTCTTCCGCTCGATGGAGGAGCTGCTGCCGATCTTCGAACGCGAAGGCATCGACGTCCGGATCGACCCGCACCCCGACGATTTCGTCGAGGACGGGTTGGAAGCGCTGCGCATCATCCGCGGTCTGAACACGCCGAACGTCGGAATGGTGTACGTCGCCTGCCACACCTATCACATGGGCGGCAACATGGCCGAGATCATCCGCGCGGCAGGCAACAGGCTGCGGCTGGTGCACGTCGCCGACACCATGGATCACCGCCGCAGCCACGGATTGCGCTACATCACCAACCCGCCCGGCAACCCGGCGCGGGTACATCAGCACCTCAAGATCGGCGACGGCGACGTCGATTGGGACGAATTCTTCGGCGGTCTCGCCGAGATCGACTTCTACGACCGCCCCGACACCGTCATGGTGTCGTCGGTCTTCGCCGAAGACGAGAACGCCCAAGAGGTCTCGCGCTACCAACTGGCCACCATGTCCGACTACGTATCGAAATACCGCAAATAGGAACAGCACATGACAACAACCATTTCCCACTGGATCAACAACAAGGCCTTCCCGGGCAGCGGCGGCAGCACCCTGCCGGTGACGAATCCGGCGACCGGCGCCGTTACGGGGCAGGTAGCGCTGGCCACGGTGGAGGATGCCCGCGCGGTGATCGACGCGGCGGCGGCGGCGTTCCCGGCGTGGCGGGATACGTCGCTGACCAAGCGCACGCAGATCTTGTTCAACTTCCGCGAGTTGCTCAACGCACGGAAGGGTGAGCTGGCCGAGATCATCACCAGTGAGCACGGCAAGGTGGTCTCCGACGCGCTCGGTGAGGTCAGCCGCGGTCAGGAGGTCGTCGAATTCGCCTGCGGCATCCCGCATTTACTGAAGGGTGGGTTCACCGAGAACGCCTCGACCAAGGTCGACGTGTACTCCATCCGCCAGCCGCTGGGCCCGGTCGGCATCATCAGCCCGTTCAATTTCCCCGCCATGGTGCCGATGTGGTTCTTCCCGATCGCGATCGCCGCCGGTAACACCGTCGTACTCAAGCCGTCGGAGAAGGACCCGTCGGCCTCGCTGTGGCTGGCGCAGCTATGGGCCGAGGCCGGGCTGCCGCCGGGTGTGTTCAACGTCCTGCAGGGCGACAAGACCGCTGTCGACGAACTGCTCACCAACAAGGCGATCAAGTCGGTGTCGTTCGTCGGCTCCACCCCGATCGCGCAGTACGTCTACCAAACCGGCACCGCGCACGGTAAGCGCGTCCAAGCCCTCGGCGGCGCCAAGAACCACGCGGTGATCCTGCCCGACGCCGACCTCGACCTGGCCGCCGACGCCATGGTCAACGCCGGATTCGGATCCGCAGGCGAACGCTGCATGGCCATCTCCGCGTGCGTGGCAGTCGGGCCCATCGCCGACGACCTGGTCGCCAAGATCGCCGAGAGGACCACACCGCTGAAGATCGGTGACGGCACCGGTGACGCCGACATGGGCCCGCTGGTGACCAAGGCCCACCGCGACAAGGTGGCCTCCTACATCGACGCAGGCGAAGCCGACGGCGCCAAGATCGTCGTCGACGGCCGCACCGTCAGCGCAGACGGTGGTGAGGATGGCTTCTGGCTCGGCCCGACGCTGATCGACCACGTCACCCCAGAGATGAGTGTGTACACGGACGAGATCTTCGGTCCCGTGCTGTCGGTGATCCGCGTCGAAACCTACGACGAGGCATTGGAACTGATCAACTCCAACCCGTACGGCAACGGCACCGCGATCTTCACCAACGACGGCGGGGCCGCGAGGCGGTTCCAGAACGAAGTGGAAGTCGGCATGATCGGCATCAACGTGCCGATCCCGGTTCCGATGGCCTACTTCAGCTTCGGTGGTTGGAAGGCTTCGCTGTTCGGCGATACGCACGCCCACGGCGCCGAAGGCGTGCAGTTCTTCACCCGCGGCAAGGCCATCACCAGCCGCTGGCTCGACCCCAGCCACGGCGGAATCGAACTCGGCTTCCCACAGAACAAGTAGCGCCTACTGCCGCGAGCGTGCGTGTCTGTACAGCGACACACCGCTCGCGGGTGACACTTTGCGCACGCTCGCGATGGAAGACAGGCATGACGATTACCGAACTGGTGGCGACAGCGTGGACCAGCGCTGGTGACACGTCACCGATGCGACAGCCAGCGACCAGTCCCGTTCCGATCGCGGAACGCATTTCCGCAGTGGCTGATGCCGGCTTCACCGGCCTCGGACTGATCGCCGACGACCTACTCGTCATTCGGGATTCAATCGGTTTTCCAGTGCTACGCAATCTGATCGCCGAAGCGGGGCTCACACACATCGAGATCGAACTCATCGAACGTTGGTGGATCCCGCGCGGCGCACCAGGCCACACCTACGACATGCGTGACCTGTTGTTCGATGCTGCCGACGTGCTTGCACCGGCGTTCATCAAGATCGGTTCGGAGTTGGGGCCGCCCACGCCACAGCCCGAGGTGCTCGTCGACCCGCTGCGGGAACTCGCCGAGCAGGCGGTCGAACACGGCACCCGAATCGCCATCGAGACAATGCCGTTCTCCATCATCTCGACGGTTCCGATGGGTGCCGAGCTCATCTCGGCAGCCGGTCATCCTGCGGTCGGACTGCTCGTCGACGCCTGGCACGTGTTCCGCGCCGGGACGTCTCTGGACGAACTACAGGCAGCGCTGACACCCGAGATGATCTACGGGGTCGAACTCGACGACGCGGCGTCGACATTGCGTGGGACGCTCTTCGAGGACACGGTGAACAATCGACTGCTCTGCGGCGAGGGATGTTTCGACCTTCGCGGACTGGTTGCCGTGCTGCGCGGCAGGGGGTTCGACGGACCGTGGGGTGTGGAGATTCTGTCGTCTTCATTCCGGCAGCTGCCGGTCGGCCAGGCGGTCAAGCTTGCGGCCGAGTCGGCGCTGGCCGTCCTGTAACGTCGCGCTATGCCCGCGGCGCCGCCGTCGCGCGACCGTTTTTGTACGCAACACGCCGGCATTTGACGTACAAATGCCGTCGCTCGCCCCAGCGGCTTCCGGTGACTGAAGCCGTCACGCTGGCTGCCG
>JGI12053J15887_10000976_pt1 | contig 12684 bp, 10 predicted proteins | sample MedBloCAOM1_O3_FD_15887 | JGI IMG/M metagenome (IMG submission 15887)
AAATGCGCCCTGCCAATTGGAATCGATGCCAGCCATCAACAAGGCATTGCGGATGACCTCGAGAAAGGCCGAACCGATGAAAGCCCCGAAGGCGGTGCCCGACCCACCCATCAGGTTCGCCCCACCGATCACGGTCGCCGCGATGACGCGCAGCTCATACCCCTGCCCCATGGCATTGATGGCCGAGCCGTTGTAACCGAGCAGCAGAAGAGAGGCTAACGAAGCGGTGAATGCGGAAAACACATAAGCTTGAAATTTGATCCAATCGACCGGAACACCGGTGAGCCGGGCAGCCTGCTCGTTGCCGCCTATCGCAAAGAGGTGACGGCCCCAGGCTTTGGAATTGAACACATAGCCAACGATGAGGGCCAGCCCGACCATGACCCAGAAATGCGAAGACAATTCGGGAATCCAGCGCGGTGCCCAACCAGCTGGCGCGTGCAAAGGCCATTTCGCTTGACCGATGGCTTTGACGATAGGTGCGTCGGGCCCGAACTGATAGAGCATCTGGTTGGCCGAAAACACCACCGCAAGCGACCGCGCCATTGACAACATGCCAAGCGTCACCACGAACGAAGGCATACCGACATAGGCCACGAAAAAGCCGTTGACCGCGCCGCAAGCAAGCCCGGTAATCATCCCCATCGTGAAAGCGACATACCAGGAGTAATGCCAAGTAAGGAACAGGCCCGCGACAATCGCCACCAGGCCCATCACGGACCCTACGGAGAGGTCAATGCCGCCGGTGATGATGACGACGGTCATCCCCATCGCCATGATTCCGATCGGCGCAAAGTTGCGCGTGACGTTGGCGGCATTTTCGGTGGTGCCGAAGCTCGGTTCATTGATGGCCATGACCACGACCAGCACGATGAGCGCGATCGTCACCCAGAATGGCTGGCTCGACATGACGCGCGCACCAAAGGATTGTTCCTTGGTCTCCGCCACATCTGAAATTGCGGCATGACCGGTTTCGGTCGCTTTGGTAATATTATGCTGCACGGATCGCTCCTGTAATCAGGCCGGTGATTTCCTCCGGCGAGGTCGACGCGGTTGCTTTGTCGGCAACCTTGGCGCCGCGCCGCATGACGATGATGCGGTCGCTCACCGCGAACACGTCGGGCATACGATGGCTGATGAGGATGACCGCCACATCTTGATGCTTCAGACGGCGGATGAGTTCGAGCACCTCGGCGACCTGGCGCACCGAGATGGCGGCGGTCGGTTCGTCCATCAGGACGAGCTTGGCGTTGGAAAGCCGGGTGCGGGCGATGGCCACCGCCTGGCGCTGGCCGCCCGACATTTTCTTGACCAGATCGCGCGGTCGCGTTTCGGATTTCAACTCGTCGAACAATTTGGCCGAGCGGTCGATCATCGCCTGCTTGTTGAGCACCCGAAAGGGCCAGAACCCCTTGTTTTGCTCGCGGCCCAGGAACACGTTCTGCGCGGCGGTGAGATTATCGGCAAGCGCGAGATCCTGGTAAACGACTTCGATGCCCTTGGCGCGCGCCTGGATGGGCTTATGGAAATGGCAGACCTCGCCATCGACGAGAACTTCCCCCTCCGTTGGTGGAAAATTCCCGGCAATCAGCTTGACCAGGGTGGACTTGCCGGCACCATTGTCGCCCATCAACCCCACGACCTCGCCGGGCTCGACCGACCAACTGATGTCGTTTACCGCGTGGATAGCGCCAAAACTCTTCGATACGTTACGAACTTCAAGCAGAGCCACTTCAGCACCTCCCCTGTCATGCAGCTCTTCCGGCTGCCTTCGGTTCGATTATTCTATCATAGCCGGGGTTGCCGCTGGCACCTCATCGGCAATGGTCGCTGCGCCTACTCTATCGCTTGCCACGTCCGCGATTTGGATGATCGAACCGCAGTATCGATGATCTTCTGAATTTCCCAGGCTTCGCGAACTCCACTCCGATCATTTCGTCGGCATCTCAACGTGACTTGCATTGCATTGCATTGCAAATTGCTACATTCGGCATATTGCAANATATATTGCGTTCAGCCGGAGTCAAGCTCTCTTCCAGTCTCAATTGCGGGCCGTTCGCGAGACGCTCGGAGACGCGTGTATTTCATGATGGTTTGAGGCTTGGTGGCATTCGCGTTTGCCAGGTGGCTGGCGGCCGGTGACGAACCCTTTTTTCTCGATCCGGGTCCGCCCTCACACCATCGTCGGATTGACCGGAGGCCCTCCAGATTCGGCGAGTAACGCCAGTGTTCCACCGAGCTGGCGTTCGTCGCATCAGGCGATCCGCTGCTGTCTAGGACGGCCGCTTCTATGTCGGTCCCTGCCGATCCGGGCGGAAACCGATTTGTCAGAGAACGAGGCGACGATCAGTAATCGGAGTAAGCCGCACCATGTCGGGAGTCGGATGGCGAGAACGCGGCTGAACTGAAATCGCTTGTGGTATTCCAGTCGAAGCGGCCGTTTCGATTGCGATCAGTGCGCGCATGTCCGCTAACCCCTCGTCGCCATCTGCTTCAGGCGGCGTTCCCGACCTGATGCAATCCGAGAAATACCCAACCTGCGCGCCGAAATGGTCGATCTGCGGAAACTGGGTCTCGACGATCTTTCCGTCGCGGCGCAACCGCAACCGTGTCGCAGTCTCGAACCTGAATCCAGGGTCGAGTTCCAGATCGCCCGACGTTCCCACGACCCGATAATTGTCGACCGCCGCTGCCCCGAAGCTGGCGACGAATTGTGCGAGGCCGCCCGAGGGAAATCGCAACAACGCGGCCACCGAGGCGTCCACCTCGCTAAAGCGCGGGTCGTCGGCCGGCCGGTGCGCCGTCGCTATGGCCTCGATCGGCTCTTCCGCAAAGATGTGACGGGCGGCGTTGATGCAATAGACGCCGACGTCCTGAAGCGGCCCACCCCAGGCCGTCGCTCTCAACCGATGATTCTCAGGAGACGTCTGGAAGCTGAACACCGACTGAAAGAACAGCGGTCGGCCGATTGCGTTTGCGCGGATGTGTTCGAGAACGGCGACGGTTCCCGGTTCGTGGTGCAGCCGGTATGCGGTCATCAGAAATACGTTCGCACTGCGCGCCGCGGCGATCATGGCGAGCGCTTCGTCTTCGCTCACGGCGAGCGGCTTCTCGACCATGACATGCTTGCCGGCGCGTGCCGCCCGAATGGCGTAATCAGCATGCATGTGGTTCGGCAAGGCGATGTAGACCGCGTCGATCCCGGGGCTTGCCAGCAGGGCGTCGTAGCCGTCATAGCCGACAACCATGCCAATGCCGTAAAAGTCCGCGAGGCGCGCCGCCTTTGCGCGGTCGCCGGTCACGATGGCGGCAACCCGCGAATTTCCAGACTGAACCACCCCGGGCAGGAACGCTTGTTGCGAGATCCAGCCGGCGCCGACGACGGCATAGTTGATCATCAATTCTCTCCCGAGTTTCGCCGATGGAACGCATAGAAAGGGGATGATCGTCGCACCCGTGGTTTGGCTTATGTGTTCAGTCATACAGCGACGGACGTGACGGGTATTTCAGCGTCGTCGCATGGCTCTCGGCTAGACCTGCTGCGATCTGCTCGGCGATGGCCGAGGCTACGTAGCCGTCCCAGGCGCTTGCCCCGACCGGAGTTCCTGTCGTCACCGCGCTAATCCAGTCAGTCAATTGCCTGCGATAGGCGTCCGCAAAGCGCGGAATCCAATTGTCGGGATAGGAGACCCCGCCAGTACGGTCCTTGTTGTGCATCGTGAGCGAGGATGGCGCCAGCGCGACCGTTCCTTGCCGACCCACCAGTTCGGCATGGACATGATAGCCGTAGGCGGCGTTCATATAGACCTCGGTCGACACGATCTCGTCGCGGTCGGTCCGCATCGTGATCATCAGCGGATCGCCGCCGGGCCCGCTGGCGACATGAGCCGAGACCATTTCCGATCCGGTCAGCCATCGGCTGACATCGATCTCGTGCACGAATGAATTCGTCACCGCCATCGCTCCGGTAAACCACTCCGGCGCGCGAGCGTTTCGGTGCACGTTGTGCAGTAACACAGTTGCTCCCATGCCGCCTTCGTCCTTTATCCGTTTCATCTCCCGATAGCCGGGATCGAACCGGCGCATATAGCCGACCTGGATCAGCCTGCGCTTCAATGCAACTTCCGCCTGAACCACTCGCAGAGCTTCCGCCGCGGAGGAAGCCAGCGGCTTTTCGCATAGGACGGGTTTGCCCGCTTCCAGGCAGGCCAGGGTCAACTCCGCATGGGTCCCGTCCGGCGAAGCGATGATCACCGCTCCAACGCGGTCCGACTTGATCAGAGATCGAGGGTCAGGAAAGACAGTGGCGTCCACCGCAGCCGCTTGCGCGCGGGCGGCGTCGGCGTCGAAGACCCCCGCGAGATGCGCGTCGGGGGTCTCGCGACTGAGAAGGCGCGCATGTTCTGAACCCATCACGCCCGTTCCAATGACACCCACGCCGACGCTCATTTCTTCGCTCCTTTAGGTTTCCCCGGCCCAACGCCTTCCGGACGCCTTCGATCCGTTCGCAGTGGCCTTCCTATCGCACACGGCGAAGGAGATACGGACCGGCCAGCAGGCTGCGTCACTTCACCAGTTTCATCGGGGCATCCGGAGCGGGCATTACTCCCGCGACTGCGCCCCACACCGACTGATCGAAATTAACGATCGCGCCCGTCATGAGTCCCGCATCATCAGAAACGAGGAAGTTCACCGCGCGAGCCGCTTCCTCCGGATCGATGAGCCGGCCGAAAGGAAGTCGGCTCGCCGCTTTTTCCATCCAGTCCGGGTCGCCGCTTTCGGTGGCCTGGAGCTGCCGTTCGTTATCCGAAGCCATCCAGCCGACGTTGAGCTGGTTGACGCGGATGCGGTTGCGCATCACCGAGAAAGCAGTGTTCGACGTTAGCGTAGTCAGCGCGCCCTTGGACGCGCAATAGGGATTGATGAAAGGCTGGCCGGCGAGCGCCGAGATCGAGCCGATGTTGCAGATCGCACCTTCGACGCCATCGCGGATCATCAGTTTGATCACTTCTTGCATAAGAAAGAAGGGTCCACGCACGTTGATTGCGAACATTTTGTCAAACAGATCGGGAGTGGTGTCGAGGATCGTGCCACGTTCAGTTGACGCGCCAGCATTCACAAGCACATTCACACGGCCGAAACGCTTGTCGGCTTCCGCGATCATGCGTCGGCAATCCTCTACCGACCCGAGATCGCCGCGCACGAACAGGGCGGGAACGCGAGAAGTCGCGGCGATTCCCTCGGCAACCGCGGCGCCACGATCTTCGTTGCGCCCGGTCACGACAATCCCCGCAGCGCCGGCTGTCGCCAATCGCCGGGCGATCGCCGCGCCGAGACCCTGTGTCGCGCCGGCGATCACGCACACCTTGTGATCCATGCGATTCATTGTACGACCTCATAGCCAGCCAACGCCATCACGCGCACCAGTTCCGCGTATCCTTTTTTTGCCATTGCGAGCGGTGGACTGATCTTCGGATCCTGCTCGGCCTCGACCACGAACCAGCCCTCATAGCCATAGGAGGCCACCCGTCCGACGATGGCGGCGAAGTCGAGCGAGCCGTCGCCGGGCACCGTAAAGGCCCCCTTGACGACAGCGTCCAGGAAGCTCTCCCGCGTCCGGTCCAGCTTGTCGATGACGCCGCCGCGGACGTCTTTGGTGTGCACGTGGCTGATGCGCTTGTGATGCTTGTCAATGACGCGCAACACGTCGCCGCCAGCAAAAGCCATGTGACCGGCGTCGAACAACAGCGGCAGCGCCTCGCCCGAATTGGCAATCAGGAGGTCGAGTTCCGGCTCCGTCTCGATCGCGGCGGCCATGTGGTGGTGATAGGCGATCGGCATGCCCTGACCGGCGCACCATTCGGCGAAGGTCGTCATCTTGCGTCCGTAGGCCTTGATCTCGTCCTCGGAGAGTTTCGGCTTGGTCGCGAGCGGCGCATCGCGCACGCCCTGGATCGAGCGGGCGGTCTCGCCATAGACCATGCAGGGAGCCTTCGCCGCGATGAAGAAGTCCATCTGGGCGCGGACGCGATCCTTCTCGCGTTCGATGTCGCCGTCGAGCAGAAGGCCGGAGAACCAGCCTCCGCAGACCGAAATGCCATAGCGAGCCAGGATCGGCCCGAGTTCGCCCATATTCATCGGGAAGCGCCGACCCGTTTCCATGCCGGTAAAGCCTGCGACGCTCGCCTGTCGCAGGCATTCCTCAAGGCTCACGTCGTCGGAAAGTTCGGCGAGATCGTCGTTCCACCAGGCGATGGGCGCTATTCCAAGTTTGGCTTTCATGGTTCGTCACACTCCGATGCGCTGCTTGGCGCGGATCTGTTCCTGCTGTTTGCGCGCGTTCTGAACCGGTTCGCGCGAGGAGACTTCAGGCACGCCGACATCCCAGTCGGCGTCGCCGGGAACCCAGGCATGGGCGTCCGAAGCGATCGACAGAACGGTCGTCCGATCGTTACCCTTGGCCCATTCGAGGGCGGCTTCGAAATCGGCCAAGCTCTCGCAATGCCTCGCGGAAGCGCCCATGGACTCCGCATGTTTGGCGAAATCGACGTGAAGCGGCGCGCCGGGATTCTGCACGCGGCAATCGACGAGCAGATTGTTGAAGCCGGGAACGCCCTTGGCTTGTTGCAGCCGGTTGATCACCGCGAACCCGCCATTGTCGCAAACCACGACAATCATTTTGTGACCGCTGAGGACCGTCGAATAGATGTCCGAATTCATCATCATGTAGGTTCCGTCGCCCACCATGACGATCGGCGTTCCGCCGAGGCCGCCCGGCCCGGAATTCGCCATCGCATGACCCCAGCCGGCAGCGATCTCGTATCCCATGCAGGAAAAGCCGAATTCGAGGTCGAACGTGTTAGGCGCCTTGACGCGCCAGCCCTTGGCGACTTCACCGGGCAGCCCGCCGGCCGCGGAAATCAGCGTGTCCTTCTCTCCCGCTGTCGCATTCACGACGTGGACGACCTGCGCGTAGGTGGGGACGGGTGCGTTGGTCGGCGCCTGATGCGTATCAAGCAAAGCGTCCCACTCCTTGAACAGGGCCTTGGCGTGCGCCAGATGCGCGGGATCGACGCGCCACGAACCAAGTTCGGCGTCCAGTTCCGTCACCGTCTCAAGGGCGTCGCCGACTACGGCGAGCGCACGATGTTTCACCGCGTCGAACCGCGCCGCGTTGATCGAGATGAAGCGCGCCTCCGGACTGAAGGAAGTCCACGAGCCGGTCGTGAAGTCCTGAAGCCGGGTGCCGATCGCGAGGACGACGTCGGCCTCGGCCGCGAGCATATTGGCTGATGTGGAGCCGATGATGCCGATCGGGCCCGCGTGCGCCGGGTGATAGTGCGTAAGGCCACCCTTGCCGGCGATGGTTTCGACGATCGGGATGCCCCGCTTCATGGCGAATTCAGCCACGGCGTTCTCGGCCAGCGAATAACGCACGCCGCCGCCGGCGATCAGGACCGGCTTCTTCGCGGTTTCGAGAAGCGCCGCGGCTTCAGCGAGTTTCTGACGGTCAGGGCGCGGCCTCGGAATTGCCCATTTCCGCTCCTCGAAAAAAACCTCCGGATAGTCGAACGCCAACTCCTGAATGTCCTGCGGCAGGGCGAGGAAGGCCGGACCGCAATCGGCGGCGTCGAGCATTGCGGCGGCAGCCTGCGGCAACGACGAGAGAACCTGCGCCGGATGGGTGATCCGATCCCAGTAACGCGTCACCGCCTTGAACGCGTCGTTCACAGTGACGGTCGGGTCGCCGAAATGCTCGACTTGCTGGAGCACGGGATCGGGCAACCTGTTCGTGAAGGTGTCGCCTGAGATCAGCAGCACCGGCAAGCGGTTCGCATGCGCTGTTCCCGCCGCCGTCACCATGTTCAGCGCGCCGGGGCCGATGGAGGAGGTCGCGATCATGATCTGCCGGCGTCGTTTGGCCTTGGCGAAGCCGATCGCCGCGAGCGCCATCGACTGTTCGTTCTGTCCGCGCCAGGTCGGCAGACGATCCTGCGCCGCTTCGAGTGCCTCGGAGAAACAGGTCACGTTGCCATGACCAAAAATACCGAACACGCCGGCAAACAGGGGGACACGAACGCCCTCGATTTCGGTGAACTGTTGGGTCAGCCAACGCACCACAGCCTGGGCCATGGTGAGTCGAATCGTGGCGCTGGACATGCAGCCTCCTCCCTCGACGGAATGCGTGAAGCACCTTCGTTTGCATCGTATATTGACAATCGCTATTCAATGCAACAAAAATTGCAAACCGAACCAGGGAGGAATATCGATGATCCGAATTGCTGTGCTCGGCTGCGGGCGCATCGGCGCCATGCATGCCGCCAATATTGCCGCGCACCCGAGCGCCCGCTTGGCGGCAGTGCAGGACATCAATGGCGCGGCCGCGCAAGCCGCCGCGGCATCCACGGGCGCACGCGTGATGAATACCGCCGCCGAAGTGTTTTCATCGCCCGATGTAGACGCCGTCCTCATCGCGACGGCGACCGATACGCACGCCGATCTTCTGGAACAAGCGGTCGCAGCCGGAAAGCCAGTTCTCTGCGAGAAGCCAATTGACCTCAGCCTGGCCCGGGTGAACCGTTGCGCCGCCGTTATTCGCGGGGTCAAAACTCCAATACAGCTTGGCTTCGTGCGTCGTTTTGATCCGGGTCACAAGGCCGTTCACGGCGCGGTCAGGGCCGGCGACATCGGCGTTCTGCACCAAGTGGTCATCACCTCGCGCGATCCCGGTCTGGCGCCAGAAGCCTATCTGAGGGTTTCCGGTGGAATTCTAAGGGATATGACGATCCACGATTTCGACATGGCGCGGTTTATTCTCGGTGAAGAACCAGAGATCGTCACCGCGACTGGCTCGCGGCTGGTTGCTCCAGCACTGATGGAGAAACTCGGCGATTTCGACACGGTCACTGTCGTGATGACCACAGCCTCCGGCAAGCAGGCCATCATCACCAACTCGCGCGAGGCTCTCTATGGTTACGACCAGCGAGTCGAGGCTTTTGGATCCAAGGGAATGGCGGTGTCCGAGAACCGCCGGCCAAACCAGATGCTTTTGTCAGGTAAGGGTTTCAGCAATCACTCTGCGCCCCTGCTTCACTTTTTCATCGAGCGCTACCGAGAGGCGTTTGATGCGGAGATCGACGCTTTTGTCAAAGCTGTCGAAACGCATCAACCCCCTGTTGTTGGCTTCGACGACGGACGGCGAGCGCTGGTGCTCGCGGAGGCGGCGCTCAAGTCGATCGCGGAAGGCCGCGCCGTGAAGGTTTCGGAGGTTGATTGAGATGTACCGGCGATTCGGACTTTTCGTGGCAGGGGAATGGCGGCGACGTAAGACTGGCACAGGTGGTGTTCTGATATGACCCCGAACAAACTCAAGCAGCTCTGGTCCCAAGGCAAGCCGACGATCAACGGCTGGTGCTCAATCGGCAATGCCTTTACTGCGGAAATCATGGCCGCGCAGGGATATGACTCCGTCACTGTCGATGTGCAGCACGGCGCGCTCGACTATTCGAGCTTGTTGCCGATGCTACAGGCCATGCGCGCTTCCGGCGTCGTTCCGATGGCGCGCGTGCCGTGGCTGGAGCCGGGAATCATCATGAAGGCGCTCGACGCCGGCGCCTTTGGCATAATCTGCCCGATGGTGAACAACGCCCGGCAGGCTGCGGAATTCGTGAGCTACATGCGCTACCCGCCGCTCGGGCAACGGAGCTTCGGCCCGACGCGCGTCTCGTTCGCCGCCGGCGCCGACTATGGCGCCCACGCCAACAACGAAATGCTGGCCTTCGCGATGATCGAGACCGCCGAGGGTATGGCGAACCTGTCGTCGATCGCCGCGACGCCGGGCCTCGACGGACTCTATGTCGGGCCGGCGGATCTCACGCTTGGCCTTGCGCAGGGTCGCTTTCCCCCGGGGTTCGATCGCGAAGAGCCCGAGATGATCGCGGCGCTCAAGGAGATTGTCGCCGCGTGCAAGATCAATGGGATCCGCGCCGCGCTCCATTGTGGAACGCCCGACTACGCGGCGCGCGCCATCGAGTGGGGGTTCGACATGACGACGGTGTCGGGAGACTCGAGGCTTCTGGCCGGAGCCGCAGGGGCCAGCGTGGCAAAGTTCCGGCAACTGACGGGCGAGTCGGTTTGAAGTCCGAAAAGGGAGCCTATTGATGCCGCATCTGTTGATCGCGGGAAAGCTCCATCCCGCGGGGCTCGCGCTGCTCGAAGACCGCGACGGATTCACATACGACCACGTGGAAGAGGTCTCCGAACCGAGCTACGCACCTTTGATCGGCAAAGCCGATGCGCTGGTCATCCGCACCCAGCCGCTGTCGTCGGCCACGATCGCCGAAGCGTCGCGGCTGAAGATCGTTTCGCGCCACGGAGTCGGATATGACTCGGTGGACGTCGCAGAGCTGAACAAACGACAGATTCCTCTCTGTATCGTAGGCGACGTGAATTCGCTTTCTGTCGCCGAACACGCGATCATGCTCATTCTTGCCAGCGCAAGGCGCCTAATCCGTGCCGATCGCTCGGTCCGCGAAGGCCCTTGGGGCTGGCGCAATGCGCTGGAGGCAGGCGAAATCTCGGACAAGAACCTGCTCATCGTCGGTTACGGCCGTTCGGGACGTCACTTGGCGCGGATAGCGCAAGGCTTCGGAATGAAAACGCGCGCGTTCGATCCGTTTCTCGTCAAACAAGGATGGCCGGCCGGGCCGGCCGCCCCGGTCGCGTCGTTGGCCGAAGGGCTCGCCTGGGCGGACGTGATCTCCGTTCATGTGCCGAAGGTAGGACGGCCAATTCTAGGCGTCGAGGAGTTCGCGCAAGTGAAGCCCGGCGTTATCATCGTCAACACCGCACGTGGCGGAATCGTCGATGAGATCGCGCTCGCCGCCGCGCTGACAGAAGGGCGCGTGGCCGCCGCAGGTCTAGACGTATTCGACGACGAGCCGCCCGCGCAGAATCACCCGCTCCTCGCCTTCGAACAGGTTCTGCTCACGCCTCACATCGCAGGACTGACACAGCAAGCCGCAGAGCGGATGGCTGTGTCGGCGGTCCAAAACGTGCTTGACTTCTTCGCCGGGCGGCTCGACCCCGATCTCATCGTCAACAAGGACTTCTGACGTGACCAAACCAAAGCTTCGCATCGGCCTCATCGGCAGCGGCTTCATGGGCAAGGCGCACGCATTTGGGTACGCCACGGCGACGCGTGTCTTCGACCTGCCCTACGAGCTGGAACTGCATACGATCGCCGACGTCAACGACCTGGCCGCCACGAAGGCCGCCGCCGCGCTCGGCTTCTCGCGTGCGACCGCGGAATGGCGGTCGCTGGTCGCCGATCCCGATATCGACGTCGTGAGCATCACGGCGCCGAATGCGCTGCACAAGGAGATGGCGCTGGCGGCGATCGCGGCGGGCAAGCACGTCTATTGCGAAAAGCCTTTGGCGCCGCTCGCCGCCGACGCCAGCGAAATGACCGATGCCGCCGAGGGGGCCGGCGTGAAGACGCAGGTGGGTTTCAACTATCTCTGCAACCCGATGCTCGGCCTCGCGCGCGAAATGATCGCCGCTGGCGACCTCGGCGAGATCCGGGGATACCGCGGCGTGCACGCCGAGGATTACATGGCCGACAGCGCAGGGGCATTCACTTTCCGGCATGACCCGGCCGGCGGCGGCGCGCTCGCCGACATCGGCAGCCACGCGCTCGCCACCGCTGAGTTTCTGATGGGCTCGGCGGCTGGACCGATCACCAGCGTCATGGGCGATTGCGTCACGATGATCGCCGAGCGTCCGGATGGCAAAGGCGGCAAGCGTCGCGTCGAGGTTGACGATGTCGGCCGCGCGTTCCTGCGTTTTGCCAGCGGCGCCACCGGCTCGATCGAAGGCAACTGGATCGCCACGGGGCGCAAGATGCAGCACGACTTCGAGGTCTACGGGACGAAGGGCGCTCTGGCTTTCAGTCAGGAGCGCCTCAACGAGCTGCATTTCTTCTCTACCGAAGATCGGCGCGGCCGTCAGGGGTTCCGCCGCATCGAGGCCGCACCGGACCATCCGCCCTATGGCTTGTTCTGCGTCGCGCCCGGTCATCAGCTCGGCTTTAACGACTTGAAGGCGATCGAGGCCGCCGGCTTTCTCGACGCCGTCGCCGGCCGCCGGCCGGAGCCGTTCAACTTCCGCGCCGGCCTGCGCATCCAGACGCTGGTCGAAACAATCCACGCCTCAAGCCGCGCGGGCGCCTGGCAAGAGGTTCGCTAGACCTTCGCGCTGGCGCATATCTGCTCATACCGCGGCGCGCTGAAGCCTTACCGCCTCATTGCTCGGTAACCGTCGGTATCCGGGGGTTCACCGAATTCTTCTGAAGCCGCGCCGCCAACGCCACTGTTAGCGCTTGCGCGAGGCACATCGGCGCGGCCAGGGACCGTGAGAACGAATATTCGTGTTCAGGGACCGAAAGCAAAACGCTCGCCGCCTTCGCGACTGGCGAAAGCGTGCTGTCCGACATCGCGATAACAGGTACCTTCCGGCTGGCCGCTTCGTCGACGATATTGACGACCTCGGTGGCGTAGAAGCGGAACGAAATGGCGAACAGCAGGTCGGTCTTTCGAATAGCTCTCGCCATGTGCGTCGCCAGACCGCCACTGGGATCGAGAAGGACACAGCGCTTGCCGAGCATCGTCAGGATGTATCGCAAGA
>JGI12053J15887_10000977_pt1 | contig 12681 bp, 10 predicted proteins | sample MedBloCAOM1_O3_FD_15887 | JGI IMG/M metagenome (IMG submission 15887)
CGAGCTCATGGCGAAGTTGACCTTGGAGAACCACCACATTGCGGTGGGGCTGGCGGCGATCCCGGAGAAAATCCGCGGCTTCGGCCACGTCAAGATGCGCCATCTCAAGGCTGCCAAGGCCGACGAGGCTGCGCTGCTCGACCAGTTCCGCGCCGGGCCGGCGCCGCTGCTCAAGGCCGCGGAGTAGGAAGGACGCCAATGGCGAAGCTCGCGCTCATCGTGCTTGTCGCATTGATGGCGCTTGCCGGCGTTGCCCATGCCGAGACCGCGGTGCCTAACCGTCTCGTCATCGGCTACGACAACGAGGGCAAGATCGACGCCAGCCCGCAGGCCTGCCTCGCCCACGTGAAGGAGATCACCTTATGGGACAAGGCCCAGACGGAAAAGGGAGCGCGTGACGTCTGCACCGCGCGCAAGCGTCACGTCGAGGCCCATGCGGCGCTGCAGAGCAACTACAAGAATTTCGTCAAGGCGTTTTCCGTCGATCAGCGATTGAATCTTGCGAGCGCGGTGTCGAACCTCGCGACCCTGGTCAAAGCCTGCATGGAGCACAAGTTCGGCCTCACCACCGGCGGCCACAACATCATGATCGACATCATCGAGAATGACATCGCCGCCGAGTGTCTGGTCTTGGGCAGCAATCTCATCAGGGACGAGACCGCGAAGTACAACGCGCTGCGGTGAGACCGGTCATCTCGATTTTTCCGAGAGAAGTGCGGAAGCCGCAATTTCATCGGTGACGACCACATGACATAGCCGGGCGAGAATTGCGCCCCGGATGATCGACACNTTCTGTCGTCCCCCCGCCGCCAGGATGAGCTCCGGCACGTTTCGAAGGTCGTCGAGCGTCGGGTTTATCGTGCGGGCCGCAATCGGGTGGGCGATCGGCTTCCCGTCGATATCCAGATAATGACTGCAGATGTCGCCAACAGCGCCGGCGTCGCGTAGCGACTGCCAGAGCTGCCGAGTAATCACATCGTACTCCAGTGCCTTGGATTGCGCCGAGAGATCGACCGCGCTGAGCAATGCCATGTCGACCTGTCGCGCCATCTCGAGGACGCTGCGCACCGGCTCGCTGCTCACGAGCGCGTCCCGAAGCTGTTTCGTCTCGGCGAACATCGGCGCGGTGGTTCCTGATTCCTCCATTGCCGCCGCCATGGTGTCGTACATCTCGAGCGTCAAGGCATTCTTCTTCGCGGGGCGATTCATGCGTAGCGTACGGATCGGTCCGTCGTCGGAGATGATCAAATCGCTCATGACTCCCCCAGTGTTCGCCACGATCCGTTCGCCACGACCAGTTCGCCATGACCAGATGGCAATTCACGCGCTCTGAATTGCTGGTTTTGCGCCTGCTGCCCCTTGAGAATGTAGCGCACTCCCGGTTCCCGACCAATTTGCTTGTTCGCTATACTGTCCTGACGTGATCTGAGCACGGGACTGGCTCGCCATCGCGGGAATTGCACGTGGTCACACCGGATCGACTGCGCAGCATCGCGTTCTGGTCGCGTGACCTGAACGACAAGGAATTCGAGCAGGCGCGACGAGGGATCGTGGAGCGGACGTTTCCGCAAGGCGCCTATATTTGCCATCGCGGCGACCGGCTCGACGCCTGGACCGGCGTCGCTTCCGGCCTCATTAAGCTCAGCACGGTGTCGCGGACCGGCAAGGCCGTCACGCTTGCCGGCGTCCGGGCCGGCGGATGGTTCGGCGAGGGAACCATTCTCAAGGACGAGCCCCGCCAATACGACCTCGTTGCCTTGCGCGACACTGGCATGGCGCTGATGAACCGGTCCACGTTCCTTTGGCTGTTCGAGAACAGCGTCGCGTTCAATCGTTTCCTGGTGCGGCAGTTCAACGAGCGCCTGGGGCAATTCATCGCGCTGGTCGAGTACGACCGCATGCTGGACGCGCCCGGTCGGCTGGCACGGAGCATCGGCTGGCTGTTCAATCCCGTGCTCTATCGCGACCTCGGCATGCACCTCGAGATTTCGCAGGAGGAGCTTGGCCTCCTGTCCGGGATGTCCCGTCAGATCGCCAACAAGAGCCTCAAGCTTCTCGAGAGCAAGGGCCTGCTCCGGATCGAGCACCGCGGGGTCACCGTGCTCGATCTCGCGCGCTTGTCCCGCTATGGGGCGTAGGCTTCGGTCCCCACGGCCNGATCAGCGGTGGGGCAGGGCGGAATAGCAAGGGGGAGCACCCTGCCGGNCGGGAAAGAAGCAGAGGTCCGGCGCNCAAACAGGGCAATNTTACCCAACAAATCCCTTGCGCGTCTGTCAAGTGGCCACTTGTAGGAAGATCGTTTCATTGCAATCTGTTATGGAAATATACCAAGACTGGCCTGGGAACAGCCGCGGCACCGCGGTGCAAAATGAACAAGCGCGGCCAACGCGCGGACGGAACAGGGAGGTCGCATCGTGGCGACAAGCGCCGCGGCTCGCGCGGATACCTTTCCCAAGCTCCTGATCCGCAATGCCCGCCTTTACGGGGGCCGGCCCGCCTATCGGCACAAGGATCTCGGGATCTGGCAGGTCTGGACCTGGGGCCAGGTGCTCGTGGAGGCGCGCGCCTATGCCGTTGGGCTCTCCCGCCTCGGTCTCGAGCGCGGCGACACCATCGCCATCGTCGGCTCCAATCGCCCCCGGCTCTACTGGTCGGTGATGGCGGCGCAGATGCTGGGCGCCGTTCCGGTGCCGGTCTACGCCGACGCGGTCGCCGACGAGTTAGCGTACGTCCTCGCCCATGCCGACGTGCGCTTCGCGGCTGTGGAGGATCAGGAACAGGTCGACAAGATCCTGACCGTCTCGGAACGGCTGCCGAAGCTCGAGCAGGTCGTTTACGACGAGCCGCGGGGCTTGCGCGATTACGACCATAGCCGGCTCAAGGCGATCGATGACGTCATCCGAGACGGTCACGCCGCGCTGGCGAGCGAAGCGAGCGGCCAGCGCGGCCACTCTAAGGTGCGCGCGCATAGCGCTTCGGAAGACGCGCGTGAACGCGCTGACGACACTCGCCCTGAACCGGGCTCGTCGGCGCACGCCGCGCTGGCGAAGGACGCCACGCTGGGTCAGTGGCTCGACGGCGAGATCGAAGCCGGCAAAGGCTCGGACCGCTCGATCATCCTCTACACGTCGGGCACCACGGGGCAATCGAAGGGCGTGGTGCTCTCCGCCATCGGCTGCATCAACGCGGCCTCCGACACGGTCGCCTTCGACAAGCTCAACGAGCGCGACGAGGCGCTTGCCTATCTGCCGCTCGCCTGGGTCGGGGACCACTATCTCAACTATGCGCAGGCGCTGGTCGCGGCATTCTGCCTTGCTTGTCCGGAGAGCTCGGACACCGCGATGGCCGACATGAAGGAGATCGGTCCGACCTTCTTCTTCGCGCCGCCGCGGGTGTTCGAGCAGATGCTCACCCGCCTCATGATCCGGATGGAGGACGCCGGTGCGCTCAAGCGGCGGCTGTTTCATGCCTTCCTCGGCATCGCGCGGCGCCACGGCGAGAATATCCTCAACGGCGAGCGCGTTCCGCTCTTGGGCCGCCTCCTTTACGCGCTCGGTGAGTTGCTGGTCTATGGGCCGCTCAAGAATGTGCTCGGCCTCTCGCGTGTGCGCATCGCCTATACCGCCGGCGAGGCGATCGGGCCCGACCTGTTTTCCTTCTACCGCTCGATCGGCCTGAACCTGAAGCAGCTCTACGGCCAGACAGAAGCCTTCCTCTACATCACCGCGCAGCCCGACGGTAAGATCTTTTCCGACACGGTCGGGCCAGTGATGACCAATGTCGACCTGCGCATCGCCGACAACGGCGAGGTGCTGTTCAAGTCGCCGGGCATGTTCGTCGGTTATTTCAAGGACGACGCCAAGACCGCCGAGGCGATGACCGCCGACGGCTACGTCAAGACCGGCGACGCCGGGTTCATCGATGCCAGGACCGGCCATCTCAAGATCATCGACCGCGCCAAGGACGTCGGCCGTCTCAACGACGGCTCGCTGTTCGCGCCGAAATACATCGAGAACAAGCTCAAGTTCTATCCCAACATCCGCGAAGCCGTGGTGTATGGCGACAATCGCGATTTCGTCTGCGCCATGCTCAACATAGACCTCACCGCGGTGGGCAATTGGGCCGAGCGCAACAATATCGTCTACGGCTCGTATCAGGAATTGGCGGGCCACCCGCAGGTCTACGACCAGTTGGCGCGCAACGTGGAAGACGTGAACCGTTCGCTCGCGGAGGAGAAAGCGATGGCTGGCGCCCAGATCCACCGCTTTCTCATTCTGCACAAGGAGCTCGATGCCGATGATGGCGAAGTCACCCGCACGCAGAAGGTCCGCCGCGGCTTCGTCGCCGAGCGTTACGCGCCTTTGATCAGTGCGCTCTACGATGGCTCGCGCGAGGCCGACATCTCGACCGAGGTGACGTTCGAGGACGGCCGCAAGGGCACGCTCTCCGCGCGGGTCAAGATTCGAGATGCCGCGGTCGTCCCGGTGCCCGGCGCCATGGAGAAGGCGGCATGAGGGCGCCGACCGGGCAGGACATCGCGGCCGGCGACGTGCTGCTCTCGGTGGAGAACGTTTCGCTCGCCTTCGGCGGGGTAAAGGCCGTCACCGGCGTTTCGTTCGATATCCGCAAGGGCGAGATCCGCGCCATCATCGGCCCGAACGGCGCGGGCAAGACGTCGATGCTCAACATCATCAACGGCTTCTACCATCCCCAGCACGGCCGCATCGCCTTCAAGGGCAAGGCGAGGGCGCGCATGCGCCCCTATGACGCCGCCCGCGGGGGCATCGCGCGCACCTTCCAGAACGTCGCGCTGTTCAAGGGCATGACCGCGCTCGACAACATCATGGCGGGCCGCACCCTGAAGATGCGCCGAGGCTTCCTCTGGCAGCTGATCCGGCTCGGACCGGCGCTCGCGGAAGAGGTCGAGCACCGCCATCGGGTCGAGGAGATCATCGACTTTCTCAAGATCCAGTCGATCCGCAAGATTCAGGTCGGCAAGCTCCCCTATGGCCTGCAGAAGCGCGTCGAGCTCGGCCGCGCGCTCGCCATGGAGCCTGATCTCCTGCTGCTCGACGAGCCGATGGCCGGCATGAATCTCGAGGAGAAGGAGGACATGTCCCGCTTCATCCTGGACGTCAACGACTATTACGGCACCACGATTGCGCTGATCGAGCACGACATGGGCGTGGTGATGGATCTGTCCGAGCGCGTGCTGGTGCTCGACCACGGCGTCAAGATCGCCGACGGCACCCCCGCCGAGGTGCAGGCCGATCAGGCCGTGATCGACGCCTATCTCGGACTGAGCCACTGAGGGCGCGATGCTGGGTCCCATCCTCGAAACGCTGATTGGCGGCCTGCTGACCGGGGTGCTCTATTCGCTGGTGGCGCTCGGTTTTGTGCTGATCTTCAAGGCTTCGGGCGTGTTCAACTTCGCGCAGGGCGCGATGGTGCTGTTTGCCGCGCTGTCGTTCGCGCGGCTTTCGGAATTCATGCCGCTCGTCGTTGCGTTCGCGCTCTCGGTCCTGATCATGATCGCGCTCGCCTATGCGATCGAGTTCCTGGTGCTGCGTCATCTCGTCAACCAGGATGGCATCATCCTGTTCATGGCGACGCTCGGCATCGCCTACTTTCTCGAGGGCTTCGGACAGACGGTCTGGGGCAGCGACATCTACAAGATCAGCCTCGGCCTGCCGCACAATCCGATCTTCATTCTTGAATCGGTCTTTCCCGGCGGGCTGCTGATCGATCCGTCCGAGCTCATCGCCGCCGTCATCTGCGCCGCAATGGTGCTGGTGCTCGCGATATTCTTCCAGGTGACGCGGGTCGGCCGAGCGCTGCGGGCGGTCGCCGACGATCACCAGGCGGCGCAATCCGTCGGCATTCCGCTCAATCAGATCTGGCTCATGGTGTGGGCAGTCGCCGGGATCGTTGCGCTGGTGGCCGGCATGATGTGGGGCGCGAAGCTCGGCGTGCAGTTTTCGCTTTCGCTCATCGCGCTCAAGGCGCTGCCGGTGCTGATTCTCGGCGGATTTACGTCCATACCCGGCGCGATCGTCGGCGGGCTGATCATCGGCGCCGGCGAGAAGCTTGCGGAGGTGGTGCTCGCCCCGGTGCTGATCCGCGCCTTCGATCTCGCCGGCGGCGGCATCGAGAACTGGTTCGCTTACGTGCTCGCGCTCGTCTTCCTGCTGTTCCGGCCGCAGGGCCTGTTCGGCGAGCGCATCATCGAGCGGGTGTAACGCCGTGTTCTATCGCGAAGCCGGCCAGTTCAAGACCTCCTACATCGCCGATCAGGCGATCTTTCCCATTGCGCAGGATCGTTGGTTCGTCATCGGCCTTACCGTGTTCGCGTTTCTCGGCGTGCCGCTGTTCGCTGGGCAATATCTCTACACCGAGGTGCTGATCCCGGTGCTCATCCTGTCGATCGCCGCGATCGGGCTCAATATCCTCACGGGCTATTGCGGTCAGCTGTCGCTCGGCTCCGGCGGCTTCATGGCGGTCGGCGCCTATGCCGCCTACAATCTCGCGCTGCGCCTGCCGCAGACCAACATCATCCTGGTCTTTCTGTTCGCCGGCGTGATGGCGATGCTGGTCGGCATCCTGTTCGGGTTGCCGTCGCTGCGCATCAAGGGTTTCTATCTCGCGGTCGCCACGCTCGCTTCCCAGTTCTTCCTGGAGTGGGCGTTCGCGCGCGTGAAATGGTTCACCGATTACGCGCCCTCCGGCTCGGTCGCGGTGGGCCGCATCGAGCTGTTCGGTTACCCGATCGATACGCCGGGCAAGACCTATGTCTTTGTGCTGGCGACCGTGGTGGTGCTCGCGCTCGGTGCCAAGAACCTGGTGCGTGGCCGGATCGGGCGCATGTGGATGGCAATGCGCGACATGGACATCGCCGCCGAGATCATCGGCATCAGGCCGCTGCATGCCAAGCTTTCGGCGTTCGCGGTCTCCTCGTTCTATATCGGCATTGCGGGGGCGCTGTGGGCGTTCCTGCGACTCGGCTCCTGGGAGCCGCTGGCGTTCGACGTCAACCGTTCGTTCCAGGTGCTGTTCATGATCATCATCGGCGGGCTCGGCACCATCCTCGGCTCGTTTCTCGGCGCCGCCTTCATCGTGCTGCTGCCGATCCTGCTCAACCAGCTGCCGTCGTGGCTCGGGATTCCGATCTCGACGGCCACGATATCGCACATCGAATTCATGTTGTTCGGGGCCATGATCATCTTCTTCCTGATCGTCGAGCCCCATGGTCTTGCCCGGCTGTGGGCGATCGCCAAGGAGAAGCTGCGGCTATGGCCATTCCCGTATTGACCAAAGCGTTTTCCGGCGAAGTGGACTTCCGGTTCGCCGCCCAAGTCGGCTTTGGCCGATTTGGGCGGTGTAGAAGGCCGATCTCGGGTAAACCCGAGATCGGTGAAAACGCGCCAAACGCAAGGATTGAGACCGCGACAATTCGCGGGCACACTCGTGCCCAAACGCGGGGTAGAACCCCGCAAGAACCGGTCGGCCCGGCGAGGGCTGTCCGGCGTGTCAATGGAGGAATGCCAATGATTGGAAAGCATCTCGGGATCGCGCTCGCGGCGCTTGCCGGCGCCACGGCGATCGCCGCGCCGGCACTGGCGCAGAACGAGCAGTTCATCCCCAACCTGGTGTACCGGACCGGTGCCTACGCGCCGAACGGCATCCCGTTCGCCAACGGCATCGCCGATTATTACAAGCTGGTCAACGAGCGCGACGGCGGCATCAACGGCGTCAAGATCGTGTTCGAGGAATGCGACACCGGCTACGCCACCGACCGCGGCGTGGAATGCTACGAGCGGCTCAAGGGCAAGGGCCCGACCGGTGCCGCCTACGTCATTCCGCTGTCGACCGGCATCACCTTCGCGCTCACGGAGAAGGCGCCCATCGACAAGATCCCGATCATCACCATGGGCTACGGCCGCTCGGAGTCGCGCGACGGCTCGGTGTTCCAGTGGAATTTCCCGTTGCTCGGCACCTACTGGACGGCCGCCGATATCATCCTGCAGGAAATCGCCAAGAAGGAAGGCGGCTTCGACAAGCTCAAGGGCAAGAAGATCGCGCTCGTCTATCACGACTCGCCCTACGGCAAGGAGCCGATCGCGCTCCTGCAGAAGCGTGCGCAGGCCCACGGCTTCGAGCCGCTGCTGCTGCCGGTCACGCACCCCGGCGTGGAGCAGAAAGCCACCTGGTTACAGATCCGGCAGAATCGTCCCGACTATGTGCTGCTCTGGGGCTGGGGCGTGATGAACTCGACCGCCATCAAAGAGGCGGTCGCTGTCGGCTATCCGCGCGAGAAGATGTACGGCGTGTGGTGGTCGGGAGCGGAGCAGGACGTGCGTCCCGCCGAGGACGGCGCCAAGGGCTACAACTCGGTCACGCTGCAGCACACGTCCGGTCAGTTCAAACTGCACGAGGATCTGAAGAAGTTCGTCTACGACAAGGGCCAGGGCTCGGCCAAATGGGAGGACACCGGCGAGATCCTCTACGTGCGCGGATTGATCGACGCCATGCTCGGCGTGGAAGCGATCCGCACCGCGCAGGAGAAGTACGGCAAGAAACCNCTGACCGGCGAGCAGGTGCGCTGGGGCCTCGAGAATCTCAATCTGACCGCCGATCGCATCAAGCAGCTCGGTTTTGAGGGTGTGCTGCAACCGATCAAGGTGTCCTGNGCCGACCATGAAGGCGCTCGCACCGGTCGCATCCAGACCTGGGACGGCAAGAACTGGAAGATCACCTCGGACTGGTACGTCAGCGACGACAGCGTGATCGCCCCGATGGTCAAGGAAGCCGCCGCCAAGTACGCGGCCGACAAGAAGGTCGCGCCCGGGTGCCTGGCGACGAACTGATGTCGGCACCGGCTGGCCCTAATCGCAATCGACAGGAGGCGACGGCGCCGCCTCCTTCCATCATGGCCAAAGCGGACGGCGTCGCGACTGCGGGTGCGGCGCCGATTCTTTCCGTGAACAATATCGAAGTCGTCTACGATCACGTCATTCTCGTGCTCAAGGGCGTGTCGCTCGCAGTCCCCAAAGGCGAGATCGTGGCGCTGCTCGGCGCCAACGGCGCCGGCAAGTCGACCACGCTGAAGGCGATTTCCAATCTGCTGTCCGCCGAGCGCGGCGAGGTGACCAAGGGCTCCATCGTCTTTGACGGCGAAGAGGTGCACGCGCGCTCACCGAACGAGTTGGTGCGGCGCGGCTGCATCCAGGTGATGGAAGGGCGCCACTGCTTCGGCCACCTCTCGGTCGAGGAGAACTTGCTGACCGGCGCCTATACCCGACGCGACGGCGGCGCCGCGATCCGGCGGGATATCGATCTCGTCTATGCCTATTTTCCGCGCCTCAAGGAGCGACGCGGCTCGACCGCCGGCTACATTTCCGGCGGCGAGCAGCAGATGTGCGCGATCGGGCGCGCGCTGATGTCGCGACCGAAGATGATCCTGCTGGACGAACCCTCCATGGGGCTCGCGCCGCAGCTGGTCGAGGAGATTTTCGAGATCGTCGGCGATCTCAACGCCAAGGAAGGGGTGTCGTTCTTGCTCGCCGAGCAAAATACCCGCATGGCGCTGAAATACGCCCGTTATGGCTATGTGCTGGAGAATGGCCGCGTGGTGCTGGACGGCGAAGCCAAGGCGCTCTCCGAGAACGAGGACGTCAAGGAATTTTATCTCGGCATTGCCGAGGGCCGGCGCAGATCGTTCCGCGAGGGCAAGCACTATCGGCGGCGCAAGCGGTGGCTGGCGTAGTTCGGGTTCGTCTTGGCCGGAGTCTACACTCGGGCCGGCCAAGGGCTGGACACGGGTGCCGGGCGTGACGATGGGGATGAGCATCAACGACGATGCAGCATGATCACTACGACAGTCTCGAAACCCGCGATCCCGACGCGCGCGAGCGCGAGTTTTTCGGCCGGTTGCCGGACTTCATCGCGCTTGCCTTGAGCGCGCCGGGCTGGGCAAAGCACCTCGCCGACGTTGATACCTGCGGGCTGACCTCGCGCGCGGCGCTAGCGAAATTGCCGGTGCTGCACAAGGCGGACTTGGTCGCGTTGCAGAAGGGGTCCCCGCCCTTCGGCGGCCTCAACGTAACCGCACCGGGGAAAGTCCGGCGGCTATTGATGTCGCCGGGGCCGATCTTCGAGCCCGAGGGCAAAGGCGAGGATGTCTGGGGCACGGCGCGCGCGCTCTTCGCCGCGGGCTTCCGGCCGGGCGAGGTCGTGCACAATTCCTTCTCCTATCACCTCACGCCCGGCGGCTTCATCATGGAGTCGGGCGCGCGTGCGCTCGGCTGCGCGGTGATCCCCGCCGGCACCGGCAATACCGAGCAGCAGCTTGAGGCGATCGCCCATTTCAAGCCGAGCGGCTATCTCGGCACGCCGGATTTCCTGAAAGTTCTGCTCGATGCCGCCGCGAAAGCCGGCAAGGACGCTTCATCGCTCAAGCGCGGACTCGTGTCGGGCGCGGCGCTGCCGGCGTCGCTGCGCCAGGAATTGGCCGCACGCGGCGTGAACGTGCAGCAATGCTATGCCACCGCCGATCTCGGCGTGATCGCGTACGAGAGCGAAGCGCGCGAAGGATTGATCGTCAACGAGACGCTCCTCGTCGAGATCGTCCGGCCCGGCACCGGCGACCCGGTGGCCGAGGGCGAGGTCGGCGAGGTCGTCGTCACGGCGTTCAACCCGGATTATCCGATGATCCGCCTCGCGACTGGCGACCTGTCCGCGGTGCTGCCGGGACGCTCGCCCTGCGGGCGCAGCAATATGCGGATCAGGGGCTGGATGGGGCGCGCTGATCAGTCCGCGAAAGTGAAGGGCATGTTCGTGCATCCCTCGGGCGTGGCGGAGGTCGGCAAGCGGCATCCCGAGCTCGCCCGCCTGCGCCTCACCGTCACCCGCGCCGGCGAGCAGGACGTGATGACCTTGCTGGCGGAATGCGCCGCGCCGGCCGCCGGCCTGCAGGATGCTGTGGCCGCCACGCTGCAATCGGTGACCAAGTTGCGCGGCGAGGTCAGGCTTGTCGCGCCCGGCACGCTGCCCAACGATGGCAAGGTGATCGCCGACGAGCGGCCGGTCGGATAACGGTCACTTCACCACGATCCGCCCGTCGACGCCGGTGCGCACCGTCCCGATGTCCTTGACGTAGTCGATCACTTCGATGGCCATCACCGGGGCATCGCCGGCCGGCAGCACCGGTTTGGGACGAGCAGAAGACCGGTGGCGAGACGGCGAGTGATGAGGAACATGGGATCTGGTTCGATTGGGGTGTGTGTAGCACGCATGCAAGGCCGGCCGCTATCGCGTATGCTGGATCGGCAAAAGGTCGTGTGATGAACGAAACCTTACCCCTCGCCGCGGGCACCAAGCTCGCCCCCGATGCCGCCCCGGCCCCTGCCGGCAAGATCGGTGTGCTGCTGGTCAATCTCGGTACGCCCGACGCCGCCGATGCGGCCGCGGTGCGCCGCTATCTCAAGGAATTTCTCACCGATCCGCGGGTGATCGAGAACCAGGGCCCGCTCTGGGACATTGTTCTCAACGGCATCATTCTGCGCATCCGGCCGCGGCGAAAGGCACGCGACTACGCCAAGATCTGGAACCGCGAAAAGAACGAATCGCCGCTCAAGACGATCACCCGCTCGCAGGCCGAGAAACTCGGGCGCATGCTCGAGCCTTTCGGATCGCATATCCTGGTCGACTGGGCCATGCGCTACGGCAACCCCTCGATCGCTGCGCGGCTCGGGGAGCTCGTCGCACAGGGCTGTGAGCGAATTCTCATCCTCCCGCTCTATCCGCAATATTGCGCGGCGACCACCGCCACCGTCGGTGACGAGGTCTTTCGCGTGCTCACGCGCATGCGCTACCAGCCCGCGGTTCGGTTTGCGCCGCCGTACTATAACGACGCCCTCTATATCGATGCGCTGGCGTCATCGAGCCGCGCGGCGGTCTCGGGGCTCGGCTTCGAGCCGGACGTCATCCTGGCCTCGTTCCACGGCATCCCGCAGGCCTATGTCGACAAGGGCGATCCCTATTACGTCCATTGCATCGAGACGATGCGGCTCTTGCGCGGCAAGCTTGCGCTCGATGAGACGAAATTATTGCTTACGTTCCAATCGCGCTTCGGCCGCGCCCAATGGCTCGAGCCGGCGACCGACCAGACCGTGAAGCAGCTCGCCCAGAAGGGCGTGAAGAACATCGCGGTGATCACGCCGGGCTTCTCCGCCGATTGTCTCGAGACGCTGGAGGAGATCGCGGTCGAGAACGCGCACATCTTCAGACGTCATGGCGGGGCGAATTTCGCGGCGATCCCTTGCCTCAACGACAGCCCGCCCGGCATGCAGGTGATCGCGCAGATCGTCGAGCGGGAGCTCAAGGGATGGGTGTAGGTGCCGCCGGCATCAGGCGGCACGTCGCTGGATCAGCGCCGCGTCGAGCTCCGCATCGTAGTGATTGGCCAATGCGTGCAGCGCCTGGCCGCCATTGCCGTGATAAGACGCGCCGTGCATCACCGCCAAGGTGCGCGGCGCCAGTGCGGCGAGCTTGCGGATGTTGGGAGCGGTGGCGGGCCCGAGGCTGGTGTAATGGAACAGCCTTTCGGCTTCGATGGCGGGTCCGACGATGTCCTTGTCGGTTACCGCCGAGGTATCGCCGAGATGGGTGAAGAGATCCCCGCAG
>JGI12053J15887_10000979_pt1 | contig 12663 bp, 14 predicted proteins | sample MedBloCAOM1_O3_FD_15887 | JGI IMG/M metagenome (IMG submission 15887)
GAGCGCTTATTGCCTCGTGGCGGCTCCCGAATACCTAAAAGCCCGAACCCTTCCCGCCGAGCCGGCCGATCTAACATCGCACGACTGCGTAATGTTCAATGCCAAGAACAACGAGCGCGACTGGGACCTGGTCAGCGGTAGAAGAAAGGTTAGGGTCCATGTGTCGGGCGCAGCCGCGAGTCGCGACATCAACTCTGCCCGCGCGTTCGTGCACCGGGGCCATGGAATCGGGTTGTTACCTGCAACGTACTGCGAGGAAGACATTGCCAATGGCAAGCTCATCCGCCTACTGCCGAAATGGACTTCCTTGCCGATTCCCGTTTTCGCGCTCTACTCGAGTCGAAAGTTTTTGCCCTTGCGACTGAGTGTCTTCCTAGAGGCGCTGGCAGGTTGGAAGGGTCCGCTCTGGGTCAAGGATTAATCGGCATGCCCAAGGAGCGGGCTGCCAACTGATGCTCTCGAACTGGCCACCTTGATGAATATCAGGATGTCGTCGAGGTTCGCCTTGCGCGGGGACTTTGCCGTTTATGGAAAGTACATTCCATAGTTTCCTATCTAATCAGCGGCAGTATGCAGCCCGACAATGGGGCAAACCAGGCGGGTGATTGGAACCCGAGCGGATAAGCGAGAAGGGGGTGTTCGGCGCTGGCATTTGGTACAGGAGAGTCTTCAATGCTTCGCAAAGCAAGAGCTGTCTGGCGCGGCGGCGGTCGTGACGGGAATGGCGACCTTTCGACCGACTCCGGCGTGCTTGCAAAGACGCCGTATTCATACAGAACCCGAATTGAGAGCGAGAAGGGAACGAACCCTGAGGAGTTGATCGCCGCGGCGCACGCAGGGTGCTTCACGATGGCCTTGGCCTTTCGATTACAACGCGCGGGTTACATCCCTACGGAGCTCAATACCGAAGCTGCAATCACCCTCGAACAGGACAAGGAGGGCTTCCGTATCAGTCTCTCCGCGCTGACATTGCGCGCGATCGTACCGAATCTGGATCGGGACACGTTCGCTCGGTTGGCGCACGACGCCGAGCAGAATTGCCCGGTTTCCAGGGTGCTTAGAGCCGAGATCACGCTGGACGCAACGCTGGCTTAAACCTAGATCGTCGATCTCATGAACTCGCCGAATATCGCTGTGTGTTCATCTGAGCGGCATATCGATCTGCCGCCATCACGTCACCGCAGAAATGGCGGCGCGGAAGGCGACCGGGCAGCGAGGATGGAGATCGGTGTCGCCGAGATTGGTGCAATAGTGGGCGGACTGATTCGGCAGGGGTGCCCACTGCCCGTCGTTCTCACCACTCTTTGTCAGCTCTTCGACTCCAGCGTCAAGGGATTTTTGAGCGGCGTACTTCTTCTTGACCAAACCGGCGTGAGAGTACGAAATGCCGCCGGACCTGGCCTGCCTGCTAGTTACGTGAAGCAGCTTGAGGGGAGGCAGGTCAGGTGGATTGAGGCTTCGTCTGGAGCCGCAATCTACGCAAAGACCCCGACAATCGTATTAGACCCAGCGGGGGATGTGCCGGAGGGGCCCGCTGAGGCGGCGCCGGCGGCTCCGGCAGGCCTCAGGCAGCGCGCGGTTTCGCCCATTCTGTCGCTAACCGGGGAGCCACTCGGAATCTTTGCGGTCTATCAGCGCGATAACGACCGCGACGTCATGCGCTGTCACTGTGCACTCATCTCGAAGTTCACCCAGGTCGCGAGTGCCGCCATTGAGCGAATGCAAAAGGACGAAGCTCTCAGGCGAAGCACGGACCTCCTCGAGAGAACGGAACAACTCAGTTCAACCTGCTGCTTCTCCTGGCACGTTGAGACGGACGAGATCGGTTGGTCGAAAGCGCTCTGTCAGCTCTTCGAACTTGACCCGGCAGAGGGGCCGGTGACACTCGAGCTCATCGCCGATCGCCTCCATTCCGAGGATCTCCCGTCATTCCAGGAAATGATCGAACGGGCCCGAAGCGGGGTGAGTGACCTCGAATTCGAGCATCGGATACGCCTTCGCGACCACTCAGTCAGGTACCTACGAGTCGTTGCGCACCGGGTTCGCGATTCGGACAGCCGATTGGAATATATCGGCGTGGTCCAAGACGTGACACATCGTCGACATACCGAAGAGGCGCTCGCCAAGCTGCGAACCGAACTCGCGCAAGCTGCGAGGGTTACGAGCCTTGGAGTATTAACGGCAGCGATAGCGCATGAGGTCAGCCAGCCCTTGGCGGGCATCGTCACGAATGCAAGCACCTGTCGGCGGATGCTCGCCGCAGATCCTCCGGACGTCGAGGGAGCGCGAGAAACCGCGAGACGCACGATCCGCGATGCCGAACGAGCGTCGGAGGTGATTAAGCGGTTGCGCGCACTTTTTTGTAAGCAAGGTGCCACGAGCGAATCGTTGGACCTGAATGAGGTAACGCGAGAGGTGGTCGCGCTTTCGCTAAGCGAGCTCGAGAGAAATAACGTCGTTGTCCGGACAGAGCTTGCCGAGAAACTGCCACGAGTTCAGGGCGATCGCGTTCAGTTGCAGCAGGTCATGCTAAACCTATTTCTGAACGCATCAGATGCAATGCGCAGTGTCTATGATCGTCCGAGGCAGGTTGTGATCAGGACCGCACGGGACGAGGGCGATCATGTGCGACTGAGCGTGCGAGATACCGGGGTGGGTTTGCAGCCTGAATGCGTGGACAGGCTTTTCGATGCGTTCTACACCACGAAAAGCAGCGGCATGGGAATCGGCCTTTCTGTGAGTCGCTCGATTATCGAGAGTCATCAAGGCCGTATATGGGCTACACCAAACGATGGTCCAGGAGCCACGTTCGCATTTTCCGTCCCCTGCACACCGATGGAGGTGATGGGCAGTCTAGGTGACGCCCGTAATTTTGGCAGTGCTCGACCGTCCGCCGCGGTGAATGCAGGTGAACGTTCTGTGAGGCGTCTACGACCGTGATAGTCGAATGTCCGCTCGTGTCGATCGTCGATGATGACGAGTCGGTGCGCGAGTCCCTACCTGACCTCTTGAGAGAGTTTGGCTACTCGGCACGAGCGTTCTCGTCGGCGGAAGAGTTCCTCGCGTCTGATTGTGTTGGTGAGACCAGATGTCTGATCCTCGATATCGCCATGCCTGGCATGACCGGCCCTGATCTACAACAGGAGTTGACGACTCGTAGACAAATGATCCCGATCGTCTTCATCACCGGTAAGACGGAGGACACCATCCGTCCGCGCTCGCTCGAAAGGGGTGCTGTGGAGTGCCTGTCTAAGCCATTCAGCGACACAGCCCTGTTTGAGGCGCTCGATGCCGCATTCCGAGAGCGCGGAGCGATCTGACGAGAGGCGTATGAACTCAGCGACGGCATCCGCCCATCCTTCGCCGTCCTCTCATGTGTCGCACGAGAGACCCATAGTATTTGTCGTTGATGACGACATCTCGGTACGCGAATCACTGGAATCGCTGATTCGCTTGGCAGGCTGGCAGCCGCAGACATTCGGATCCGCCCAAGAATTTCTTTCTCGCCCACGTGTCTTCGTCCCAAGCTGTCTGGTACTAGACATCTCGCTTCCCGACCTCGATGGCCTCGAGCTACAGAAGCGCATCGCTCCGGTTCGTACTGATATGCCGATCATATTTATTACGGGCCGTCCCGATGTGTCCATGACAGTGCGTGCGATGAAGGCGGGAGCTGTAGAGTTCTTGATCAAGCCGTATGGGGATGAGGTGTTGTTGGGCGCAATCCAGCAAGCGATCGAATCCAGCCACGTCGCGTTGCGTCGAGAGGCGGGGCTGCGATCCATCCGAAGCTCGTACGCCTCGCTTACCCCTCGCGAACGGCAGGTCATGGCATCGGTGGTTCGTGGCCTGTTGAATAAGCAAATCGGTGCCGACCTCGGTATCAGCGAGATCACGGTCAAGGCACACCGAGCACAGGTGATGCGGAAGATGAAGGCGGATTCGGTACCGGATCTGGTCAATATGGCCGCGCGGCTGAATCCCCCACTAGAATCGCAAACAGGTCGGGGGTCTTTAGACGAGCTCTGACGCCTCGCATCACCCGGGCGGCCCCAGGTAGTCACCGAGGCGAGTCTCTGCGTCGCCCGGTTTGTGAAATCCGCGTGCCATTAGCCGCTTAATTTTCTCCTGCGCGGCCGGTCGAATTATGGAAGCCATGCACGCATCCCAGCCCGCTTGTACTTCCACGTCAGGCGGCAGACTTGCGGCGTTAACCAGCCGCTTGGTATTTGCGATTGCCCACTTATCGAAGGAGGCGATCCGAGCCGCGAGCCTATCAACAAACCCGTCTAGCTCCGTATCCGGTAAAGAGCGATTCACATAGCCGTATGATTCGGCCAGGTCACCTCCAATGTCCTCCGAGCTCAGGAGGACCTCCAGCGCGCGTCCTCGCCCCATGAGACGCGGCAGCCGTGTCATCGGTCCGCCGCCGGCTACCAATCCAACACCGACCTCCCACTGCGAGAGAAGAGCCTTTTCGCGACTCGCAAAACTCATATCACAGGCCAGTGCGATCTCACTTCCGTTTCCGGTGGCACGGCCCCGTATCATGGCGATGGATACGACCGGAGCGCGTGTGATGCGCACCAGGATGTCCGGCCATGCGGGCAACCCGGTGGGGCCTGCCGGAATTCCCGTGAGATCCTCGAGTTTGGCAGTGAAGTCCGAATGGTTGAGGAAGAACCCCTCAACGGCACTGTCGAAGACGACTACCTTGAGGTGCTCGTCCGTTTCAATTGCCGTGATGATCTCGCGGAACTGCAGAACAAATTCCGGACCCATCAGATTAAGCGGTGGGTTGTCAAATGTGACGCGCCAGCAGGCCGGAGATACCCGGTTAAGCCGTATTTGCGTTGCCGTCGTGTTCGCTAGCATTGGATTCTCCGGAGCGCACAGGTAAATGCTGTATGCCGCCGGATTCTCGCCACAGAACTGGAGCGGTACCACTGTACGAAGGTATCGCCTGGGGCGCAGCGCTTAGGTGCGCGCAGCGATCGACCGCTTCATCGCTTAGTCAGTAGCGCCCTCCACGCGGGACCATCGGACGATGGTGTATGGCGATGGTCTCCTGATAACTATGGATCGGCGATACCAAAGGCGGATGGCGCCGCCCGTGCCGGGTTGGTGTGATACCGAAAAGGAGATCACCCCATGAACACCTCGACGCTACCGCCAGACCCTTATGCCTACCTGCCCCAAGTGTCCTCTTTTGTACTCGAGAGTAACGACGCACGGGACGGGGAGCCGTTGGACCCGAAGTTCGCGCACTCCTGGTCAGCAGGCAGCAAGGACAGCTCACCGGAGCTGCACTGGTCGGGCTTTCCGAAGGAAACTCGCAGCTTTGTGGTCACGTGTTATGACCCCGATGCCGCAACCGGCAGCGGCTTTTGGCATTGGATGCTGGTCGGGTTGCCGCCCAATACGGTAGCGCTTGCCCGTGGAGCAGGGAACGGGGGCGATCTACCCAAAGGCGCGTTCCACATTCGCAACGATCTTGGGGGCAAGGCGTTTCTTGGTCCGGCGCCGCCCAAGGGAGACAGGCCGCATCGCTATGTGTTCGCTGTACATGCACTTGACGTTCCCGCGTTAGACGTCACCGAGGACATGTCGCCGGCCTTTGTCGGCTTCAACATGGGCTACCACACTCTGGCGCGCGCGGTGATGCGTCCGACATTTGCGCTCTGAGGGGTTGAACGCAGGGAGCAAACGGTGAGGCACGAACGGTCACGGAAATGGCTACCAATGCCGGTGGCGGTGCTGGTCCTCCTGTGTCTTTGCGCGACGCAGCTTTCGGGCGTCGACGCCCAGGGCGTCACGTTAGGGGTTGATTCGATAAAGGGATCGCGTATGCCGCAGCTAACCACCTATCGCTCCATATCCATACAAGGTGTTTCGATCTTTTATCGGGAAGCTGGTCCAAGAGACGCGCCAACGATCCTGTTGTTGCACGGACTTCCATCCTCGTCGCGCATGTACGAACCATTGCTTACTCGTCTCTCGGACTCCTATCACCTCGTTGCACCGGACTATCCCGGGTTTGGTCACAGTGACTGGCCCGATCCAAAGCTCTTCCCATACACCTTTGACCACATTGCGGAGCTCATGGGTGCTTTTGCTGAAGCTTTGCACCTTGCGCACTACACGCTGTACATGCAGGACTACGGTGGCCCGGTTGGGTTCCGAATGGCACTGGCCCATCCTGAACGCATTGACGCATTGATCGTGCAGAATGCCGTGGCACACAACGAAGGCCTTGGGGCGATTTGGAAGACTCGGAGAGCCTATTGGGCCGACCGCGTCACCAACGAGTCGGCGCTGCGCGCGAACCTACTGTCGCTGGCCGCAACCCGAAACCGGCATGTTGGAAGTGACCCTGCTGTCGAACGCTATGACCCCGATCTGTGGAGTGATGAGTTTGCCTTCCTGAGCCGCCCTGAACAGGCGGACATCCAGAGTGACCTTTTTTATGACTATCGCACGAACGTGGCGGCATACCCGAGTTGGCAGCAATGGATGCGCAAGGTGCAGCCGCGGCTGCTGGTCCTATGGGGCAAGTACGATCCATCGTTCGATCCTTCCGAGCCGGAAGCCTATCGCCGCGACGTGCCGAGCGCCCAGGTACACATTCTGGAGGCCGGGCATTTCGCGCTGGACACCGCAGCGAATGAAATCGCGGCATTCATTCGCGGCTTCGTGCCCGCGCCGCGTTAGCACAAGGCCCGTCCCGCACCCTAAGGAGCCGAGCATGTCCGCAACCGTTTGCCCCGCGATCGCCCGCCGCTTCCGCCGAGTCGCGGCCGGTCTCGTCGCCAGCCTAGCGCTGGGCGCCGTGTCGGCTCACGCCGGACCTATGCCCTTCCCGGCCGACTTCCGCAGCTCGCAGGTGGTGGCCGCCGATGCGACGATCCACGTACGCGTCGGCGGCCACGGGCCCGCGGTCGTGCTGATCCACGGCTTCGGCGACACCGGCGACATGTGGTCGCCGATGGCTGCCGAGCTTGCGAAGGACCACACCGTCGTCGTGCCAGACCTGCGTGGCATGGGCCTGTCCTCGCACCCGGCCGGCGGCTACGACAAGTGGACGCAAGCCGGTGACATCCGCGCCGTCCTCGACAAGCTCGGCATCGACCGCGCCGACATCGTGGCCCACGACATCGGCACGATGGTCGCGTATGCCTACGCGGCGCGCTATCCCGACAAGACAACCCGCCTGGTAGTGATGGACTCGCCGATACCCGGTATCCCCCCGTGGAACCAGATCGTGCGGCTGCCCGCGTTGTGGCACTTCAACTTCGGCGGCCCGGACGCCGAGCGCCTGGTCGCCGGCCGCGAGCGCATCTACCTCGACCGCTTCTGGAACGAGTTCGCGGGCGACCCGTCGAAGATCGACGAAGCGACGCGCCGCCAGTACGCCGCGCTCTACGCCAAGCCCGGCGCGATCCACTCGGCGTTCGCCCAGTTCCTCGCAATCGGCCAGAAGGACGAGGCCGACAACCTCAAGGCGATGGAGACGAAGCTGGCGATGCCGGTGCTCGCCATCGGCGCCGAGAAGGCCTTCGGCGCTAACGTGGCCGTCGTCATGCGCAATGCGGCGACGAACGTGCAGGAAGTCGTCGTGCCGAACGTCGGCCACTGGCTGATGGAGGAGGCGCCCGCGCCGACGATCGCCGCGGTGAGGGACTTCCTCGCAGCACACTGAGTTCGGCCAACGCGCCTTCGCCCAGGCCACCGCACCTTTCCTAGCCGCTGTCCGTGGCGTTCCGCGTACGGGGCGCGCATCTGGTTTTGCGTTCTGTCTGGAACTCAAGCGACTGTCCGCGCGAATGATCTTTTGCAGAATTGATCTTTGATAGTAGGTATCGCCCGATGCGCCCCCGAGAAGACCACCGATACCCGCCTGGGACGCCGTGCTTGCCGATCCGCTGCATCCGTTGAACGTGCAGTTGGCGATCTAAAAAACAGCCGACGTTTGTGCAGAGACCGCTCTCCGAAATTCGCGCTCCCGAAACTAGCGTCCAATACTTTCGAACAATGGTACGCATCCACCGCGTGTGGCGTCATGTGATGGCGCGGGGCAGGACACCGAGCGGAATGGTCCGAGTGCCAGGATGCTAGGGCCGAGATCACGCAGGACGCAAAGTTGGCTTGAACGTAGACCGCCGAACAGACAGAAAACCTGAGGAGCTGCACATGTCCCGAAGATTCGCCTGTCTGATTATTGTGCTCGGCACTTTGTACGCACTACCCCCGAGCAAGGCGCAGCAGGCACCGCCCGCAAATCCGCTCGATGCGGTGCCCGAGAAGATGCCGTTCGATGTTCCTTATGGCGCTCCTATCGTCCTCGAGCGTGCGCTGGCGGCCATCGCGGCCGCAGCGAACGAGGCGCGCAAGCACGACTGGAGGATAAACGTGGCTGTGGTCGACTCGGGCGGCAACCTCGTGGCCTTCGAGCGCATGGACGGCGCACAACTTTCCTCCATCCAGGTGTCAGAGCACAAAGCCCGTGCCGCCGTCATGTTCCGTCGCGAGACGAAGGTATTCGAGAACGCCATCCAACAGAGCAACTACACCGTGCTCACACTCGACGGCATGATCGGCTCGCGCGGCGGCATTCCCCTCATTGAAGGCGGCAAACTGATTGGCGCCATCGGCTGCTCGGGTGGAACCAGCTCACAGGACGAGGTCACCTGCAACGCGGGCGCCGCGACGGTGAAGAAATGAACGTCAGGCGCTTCATCGGGTCGGGACGTTGGTTTACTGGGCCGCGTGTCCAGGTTGGATTTTCCGAGCCGCATAGCAGCAGCGCTTTTTAAGGAATTCATCATGAGTCGAGATAGGGCATGGGTGGCGAAGGCTGCCAAAGAGCGGCCAACGGTTGGCCTCCGCTCATTTGCGAGCGGCCTGGCGAAGTCCGCAACGTGTATATCGCTTCTGCTGGCAACCGTACCGGCTGTCGCGGCGGACAACCCATCGGTTCCGACCCAAATTGTCGACTTGGCCAACAAGGTGGACGGTGTGCATCCGGGATTTCGGGCCTTTCATGCGAAGGGCATCGTGGTGGAAGGCCGGTTCAAAGCCTCGGCCGAAGCTGCAAGGCTCAGCCGTGCGACGCTGTTCAACGGAGGTTCGATTCCGGTGATCGCGCGTTTCTCTGATGGCAGTGGGATGCCGACTGTACCGGACGGCTCTCCCGCGATGCCGCGTGGCATCGCCATCAGGTATCACCTGCCCGGCGGACATGACACCGACATGGTGACCAACTCGTTCAAGTTCTTCCCCGTAGGCACTGGGGAGGAGTTTCGGGATCTGCTGCAGGCCATTGTCGCGAGCCCGCCCAGTGCTCCAAAGCCCACGAAACTGGAGCAGTTCTTCGCCAGCCACCCGAACGCGCCGAAGGCGATCGGTTCACTCCCCATCCCGGACAGTTTCGCGGACGAGGAGTACCACGGCATTGACGCCTTCATCTTCGTCAACAAGAGCGGCCAAAGGCAGGCGGTTCGCTACGTGATAGCGCCACAACAGGTGGTCCACATCACGGCTGAAGAGGCAGCCAAGCTGCCGCCTAATTACCTGTTCGACGACCTCGCTAAACGGATCGCCCAAGAGCCGCTGGTGTTTCATTTAAAGGCGCAACTGGCTGAGCCCGGCGATCAGACCAAGGATGCGAGCCAACCCTGGCCTGATGATCGCAAGCAGGTCGATCTCGGCGTGCTGACACTGACCAAAGTGGTGCCCAACAGCGCGGAAGCGGAAAAGAAGCTGCTGTTCCTGCCCACAAACCTCACACCCGGTATCGAGCTCTCCGACGATCCGCTGCCGAGTGTGCGCGCTGCGGCCTATGGCGTTTCCTTCGGCAGACGCAGCCAGTGACTAGCGCCTTTGCCCGGCAGGTCGCAGGCAAGTCGTATGAATCACCAGAAGTCTGATTGGAGCGTATCGAGGGTTCCCATGAACCTCGAAGTGCACGTCATCCCCGTGTCCGACGTCGAGCGCGCTAAGCACTTCTATCTAGAGCTAGGTTGGAGGCTCGACGAGGATGTGGCTCCGGCGAAGAATGTTCGCATCGTCCAGTTCACACCTCCCGGCTCGGGTTGTTCGGTTACCTTCGGCAACGGAGTAACCGCGTCCGGGCCTGGTACGGCCGTGGGGGCGCTGGTTGTGAACGATATTAGAGCAGCGCATCAGGAAGTCACACGCCGAGGGGTCGATGCGAGCGACATATGGCACGGCGCGCCGTTCCCCCCGGAGGCACGACTTCCAGGACCCGACCCCAAGCGCACGAGCTACGGATCGTTCTTCGCCTTCGCTGATCCCGACGGCATGCGTGGCTGGTCCAGGAAGTCACGACGCGTCGCCCTGGCCGCTGATACGCACTCGCATTGATCACAAGGGTGACCTGCATGAAGGGCAAAGATGTCGCGGCGACTGCCGCTAGCGGTTGCGAAGGGCACCTCAGCCGTCGGGACAGTCTCAAGCTCGCTGCGGCGGGGATGGCAGGAGCGCTTCTGCCGCACGCGTCTCAAGCGAGGACCCTAAGCGAATCGTCACAGCCCATGCAGTCCAAAAGGAAAGAGTCCATGAGCAGCTATATCCACGTCGGCGACGAAAACTCAACGCATGTCGATCTCTATTACGAGGACCATGGGTCCGGATCGCCAGTCGTCCTCATACACGGCTGGCCGCTGAATGGCGCGTCGTGGGAAAAGCAGACCGCGGCACTGCTTGCCGCCGGCCACCGCGTAATCACCTACGACCGCAGAGGCTTCGGCCGATCCAGCCAGCCCACCGTTGGCTACAACTACGACACGTTTGCGGCCGATCTCGACGCGGTGCTCAACGCGCTCAAACTCACGGACGTTTCTCTCGTTGGCTTCTCGATGGGCACGGGCGAGGTCACCCGGTATATCGGCAAATACGGCACGAAACGGGTCCGCAAGGCGGTCCTCATCGGCACACTCGGCCCCTATCTCGTAAAGACGGCCGACAACCCGGACGGCGTGGACCGTAGTGTCTTCGAGGGCATCAAAACGGCCATCAGCGCGGACCGTCCGGCCTTCCTGATGAATTTCCTGCACAACTTCTACAACTACGATGTCACGGCAGGCAAGCTCGTCAGCGAGCGCGTCGTTGAGGCGAACTGGAACGTGGCCGCCGGCGCGTCCGCGACCGGCACTGTGACTTGCGTCGACTCATGGATAGAGGACTTCCGCCATGACATCTCTCGCAACACCGTCCCGACACTCCTTCTGCACGGCGATGCCGATCGCATCCTGCCTGCAGACGCCACATCCAGAAGACAGGCGAAGTTGATCAAGAACGTCAAGTTCGTAGAGCTCAAGGGAGGGCCGCATGGGGTGCTCTGGACTCACGCTGAGCAGGTCAATTCTGAGCTTGTCAGATTCCTGGCGTAACTCAGCGGTTGGGATGTGCGACTCGTCAGCGGCGCTCGCGGCCGCTGATACCGCACATCCTCTTAATGGGTACGGGCCGCATTTGATACAGGGGAGTGGCCATGTCTCACACGATAGTCCGCCGTGACTTCTTAAAGCGTGCATTGGCATCTGCCGCAGCGATTCCAGCGTTGGGTGGAACGGGGGCAAGGGCCGATAGCCTGACACCACTTGATCCGGCCGATCCCACCGCGCAAGCGCTCGGGTTCTCCGTGGACGCATCGAAAGTCGTCGCGAGCGCGAATCCCACATTCAAGGCCGGCCAACATTGTGGCGTCTGCGCGCAATATCAGGGTAATCCATCCGACAGGAGCGCCGGCTGCAGTATTTACTCGGGCCACTCAGTGCCAGCCAAAGGCTGGTGTAGAGCATTCGTGCAGCGCAGCTGACGGCTCGCCATGGTCCTATCCATGACGGACGAAGCGCTCTCTTCCTGGGGATACGGAGTCGTCCCAAGACTCAGCATCCCTCTCACAGTGTGAATTAGATTCCTCCTACAAGACCTGGCCCCCACATTGAGCTTCCGCGCATCAGGGGCGAGGTCTACGCGCCGACGGAGATGACGATCGCCCATACGTACGACGCCGCGGGGAAGGCCGGCTGCGTCAGGCCTAACTAGAAACGGGCGCGGGGAGCGCGGCGAATCGTGGATACGCGCTCGAGCGCGTTGGTCCGTTGGACCAAGTGCGAAGACGTCGAAGCCGCGTGCGCTCGTGGAGCCAGCGCGTCCATTACATAGACCGCCACACGCGGCAGATGGTCTGATATCCATGGCAATGCAGCGGCGTCTCGGCGCATCCGTACGGGTCCGCTGTGAGAGGTCGAGCCGAAGCCGGTTGGCTGAGCGGCAGCCCTAGGTCATTGAGGCGTCGCGCGCTTCGGTATCTTCCGATGGCCGAGTCCGGTCTGCAATTTCCTCCAACTTCAACGAACCGGCGGTGTGCCAGGAATGTGACGAACTCAGATTGGGTGTACCGGGATTGTGCCTGGGTGAGGCTGGGGTCGGGGCTGGCAAGCGTTGCAAGTGATTGATCTAGAAGCCCCTAGAACGGCCGAGAACGGACTGAAAATCCGCGTGTCGGTGGTTCGATTCCGCCCCTGGCCACCATCAAATCCAGTTGGTTGCTCGACCTCTCACTTCAGCTCCGCGTAGCTCTCTATTTTCTCAGAGGTATGGTCACGTGGGTTTGATGTTGGCATTGAGTCTGAACAG
>JGI12053J15887_10000981_pt1 | contig 12656 bp, 11 predicted proteins | sample MedBloCAOM1_O3_FD_15887 | JGI IMG/M metagenome (IMG submission 15887)
GCCCGGCGGTGGACCGGTCGGTCGACGGCGGGGGAGGGAGCTGTTCGATATGAGACGGCGCCGGTTCATGACGCCGCGCGGCAACTCAGCAGCGTGCCCGTTTAGGCCGATGCCGTGGTCGTGCGGGTGCGCAAGGCTGATTCCCTTCGACGACACCAGGAGCTGACAATGGGAATGCTCGATGACGTTCTCGGTTGCGCCGTCCCGGGCGCCAAGAAACGGATTTGCAAGGTGTGGAGCAGGCGCAGGGGCGACCCGGGCACCGAGCCTTCGTCGATTCGCATGTCCGTCGGCAGACCCTTAGCTGCGGTTGTCATCTGCGCCGGGGCGCTCCTGATCATGTCGGGTGCGGCGAACGCCAAGTCGAACGCCAAGGCGAGCGCCACCCCGGCGCTCGACGCGCAGGCCGTCAATGCGGCTACGCTGGCGCCGCCGTCAGGCAAGGGACGCGCTCGCACGTCTGCTCCCAGCGCGGCCACTATCATCAAGTCCGAGGTGCTGCTCGATCGCGCCGGCTTCTCGCCGGGCGTGATCGACGGCAAGCCCGGCACCAACAATCAGAAAGCGGTCGCCGCGTTTCAGGACGCCAACGGCATCAAGCCGAGCGGCCGTCTCGACCCCGAGACATGGGAGCGCCTGACCGCGACATCCACCGACCCGGCGCTGGTCGAGTATGAAATCCAGCCGGCGGACGTGAAGGGCCCTTTCAATAAGACCGTCCCAAAGACCTTGGAGAAAAAGGCCGAGCTTAAGACCCTCAATTTCACCAACCCGCGTGAGTTGCTCGCCGAGAAATTCCACGTTGACCCGGCGCTGTTGTCTACGCTCAATCCAAAGGCGTCGTTCGACGCCGCCGGCATCAAGATCTTCGTGCCGAACGTCGCCAAGAAGCCGTCGCAGGCCAAGGTCGCAAAGGTCGTGGTGGACAAATCCGCCCGCACCGTTCGCGCATTGGACGGCGACGGCAAGCTGGTCAGCTTTTATCCGGCCTCGGTCGGCAGCGAGGAGCGGCCTGCGCCCAGCGGCACGCTGCCCATTCGCTCGGTCGCGGAGAATCCCACCTACACCTACCGTCCGAAGCTCAAGTTCAAGGGCGTGAAGGCGCAGAAGCCGTTCACCATCGCTCCCGGCCCCAACAATCCGGTCGGCAATACCTGGATCGATCTCGGCGACGGCTACGGCATCCATGGCACGCCGGAGCCGCAGAATATCAGCAAGACCGAATCGCACGGCTGCGTCCGCCTCACCAATTGGGACGCCGAGGCGCTCGGGAAGATGGTCCACAAGGGAACCAAGGTCGAGTTCATCAACTGATCGCGGGGCACGCAGAAAGTCCAAATGATGAGGGCGGCCCGGGCGTGTCCGAGGCCAACGGGCTGAACTCACCGGAGGGCGCGAAGCAGCGGCGTGCCTGAAATCCATCGCCAATCTGACCGCCCCGGCGAACACGTCTTCGGGTCACAAGCTAAGCCGCACTCGACGGTCTGCCGCCGCGCAATCGTTCGACGTTCAGGCGGTACCGGGCGCGGCCGGCAATCGCCACAAGACCCACATTTGTATGACCGCATGCTGGGCGTTGGTTCAAATCCATCCCGCGAATACCCCTTGCGACCCGAACAGGCAGGGCGCCTGGCCCATCCCCGGTCATGAGACGCACTGGACTTACTCGCTTGCTCCCCTGAGCAACTCGTGCCGTAGCGGATTGACCGTTCCTCATTGGCCTACGGGCTTTGATCCGTTGGGATGAAGAGACTATTGCGTGGCCGCGGCCCGATGCAGCCGGTCGATTCGTTGGATCACTGGACAAGTTGCCCGGCCTGAGCAAATCTCGATCAATGGATAAGAGAGCGTTCAACGTGCGCGCGATCCTGGCCGGACAGGCGCCGCACGATGCGCCGGTCACGGTCAAAGGCTGGGTGCGCACCCGGCGGGACTCGAAGGCCGGCATTTCGTTCGTGCACCTGTCGGACGGATCGTTGTTCCATCCGCTGCAGGTGGTCGCGCCGAATACGCTGCCCAACTACACCGACGAGGTCCTCAAGCTCACGGCCGGTTGCGCGGTGGAGGCGACCGGGACGATCGTGCCATCGCCGGCGAAGGGGCAGCCGTTCGAGATGCAGGCGGACGCGATCAAGGTGATCGGCTGGGTGGAGGATCCGGATACGTATCCGATCCAGCCGAAGCCGCACACGCTCGAGTTTCTGCGCGATGTTGCGCATCTGCGGCCGCGGACGAACGTGATTGCTGCGGCGACGCGGGTGCGACACACGCTGGCGCAGGCGATCCACCGGTTCTTCGACCAGAACGGCTTTTACTGGATCAATACGCCGATCATCACCGCGTCCGACGCGGAGGGGGCGGGGTCGCTGTTCCGGGTGTCGACGCTGGATCTCGCCAACCTGCCGCGCACGCCGCAGGGCAAGGTGGATTTCGCGCGGGATTTCTTCGGCCGCGAGACGTTCCTGACGGTGTCGGGGCAGCTCAACGTGGAGGCGTACTGCCTCGCGCTCAGCAAGGTCTACACGTTCGGGCCGACGTTCCGCGCGGAGAACTCGAACACCAGCCGCCACCTCGCCGAGTTCTGGATGATTGAGCCGGAGATTGCGTTCGCCGACCTCTCGGACAATGCGACGCTGGCGGAAGCACTGCTGAAGTTCACCTTCGAGACGTTGCTCGCGGAAAGGCAGGACGATCTCGCCTTCTTCGACGAGCGGATCGAGAAGGGCCTGGTAGCCAAGCTGCAGGGGATCGTGCGCTCCGAGTTCGTGCGCATGGATTACGGCGAGGCGATCGCGGTGCTCGAGCGGGCGAAGGAGAAGTTCGAGTTTCCGGTGAAGTGGGGCGTGGACCTGCAGTCGGAGCACGAGCGCTATCTCACCGAAAAGCACGCGAAGAAGCCGGTGATCGTGATGAACTACCCCAAGGACATCAAGGCGTTCTACATGCGGGTGAACCACGACGGCAGGACTGTCGCGGCCATGGACGTGCTCGCACCGGGGATCGGCGAGATCATCGGCGGCAGCCAGCGCGAGGAGCGGCTCGAGGTGCTGGACGCGCGCATGGCGGAGCGCGGCATCGACAAGGAGCACTACGCCTGGTACCGGGATCTGCGTCGCTATGGGACGGTGCCGCACGCAGGCTTCGGGCTGGGCTTCGAGCGCACCATCGCCTACGTCACGGGCCTCGCCAACGTGCGCGACGCGATCCCGTTCCCGCGAACGCCCGGAAGCGCGAGGTATTGAGTCGACTGCCGCGCGTGATCCGTCTTCGTCCTGAGAGCGAGCACGCAGGCAAGTTTACGCAGCCGGCGCAAGCTTGGCTGAGTTACGAGTGTCTCGAAGGATGAGGCGGCCCGCGGTGAGATTTACGAGCGCTGCGCAACGCCACGTTGCGCCACTCCAATCTCAATCCGCCAGCGCCTGGTACACCAGCGCGTTGATCATCTGGCGGTATTTCCAGCGCATCGGTCCCGGCGTGTGGGCCATGAACACGACCACGAGTTCCTCGCGCGGATCCACCCACCAATTGGTGCCGCTCGCTCCCGGCCATGAGAAGTCGCCGACCGAGCCCATCATGCGGGCGATGCCCGGCGTCGTGCGCACCGCAAGGCCGAGGCCAAAGCCGTAATCGGCGCGGGTCGGGTCTCCGGTGATCCCGATCATGTTTTTTACGTCCGACGCGAGCTGGTTCGACAGCATGTAGTCGACCGTCTTGCGGCCAAGGATGCGATTGCCGTCATAACTGCCCTTGTTCGCTAGCATGAGCGCGAAGCGCATGTAATCGCTGGCGGTCGACGACAGACAGCCGCCGCCGCACTCGAACTTCGCAGGCTGCGTCGTCGGCTTTATCGATTGCGGCTGGCCGCTCAGCGGGTCGTTCGGCAGAGCCTGCGCAAAGCGCGATACCTTGTCGCCTGGGATGACGAAGCCGGTGTCGACCATGCCGAGTGGCTTGATCACGCGCTCCTGCAGATATTGGCCGAGCGACTGTTCGCTGAGAGATTCGACCGCGAGCCCGAGCACGTCCAGACCGAAGCCGTAGTCCCACACGGCGCCGGGCTGATACAGCACCGGCAGTGAGCTCAATTTGTCGAGGAACTCGGCCCCGGTCATGGCGGCGGATGCGGCGCCGCTGCCCTCCGGAAAAAGCTTATGCACCGCAGTCGCGCCGCGGCCGCCGTAGATCAGGCCGGACGTATGGCGGAACAGGTCCTGCATCGTGATCTTGCGCGCGGCGGGGACCTTGTCGATGATGTTTTCCTTCGTGGCATCCATCACGGCGACCTGCGTGTCGCCGAACTTCGGAAAATATTTCGCCAGTGGATCATCCATCAGCAATCTGCCCTGCTCATAAAGCTGCAGGGCGGCGACCGCCGTCATCGGCTTGGTCATCGAAGCGATGTTGAAGATCGCGTCGGTCGTCATCGGTGCGTTGGTTGTCTTGTCGCGGTAGCCGAACGCCTCGAAGAAGACGAGCTTGCCCTTGCGCCCGATGGCGACCACCGCTCCCGGCATCTGGCCGCGCGCGATCTCGGCATTGAGCGCCTTGCCGATTTCGGCGAGCCGCTCGGACGACATCCCGGCGTCCTCCGGCTTGGCCCGCGGCAGCGGGTCGGCGGCAAAGGCGTAAATCGGACAACACAGAACACCGGCGACGATGCATGAAAGCCCTCGGCTGATCGCCATGACGATTCCTCGATTTGCTTGGGGACTGGCATTCCCTGAGAACGGTTGCCGCTCTCGCATCGAATGGTAACGATTTCCCCAATTGCTCGGAAGCCCGGATGCGAACAAGGGCCAATTCGAGGCGGCCCGCTTTCGCCGCCGGTGCGCGCTACCGCAAGCACGCGGAAGCGACCCGGTGACCCGCTGGCCTTCGTGGCTTGCCATCACCCGCGCGAGGTCCGCTATGATCCGCCGGTGAGAAGGGAAGGGGGGCCGATGAGCGCGAACTCAGAAAAATCCGCCGAACTGGTTGGGCGCCTGGAGCGGCTGCCGTTTTCGCGCTGGCACCGGAACTTCTTCCTGCTGGCCTTTCTCGGCGTCATGTTCGACGCCGCCGATTTCGCGCTGTTCGGCGCCGCGTTGCCTCCGATCGCGAAGGAATTCGGCTTGGGGCCGGCACAGGCCGGATTGCTCGCCACCGTCGGCCTGGTCGGCGCATTCCTGGGGGCGCTGTTCTGGGGCACGATCTCCGACTACATCGGCCGCCGCACGGCGTTCCAGGCGACGGTCGGTATCTTCGCGCTGTTCACCGGCCTCGTGGCCGCGTCCTGGAATGTGCTGTCGCTCGGGGTCTTCCGCTTCCTGTCCAATTTCGGTCTTAGCGGCGAAGTCCCGGTCACGCTCACGCTGACCTCCGAATTCAGCCCGGGGCGTATTCGCGGCCGCATGACCGGCACGATGATGGCGGGGTTTCCGGTCGGCCTGGTGGTGGCGGCCGCGCTCAGCCTGGCCATCGTGCCGAACTTCGGCTGGCGCGCCCTGTTCATCGTCGGTATCGTTCCGGCGCTCCTGCTGTTCTTCGTGCGCCGTTATATGCCGGAATCGGTCCGCTACCTGCTCAGCCGGGGCAAGGTGGCGGAGGCGGAGCGCACCGTCGAGCAGATCGAACGCGAAGCGCTCGGCCGGGTTCAGGCCGTGCCTGCAACGCAGGCTGTTCCGGAAGCCAATGCGGAAACCGGCGCCAACGCCGCGCACCACGTCACCGTGTTCGAGTTGCTCGCGCCGGGTCGTCGCAAGCGAACAATCCTGCTCTGGATCGTCTCATTCTGCTTCCTCTGGTCGTCGAACGGCATCCTGTTCATGCTGCCGACCATCCTGACACAACGCGGTATCCCGTTGTCGCAGGCCATCGGCTTCCAGCTCGTTCAGTCCCTGGCCGCGGTGGTTGGCTACACGGCTTGTGCGTTCCTGATCGACTGGTACGGCCGGCGGCCGGTGCTGTTCCTGTATTACTTCGTCGGCGCCTTCTTCCACCTTTGGTTTGCGGAAGCCTCGGGGCTGTGGATGTACGCGGCCATCGCGGCGGTCGGCTGGGTCAATCCGGGCGTCTACGGATCGACCGGCATTTATGTGAGTGAGCTTCACCCAACGCACCTGCGCGCGACAGCGGTCGGCTGGTTCTTCGGCATCGGCCGGATCGGATCGTTTCTCGCGCCTGCCGTGGTCGGCTTCATGCTCGCTTACGGGCTCGGCGCCTACGTCTTGCACACGTTCGCCCTGACGTTCCTGATCGCTTCGGTCGCGCTGTGGCTTGTCGGCATCGAGACGAAGGGTCTTGTGCTCGAGCAGATCACAGCGAAGACGAAAGCGGCGTGACGCTCCGGAATGCGCTCGCCGGAGCGTCACATACCAAACCTGGCGCGTCGTGGGGCAGGGGCACCAGTGGAATATGCGGCCCCGCCAGCCAAGCGGCCAGCGTGCCGAGCACGGTGACAGCCAGAATGGTGATTTCGGATTTGCTCAACATCCTGGTGTCTGTTGTCGCGCCGTGCGCGCTTGATTTGCCTCGGCAAGACATCCGCTTTCGATGATCGGAATTGCTGGCGTCGTCTGCGCAAAGGGCGGGGCGCCGGCCAATGCTATCCGTTTGATTGTCGTGATCGTTCGCCATGATGTCCTCCCGCCATGCGCAACGCCCGCATCGGGTCGGCTAGGAGACACGATCGTCGAGGGAACGATTTATTCCCGTTGTATCGAGCACGATGGTGGCCATCAGTGCGAACGAAATGGCGAGGTCGGGGGTAAAGGCGGACGTCCCAAGTGTTTGTCTAGAGCTAGAGGAAAGCACGAGCTGCGCCGCGTGTAAACTCGCGCATTATCGACCGCTGCTGCCCTGCTGCAGGTCTACGCCCCGAGAGCGGCTTCGAAATTCCCGACGAAGTCCCGCAGCTCATCGGCATTGATGTCGCTGACCGCGAAGAATTCGAGACCCTGCGCACTCCAGCGCGCGACGTTGAACCCCTGCATCGTCGCGAGCTTCGCCCCGCGCTGCGCGGAGGCTGCTCCCTGCGCGACGAAGAGATTGATCACATGCGTGCGGCGCCGGTAGACGATCGCAGCGACGGCCTTGCCGTCGATATAATCGAGCCGCCCGCCGATCAGCGTGAAGCCCCGAGCCGTCAGGTCGACGACCGGAGGTGCGACGTCGAGCCTGCCGTTGAACCATGGCTTCACCGTGTGCTGGTCGCTCGTTTGCACGTCGGTCAGGTGGTCCGCCTGCAGCGAGCGCACATGGGCCGAAATCACGTCCCCGAGTAGCTGGTGGTCCTGATCCGTTCGAACGACGGCGATGACGAGGCTCGCTGCCAGAGCAGCTGACAGTGCCGTGCCCACGGCGAAGCCCTTCAGCACGGAGCGGCGGTTCGAGAGGCGTGGCGACGCTGACGGCAGCGCCCTCTCGACGGAATGGCGCAAGCGCATCGGCGCCGTGAAGCGCAGCTGCGCGGCCGGCATCGCTCGCTGCATCTCTCGATAGCTACGCAGTTCTGCGGTGCAACGCCGGCAACGACCCACATGCGCTTCCACGTCGTGGGCGTGCCCGGCATCGAGCTCCCCGTCGAGCAGGGCGTGGATCAGAATTTCGGCTTCGGCGCAGGTCATGTCGGCAGACCTTCCTCTTCTTCGGCGGCGATCCACGCTTTCCGGAGCATGCAGCGCGCACGTGCCAGCCGCGACATCACGGTGCCGACGGGTGCGCCGACGACGTCGGCGATCTCGCGATACGACAGCTCGTTGATCTCGCGCAACACGATCGCCTCCCTGAACGGCTCCGGCAGCTCCGCGACCAGACGACGGACCGTGTTCGTGTCGCGCTGATGAAGTATTTCCGATTCCGGTGAGAGCGGCGGCTCTTGCCACAGGGGAACGGCGTCTGCGTCCTTTTCCGTCTCACCGTCCATTGTGAGCACGGCGTGCGACCGGCGTGCGAATTCGCCACGGCAGATGTTGCGCAGGATGGCAAAAAGCCACGGTTTCATCTCCGGTCCGCGGAACGTATCGAAATGGCGTAGCGCGCGCAGATAGCACTCCTGCACCGCGTCTTCCGCGTCGGCCGCGTCACGGAGCAGATATCGCGCCAGGGTGTAGGCGTCGTCGAGATGGGGCAGCGCGGCATCGCGAAAACGCCGCGCCCTGTCATGATGATCACCGCTTCCGTTTTCCGCCATCATGCTGTCCCCGGCTTTCAAGGGTAGCGCCAGGCCCTGTCGATGCGGTCGATCGAGCATTATTGCGCCGCGTTGCTTCCGGTCGCCGCTTCAACCACGATGGTTCCCGTCATGTGTGGATGCAAAGAGCAGAAATACTCGTACGTGCCGGGCGTCGTGAAGGTGAACGAGAACTTGTCGTTCGTATCGAGCGTCTTCGACTTGAAGAGCTTGTTGCTCGCGACGACGACATGAGGGATGTCGTCGTCGTTGACCCAGGTCACGGTCGTGCCGGCCTTCACGCTGACGCGTTGCGGCGCGAAGATGAAGTGGTCGATCTGCACCAGCGTCTCCGCGGCCTGCGCCGAGGCGGCGGGAAAGACGGCCGCCATTGTAAATGCCGCGACCGCAAGTACGGTCGCGACGCGGATGTGAGTTGCGAGTGCCGTCATGACCCGGGCGTCCCGCCTCAGCCCTTGAGCGGCTGGTCGACGATCGCGAGCCGTTGCTGGCCACGCTTGAAGGTGACGTCGGCAATGCCGAGCAGCGAGCGCAGCTTGTCGTCGGCGACTTTCATCGGTCCGGGCGAGGGGGCCGCGCCCGGCGCGGGCTGCGGAAAGGCGGTGGACATGGCGGTATGAAAAGTGACGTTGCCTTCGACCTTCTGCATAATCTGGTGTATGTGGCCGTTGAGCACCGTCACGGAGCCGAAGCGCTTGAGATAGTCGAGCGCGCGTGCCGCGTCTTCGGTGCCCCAGCCCCAGTCCGGATAGACCGTCCACAACGGAATGTGCGCGAAGACCACGATCGGGGTCGACGCCGTGCGGCCCTTGAGGTCGTCCTCCAGCCACGCGAGCTGGTCGTTGCCGAGATTGCCCAGGCCGCCGGCCTTGAGATCGACGACGTTGACGAGGCCGATGAAGTGCACGCCATTGGCGTCGAAGCTGTACCAGCCGGCGCCCTTCGTGCCGCGGCCATAGCGATCGCGATAGAGCTTCACGTCCTCGTCGAGGACGTCATGTTCACCAGGGACGTAATGCACGTCGAGGCGGGCTTGCGAGATGATGCGGTCGGCGTCGTCGAATTCGGACGGCTTGGAGAGATGGGTGATATCGCCGGTATGAATGATGAAGGATGGCTTCACCGGCAGGGAATGGATTTTGTTGATCGCCTCTTCCAGCGTGCCGATCGCGTTGGGATTGGCGGGCTTGTCGAACCCCACATGGCTGTCGCTGATCTGCAGGAAGGTCAGCCCGCTGGGTTCGGCGGCCGTGGCCTCCCCGATGATGCCTATGGACCGTGGCATTCCGCCTGCGACTGTCCATAGGACGCCGGTGCCGGCCCAGGTCATGCATTCCAAAATCTTGCGCCGGCTGACGCCGCTGTGGTGCCCGTCGTCGTGATCGGATGTCATCGCCAATCTCCCTTGCAGCCATGATGGCTTCCGGAGACGAGATCAGCGATGAGCGATGGTTATTCCTGGCGTGCTTGCATCTGACGCCGATGTGAACCGCGCTCGCGCGGGGCGCACGAAGACGTGTACCGGGCGACTCTCCTTCCAATGCCCACGCGGAAATAAACGTCGCATTCCCCGATCTGGTCCGCAGAAGCCACTTCCGGCTTCCACACGAGGAGAACGACCATGTGGACCAAGATCACTCTGGCGCTCGCGTTGGCGTTCGCCGTCAGCTACGCCGTTCCAGCATCTGCTGGCCCCAGAACGTGCGGGCACGCCACGATGCAATACGACAGCTCGGGCACCTGGACTGGCCCCTACTGCGACTAACATCGCATAGGCACTATCAGGCGGCGACGTCGGAAGGTGGCCGGCCGGGCAGGCCATCTTCCTTGTCGGTCCTGATCAGTCCGCACGCAACTGGTCGTCAATGGCGCCCGCCCATGGCTCAGGTGGCGCGTGTCCCACTGAGACCAAGCATCGGCCGTGACTCGCGGCCTGAATATCCTCCTTGCCGACTCGGAGCCATTACATGGCCCCGAGCCGGTGCAGGCGGGCGCGATGAATGTCTGATCCCGCGCATGAGCCGATCGTAGCCCCGTAACGCGCGGATGGTCTCTTCATGAGCCAGTCCCGACTCCGCGGGTCATTGGGGCTTGGCGCCCGAGAGTCGTTTTAGGCTCGCACGTGTGACGTGTCTCACGTCCGCATCGACTGAAGACGTAATAACGTCCCCCAGCATCTGCGCGTGAAATCTTTCTGCATAGTTTCAGAAAGAGGAAACCTGTTGTCATTCTCGCACATGAAAAGGGAGAATACTGATGGCTAAAATACCGAAGGTGAGGCGTGAAGCACATCGCATTTGCAATCTGGTGCCTTCACACAGTCCGGAGAAGGACTGGCGTTTCAAGCATGCCATAGAGGCCAATGCCGTTTCCGCCCCGCCCGCAGCTCTGCCGGCGAGCGTGGACCTTCGCGCCGCCTGGTGGAACGTCGGCGACCAGGAATCGACAGGATCATGCGTCGGCTGGGGGTCTACCGACGGGGTTGCCCGCTACCATTTCGTCAAGGCCGGCAGACTCGCCAAAAATGCAAAGCTGTCTCCGCGCTGTACCTGGATGGCATCGAAGGAAACCGACACCTTGACCACCCTTCCGGAAACTTTCATCGAGGGAGCCGGCACCACCCTCAAGGCTGCCGTTGACATCCTGCGCAAGTACGGCGCGGCGCCTGAATCCCTGCTGCCCTTCCACATCACGACCAACCTGTATCTGGGAGACGAGAATACCTTCTTCGCCACCCTGGCGACGCGCCGCATCGCCTCCTATTTCAACCTTCAGAAGAACCTGGCGAACTGGCGCTCCTGGCTCGCCACGCATGGCCCGATCCTGGTCGGGCTCAACGTGGACGCGACCTGGGACAACGCCACCGCAACCCAAGGCAAGCTGGATACCTTCCAGCCCAACACGGTCCGCGGTGGCCACGCCCCTTGCATCGTGGGCTACACTGCCGACCGTCGTTTCATCGTGCGCAATAGCTGGGGAACGTCCTGGGGAGATCATGGGTTCGCCTACGCCAGCGAGGCCTACATCAATGCCGCGTTCTTCAATGAGAGCTATGGCGTGACAGTCTGAACCAGGTTCGTTTTGCCAGGATAGCTAGTGCTGGAATGTACGTTTTTGTCCCTTGCGCGAGTGACCGCGCGGGTGGGTGCATGGCTCATGTATTCCGCCGGCGCGGTTTCCTGGGCTGACGCTGAAAGGGCTCCCAAAACGATGCTGTTGCTGGGTCAAACAGACAATGACCGAACCGTAGATATCCGCGCGGGCGACTCGGTGCGGATAAGCCTGCCGGAGAACGCGACCACGGGCTTCCGCTGGGCGATCGATCGCTACGACGAGGAAATCATCGAAGCGGTCGCAACCGAACCTCACTATCCGGCAAATGCCATCGGCTCCGGTGGCGAGATTTCGTTCATCTTTCGGGGCAAGAAAATCGGCACCGGAGAGATCGGGCTGAAGAACTGGCGTCATTGGGAAGGCGACCCATCGGTCACCGCCCGTTTTCGCGTCCGGCTCCACGTGCAGCCGTAGCGCGGGCGTGTTTATCCGGTGGCAAATGGAGCTCATCTGAGGGCACCGCACATCTCGGTAAGCAACGCCTGCGCGTACTGGAAATCCCAAGCTGAAGAGGGCGGCCGCGACTAGCGGGCCAGTCGAGGTCACCTGAAGCAAGATTTATCTTTTCCTCTCTTGTGTCCCGGCCAGTGTCGACTGCTCGTGAGCTGCTTTGGACTTAATCAACTGCTTGAGCTGATTGCTGCTTTGCGCTCACGGAAGCCGTTCAGCGGATAGACACGACGTGCTGGGCGCTTAGGGTCGAGAAGTACCTTAATCATCATCGCCATCCCCTCCGCGCCAGATGCCCACCCTGGTTGAACGCGCTTGTTGATCCAGCGCGCGCAATTCCGGTGTCGCGTTGGCTGTTGCTCGGCCACCGCCATTGAATAGCACTACTCGCGAGAGATCCTGATCATCGACGCTACATCGGTACTCATTACCGCTGCCGGTTGGCTCGCACGCCACCTCTCGACGTCCGAGATAGCGCCTGAAGTCCCGCGCAGCCCGGCCACGGGTACCCTCCAGTCCAAACAAGCGGATCGCGCGCCCCTGAAGCTCGAGCGTACCGGTATCGTGCACTATGGGCACGCCTCGAATGACGGATGCGCCCGACCCCGGCTTTGCATTTGTTCCCCCGGAAGCGGCGAGCGAAATTAGTTGCGGCTGAACTCGAGCGACCTTTGCCAGAGCGGCGGCGGATTGAGTGACGAATTCATTCCAGATGCGAGCTGGGATATCGCCGCCAGTGACACTCCTGGTGGGGCTGTTGTCGTCATTGCCGACCCAAACCCCTACGACGAGACCGGATGTGAACCCGATGAACCACGCGTCTCTATAACTTTGACTTGTCCCTGTCTTTCCTGCAGCCGGGCCGTTGATCCTCGCCGCGCGGCCTGTTCCCTCTCGAACGACGCTGATGAGAAGATCACGG
>JGI12053J15887_10000982_pt1 | contig 12650 bp, 12 predicted proteins | sample MedBloCAOM1_O3_FD_15887 | JGI IMG/M metagenome (IMG submission 15887)
CTGAACGCGCTCAAGCAGAGGCGGAGGCTGCCGCGGCCGCAGCTGCGAAGGCAGAGGCTGCTGCCGCGGACCTGAAAGAAGCCGAGGCCCTGGAAGACCCACTAAACGGACGCGCAGCTTCGGTGTCTCAAAGCCTGGACAACTTGAAAGGTCAGCAAAGTGCGCAGGGCTATGGATTGCGTGGCGATGTTGTTTCCGCGGAACAGCGGATGCAGTCGTACATGTCAAAAGCTCAAGTCGCGCTGCAACGTCAAGATGGTCCAAGCGCGAAGAAGTTTTTCGAACAGGCCGACCGGGAAATTTCCTTTCTAGAAAAATTTCTGGGGCATTAACGACGATTTTTTGACCTCTGAATCAAGCTCCAGGACGAAAGTTCATTCCAGCGATTGACAATAAGCATATGCCGTCCCACTTTGCGTGGGACAAATACGAACAGGGAGGGTCGTGCATGGAAAAAAAATTCGCGCGATTCGCGGGATTATCGCTTTTGATGGTTTTGTCGGCCTCTCGATTTGCGGTGGCCCAGGAATCCTCTTCTACAGTTGGAATATTTGAAGGGCACGGTGATGTTGGGACAGTTCTGCACGCGGGCAACAGCAACTACGATGCTTCGAAGCGAAGTTACACGCTTACAGGCAGCGGCGAAAACATGTGGTCCGACTCAGATAATTTTCAGTTTGTCTGGAAAAAGTGGTCGGCTGACGCGTCTCTGACGGCGGATATTGCCTTTGTTGGTCACGGCGGCNATGCGCATCGCAAGGCCGTCCTGATGATGCGGCAGAGTCTGGAGCCTGACTCCGCCTACGTGGATGTAGCTCTGCACGGCGATGGTTTGACGTCTTTGCAATATCGCGAGGGCAAGGGGGCGCCTACGCATGAAATTCAGTCGAACATTTCAGCGCCTGCGCAGTTGCGCATCGAAAAGCGGGGTGATTACGTTTCTATGTGGTTGGCCGCTCCTGGAGAAAAGTTAAATCCTTCAGGACCAGCTATGCGCATTTCCTTTAGCGCGCCATTTTATGTGGGCATTGGAGTGTGTAGCCACGACAAGGATGCTATCGAAAAAGCAGTATTTTCGAACGTGGAGCTGAAAGAAGTATCTCGAGCAGCAGCCGCTGATCAAACGACTCTGTATAGCACGCTCGAAACTATCACGGTGGCCTCAATGGACCGTCGCGTCGTTTATTCCATACCCGGACATTTTGAAGCACCCAATTGGACGCGCGACGGGGCTGCATTTATCTTCAATGAAGACGGGCGAATTCAGCGCTTGCTCGTTGGTGGCGGACAGCCGCAAACCATCGATACCGGGTTTGCGGTGCGATGCAACAATGATCATGGAGTCTCGCCCGATGGTAAAACATTGGCGATAAGCGATCAGTCGCAAGGAGATCATCAGTCCATTATTTATTTGCTACCCCTCGTCGGCGGAACACCGCGCCGCATTACGCAAAAGTCTCCATCTTATTGGCATGGCTGGTCTCCGGATGGGAAGACGCTTGCGTATCCCGGGCAGCGCAACGGCGAATTTGATATCTACACGATCTCCACGGAAGGCGGTGAAGAAAAGCAGTTGACCGCCGCGATAGGACTGGACGACGGGCCGGAATATACGCCGGATGGGAAATATATCTATTTCAATTCGGTGCGGACCGGGAGGATGCAGATATGGCGCATGCACCCCAATGGGGGCGCGCAGGAGCAAGTCACTTCAGACGATCTGAATAACTGGTTCCCGCATATTTCCCCAGATGGGAGATGGCTGGTTTTTCTGTCTTATGGCAAGGAAGTAGAGGGTCATCCAGAGAATAAAGATGTGATGCTGCGGATTGTGCCCCTGAAGGACGATACAGTTGACGGCAAAATCGGAGTGTTGGCAAAACTTTTCGGAGGACAGGGAACAATTAACGTGCCTTCGTGGTCGCCGGACAGCAAGCAGCTGGCTTTTGTTAGCTATCAGCTGATACCCCGGGAAAACGAAGCAAAATAACCGGGCGGGCAACGCCGAGCATTTAGGCTCACGCTCTTGAATGCCTTCTCACGAAACGAAATGGGTGAACAGGTTGTTGAGCGATTCGGCGAGGGTCGGATGGGCGAAAATGCCATCGCGCAACATTGTGAATGGCAGTTTGCCCATCATCGCTAACTGCAGCATGGATATGATTTCTCCGCCTTCGATGCCCAGCACGGCTGCGCCGAGAATCTGATTGGTGTCAGCGTCCACGATAGCTTTCATAAATCCGCGTGATTCGTCGACTTCCAGAGCGCGAGCGACTGAAGACATAGGCATTTTTGCAACGCGAATGTTTTTCTTTTGGTTGCGAGCTTGCGCTTCTGTGATGCCGACGCGGCCCAGTTGTGGGTCGATAAAAACGGTATAGGGGAGGGGACGGCGCTCGGTGGTGGAGCTTCCTTTGTCGATCAGGTTGGTTCGCAGGATGCGAAAGTCGTCGTAAGAAATGTGCGTGAACGCCGGGCCGCCATTGATGTCTCCCAGCGCGTAAATTCCCGGCGTGCTGGTCTCCAATTTTGAGTTCACCTTGATAAATCCGCGATCGTCCGTGGCGATGCCAGCGGCACTAAGATTCAAGGCCTCGACATTGGGCACCCTGCCCGTGGCTACCAACAAATGCGAGCCTTGGAGTTCGGGTATTTTCCCTGCTTTCTCGCGGGCGGTTAGCACGATTTGCGAGCCAGTCCTTGTAACACGCTCAGCTTTTGTGTTTAGAAAAACCTCGATGCCGTCCTGCCGCAAAAGCGCAGCGATTTCGTCGGCCACGTCAGAATCCTCGCCGCTTAATAACTGGGCACCAGACTGCACGACGGACACGCGGCTGCCGAAGCGGCGAAACATTTGTCCGAATTCGAGGCCGACATAGCCTCCGCCGAGAACAAGCAAATGGGCCGGGACGCTCTCGAGCTCCATGATTGAGGTGCTGTTCATATATGGGACATCTTTGAGACCGTCTGCTTGAGGAATTGCCGGCCGGCATCCCGTGTTGATAAAAATTTGCTCGGCATGTAGCGCACGCTGCGTGCCATCTTTCAAGCGCACCGCCAAAGATTTAGGGCCGGTGAAGCTCGCTTCGCCAAAAATCAAGTCGAGGTTTTTAGTCTTTTCCAGGCTGGATTGGCTTCCATTTCTGAAACTGTCGACGATGTCGCCTTTGCGCTTACGAATGCGTGCCATGTCGATGCGAATATTTCCGGTTTCAACTCCATAGTCGGCGCCGCGGCGTGCGAGATAGGCCACCCGGCCGCTGGCCACCATGGTCTTTGTGGGTGTGCAGCCTTCATTTACACATGTGCCGCCGACGTGCTCGCGTTCGACCAGCGCTGTGCGCATTCCTGCTTGCGCGAGTGCCTTGCACAACGGGTTTCCGCCCTGCCCTGATCCGATGACGACTGCCTGGTATTGATCGGGTGCGCTCACGGGACATTCCTGACTGTGTCGAGCATCTTATTCGAGCGGGATGCTTATTCCAAACCTACCAGGTATCGCGGATGGCTCGTGCGCGTGAAGTTTGCGGCGCGATAACCATCGGTGTTAAGGATACCCGGGGATTTCGTCGCATGGCGAGTGCCTGAGTCTCAGGGGGCCCAATGAAAGATCTGATTTTACGATTTGTAATCGGAGGGGCTGTTGTGTCCGCCTTCGCTGCCTTGGGAGACGTGCTGAAACCAAAAAGCTTTGCTGGATTGTTTGGTGCGGCTCCATCCATCGCGCTCGCTACTCTCGGGCTAACTATTTCTGCTAACGGAAAGATGTATGCAGCCACAGAGGCTCGCTCCATGATCGCGGGTGCGTTGGTCTTCTTTTTATATGCCTACCTCTGCTCGTGGCTGATGCTGCGTCGCAGACTGAAGGTCATGCCGGTTACGATATCGGCGCTGGGCGTTTGGGTGGTGTGCTCTATATCGATCTGGTTTTTGGTTCTGAGATAGACCGCCATGAAAGTTTCCGCGGACTTCTGTGCATTAAAAAAGACCAAGTGGCATGAGTACGCCATACGATTTTTACTCGGTGGAAGCGTCACGGTGGTCGCGGGACTTCTCGCTAAATATTACGGTCCGGTGTTTGGCGGCCTGTTCCTGGCGTTCCCAGCAATTTTCCCGGCTAGCGCCACGCTAGTGGATAAGCATGAGCGGGAGAAGAAACAGTGCGCAGGAATTAAACAGACTACGCGAGGGCGACAGGTGGCAGGGGTGGATGCCGCCGGTGCGGCGCTTGGAAGCTTAGGCCTGGCGACATTTGCTTACGTCATGTGGAAGCTGCTGCCAGTCCGGAATGTAGCGGGTGTTTTTATTGTGGCGGTAGGCGCCTGGTTTTGCGTTTCGGTGACGCTCTGGTGGCTTCGCAAAAAGCGTTGGGGTCACTCGTCAAAATGAACGATTGGGCCTATTTCCGCGAGAGTTTCAATATTTTTCGTACATTGAGTTTGGTGGAGNGTGTGGTGTCCACCTCGAAACTAATCTTCATGAGCTCAAGCGCATCACGATGGCTCGCTTTATGGGTGCCGCGACACAATCGAAAGGAACACATACATCCAGGTCGCGAACATACAAATCACTGGCGGTGGACAAAATGCATGCATTGGTAATTAACCCAGCCAGGATTACGGCTTTCACTTTCAGGTAGGAAAAAAGCGTATCGAGGGGTGTGGCATAAAAAGCCGAATGCTTAGGCTTCAAGGCAATGTAATCGGATGCTTCGGGAATTAGCTGACTGACGACAATGAGATAGGACTGCGGAAAGGTCTGAGCGCCACTTACTACGTTTATCGTCCACATAGATGACTGGAATGACGGCGTCCTTGCATCGCTTTTTCAGCGCGGATATGTTTTTCCCAAGTGAGTCTATGGATTTTAGCAGTTGAGAATTGCCGGGAAAGTCCACGTCGTTCAGCACATCCACCAAAAGGAGCACGACAGGGCAAGAATCCGAAGCGTTGCCGTGCAAATCTTGATTCTTGCGTACTGGCCGATTCAGGAGGGCCTGGCGTTACTTTTTCTTCACCGCGCGCATGCCGTCTTTGATGCGGCGCCGCGCTTCTCCTGGGCCACGCACGTCCAGGACGCGATACTGCTTGCCGTCTAGCTCATGGTAGTTGACGAAAAAGTCTTCAAGCTCCTTGATGAAGGTCTTACCCAAATCATCTGTGTGCTTCACGTGAGCATAGGTATGGTTCATCAATTCGATGGCCACGATGCGGTCATTGCGTTCGCTTTTTTTTTTGTTCTTGCCCTGCTCGCCCTCGATGACTCCCACCGGCCGGCATTTTATCAAGCATCCCGGATACGCAGGTTCGTCCATCAGTACCAGTACGTCGACGGGATCGCCGTCTTCCGCTTTTGTTGAGGGGATGAATCCAAAGTCGTGAGGGAAGGTCATACCAGCGGGCAAGACCTTTTTCAGTTCGAACACCTTCTGCTCATCATCGAAAGCAAACTTGTTACGGCTGCCTTTGGGGGTTTCAATGATGACCTGGATGGTCTCTTTGTCATTTTCATCGTGCGATGGAAGGCGAGTTGGGTCGGCAAGAGCATTTTTCGGTGTCTTTTTCTTTTTCATAAATTCTCCTAACTTTCAGTCTATCTTCGGAAGCGATTGCAATTCCTGGCAGAGGCAAATGGTCATTATTTTCCCCACTATTCAAACGGATAGTTTAAGCACCATGGATGTTAGTGGTCGATACAGCGAAGACCCGACCCCCAAACGTGTCAAAGCCGTCCTGCCAGCGCGCTCTTCCTTTCGGCAATTTCGGGTTGCTGAACTGTGGGGTAAGACACGCTAGAATCTTCTATTGCCCGCACCTCGGAGCCCGCACCTCGGAAATGGCTTTGGCGTTGCTTGGCAGCCGGTATGAGCGCGGCACGGAATACTCCGCAAGTTCTGGAAGGGAGGTTGCTTTGCATGTGCAGAAATATTAAGAACCTTTTTAACTTCGATCCGCCTGTTACGAACGAAGAGATTCGGAATGCCTCGCTTCAGTTCGTTAGAAAAATCAGCGGCTTCAACAAACCGTCGAGGGCCAATGAAGCAAGTTTCGTCGCCGCGATCGATGAGGTTGCTCGCGCTTGCTCGCGCCTTCTCCGTTCCCTTGAAACGAACGCGCCCCCGAAGAATCGAGAAGAAGAGGCGGAAAAACTAAAGGCTCGCGCCGCAGAACGATTTGGCGATTGAGATCGTGCGGGTAGGCGATTAAGAGATGAAAGGACCATTGATTTTATCCTTGATGATCGCCGCGCTTGTGACGCCGCGTGCTCAAGCATCGGGTGTGAAGCCGAGCTTGGAGGTCGTGGTGCTTGGCTCAGGCGGACCCCGAGCATTCGGCAGGGCCGGGTCGAGTTACATCGTACTCATCGATGGGAAGCCTCGGATTTTGCTGGATGCCGGGCCGGGCGCGTTTGTGCGCATCGGAGAACTAAATATTGATCTTGGCCAAGTAGACATAGTGTTGCTGACACATCTTCACATCGACCACAGCGGCGATTTGGCGGCGTTTTTTAACGCGCGAGCGCTCACCAGTGATGGGCCGATAAAGTATCGGGTGTTCGGCCCGGATGGAGCGGGGTTGTTCCCCAAAACGTCGCGATTCGTGGATTGGCTGGTTGGCGAGAATGGATTGTTCGCGTACCAGAAAAGTTTTGGTGCGCAGGAAACATTTTCGGTTCGTGATTTGGCGATCGAACTAAATACGGGCGTTACAAAAATTGTGGATGAGAACGGATTGATTGTGGAGGAAATCGTGACGCATCACGGCGACTGTCCCTCCGTAGCATATCGGATCACTTATCACGACAAATCTGTGGTTTTCTCCGGTGATATGGACGCTTCGGCAGTGTCAAATCTCGTTCGACTGGCCACGAGTGCGGATTTACTGGTTTTCAATTGTGCGGTTCTCGACCCGCCAGATTCGCCAAGCCAGCTGTACGAACTGCATACCCCACCAAAGAAAATTGGCGAAACGGCGAAGGAGAGCGGTGTAGGAAGTCTATTGTTAAGCCACACTGCGCCAGATGTTGAAGAAAGTAAGAACGCTGTAATGAAGTCCATCCACACATTCTTCACCGGACCCGTGGAGTTTGCGACTGACCGGATGCGCGTTCAGATAACACATCGGCCTCAAGGCGCACATTGATTCAGGGCCTGTCGGGACTCTCCAATGCCTCCAAGAGGACGGGAATCAAAACCGCAGCGGTGCCAGCGCTGACAAGTTCGATAAAATGAGTTGAGCCCGCTTTGGCAGGGGGGCGGTGCCCCGACTTCGCTGCCAACGCACACTCACCATGCTGGTGTCCCCGATGATAGTCGGATGCCACCGGTGAGATCGCCGGGTTCCGTGAATCATTAACAGAGAATTCCGGGATGATATCGTAGGCGTGACCTTCCTCAAGTGTTTTTGTTTCTTTGCCCGCAGTTGCCACCAGGTTTCCATGCATGACCTTAATTTGGACGTCGCATGTTGCATTCATGATGATTTCTGCCATGACCGGGCGCTCAGTCTTCGGAACGATGCGAATATCGGACGCGAATATTTCGAAACTCTCGGCCGGATTATTCAGACCAACCACCAGAGTTCCATGCCGCAATTCCGCAACAGCGCCATTCGCTCCGGGGAAGAAGGCTCCATCGGACTGACCTATCAGCTCGAATCTTGTCTGGAGAATTCGCAGTTGAGCGTGGCCTTCCGACTCAGTTGTGACTACATCGCCGCTATAAAGGGACGTGCCGTTCGTCAGGTCAGATCCGCCTACGTGGGCCCATTTAGCATCGAGAACCACTCCGGTAGCCTGATTTTGCGCAGGGTACAGAGGCGCAGCCGCGATGCAGCCCACCATCGCTCCCACCGTTAAGGATCTAAAAAGCCAGTTCATATAATGCTCCGTTAGGCCTGAAGCAGATGCCTAATCGGAGCATAGGAAGTGAGTTGTACGGCTACTAGTATCAACTTAGCGGCTGATAGTTAACTCGCTAGTCTGAGATAGGACACTTTCTGTTCGACGCGTCAATTTGTTCGGCGTACCAATTAAGGGTGCCGACGATGTCTGTATGCCCCGATTTGCGACTCATTGTTAGGCAGACCCTGACGACGCAGAGCGTTCCTTTCGCGCTGTCTGGCTTCAAGACTTGCGCTGTGGCTTAGCGGGAACGTGCGATGACGCAAACGCGGTGACGCTGAAAATGTATTGATGGTGATCGAAGGCCCGCCGTCGGAGGCAAGTTGACGATGTGTCTTAACGATTAGCACCTAAAGACCAGGACCGGGTGCTGTCTAGCGTACCTTTCTCGGAATTCCGTATTGAATTGGTTACCCCCTTATCTCATCCGTTTACCTGCACATCGCACATTAAAAAATTGCCATCGAATGGCCGCCACCTGCAATAAGAGTTCACATTTAGCCGCATAAACACAGTCGATATTCGATCCCTGTCGCTAAGTGCCTAAAACCGCGACTCTGGGTGCTGGGTAGCAAGTCAACTAGCCGGTAACGTATTAAGGCCTGCTACTCCCTGTACCAATCTGGAACATCCCTGCCTTCGAATGCATGACACCACGCGTCTGTAGGAACCACAGTAATCCAATGGCAACGCTTGCACCGCCTCAAACACAGGTGTTTCTCGTCCGCAATCCCGCGATAGTCTCCCGGGTGATCGCGGGGGAAACACTCGTGGTACCTATCTGTGCCGGGATAGGGGACATGGAAGCGGTCTATACCTTTAACGGTCTGGGCGCCCAACTCTGGCATTCGTTGGAGCAAAGCCGGACTGAAGAAGACTTGATTGCGTTAGTTATGCAGAACTTTAACGTCACTGCCGGTGTTGCCGAGAGCGATGTACGAGCCTTTCTAGCCGATTTGAAACAAACGGGGTTAGTCACGTCAGCCTCGCGGCAAGAAGGCCTTGAAATTTAGCAGGCGATGAAGGAACAGAGGTAAGAGTGCAAACGGTTAACTACGCAGAGTTTAGCAACGGCCTTCACGACCGCTTCGCGGGCAAGCGAGCACCGATGGATGTATCCATCGAGCTTACGCGGCGATGCCCGCTCGATTGCCTGCATTGCTACAACAATCTGCCCATGGGTGACCAGGCAGCTCGCTCCCAGGAACTGACCTTTGCCGAGCATGTGCGCCTGCTCGACGAGCTAGTCGCTGCCGGCACGTTATTCGTTCTATACTCCGGCGGCGAGATTTTTGCCCGCAAAGACTTTCTTGACATTTATACGGAAGCCAAAAAACGTGGCTTCCTCATCACCCTGTTCACCAACGGAATCCTGATCAACGAGCGGATCGCAGATTATCTGGCCAAGTTCCGCCCGTTCGCGATTGAAATCACTTTATATGGGGCGACGCGGGAAACCTACGAGAAGCTCACTCAGAAGCGAGGCTCGTACGACCGCTGCATGCGCGGCATTCAGCTGCTTTTGGAGCGCAACCTTCCGCTGAAACTAAAGACTGTTCCGACCACTATCAACCAGCACGAAGTCTATGAGATGAAACGGCTCGCTGAATCCTTGGGCGTCGAATTCAAATTTGATCCACTGGTGAATCCGCGCATCGATTGCTCGCAAAGTCCGTTGGCCGTGCGCCTATCGCCCGAGCAAGTGGTGTCGCTGGAATTCAAGGATCCCACTCGAAAAGGTGAATATCGGCGCCTTGCCAAGATGGATCTTGATGCGCCTGCCAGGGAAGTCCAGGCAGAAAATCAGCGCTATTCCTGCGGTGGAGGCGTCAACGGTTGCGCAGTCGATCCCACCGGGAAAATGACCATTTGCGTAATTTCTCACCAGCAGGGTTATGGAATTCGCGATGGCAGCTTTCGAGAAGGTTGGGAGGGTCCCCTGCGGGAAATTCGCACCCAGCCCCGTACGCGCGCCACGATTTGCGATTCGTGCCGCATTAAAACACTTTGCAGCATGTGCCCGGCGAACGGGGAGTTGGAAAATGGTGACCCCGAGTCGCCTGTCGATTTTCTGTGCCAGGTCGCGCACTTGCGGGCCTACTCCCTCGGCTATGCGGTCCCGCATCACGACACCGAACACACCGAATGCCCAAATTGTGAAGGCGGTCGCAATCACTCCGCACTACTCGAGGCGGCCGCGCGCATCGACGTTCAGAAACCCGGGATGGATCTCTCGTTGGAAGGCGGGGCTTCTGCGCCTGGTTTGAATGTTCTGCAACCTGCGACTGGCTGCCGAAGCGGCGGCTGCAACGCCTGCTCGGAAGTCCACGCTTGATAGAAAGTGGCTAATGGAAGACGAAAAAAAGCCTGAACGGCAGCCCAAGGTTTACGAGCCTCCCAAGGTGATTCGCGTCACTCTGCGCCCTGAAGAGGCTGTGCTGGGACATTGCAAGGTATCCAGCTCCGCTGGGTTCGCTCAATCCACCTGCGACGCCGTAGTTACCTGCCGGAGCCTCGGCTCTTAAGGTCAAATCCGATGGCCAATTTCGACACTTTGGTATTGCCCGAACTGTGTAACTCGAATGCCGAACCAATCGGCACATCTGTACTCGCCTATCGCATTGGCGGAATTTCTTTTGGGATGTTTTCGGGTGACGACGCTCATCTAACTCTCGATCCCTCACTTCAAGATTTCGCGATGAATCCATTCTTGTCAGAAGCTTGCGACGTGAACATGCGTGTATCGTCGGTCGACACCTTGCCGTGTCCTGATCGCTCGCCGCTTTTTCATTCGAGTGGCCTGTGGTCGCTGTTCGAAGAAAGTTTAGATGGGTGTGAAGGCTATCGCCTGAATTTTCAACGCAATTTACCTGGCGAAATACCGTATAAATCCGCCTGGTTCGACCGCAATTTCGAAACCGGGCACCTTCTGCTTTCGCGCCGGTTCTTTCCCGAAGCTCTGCCTGTCTATCCATTGGAGTATCCGCTCGATGAAGTGCTGATGATCCATCGTCTCGCGTGTGGGTATGGCCTGGAAGTTCATGCTGTGGGCATCGTCGACGAAATTGGGCGCGGACATCTTTTCCTGGGCCATTCTGGCGCGGGAAAGAGCACCACCGCCCGTCTGTGGCTTGATCAGCCCGGGGTGCAAATTCTAAGCGATGACCGCATAATCTTGCGCGCTCACGGCGACAAAATCTTTATGTACGGCACCCCGTGGCATGGTGACGCCGGAATCTCTTCGCCGGACTGCGCGACAGTAACGAATATCTATTTTCTCGAGCAATATCGACATAACGAGATCGTACCGCTAGCACCGGGCGTCGCGGCTGCCGAGCTCTTCGCGCGCAGCTTCGTTCCGCGTCATTGTGCGCAGCGCTTGAAGTTCTCCCTTGGTTTCATGGAGCGCGTTACACGCGAGATTCCATGCAATATTTTCCGTTTCTTACCGCAACAAAGTGCCGTGGAGGCTATTCGCCGTGCGCGAGATTGACACGGTTGCCAAGCGCGATTCGCGTACTTTTGCAGCTTTTTGCAAGGAACTTCTCAGCAGGGGGCATCGGGTGCGCTTTCGCGCTCAGGGCGCCAGCATGCGACCCAACATTGTTGAAAACGACACGCTCATCGTCGCGCCGGTCGCCGATTCGGCAGTACGCCGGGGCGAGGTACTTCTAACGCAAGGCGAGTCCGGCCTCAAGGTTCATCGCGTGGTACAACACAACATAACCGCCGGCACATTCGTCACTCGCGGCGACTCCGGCCAGGAAAACGACCCGGCGGCTTCGGTTTCTCTCGGCAGAATTATCGCGATCGAGCGTGCAGGTCGCATCATCACCGCTGTCGGNCGGGCCTCCCGCATAGCCGCAAAATTAAATTCCACGCTACGCCGATTGAAGCTGGCGTTTATGCGCCGCCTCTGCACGCTNCGTAGCTTTATTTTTCCAGCGGCGCTGCTCCTCTTNGTATGTTTGATCGCAGCGACGTGCCCCGCATTTGCTGCCAACTCCGATCTGGCAGTGACCGAGACTCCTGGATCTGCAACCGTTTCGCCCGGCGGCAATATCGTCTATACCATCGTGGTCTCGAACAATGGTCCTAGCGGCGCTGCGATCCCGAGCTGGGTGCAGGCCATCCCAACCTTTACAACATTTGTTTCTCTTACCGGCGCAGGAACCTGGATTTGCACGACGCCGGCCGTGGGCGGCACGGGCAATGTAACTTGCACGGACAACACCACCATGGCGAGTGGCGGCAGCAAGACTTTTATCCTCACAGTCGCCGTAGGCGCGGGAACCGCGGCCAACACGGTAATATCCGGTTCCGTCGTCGTCAGTTCGTCCACAACTACCGATCCGACGCCAGGCAACAACACGGCCACCAGTAACGTCACTGTGACGTCTGCCGATTTGGCTATCACCGAAACGCCTGGCTCACCCACGGTGTCGCCTGGCGGCACAATTTCCTACACGGTAGTGGTCACCAATAACGGTCCGTCTTCGGCAAACGCGCCAGTTTGGACTCAAGTTACTCCCACCAACACAACTTTTAATTCAATCACGGTAGCCGGCGGCTGGGCCTGCGTGAAACCGGCAGCGGGGGCAACTGGAACCATCACCTGCACAGACGGAGCCGCTTTGGTCAGCGGAGGCACCGGCACATTTACCCTCGTTGTTAACGTACCCGCCGCTACTGCGGGTAACACCGTAATTTCCGGCACGGCCTCGGTCAGCTCGACCACTAGCGATCCA
>JGI12053J15887_10000983_pt1 | contig 12648 bp, 10 predicted proteins | sample MedBloCAOM1_O3_FD_15887 | JGI IMG/M metagenome (IMG submission 15887)
GAGCGGCAGGAGGTTGAATCCCATATAAGGAAGCCGACAACCAACTTCGATCCAAACTTTTTTGAGCGCTGTTGTTTCTTCCGCTACTTGGGGGGCTCGTGCATCCGAAAGGAGCCCAGCAATGGGTAGTCTGACTGAGGCACGAATTTTACCGTCGCGAACGATGCAGATCCCTCCCTGCGATTCTTTCATGAATTTCAAGGCGACCCGCATGTCTGCTTCATTGGTCCCAGCGACAACGATGTTGTGCGCGTCGTGCCCAACCGAACTCGCCACTGCCGCGTCTTGCAAACCAAAGTTTTTCAACAACCCAAAGGCTACGTTGCCGTTCTTGCCATGCCGTTCGATCACGGCGAGGAAACAACAATTTGCTCGGGCCAACAACGTGTCCCAGTCGGTGGCCGGACTAATTTTGGTTACTTCATGTCTAGTTGGGATATTTGCCGCCTCCAGAGCAATCAAGTTTGCCCGCACCTCTGTCTGCGGGAGGGATGGAGTAAGCGGAACCGATTCCTTAATTGACACGGTGCGATAAGCGCGATCTGGATACCGATAACGTCTTTCCAGGGCTCGTTCCAAAGTCTCGGTAGACCTACGGCCATCGACAACTAACTTCCCGCCAAACCAGGTAGCCTGTGGTTGGAGTTCGTCATTCAACAATACAATGTCTGCTCGACGCGAGGGTCCTAATGCTCCTAATTCGTTATCCAATGCGTAGCGAGTCGCTGGATGCAATGATCCACAACTCCAGGCGGCGGTCGGCGGCATGCCGCATTCGACCGCTTCGCGAACCACCCAATCCAGACCGAACAGAAAAAGATCGTCAGCATCCCGATCGTCGGTGCAAACACATACGCGCTTGGGACTCGCACCCGCTTGGGTCACAACTTTAATCGCCTCCGGCAGACTATTCCAGGGAGTAGTGGGAGGGCCGCCCCGCAGGAAGAGCCAAAGTCCCGCTTCCAAGAAATCTTCTGCGATTTCCGGGTCGATCGCTTCGTGGGTGTCGGTCACCCCCGATGCCGCGTAGGCGGCGACAAAAGGACGTCCGTAGATATGCCCGCATACCGGACGACCTCGACGCAGCGCTTCTGCCAGTATCGCATGCGCACGAGGATCTCCCTCGACCACCTGGATGAAATCCATCTTCTCTCCCAGCGCGACCGCTTCCGGCCAGCGATCAAAAATCGCGCCGATCTTTTCCGGAGTTAAATCGCCGCCGGCAGTCTCCAGTCCCGGATGGGTAGCCGGAATCGTACTTGGCAGAGTGAGAAAGATGTTGAGTGGAGCTTGACGCGCGTCCTCCAGCATCCACTCGATCCCATCCTGATCACACACATTACCAATTTCGTGGCTATCACAAAAAAGAGTCGTCGTCCCGTTGAGCAGGGCCGCCTCGGCATAAGCACAGGCGGTCATCATGCTGCTTTCGATATGAACGTGCGGGTCGACAAGTCCCGGAGCCAGAATACCTCCGTTCGCATCATAACGAGCTACACCGGAACCTCGACATGATCCCACGGATTTCACCGCTGCGATTCGCCCCTGGCTGATCCACAATTCGCGATTGGGCAGGAAACGGTCAGTGTAAACCGACAAAAGACGTCCTCCGGAGATAACCAGATCGGGCAACGAGCGTTCCGCAGCAACGTCCGCCAACTGACGCGTGACATCGGCCAGAGGAGGTACATCAAAGCGGGTCATAATAGTTAGTTGGACTTCGGACTCGGTGTCGACTCGGAATTTGAGCCGGGAATTTGAACGGAGTATCGGTCCCAGTGATCGAGCAACTCAGAGGCAACCCGATTGCCAACGACGAACGCGGCTTCCAAGCTCGGAAGATAAGCGGAATAATGGCCAGTCTCCTGGACCTTTAGATCTTGAGCGGCCGAGACTCCCGGCGGTGGCGAGTCAAAGTTACTCGCGGTGCGAAGCACGAGCACCCGATTGAGATCGGCCCGGCCCGCTTTCGCCAGGTTGGTGAGCGCCTGCATGGTCCCGGTATCCTCCATCGCCGTCGTGGAGTACTCCCCTTTTCCATCGGTCCAGTATTTGACCCAATCGCGGGCCCATTGGTTGAGCAGCTTACCATGCCAATAAGTGCTGCTGGAAAGCGTCGCCCCAATCAACACCTCCGGCCCAGCCAACGCTTTGGGATAACCGTGATACCGAATCCGATCTTGTTCGCTCTTTTCATTGTCAGCCAATCGCAGCGACCGAGTGAGCTCGTAGGCCCAGTGCACGAGGCCAGAATTCAACGTATATACTTCGCCGATGGATTGGCGGCGCGGCTGCTCGAACGGCACCGCTTTTCCCAATGGCGTAAAACCGTCGGGCCAATCTTTCGGGATCTCCCGGCTGTCGATTTCGTGAGCCAAATCGCCATCGACAACATAGTCGGCCCAAACAGCGCTGCCGACCGTTCCGCGATTCGGATCGATGCCAGCAATTCCTGCGACCAACCAGTATGCTTGAGTAAAATCAAAGCGTGGATCGAGCCCTAAGGCCATGATCGATGTGGCCGCCTTTGCCGTTCCCATACCGGTCACAGTTCCGACCAGACCACTCCCGTCCGTACGGACATCATGATAGGCCGAAGGCAAAGATATAACGTGAGCAAGTTTGCGGCGCTCGACCCAAAATTGAAACTCACCCGGCACATCGCCGGTGTCTGCTCCGACCTCAAACATGGCAACGACAACCACTTTGACTTTTAGGGGATGGTCAACGGTCGGCGAGATAGAAGGATTTACTTCGTCCGCAATGCTCCGTCCAAGAAGCACCAGAAAGAAGGAGGCGAAGTAAAGAGCTCGTGGCAACATGGGGCGCGGATTCAGCAGATCACATACCACACCGCTTTGCGGTGATGACAAATGACAAATAGCAGATTTTGGCTATCGCTGATTGTAAACCGGGAGGAACCGCTTGAACGAACAGCAATCATGGGAAATGGAGAGGAAGAAACACGAAGAAACATCGGAATTTGCTGTCTGCTATTTGTCATTTGTCATTTGTCATCACCGCGAAGCGGTGCCGTGGCATAGAAAAAGCTGACCCCACTTTTTGCAGACAATGGAAATCATTCGACGCGATTCAGTACCCGCCTTTGTAGCGCCCGATAAATCGATCATTCGGGAGCTGGCCGCGAGCAGGAACTCCTCGGCCAAAAAACAGAGCCTGGCCGAAGCCACCATCGAAGTTGGCCACTCCGTGACCGAACACTTCCACAAGGTGACCGAAGAATTCTACTATATCCTGAGCGGCACTGGCTTAATGAAAATCAATGATGAGGAACAACAAGTGAATTCAGGCGACACGGTAGTTATTTTGCCGGGAATGCACCACAAGATCACAAATAACGGGACGGTTCCTCTTCGGTTGCTCGCCTGTTGTTCGCCCGAGTGGACGGCGGAAGATCAGGTGCTCGTCGAGTGAGGCGGTTGCGTTTGGCGTTCGACATTCCGCGTTGGTAGGACAAAACCCTACTCCGTCCGCCGGCCGCCCATGCGCGTCAAAATAAGATGGCGGCCCGGCAGCCGCCTCCAGATTCTAAATTCTGAATTCCAAATTCTATCCTAGTTCCACCAATGGACTCACTTCCTATCGCTCGCTACTCGCTCCAAGGCGCCGAAAAACCACCGGAAGCTACCATCTGCATTGTTGGCGGCACCAACATTGCGCATGCGCTCGCGATCTCGCCCCACGTCTCAGCCGCTTTTACCTTGGAGACACCATTGGGTCTGTCTCCCACGATCTACTACGGAGAATTCGAAGGTGTGCCTTTTTATCACGTCACACTCCACGGCGCCTCCACCGACAAGTCCGGTGTCGTCGAGCAGGATTCGTTACTGACAGTTTGGGGTACACTGCATTATCTCGATGTCGGTGATGTGCTTGGCGGCGCAACCGCTGGAAGCATTAATTCTGCATACAAACTGGGCGACTGGGTTATCGCGGATGATTTCATCGATTTTAACATTGATCGAAAGCGTTCGATTGCCGCCCAAGTTCTCGGGCCAGAAGCAGCCAGGATTCTGCCTCGCCAGGTTCCTGCCGATGACCCGCTCTTGCGAAAGATTCTCTTCGAGGAAACAGCTCGAGTCGCCGGGAAAGAGAACGTCTACGAGGGTGGTGTGATCATCCAGGCTGCAGGTGGGCGATTTGAAACGGCCGCTGAGATTAGGATGTTTAAACAGCTCGGTGGCGATCTGGTAACCATGAACGTACCGACCGAGATGGCATACGCCCGGCAACTGAATATGAACTACTCGAGTCTAGTCGCCATTTCCAACCCGGCGGAGGGCTTGGGAACTTGGGACTGGAAAACGTTAAGTGATCTTTATCCACGGTTACATGCCCAAAGCATCGAGATCTATCTTGCCGCAGTTCGGCGAATCCATCATCTCCCAGAGCGCCGGCGCATTGGTGATACGCTAAGGGTACATCCTGATTTTGACTAGAGTCAAGCTGCGGCCAAACCAGGTTGATCCGATGCGGCGGTCGCGGAGCGAGCGCCCTACCGTCCGAACAAGAAATGCAGCAAAAACAACACGGCTAACACGTAGGTCACGACTCCAACTTCTTTGCCTCGACCGATCCCAACTTTGATCGCGACGTAAGTGAGCAGACCAAATGCGATTCCTTCGCTAATGCTGAACGCAAACGGCATCATAATAATAGTCATGAAGGCAGGTGCCGCCTTGGTAAAATCGGCGAGGTCTAGTTCACCCAGTCCCTGCATCATAAAGGCACCGACGATTACCAGCGCTGGAGCGGTCGCAACCGCTGGGACAATCAAAATCAATGGTGTTAGAAACAGGGCCAACAAGAAACCGATCGCGGTAACAACGGCAGTCAATCCGGTTCGTCCGCCAGCCTCAACGCCAGCGGCACTTTCGATGTAACTGGTCACGGTCGACGTACCTAAAAGAGAACCGAACATAGCTGCACAAGCATCAGCCAGTAAGGCCCGGCCCAATTTAGGTAAGTTGCCTTTCTCGTCCAGCAGCCCGGCTCGTTTCGTGACTCCGATCAAGGTTCCCATGTTGTCGAAGAGGTCCACGAACAACAACGCCAGAACGAGCGGAATCGAAATCACGAGATGCTGCCAAAAATAGCTAAGATCAAGTTTGAGAAAGGTTGGGCTTAACGACGATGGCCAGGTAAAGATCGCATCAGGATGTTTCGTTAGGGAACCTGAACCGTCCGGTGCGGGAACAAAGAATCCGATAATCGTGATGAGAATGATCACCAGAATGATGGCACCTGGCATCTTTCGAGCGATCAAGATGGCGGTGAGAATTATGCCGATAATTACTAACCACGGTGCCGGCTTTGTCAGATCCCCGAGAGCAACAAATGTAGCCGGATTTGCCACAATCTCTCCTCCGTTTTTCAAGCCAATTAATGCAATAAAGAACCCGATACCCGCGGTAATAGCGATCTTCAATTCCAAAGGAATTGCGGCGATCAGCTTTTGGCGTAGACCGGTGACAGACAAAATCAGGAAAATGAGGCCACTGTAGAAGACATATCCGAGTGCCGCCTGCCAGGGTATGCCTTTACCCAAACAGATCGTGTAGGTAAAGAACGCGTTAACGCCCATACCAGGTGCAAGCGCGATCGGATAATTCGTGGCCAGCGCCATGATGATAGTCATAATTGCCGAAGCAACTGCGGTTGCGGTTACCAACGCGCCTTTATCGATTCCCGCTTGGGAAAGAATCGCCGGATTAACCGCCAGGATATAAGCCATCGCCGCGAAGGTAGTAAAACCGGCCACAATCTCACGAGCTACAGTAGAACGATGTTCTGACAGGGAGAAAACGCGTTCGAGCATGACAATAATTGAGCAGTTTTCGTGACAAATTAGAATCCGGAAAAATCAAAGACTTTCCGCGCGAACCGAAGAAACCGACTGGTTAACAACGGCCTTTGGTTCACCGGATGCCAACAGCTTGCTTAAAAAGAGCCGAAATACTGATCAGTGAGATCAATATTGTACACTTGTCCGTTATATTGAACCGGAGTCTCCTCCGGAGCCGAAAATACAAAAACCGGGCGGAAAATGGCTCGCTACCTCTTCCGCTAATTGCGCGGGCATTCGACCCAAATGAACTTGGTCAACCCTCGAAAGAACTTTGCCCTCTAATTTTTCGAGGCCGGTACGCAACAGCGTCTTGATTGTTAGTCCGGTCTCCCGAAAAAGATGTTCTCTTCCGCCGTTCTCGGTCTTTTCGCCAATCGTAAAGACCTCGAGGATCTCGGCTCCGGATTGGCGGATCGCTCGAACCAAAGACACCAGTGTCCCCCCGGTGCTGATCAAATCGTCAACCAGAATCACGCGATCGGTCGCAGTTAAGCCGTTCAGGTAGATTTCGACGGATCCTTCCTGCACATATTCGTTGGCCAACGGTACCCGAATTTCGCCGGGAGCTCCGGTCGGTGTCCAACGGGCCAACGTCCGTGCCAGATTGTGAGAAAGCAGAAGATCAGAGATGATCATCGCTCCCCGATCTTCCTCGCCGACACCGAGCGTCGCTTCGGCTACATGCTCAAGATGAAAGCGGCTTAACAGACAAACCGCGTGGGAGAGCCGGGGTTCGAGCGGGGGAATGTTATCGGTAATAGCCGTCGGAAAGAATTCAAATGATCTGCCGCCGGTACCAATGACTCGAGTAGTCGAACGTCCATCGAAATCAGCGACGAGCAAGCGAAACGCCTCAACCAATTGGATCGCCGTTGTCCGATCCGGCATGAAATCTGTTCTCATCGTCGCGACGTCCGTGATACCAACATAAGAGATCGTTTTAAGCATCTGTTATGCCGAATCCATCCTCTCAAAGAGCAACGCCGAGAGCGCCGATAACGCCGTCATCGCCGGGAACTGAAACCGAACACATTGGGTATCGCTCTAATTCCTGTCTCCGTCATACGCTACTCCAGCCACTGGCATCACTGAGCGTTTTGTTCGCCGCGTTCATGGCGCCGATGCGCGCAGAAAACGATTTCAGCGCTCGTTTTGCGGAGATAAAAAAAACGGCAACTGACGAACAGCTTTACCGCTTCCTTTATGATCTGCCTAAGGGCGGTGACCTCCACAACCATCAGGATGGCGCTGTCTGGCCCGAGTGGTGGTATCAAATTGCCACCGATCCGGTAAAAACGCATGGCGACACCTTTTATACGCGGACGAAAATTCTTGATTCGAAGATTTCGCCCGTCATGTACTACATCACGATTCCCCGATGGCGATACGATCGTTTACCGGAAACCGCCAAGGCGGAATATGAGCCTTTGGCCAACCTTGACGCTGAGACCAAGGCAAAATGGCTGGCGTCACTTTGGCTGGGGGAGCCCGGAGACGGCCGAGAGAAGTTTTTCGAGCAAATCTGGCCGCGAATTCACGGCATGCTCTACAGCCCGTATGTGACGATCGAATTACTAGTCGAGAACCTGAAACATTTTGGAGCCGAAGGAGTCCGTTACATCGAGACCCAGAACCTGGTGTTCGGACTGGGAGCACCCACCGAGTTTCATGACAAGGATGGCAATTCGATCTCGGTAGATCAGATGGCGGACCTCTACCGGGAACGTTTACATCGATCCGATGTGCTCGCTACCGGGGTGACGGTGCGTTTCCAGGCGGTGGTCCTTCGTTTCACGCCAACGGCGGAGCAAGGCGTTGAAGATGCGTATTCCTTTGTCGACCGTAATCGTGATCTCTGGGTTGGCATCAATATGGCCGGCCGAGAAGACAATGAGAAAGGATATCCGGCACGCTTCCTTTCCGTTTACCGGAAAATGATGGGCAAATATCCGGCCGTTAGCCTTTCGATTCACGCGGGCGAAAGCGATGAACCAAATCGTCACGTGCGTGACACTCTGTTTCTCGGGGCCCAACGCATTGGACACGGAGTCAATCTCCTTTCCGATCCTGAAACCATGGAAGTAATGCGTGCGAACAAGAACCTGGTTGAGGTAAACCTGATTAGTAACAAACTGCTCGGTTACATAACAAATTTTGATGATCACCCATTTCCGCGTTTGATGCGTTTTGGCATTCCGGTCTGCCTCAATACGGATGATCGCGGCATGTGGGGCTCTACCCTGACCGATGAATACTTCGTAGCGGTCAGGCATTTCAATCTTTCCTGGGCTGAGCTCACTCAACTCGGCCGGAACAGCCTCGAATATAGTTTTGTGCAGTCGAGCGAAAAACAGCGGTTGATTGATTCGTACAACGCCGCCGTTCAACGCTTTGAAAGCCGCTATTCTGGAGATTGGAGATCAGTGGTCGACGCGCTTACCGCCACCGGTAGCCCTTACGCCGCTCGGGAGTTTGGTGTCAAGCTACCGTTGCCGTAGCACGGTATCCGTCCGGTCTGCGCTGCCCATCAAGGTAGGGCGACGCGCTTACGCCAAGTTTTGTCCAACGCATTTGACCAAAACGTACCGGCGCTTCCACCGGACCGCCACTGCTAGCTCTGATCCTTCGCTGGTCCGGTTAGGCTCGAACTTTTCCGCAGGCGCCGCTGGCGCTTCCAGGTAACATGCCAGCGCACATCGTTCTCTACCTGCTCAAACAAATGAAAGGAATTGGGACTGGTGAGTAAAACTTCTCCGACATCCGAACCCGAATTATGCCAGGAATGCACTGTCAGCAGATCGAAGAAAATGCTTTCACCGGCTGAAAGCGGATAAGCGGCTTGTCCGATATGACACTTCAAATTCCCCTTTAAAACGATGCAAAGTTCTTTCAGTGAATGGATCGCGTGCCGCGGCGGCGTAGATCCACCGGGTTCAAGCCGTAACAAAAGAGCCGTGAACGGGCTACTGGCTTCTGCAGGCAAAAAATGGAGAAGCTTTGCTTTTTTCCACTCGAGAACCACCGGGCAACGATCCCGATTGGTCGGGATCACCACCGGGCCTTCAATCGGCGCCTCTTCACGAAGAAAATCGGCGGGCGTTACCCCCAGCGCACGGCAAATCTTTCCCAGACTTTTGATGGTCGGCGAAACGCGCTCCAATTCGATCTGTGAAAGAAAACTGGGCGAACAATCCGCTTTTTCGGCCACATCGCGTAACGACATTCGGCGGATCCGCCGATAAAACTGGAGTTTCTGCCCTAAGTCCATCTCATTCGCGAGAGCGGAACTCGTACCAGATATGCGAGAAAACTCTGTTCTCCTCACTTTTTCCTAAGATGTTGGTCTTACTCGCGGGCCGGTAGGGCGAGGCAGCCCGCCAGAGTGCGCGGGTGACACGCTCACAGAATCAACGGCTGGAAGCCTTTTGCCGCAGCAAGATTGCGTACAGATTTTTTACCACACCCCTGATCAGGAGGGACTCCTACTTTACCGAAGAAAGGTGTGTGAGTTCCCGTTCAGGAACAAGATCGACTCTGCGAGATGCGACCTCCTGTTTTAACAAATCCAGAAAATAGTCCCTCATTCCCTTGGGCGAATGAGTGTCGAACGCAGCCACAATCGAAATTTCGTTGGGGAGATCTTCAATTGGTAAAATACGCAAACTGCCTCGCGCTGTTTCCGCAACATGAGCGGGCAAAATCGAAACGCCCATGCCACCAGCTACCAGCGCGAGCAGAGAGTGCTTCTCCTTTACTTCATGCGCTGGTTCCAAGCTAACGTCATGTTCCCGGCAAAGCTGATCCAAATATCGCCAGTAGTCGCGGTACGCCTCTCGATCCAAGGCGATGAACGGGAGCTTGGCATAGTCCTTCAAGTACATCGGCGTTCTCATCGTGCTCGCGCTCAACGGCGGAATCAATCCGACCAGTTTTTCCGAGGCCAGCGTGACAGTCCTGATCTCCGGACGAAATAAAGGTATGCTACAAATGGCCACATCCAGTCGGCCACGCTCAATTCGCAGCAACTGCTCCGAGGCCGGAAGATCATCGAGAACGATTTGAACTTCCGGATAGTGAGCACGGAAAGAGGCAATCGCATCAGCAAGACCCAACTTCATCGCATAGCTGCAGAAACCGATCCGCAGGACGTTTGCTTCGCGTTCCGCCACACTCCGGGCTAGCTCTACGCTGCTGACGGCAGCTTCCAGAGTCTTCCTGGCGCCTTCCAGAAAGCTGCGCCCGGCTGCAGTGAGCGTGACGCCTTTGGATCCACGGACGAACAAATCGAATCCGAGTTCCATTTCCAAATTTCGAATCTGGGTGCTTAGCGCCTGCTGAGCAATGTGTAATCGCGCAGCAGCGCGGGTGACATGCAGTTCTTCCGCGACCGCCACAAAATAGCGCAAATGTCTTAGCTCCATAGATACTGGATATTAACAACGCCGGGAACTGAATCTGAACGCCTGATGAAGTGCTCGAAAACCAGCTTCCGCCTCCATCGGCCAGTCCTCCTCGCGCGCTTATAATACTGAGATACTACTACGCCAGGTTGGGCCAAAGTCACAACCGGCAGTTGTTGATTCACAGCTTATCGATGTTGGACCGTTGCAAAGACAGACTGTTTCTTTGAACGACATGACTAGCAATCCGCAAACAGCTCAGAACACACCGCCAAGGCGAACACTTGGACCGAGTCGCCTCTCGGTTGGTCCGATTGGTCTTGGTTGTATGACGATGACTTGGGCCTACGGAAGTCGAGATCGCGCCGAATCGATCGCTACGATTCGGCGGGCAGTGGAGCTCGGCGTCACCCTCTTTGACACCGCCGATGTCTACGGGCCCTTCACCAACGAAGAATTGGTCGGAGAAGCGCTTCAGGACAATCGTCACCAGATCATCCTGGCTACCAAATGCGGACTGATAGTACCAGACCCAAAAGATTACCACCAAGATGCAAGCAAGTTTTCGATAACACCAAACGGTAGACCGGAACACGTTCGTAAGGCCTGCGAAGACTCGCTGCGGCGCTTGCGGACCAATTTTATTGATCTCTATCAACTCCATCGCGTCGATCCAAAAGTGCCAATCGAAGAAAGCGTGGGAGAAATGGCCAAGTTAGTCAGCGAAGGAAAGGTCCGATTCATTGGGCTTTCGGAATGCACAGTTGAACAATTGGAGCGAGCACAGCGTGTACACCCAATTACATCGGTTCAGTCCGAGTTATCGCTTTGGACCCGCGATCCCTTGGCCGACGTACTTCCATTTTGCAAAGAGCACCAGATCGGATTTTTGCCTTTTTCTCCTCTCGGTCGCGGCTTCTTAACCGGTGATATCGAACGTTCGACGAGCTTTGCCAAGGACGACTTTCGTTCGATCCTTCCGCGATTTCACGCAGAGGCGCTGTCGACCAACTTAAGAATCGTCGAAGGAATCAAAGAGGTTGCGAGTCGACACCAGGCAGCACCGGCGCAAATCGCGTTGGCTTGGGTATTGGCTCAGGGAGAACAAGTCGTACCCATTCCAGGTAGCTCGAAGCGGAGCCACTTGGAACAAAATGTAGAAGCAGCTATGATTCGTCTTAGCCCGGAGGATTTGGCGGAACTGGATGCGCTTCCCGCGCCGGTAGGATCGAGGTATTAATGACGATCACCAAAGACATTTTCGGCGCTTATCCATTCCAAGTGGGGAACCAAGCAGCCTGGGCGTTGCATGACGGTTTTCTTTGGGGCGAACCAGTTCAGCAGTATGCCATTGACGTTCCGGACATGGCGATCGCGGACCTATTCGGACCGTACTTTCTGAATCCTCGGCGCATTCAGCTGAGTATGATTCCAATTCTATTTCGATGGGGAACTGAATTGGTCCTGGCCGATACCGGAATCGGAAACGTCGGCGGCGACCCAATTGGACTGCTTGAGCGGCGGCTGAGCGCCCTCGGTATTAAACCAGAAGATGTCAGTGTGATACTGCTCACCCATCTGCATGTCGATCACGTCGGCGGATCATTGGATCGAGCCAACCGGAAATCCCGGTTTTCTCGAGCCCGCATTTTTATCTCCGAAGCAGAGATCGAATTCTGGCGGATGCCAAGTCCAGACATTAGCGAGCTTAGTGGTGTACCGCCTGAGCTGATTGATCTTACGATTCACTGTGCCCTCGACGCGCTCGAAATTTTGGCAAAACAGATCGAACCATTTTCTCCAGATCAGGAATTGTTCCCGGGAATTCGGAGTATTGCTTTGCCCGGCCACACACCAGGTCAAAGCGGCTATCTTTTCCAATCTGAAGATTCGCAATTGATGCTGATAGGCGACGCGATGCATGATCCAGTGCTGCACGTTCAGCGTCCGGAATGGACCAGCATGGGAGACACCCGACGCCGGCAAACCGTGAAAACCCGACGCGAGCTGCTGGCCCGCCTCGCAGACACGAAACTTCGGTTCCAGGCGTTCCATTTCCCGTTCCCCGGGATTGGGTACATCCGCCGAGATGGCCCCGATCGGTTTGAATTTGTGCCGGAAAGATGGACTTGGCCGGAAGACAAATGACCCCGCCGATAACGCCGATAACGCCGGTAACGCCAAAACGGCGTAGCCCTAGGCTTTCTTGAAACGCGCCTTTCGGCGTTGCGCTCGCCCTCCCTGATCAGGAATCATTCCCGACGCTTCGGCGTCACCATCCGCCCCATCGGCTTTGGTTCCCCGGCCAATCCTTCGCCATAGATTTGCTGTCCGCGTAACCAGGTTCGACGGACCTGGGCTCGGAGGAATTTGCCTATA
>JGI12053J15887_10000984_pt1 | contig 12648 bp, 14 predicted proteins | sample MedBloCAOM1_O3_FD_15887 | JGI IMG/M metagenome (IMG submission 15887)
AAGGAATCAAGCCATGCCTGCGAACGACAATACCCTGCATCTGCCGCCGACCTTCAACCGCCTGGCTTGGTCCAATCTCGCCGCGCAATCCGCCGAGCAGATCGCGCTGGCCGCCGCCCCGATCGTCGCGGTGCTGCTGCTCGGCGTCGGTGAGGGCCAGACCGGCCTCTTGCAAACCGCGCTGACGCTGCCGTTTATCCTGTTCGCCATCCCCGCGGGTCTGCTCGCCGACCGTATCTCGCGGCGCTGGCTGATGGCAGGCTCCGAAGCCCTGCGCGCCGCCGCCCTGCTGGCAACCCTCATGCTGATCTGGCTCGGCCTGCTGACACTGCCCCTGCTCGCTTTGCTCGGCTTTGTCGCGGTATGNGGAACCGTGGCCTACAGCGTGGCGGCGCCCGCACTGGTGCCGTCGCTGGTATCGCCGGAGCTGTTACCCGCAGCCAACGCGCGGATCGAACTNGCGCGCACGGTCGCGTTTGCCAGCGGACCGGCTCTGGGCGGCGTGCTGGTCGGATGGGTTGGTGCTGCGCCGGCTTTTGGATTCGCCGCCGCCCTCTCGGTTATTGCGGTGGTGCTGCTGTCGGGTATTTACGAGCCGGCTCGCGCGCCCACGCCGCGACGCCATCCGCTGCAGGAGATCAAGGAAGGCGCGGTGTTCGTATTGCACCATCCGCTGCTGCGGCCGGTGTTCATCACCCAGTTTATCTTCAACACCGCTTCGTTCCTGCTGCTGGCGGTGTTCGTGCCCTATGCGGTGCGTCATCTCGGGCTATCGGCGACCGGTGTCGGCACTACGCTGGCGATGTACGGCGTCGGCATGGTAGTCGGTGCGCTGGTGGCAACGCGGGTGATGCAGCGGCTGCCTTTCGGCACCGTGATCGGTCTCGGGCCGGTGACCGGCTTCGCCGCCGCCGCCGTGATGGCACTGACCACAGTCATTCCGACGCCACTGCTGGCGGGCCTGAGCTTCTTCCTGCTCGGGGTCGGACCGATCCTGTGGGTGATCTCGACCACGACCTTGCGGCAATCGGTGACGCCGCCGAGCCTGCTCGGCCGGGTGTCGGCGATCAACATCATGAGCTATGGCGCGCGCCCGGTCGGCTCCGCGCTCGGCGCCATCGTCGGCGGGCTCTACAGCGCCGAAGCGTGCCTCTATCTTGCGGTGGCGATCTTCGGCGCTCAGGCGCTGGTGATCCTGATGTCGCCGGCGGTGTCGCTGGCGCGGCAGCCGGAGATGGTCGGCGACGGTCCGGAAGTATTGCGGGCCTGCTGAGACCCTGCCTCAGGTATACCTTTCGTCATTGCGAGTTGGGTACCGGCCATGGGGCCGACCCTGCTGGATGAAACGTTACGGCGGTAAGATAATTCGGCGGGTTCCTCAGTTTCTTCCTAGGAGCCAACGGGTCTCGCCTTCGGCGGGCCCGATGATAAACTCCGCGACGAAGCAATCCACCCTTTCTTTGCGGCTATGGATTGCTTCGCTTCGCTCGCAATGACGGCATTACCTGGCACCGTCCGCGGAAATATTCCGCTGTCCGCCTAATTCCCTAACCCCGTTTTATATGATATTCATCATGTCATCTTGACCGGGAGCTTCCATGGCCGACCAGACCGTTGCGACGATCGACACCGCCCCGCTCGCCGAAGTCTCCTCCACCTTCATGCAGATAGCGGTCCTTGCAGCACTGGCGGCAACGGGAACCCTTGCCACCAATATACTGCTGCCGTCGCTGCCGCAGATGGCGGCGTCGCTCCATGTCTCGACCGCCGCGGTGACATCATCGATCACGGTTTTCCTCGCGGTATTCGCGATCGGGCAATTGGCCGTCGGGCCGATCTCGGATCGCTACGGCCGATGCTGGCCGGTGCTGACCGGCTTTGCCGTGTTCCTCGCCGGAAGCGTCTGGTGCGGTCTCGCCACTGACTTGCCGAGCCTTCTGATCGGCCGCGTCATCCAGGCCGCCGGCGCGTGTTCGACCTCGGTGCTGTCGCGCGCCATCGCCCGCGATCTCTTTAGCGGTGCCGCACTTGGCCGCGCCATGGCGCTGATCATGATCGCGATGGCGGCCGCGCCCGGCTTCTCGCCGTTGCTTGGCGGCGCCCTCGAGCATTATTTCGGCTGGCGTTCCGAATTCGTCTTCGTCGGGGTGTTCGCGGCCATCGGCGCCATCGCCTACGGCGCGGTACTTGGCGAAACCCATCGTTCGACCCGGATCCCGCTCAATCCGCTCGCGATTGCAAAAAACTATTTCGGTCTCATCGTCGATCGCCGCTTCCTGGTTCCGGCCGGGACCGTCAGCCTGATCATGGGAGGACTGTTCGCAATGTTTTCGGCCGCACCCCGGGTGTTGATCGAAGGGTTGCACTTCACGCCGATCCAGCTCGGCCTGTTCTTCGCGGGCACGGTCATGATCGTGTTCGCCGCTGGCATGCTGGCAACCAGGCTGGCGCCGCGCTTCGGTCTCGACCGCTCGATCCAGGGCGGCCTGTTGGCGGCGGCAACCGGCAGCATTGCGATCCTGCTGGTGTCGATCTTCAGCCCCGGTTTCCTGCCGTTTCTCGGCGCCATGTCGGTGTTCCTGCTCGGCATGGGCATCGTCAATCCCTTAGGCACAGCACAAGCCCTGTCGCCGTTCGGCGAGAAGGCCGGCGCGGCCTCGGCGCTGCTCGGGTTCTGGCAGATGATGGGCGCGGCGATCGGGGTCTGGCTGACGGCGACGGTATCGCGTGAGGCGATGTTCGGGCTCGGTATTGTGCTGACGGTGGCCTCGCTGCTGGCATCAGGGCTCTACACGATGCGGGCGACCTCCAATCCGTCATCCTGAGGAGGCCGCAACGCCGCCGTCTCGAAGGACGACGGCCCGGGGCCGTGCATCCTTCGAGGCTCGCTACGCTCGCACCTCCAGAGACAACGGCGAAGCCGTTGCGCAGGGATGACGCGGGTTGAGTGTGTTCGACCTAACCCGCCAGATAGCGATCGTAGCTTCCGGCCACGACCTCATCTAAGGCAATGTCAGGATCGAGGGTGTAGAGATCCTGCGCACGGCCGATGCCGCGCAGCGCAAACCGGCCGGTGGAGACCAGGTAGCGCCGGCCGGTTGTATCCAGGCCGGTCCGAAAGTCCGATGACATCAGTAATTCGCGATCAACCGAACTGCACATTGACGCGATACGGCTGACCTCATTGACCGCCGGCCCGACCACAGTGAAATCGAGCCGGTCCTCGCTGCCGATGTTGCCGTAGAAAACTTCGCCGACATGCAGGCCGACATAGGCCGACGTCGTCGGCCGGCCATCGGCCGAGCGACGCGCGTTGAGTTCAGTCATGTTGCGCCTGAAACGATGCTCGGCCCGCATTGCCGCCCGCCGCGCAGCGGACATGTCAGGGTTGGTGAACATCGCCAGCACGCCATCACCGATCAGTTTGAGCACGTCGCCGCCGGCGTCATGGATGGCGTCGATGGCGGCTTGCGCGTAATCGTTGAGGAACGGAATGATCTCGTCGGGTCCAATGCTTTCGCTGATCGCGGTCGAGCCGCGCAGATCGGAAAACCATAGCACGGCGTTGATGCGCTCGGTTACGCCGCGCGAAATGCGGCCGCGCAGGACCTGCTCGGAAGCATCGCGCCCGAGATAGACCCGGCCGAGCGTGCGCGCGATATCGACCTGGGCGCCGGACTTGATCGCGAGCCCCAGTACCGGCACCAAGTCGCGCAGCGCCGCCAGCCCCTGCTCGCCGAAACCCTCGTCGCGCCTTGTGACCCAATAGGAATAGACGCAGTCCATCTGGCCCAGCGTCCCGGTTTCACCAAACCGGTGTACGAAGGCCACAAAATGCTTGTGGCCCTTGGCCGCGAGTTCGTCGATCATCGAGAAATCGAGCTTCGCGCAATCGGCGAGATTTATCTTAAGCTCATCATGGCCGTGTTCGAGCATGTGATGGAAGGTGGAGCGCCGCCAGTTTTGCGCGGCATCGCCCTCGGCGGTCGATCCATACTCGAAACTGTCGCTCTCGTTGGTCTCAGTGTCGTTCCAGCGGAATCCCCGCCCCTCGAAAATCGGGTGCAGCGTGTCGATGAAGACGAGGCCGCGCGACAGATCGAGACCCTCTGCCCGGCAGCGCTGGCAGAAGCCGCGAAGCAGGTCGTTCTCGGGCAAACCGGCCAGTCCCTGGCGGACCAGCCAATTCATCAGGCGCAGGCGCGGCGTGAGTTCCATAAGGGATATTATGCCGCGCAACCGCGCATGACGAAAGACTTGCGGCGGATAAAGACTTGCAGCGGATGATGCCGCAGGACGGATAAGAGAACATGTGGCGATCTGACCTCATCCTGAGGAGCGCGCTCTTGCGCGCGTCTCGAAGGATGAGAAACAGGCATGCATCCATTCATGGTTCGAGACGCCGTGGAGTTTATCATCGGGGCGTGCCTTGCGCGGACCCGTTGGCGGCTCCTCACCATGAGGGAGGTCGTCTACGATTTCCCGCGCGCCACCATCTTGCCATCTTCCTTCACAAAAGAGCCGACGGGATGGTCGAGCAGATCGAGCACCGCTTCGGACGGCCGGCAAAGCCGCGTGCCCTTCGGCGTCACCACGATCGGTCGGTTGATCAGGATCGGATGCGCCAGCATGAAATCGATCAGCTGGCCGTCGCTCCATTTGGGATCGGCAAGCCCAAGCTCCGCATAGGGTGTGCCCTTTTCGCGCAACAGCGCGCGGACGGAAATTCCCATCGCTTCGATCAATTCGACCAGCCGCGCGCGGCTTGGCGGGTTCTTCAAGTACTCGATCACCTCTGGCTGTTCGCCGCTTTGCCGGATCATGGCCAGCGTGTTGCGTGACGTGCCGCAAGCCGGGTTGTGATAGATGGTCACGCTCATGACTGAGCCTCCTTCATCATTGGGGCCCCCTCGCCTGTTGCCCGCAGCAGCCAACGCATCAGCATCAACGCGATGACCGCGCCGCAGAATTCGGCGACGATAAAGTCGGGAAGGTCCGCGGGTCGAATTCCGGAAAAGGTATTCGTCATCGATCGCGCGATGGCGACGGCGGGATTCGCAAACGACGTTGACGATGTGAACCAATACGCCGCCGTGATGTAGAGGCCGACAAGCCAGGGAATGGCGGAGCGATCGAAGCGAAGCCCTGCGAGAATGGTTGCGACCAGGCCGAATGCGGCAACGCCCTCCGCCAGCCATTGCGCTCCGCCGGTTCTCACTTTTAGCGAGGCATCCAGCAGCGGCAGCGCGAACATCGCATGCGCCAACATGGTTCCCACAATGCCGCCGGCGATTTGCACCGCCATATACAACAGCGCGTCGCGCGGCGTCAGCTCGCGCCTCAGCGCAAATATCAGGGAAACGGCAGGATTGAAATGCGCGCCCGAAATCGGGCCGAGAATGGCGATCAGAACCACAAGGATCGCGCCGGTGGGAAGCGTGTTGCCGAGCAGCGCGAGCGCGACATCCTTGGTGAGGGTTTCGGCCATGATGCCGGAGCCGACCACGGTCGCGACCAGCAACGCGGTGCCAAGCGCCTCCGCGACCAACCGGCGCGGCAAATCAAAGTTTTGCATGAGCGCGCTTTTTCTTCGACGGCGAACAACAAGGCGTGAGGTCTTCGATCAGCGGCGCGCAGATTTCAGGCCGTCCGTCGCAACAATCCCTAAGCATGAACAGCACGACGGCCTGAAAGCGAGTGAGATCGGCGCGATAGACGATCGAGCGGCTGAAGCGCTGTGCCGACACCAGCCCGGCGCGGGACAGGATCGAAAGATGCGATGACATGGTGTTTTGCGGCACCGCGAGCGCTTTGGCAATGTCACCTGCCGCCAACCCATCCGGCTCGTGCTTCACCAGCAGCCGAAACACATCCAGCCGGGTGGATTGGGCCAGCGCCGCCAGCGCCAGAATGGCATGTTCCGATTCCATATATCCAGACTCATGGATATATGGAGGCCTGTCAAGTCTTGCTGTTCTTGTGAAGCGACGTAGGATCAGCAATCCCCACGGTTTGCCGTAAGCACCCGTGAAGCACACCGGCACGACGGATCACGGGCACCATCCCTGTAGCTGCGCACCGCGCCCGGTCGTGCCATGTTCGAATCCCATGCTTTCTTGCTTGCCGCGGGCATGTTCCTTGGCGCGGCGCTCTATACGTCGGTGGGACATGCCGGAGCATCGGCCTATATCGCCTTGATGGCGTTGTTCGGTGTGGCGCCTGCGGTCATGCGCCCGACTGCGCTTGCGCTCAATATCCTGGTGGCAGGCTTCACGTCGTTTCGCTATTTGCGCGCCGGGTTGTTCCGCTGGCGAACACTGTGGCCTTTCCTGATCGGAGCCTTGCCGTTTGCGGTAGTCGGCGGTGCGGTCCAATTGCCGGGGCAATTCTATCGGCCTCTTGTTGGCGTCATCCTCGTTATCGCGGGGATCCGATTTCTGTGGCCCCGGGAATTGACCAGCAACCAAGAGCCGCGCGATCCGCCCATCATCGCGGGCATCGCCTTTGGCGCGTTGGTGGGGCTTCTCTCGGGGTTGACCGGAACAGGCGGCGGCATCTTCCTTTCGCCAATCCTCTTGTTCGCCGGATGGTCTGACACGCGCATCGCCTCTGGTGTCGCGGCGGTATTCATTCTCTGTAATTCGATTGCGGGACTCCTCGGCAACGTGGCCATCGTCAAATCGCTGCCGGCCGATCTGCCGATCTATGCTGCCGCCGTGGGGCTAGGCGCCGTTATCGGAACCACGTTCGGGATCAAATTCGCTGTTCCCACGATCCTGAAGGCGCTCGGTGCGGTGCTCATCATCGCCGGCTGCAAGCTGATCGGGGTCTATTGATCATCGGCGCGGTTGTGGACGGGCTGAGAGATATGCTTGTTGCCAACTATGGGAGGCGTGACCATGTTTGCCTTGCTTTCGATCAATGCAGGCGGGAGGGCTGCTCATGAGCGATGCGAGCCGTAGAGCCCATTGGGAAAATGTCTACACAACCAAAAGCGAAAATGAAGTCAGCTGGTTTCAGGAAAATCCTGCGCCATCGCTTGAATTGATCGATCTGGCGCAACCAACCCCCGAATCAACCATCGTCGATATCGGAGGCGGTGCATCGCGTCTGATTGATAGCCTTGTCGCGCGCGGACTCAATCACGTGACGGTCCTGGACCTTTCGGAGGCAGCTCTAGCCGCTGCGAAAACTCGTCTCGGCGATAAGGCAAATGTACAATGGGTGGCCGCCGATGTGACCAAATGGAATCCAACGCAAACCTACGACATCTGGCACGATCGCGCGGCTTTCCACTTCCTCACCGACTCCGATGACCGTGCGGCATACGTCGCGCGCTTGAAGCAAGCGATCAAACCCGGCGGACACGTTATTATCGGTACGTTCGCGATCGATGGCCCGGAACGATGCAGCGGCTTACCGGTCAACCGATACGATGCCGCCGGCCTGGCCGCCGAACTAGGAGAAGGGTTTCGGTTGATCGATGCCCGCCGACATGAACACGCGACGCCGTGGGCTGCCATTCAGCGGTTTCAGTTCTGCGTTTTCCGACGCTGCGCATAAGCTCTCAAAACTCCTTTCGGAGGGGCTTCAAGGAGCAAGCGATCTTACGACGCGATGCTTCGCTCTGCTTTCGGCCGCCGGATATCGAGAATATCCAACACCGGGCAGTCTGGCGCCGTCTTACCGGAACAGCGCGCCACGGTCTTGGCGAGGAGGCGTTCTAACTTTCTCAGATCGTCGAGCTTGGCGCGAATGTCTTCGAGATGATGCGCAGCGATCTCGCGTACTTCGCGGCACGAGGCTTTTGCCGGTCCTCCAAGCAGCAGCAATGCGCGGATCTCATCGAGCGAAAACCCAAATTCGCGCGAGCGCCGGATGAACGCGAGAATGCGAAGATCCGTTGTGCCGTAAACACGACGACCGCTCGCGGTGCGTGGCGGCGCGGGCAACATCTTCACGCGCTCATAGTAGCGGATAGTCTCGATCTTCACGCCGCTGCGCTTCGACAGTTCTCCGATGGGCAGAATTTCGGTTCGCGAAGACGTGATGGTGCGCATGAAATAGTCCTTGATCCTGTAGTGGCTACAGGATGCATCCTATATCCCATGACGATCAACCAAGACCATCAATACCGACATGCGACTTCAGCAAAGGCTCACGGGAGCTGGCGGCCTTCTTGGAGCGCTCGCGGCCTCATCCTGCGGCATCCTCCACACCGAAAAGCTGAGCCGATGATTCTCTTATCGACCATCACATGTCCGCACTGCGCTACCGCCAAATCGGAGACCATGCCGACCGACGCCTGTCAGTTCTTCTATGAATGCACCGGCTGCGGAACAAAGCTGAAGCCGAAGGCGGGCGATTGCTGCGTGTTCTGCTCCTACGGCTCAGTGCCGTGTCCGCCAATTCAGGCAGTGCGCTCCGGTGAACCGGATACTGCCTCCTGCTGTGCGTAACCGGCGATGACCAACGCGCCTGCCCAAACCTCGCGCGACTGGCTCGGGAGCGTACACACCAACTTGCCGGCGTGGTGGCTACCTCACGTAGCCATTGTTGCCGGTTTGTTTGTTCCTGTATCCGTTCGCGCGGTGATCTGGATCGTCGCCTTCATCTGGATGGGCACGGCGTGCATTTTGAATGCGAGGCGTTGTAGTCGCACGCACTGCCGCTACACCGGACCTTATTATCTTGCGATGATCGCACCTGTGCTCATGTTGGGGATCGTTTCTGCAGGAATTTATGCATGGATGTTCTTGGGCGTGTTCATTCTCAGCGGGAGCGGGCTCATATGGTGGGCCACAGAGCGGGCGTGGGGAAAGTTCTCGTAGTGCGAGAAGCGACTATGCAACGGCTGCCATTGGCGGTGCATGAAACTGGATGACGCCGCCGCATATCTCGAAGCCCCGGGCGACCCTACCCGGCTTTGAATCTACCGCATGCTTGTCCGCGCCGGAGATGCGGGGCTTTGGATTGTTAGCGCCCGCGAGCGCTCGCGCCGCAACATCCTTTTGAAAGATCATCCAAGATTACGCAGTTCGGTCCGGGTCCGCCCGCGCATCCGGCGTCGCAATCAGCGACAAATGTCGACAGGCTGCGCTCAAGCGTCTTCAAATCGGCAATCTTCTGGCGAACGCCGACCAGGTGCTGTTGCGCCAAGTCGCGCGCCTCCATGCAAGAGCTTTGGGGGTTGTGCAGTACGACGACCAGCGAACGCACTGCCTCAATGGGAAAGCCAAACTCGCGGCATCGACGAATGAACGTCAGCCGTCTGACGTCTTCATTGCCGTAAACGCGCTGTCCGCCTGCTTGCCGGTCGGGAGAACGTAGCAATCCAATTTCTTCGTAGTAACGAATGGTAGGAGCGTTCGTGCCGGTGCGGTCCGCGAGCCTACCGATCTTGAGACCTGTCATCGTTCAACCTTCGCAAAAATTGCCCTTGAACCTCAAGTTACTTGAAGGATTACGCTTCGGGCAAGCTTCGCAAGGAGCAAAAATGATCGAACCGGACGGAGAGCCTCGATGAGCATTTCAGACGCCGAACCTATCGCCTGTACTCTTGCTCCCAGCGCCTACAGGGACCGCCTCAATTGGATCGGCGCCCTTACGCGCGACGCTCTGCGCAACTACGTGCGGGCCGGTCTCACATTGGAGTTGCACTACGCTGCCGAGGCGCATGACCGCGTCCGCGAGATGGTTCGTAACGAACAGACCTGCTGCGCTTTCCTGCGTTTTGACATGCGCCACACTGCCCACGAAATCGTGGTGACGATTACAGCTCCCGAATCCACACGCGAAACTGCCGATACCCTCTTTGAGCAGTTTATCGCAGGTGCGCCCGCGCAGTGCGGTTGCAGTTGCTCAGCGGCAGGGAGCTCTTGCGCCGACAAGCCGCGTGGGACGAAAGCGGCCGGCGCGACCGCTCTCACTGCGGCAGCAGGCGCAATGGCTTGCGCCGCTTGCTGCGTCCTGCCGTTTGCCCTGCCTGCCGCGGCGCTGGCGAGCGTTGGCGGCGTGCTAGCGTGGGTCGACCATATTCATATCTGGGTCACCCGGCTCGCAATCGTTGCTGTCGTGGTCGCATGGGGCTGGATTATTGGTCAGAGTGCGAAAGCGAGGCGTATGCCGGGGGCAACCACGCTGTATGTGATGCTTGCAGCGACCGCGCTTGCAGGAACGGCGCTGGCGTGGCCGCTACTCGAAAAGCCGATCATTCAGGCCTTGAAAGGTTAGCGCAAACACGCTGCTATTGTCTTGAAGCTTATCCGTATCCTGTGCGACGCGTGAACGCGCATGAAGAATTTTCTTGTTTATGCCGTGTCCGCAGTCGCCGAGATTGCTGGTTGTTTTGCCTTCTGGAGCTGGCTCCGGCTTGGCAAATCGCCCATGTGGATAATTCCTGGACTGCTTTCCCTTGCGGTGTTCGCTTACTTGCTAACGCTGGTCGATACCAGCGCTGCCGGGAGAGCTTATGCAGCATATGGCGGCCTCTACATTGTCGCCTCACTGCTATGGTTATGGGGTGTGGAAGATGTGCGTCCGGATCGCTGGGACATTTCCGGCGCAGCGATTTGTATTCTTGGCGCGGCCGTTATCCTTTTGGGACCACGCAACTAAGCGCCCAAAGACCAGCAACACAGTGTTTCTTCGAGTCGTTAATCAGGCCGCGCCGGCGACACCGGCTTCGTCGAGACCTACGCACCATCAGCGCGTCGTTGGGCCATGGCCGTTGTCGCGCTTTCGCCCATCCCAAGGCGCGCGGAACCAGCAAATAGTTTGCAAGGGGCTTGCCAGCCNTCGATCAATTCAACTATAAAACTAGGATTATAGTTTCATTGTTGGGAGCATGGTTGGCCTATGAACCGTGGACTTGCCGCACGATGTTTGGCCGAGCTGGGCAATTTGACGCGCCTTGATATCTACAGGCTGCTGGTCCGTGCCGGGCCTGCCGGCCTCAACGTCGGCGAGATTCAGGCGCGTCTCGATGTACCGGCTTCGACGCTGGCCTTTCATCTGCGCGGGTTGATCAATGTGGGTCTTCTCTCGCAGGAGAAGGTCGGCCGCGAAGTGATTTGCCGCGTGCAGCATCGCCAGCTCGCGACGGTGATCGATTTTCTGCTCGAAGAATGTTGCAAGGGGTTTGATGAGGAGCGTCCGGCCCCGACGGCGCGCCGGGCTGGTTAGCGCCGATCTGGCTTACATCGCGACGGAATAGCCAAGCTGCTTTTCGAAGCTGAGATCACATGAACAACAGCGGACGGACGCAAGGTTGGTTCGTACTCATTGCCGGCGCGGTCGGCGTTTTCATGACCACGCCCGGCCAAACCGTCGGCGTCTCCGCTTTCGTCGACCATATTGCGGTCGACCTCGATATCCCGCGCGAGCAGGTGGTGATGCTCTACAGCGTTGGTACGTTGCTCGGCATTCTTCCGGCACCACTCATTGGACGCTTGGTCGATCGCTATGGCCCACGCCGTGCCATCGCATTCGTCGCTCCCGCGCTCGGCTTCGCCTGCGCGACGGTGGCCTGGGCTCATGGCCCATGGAGCCTTGCGCTCGGGTTCACGCTGTTGCGCGGCAGCGCCATCGGCGGGTTATACCTAGTGAGCCTGAATCTAGTGAATCTTTGGTTCGACCGACTTCGCGGGCGGGCGACGGCGATTGCCATGCTGGGGCTGGCGCTTGGCGGCCTCGTTATTCCCGGTACTGCCGAACAGGTCACCGCCGCCTATGGCTGGCGGGTCGCCTATCTGGCGCTTGGCGCGGCGGTGATCGCGATCATGCTGCCGGTCGGCTTGATGTGCTTTCGCAATCGGCCTCAAGCTTACGGCCTAACGACGGACTTCGGAAAAGTTCTGTCTGCCAAGGCGACCATGAATCGCGAGGACCTAACGCTTCGCGAGGCGAGCCGGACGCAGATGTTCTGGTACCTGCTTTCGATCTCCGTCCTGGCCAATGCGATTGGTACCGCGCTTCTGCTCGATCATGTCCGCGCGCTGCAATCGGCTGGCCTGGCGCGCGCCAGCGCAATCGGCCTTCTAGGCATCGTAACAGTCGCACAAGCTATCTGCGTGCTCGGCGGTGGCGTTCTGGTCGACAAGTACGGCACCCGTCGGGTCGGCATGTTTGGATTGATGCTGCTGGCACTCGCGGTTACCAGCGTAATGGCAGCGCCGACATTCATGACAGGTTCGATCTACGCCGCGGCGCTTGGCGCGGGTCTCGGTGTCTTGCATGTCGTGCAGGGAGCCGGGTTGGCGGAGCATTTCGGCACGCGGCATCTGGGCGCCCTGAGGGGCACAACCTCAGTGTTTGGCATCTTCGGCGCGGCGACTGGCCCACTCCTGTTCGCGTGGCGGTCTCCTGAAACCGGCTATTTGGTCTTTCTCGTTTCGATCGCGATTGCTCTGGCGCTTGGTGGCCCGGCCGTTCCCCGCCTCTGCACTGAGGTAGTGAAGCCATGACCGATGGAGACATGACCATCGTCGCGGGCATCGAGATTCCCTCCGCCGACCCGGTGTTTCTGACCGTTGTGGGGGTTCATATTCTGCTGGGACTCGCTTGCACGGTCACTGGCGCTATTGCGATGCTGAGTCAGAAACGGAGAGGTCGCCATCCCCGCTACGGGACGATCTATTTTTGGTGTTT